>Ga0105047_10014099_pt1 | contig 12707 bp, 12 predicted proteins | sample MAT04_FD_78384 | JGI IMG/M metagenome (GOLD analysis project Ga0105047, IMG submission 78384) | Freshwater microbial communities from Lake Fryxell liftoff mats and glacier meltwater in Antarctica - MAT-04 (megahit assembly) | ecosystem: Environmental > Aquatic > Freshwater > Ice > Liftoff... | reverse complement strand
CGGGCTGGCCCCGGCCTTCGATCTGCTGCCTTTTGCCCAGGCATTGCGCCGCGGCGCCGTGGCCTTGCGCCGCGGCGTGCAGCCGGTGCTGGTGGTGGCCGAACCCTTCGATCACGACCTGCTGGCCGGTTGTGCGGAGCAGATCGGCGGGGCCCATGAACTGGCACTGGCCAGCGCGGCCGACATCGCCGCCTACCTGGCACGCCACGAAGATTCGCTGCGCGCCATCGACAGCGCCATGCCGGCTGCGGGCGCCCACGACGATGGCACGGCGGGGCTGGAGGACCTCTCGATGCGCAGCATCGGCGAAGGCACCAGCGTCGTCGTCAAGCTGCTGCAGTCCACGCTGTATGACGCGCTCAAGGTCGGCGCCAGCGACGTGCATCTCGAATGTGGACCGGATGGACTGGCCATCAAGTACCGGCTCGACGGCACGCTGACGCAGGTGGGCGCCGTGCCCGGGCGCGAAGTGGCCGAGCAGGTGCTGTCGCGGTTGAAGGTAATGAGCGAACTCGACATCGCCGAGCGCCGCGTGCCGCAGGACGGGCGCTTTCGTGTCAGCGCCTTTGGCCGCGAGATCGACTTCCGCGTATCCATCATGCCCAGCATCCACGGCGAAGACGCGGTGGTTCGGGTGCTGGACAAACGCAGCCTGTCCGAGCAGGTCAGCGGCCTGCGCCTGGACGTGCTGGGATTCGACGCGCCGACCCTGGCTGCAGTGCGCCGGCTGACGCGCGAACCTTACGGCTTGCTGCTCGTCACCGGGCCGACCGGCAGCGGCAAGACCACCACGCTGTACGCCGCGCTGTCGGAGATCAACCATGGTCACGACAAGATCATCACCATCGAAGACCCGGTCGAGTACCAACTGCCCGGCATCCTGCAGATACCGGTCAACGAGAAGAAGGGGCTGACTTTCGCGCGCGGCCTGCGCTCGATCCTGCGCCACGACCCCGACCGCATCATGGTGGGCGAGATTCGCGACGCCGAAACCGCGCAGATCGCGGTCCAGGCGGCGCTGACCGGGCACCTGGTTTTGTCCTCGGTGCATGCCAACAATTCTCTCGACGTGATCGGCCGCTTCACGCACATGGCGATCGACCCGTACAGCTTCGTCTCTGCCCTGCGCGGGGTGTTGGCGCAGCGGCTGGTGCGCGTCAACTGCCCGCATTGCAGCGTGCCGGTGGTGCTGGCGCCGGCAGCGCTGGCGGCGCTGGCCGCCGAAGGCGTGACCAGTGAGCGTTTGCAAGCCGCGCGAACCATGGCAGGGCGCGGCTGCGGAAAATGTCGCGGCACCGGCTTCAAGGGCCGCCGCGCTGCGGGCGAGCTGCTGCTGCTGGACGACGGCCTGCGCGAGTTGATCGTGGCCCGCGCCCCGGCCCGGCAGATCAAGGAGGCGGCGCGTGCGTTGGGCACCTGCTTCCTGCGCGACTCGGCGATCACGATGATGCTGCAGGGGCAGACCACGCTGGAGGAGATCGACCGTGTCACGCTGGTGGAGTGAACCCCGCGTGCTGCACCTGGCGCTGCCGCAGCCAGCCGGGGCTGCTGCAGGCGACGCGGCTGCGCGAACAGCTACGGCCATAGCCGCGGCCTGCGCGCAGATCGACCGTTTGCGCCTGGCCGCGGGCACGCGGCTGCATGTGGTGGTCAGCGATGCGCTGCTACGTTACCGCCTCGTGCCCTGGCACCCGCGCCTGGCCCGGCCCGCGCAACGCCAGGCGCTGGCCGAACAGGCGTTTGCCGAAACCTTTGGCGCGGTGGCTGCACGCTGGACGGTGCGCGTCGAGCCGGCGCGCCATGGTCAGGCCGGCCTGGCCTGCGCCATCGACACGGCATTGACCGAATCGCTGGTCGGGGCATTGCAGTCCCGGCAGTTGCAGCTGCATGCCCTGCAGCCGCTGCTGGGTTGGGTGGTCAATCCGGTGCGCCGTCAGCTGGACCGCCAGCATGCGGGTGGCGACTCGTGTTTTGTGCTGCAGCACGAAACAGGCAGCACCTGGTTGTGGCTGGGCCCGCAGGGCTTGCAGCATGTGCACCAGATGTCCGGGCCGATCGATCTCTGGCTGGCCTATCGGCGCGAATGGTTCTCGCTGGGCGCAGAAGGTACGCCGCCGCCGCTGGTTGCAGTCGACCTGCCGGCGCCGGACAGCCACGGCGAAAGGCCGCTCAAGCCCGCTGGCTGGCCGTGGCGCCACGTCTCATCGCCTTCCGCGGCGTTGGCGTCTGGCGTGCAATCGGTCGCACACGCTGCGACCGCGCGGCTGCCCTCCGGAGCCACGGCGTGATCGCGGCGCTGCAACTGGACTTCGCACCCCGCGCCCGCGCCACCCCGGGCCGCGCGGGCCGGGTCACCGGTTTTGTGCTGCTGCTGCTGGCCGCGCTGCTGGCCGCGGGGGCGACCCAGCAGAACGAGCAGCAACAGTTGCGCATCGACGAGTTGCAGTCGCGGCTGGATCGCCAGCTGCGAATTCATCAAGGTCGCGTAGACACGGCAACCACTGACGAGCCGGGTCGCGTTGCGCCTGACGCCGCATCAAGAGGCCGCAGTGGCGCGGGCGACACCGACTTGCAGCGCCGTCTGCTCCAGGCCAACCTCGTCATCGACGAATTGACCGTGCCCTGGGCCCTGCTCTTCAGCGCCATCGAGGCCGTGCCGACGCAGGGCGTGGTGCTGCAAGAGCTGCTGCCCGACGCGCGCGCCGGCCAGCTGCGTCTTCGCGCCACCGCCCCGAACCTGGAAGCGGCGTTGGCCTATGTCGGCCGGCTGTCGCGGCAGCCGGCGCTGAGCCAAGTCCACTTGCTGAACTACGCGATCGCAGAGGCCGAAAGCGCGGCGCCCATCGGCTTCACGGTGCAATCGACATGGCAGCCCCGCTGAGCCTTCGGTCAGCGCTGGCGGTGCTCGAGCGCGGGTTCGGGCTCGGGCTGGCGCGCTGGCGTTGGCAGTTCGCCCAGTGGCTGCGCGGCGTCGGTCTGCCCGGCCAGGTGGCCCTGGTGCTGCTGCTGGCCACCGGCGTGGGCTGGCTGCTTGAGTTGCGGCCGGCGGGGCAGCGAGTTGAACAACTGCTGGCTGACCAAGAAGCGCTGCGCCTGCGGCCGTCTGCGCCCATGGCCGCAGTGTCACCCGGGCCCGAGGAGCAGTTGGCGGCTTTCGAGCGCCGCTTTGCCGATGCCCGGGCCTTGCCCGCGGCAGCCGCGCAGGTGCTGGGCTTGGCCAAACGCTACGGTGTGGAGCTCAAGAGCGGCAGCTTCGAGTTGCAGTCGGCGGCCGAACAACCCCTGGCCCGCTACGTCATGGACCTGCCGCTGAAGGCGGACTACCGCACGCTGCGCCGCTTCCTCGATGCCGTGATGCGCGACCAGCCCAATCTGGCGCTGCAAACCCTGACTTTCGCCCAACCCGAGCCACCGGCGGTCGGCATCGACGCGCGGGTGCGGCTGGTGCTGTTCATCGCCAAGACACCATGACCGAGCCGACCCGCAAGTTCTTCAACCGCCAGCGTCTGACCTGGCTGCTGCTGGCGCTGGGCACGCTGCTGGCTGCTGAACGGCTGGTGTCCATCGCTGCCAACGCCAGTGGGGCAGCTGAGGCACCGCCGCCAGAGGCAGCTGCCGCGCGCCCCTTCGCGCAAACAGCGCAAGCAGCGAAACCAGCGCAACTTGCGCAGCCATCGCTGGCGGTGCCGGGCACACCCGCGGCCAGCGTCGACGCTCCAGCGGCCGATTTGCTGCGTCTGCAGCGCTTGGCACTGCGCGACAGCGCCACCGCAGCCGAGCCGAGCGCCGACCCCTTTGCCGCACCCCTGGCAGCGGGACGCCAGCGCGCGGCACCGGCGCCGCAGGCCAGCGCCCCCGAGGCGCGTCCGCCCGTGCCGGCCTTCAGCTATGCCTACGTGGGCAGCCTGCTCGACGATGGCGAGCGCAGCGTGTTCTTCAGTCGCCAGGACGGTGTGCTGCGCTTGCGCGTCGGCGACAACGTCGACGGTCAGTTCCGCGTCGACGCCATCGACGCTGCCCAGCTGGCGCTGACCCATCTGGCCAGTGGCGAGCGGCTCGTCGTCAACCTGGCGGGCCGGCCATGACAGCGTGGCGCGCAGGCGTTTTGATGTTGCTGCTGGCCGGCTTGCTGGGCGGCTGCGCGCCGGGCCGCGAACTGGTCAGGCAAAGCGATCAGCTCTTTGCGCAAGGTCGCAACCAGGAAGGGCTGGATAGGCTGCAGCAGGCGCTGGCACTGGAGCCCGACAACCGCGAACTGCGCATGCAGTTGCAGCGCCGGCAAGAGCGCGCGCAGGCCGAGCAGCAAGCACAACGCCAGGCGGCGAAGGCGCAGGCGGCGGCGGCTGCTGCGGCGGCGGCTGCAGCTGCGCCGCTCGCGACGGCCGGTGCGGCTGCGCCGCAGGCAACAGCGCCACGCCTGCGCGCAGCGCTGCGCCGACCGGTCACGCTGCAGTTTCGCGAGGCCAACCTGAGGGCCGTGTTCGACGCGCTGGCGCAGTCCACCGGCGTCAACTTCGTCTTCGACCGCGATGTGCGCGGCGACCAGAAGGTGACGCTTTCGGTGAACGACGTCAGCATCGAAGACCTGATCGGCATCATCGCCAGCACCCAGCAGCTCGAGTACAAGGTGCTGGGCGACAACACCGTTCTGCTCTACCCCAACACGGCGGCCAAGCAGAAGGACTACCAGGAGCTGAGCGCACGCACTTTCTACCTCACCAACGCAGATGTGAAGTCGGTGTTTGCGATGCTCAAGACCGTGCTCAAGACGCGCGATGTCTATGCCGACGAGCGCCTGAACAGTCTGACCATCCGCGACACGCCGGCTGCCATCGCCGCGGCCGAGAAGCTGATCGCTGCGCAGGACCTGGCCGAGCCCGAAGTCATGCTCGAAGTCGAGGTGCTCGAAATCAAGCGCACTCGCCTGTCGGAAATCGGCCTGGAGCCGCCGGGCCGGCTGTCGGTGCTGAATATCGTGCGCAACCCCAGCACCGTGGTGTCCACGGCCACGGGCGCGACCACGGTGGTTGACAACACCTTGACCACCACCCAGCTGACGCTGGACCGCTTGCGCGGCCTGACTGCTGCCGCGGTGGGCATCGACAACCCCTCCCTGAACCTGCGCTCGGAGGTCGGCGACACCAACATCCTGGCCAACCCGCGCATCCGCGTGAAGAACCGCGACAAAGCGCGGGTTGTCATCGGCGACCGCGTGCCGGTCATCACCACCACCAGCGCGGCCAACGTGGGTGTGTCGGAATCCGTGAGCTACCTCGACGTCGGCCTGAAGCTGGAGGTCGAACCCACGGTGTACCTGGACAACGAGGTCGGCGTGAAGGTCAACCTCGAAGTCAGCAACGTGGTGCGCGAGGTCAAGAGCCGCAGCGGCACCTTGACCTACCAGATCGGCTCGCGCCTGGCCAGCACCCATCTGCGCTTGCGTGACGGCGAAACCCAGGCCCTGGCCGGTCTGATCAGCGACGAAGACCGCAGCAACACCGTGGGCCTGCCCGGCGCCACCGATCTGCCGGTACTCGGGCGGCTGTTCAGCAGCCAGCGCAGCGACCGCAACAAGACCGAGATCGTGCTGCTGATCACGCCGCGCGTGCTGCGCAACCTGGGCATGGCCGCCGCGGCCCTGCCGCCCTGGCCGGTGGGCACCGAGTCTGCGGTCGGCTCCAGTCCGCTGCAGCTGCGCGGGGCCGGGCGCATGGCTTTGCCGGCGGTGTCCACCACCGGGCCGGCCAGCCCATGAAGGCCATGCAGATCACCCGTCCAAACAGAGGATTTTCGCTGCTGGAGCTGCTGGTCACGCTGGCCATTCTCGGCGTGCTGGCCGGCGGGGCCTTGCAGCTGCGCGAGTTGGCTGTGCAGCGTTCGAAGGAGCAGGACTTGCGCAGCGCGCTGCGTGACATCCGCGAGGCCATCGACGCCTACAAGCGCGCGTCTGACGGCGGCCGGCTGGCCAAGGCCGCCGATGCTTCGGGGTATCCGCGCCAGCTCAGCGAACTGGTGGACGGCGTCGTGGACGCACGCAACCCGCGCGCTGCCAAGATTTACTTCCTTCGCCGGCTGCCACGCGACCCGATGGCCCAGGCCAGTCTGCCCGCCGACCAGACCTGGGGCCTGCGCAGTTACGACAGCCCGCCCGACGCGCCGCGCGCCGGCGCCGACGTCTTCGACGTGGCTTCGATGTCAGAGCGCCTCGGCCTCAACGGCCGACCGTACAACGGGTGGTAGCGCCATGCTGAGGCGCAAGAACGCGCGCGGCTTCACGCTGATCGAATTGATCGTAGTCATGGCCATCATCGCCATGCTGTTGACGCTGGCCATGCCGAAATACTTCAACAGCGTTGAGCGCGGCCGCGAAGCCGTGTTGCGCCACGACCTGCGCGTGATGCGCGAGGCCATCGACCAGTTTTACGCCGACCGCGGCGCCTGGCCGACCAGCCTGCAAGAACTGGCGGACCGGCGCTATCTGCGTCAGGTACCGCCCGACCCGCTGACGGACAGCGCCACGACTTGGGTCGTGCTGGCGCCGCCCCCCGGTGCCGGCAGCGGGGTGTACGACGTGCGCAGCGGCGCCGATGGACAAAGCCTGGATGGAGAGCAGTATGCACAGTGGTGAGAACCGCTACGGTGGCCGCAACAGGGCCTTCAACAGAGCCCGCACCAGGGCCCGCAAAGTGGCCTGCAACGGGGTCGGACCATGACCGCTGGCCAGCGTTTGGACCAGATCGGCCGCGAGCGTTTCTCTGAAGCCGTGGAGTCATCGTTTTCAGTCTCGGTCCGGCCGCAGTTCTTCGTCTGGACCCAGGCCTCGCTGCAATCCCTGCTGCCGCATGAGATCCTGATTTGCGGCATCGTCGACGGATCGCGCGACGGCATGGTCATGCACCGCTTCAGCGCCAGCCGGTACTTCAGGCAGGAACAGTTCGACGTGGTGTCCGACCCGATCACGGGTCTGTTGCCCAAGTTGCTGGCTGCGTCCGGGGTGTCAGGGCGCCCGGTGGTCATGAGCCCAGTCGTCAGCCCCACACCGGCCGATGACGCGCTCCACTCGCTGGTCAGCGGCAACGAGATGAAGGACCTGCTGGCTCATCTGGTGCAAGGCACGCGCGGCAAAGTCGAGGCCTTCTACGTGTTGTCGCGTACCGGAATGACGTTGGACAGTCATGCCGCCTACCTGATGGAGTTGCTGGTCCCGCACATTCATAGCGCCTTTCTGCGCGTGCTGGCCAACGAACGCCAGGCTGCGACCAGCGACACCCGGCGAGCGGGCCGGCTGATCACGCCCCGCCAGGAAGAGATCCTCAACCTCATCAAGACCGGCAAGACCAACTCCGAGATTGCCGTCGTGCTCGATTGCAGCCCGTGGACCATCAAGAACCACATCCAGGCGATCCTGCGAAAGCTCGACACCAACTCGCGCACCCATGCCATCGCCCGGGCCATGAGCCTGGGCATCCTGAAGACGGATTGAATGCAACAGCGGGAGCACCAACGCCCCGCCCCACCGAATGAGCCAGAGGGCCAGACATGAACCTGTCACGTCGGCTGCCGATAGTCCATTCGCATTGGCAAGCCGTTGTGTCGGCAGCTCTTGTTTTGACATTCCTGTTCCTACACTGCCAGCAGCCCTTGCTACCACCATGATCCGACGAACCTGCATCTTGCTGACCAGCATCTCGCTGCTGGCCTTCACTGGCCTGGCCAGCGCCGATCTGGTTATGGCACCCGTCAACGGCAACATGTTGACGGCAACCGCTTCTTTGGTGCCCGTCGGTGGCGCGGTCAGTGGCGCCAACGCTGGCTTCAGCAGCAGCCTGGCCAGTACAGCAGCCAGCGCCTCCGCTGCCGGGCCCAGCGCCAGCCTGCTGACCACCCCTTCGGCCCTTCCCAGCCTGCTGGGGCTGTTAACAGTCACTGCGCCGTCCAGCAGCGGCACCGTGACCCAGAACTACCTGCTCACCTTGAACAGCAGCTTCGAGCTGACGCTGTGGAACTTCATCGTCACGCTGCGGGCGCACCAGAATGGCGCCCCGCTCGGTGTGGCCTTGGGCAACTTGAACAATATCAACTTCACGCTCAACCCCAATGCGACGGTCAGCGAAATACCGCTGCCAGCCGCCGGGTGGCTCTTCCTGACTGGCCTGGCGGGTCTGGCCGCAGCCCTTCGGCGTCGTGGCGCAGCACCCCGTGTCGCGCCAGCCGCGCAAGGGACCCTGGCCCGGGTGTGAGCCGCGCGTCGCGGTCTTTGCGGCAGAGCCGCAGTCCGGCACCCCGCGCCAGCGAGCTTCTGCAGGCCGAACACCTGATCGCCAGCGGCCAGGGCGTGCTTGCACAGGCTTTGTTGCTGGCCTTGCAACAGGGCGAGGGCGACAGCCCCGATATCCAGCGGCTGTTGGCCATTGAAGCGCTGAGCCGCGGCGACGGTGCCGCTGCCCGGGATGCAGCTTGGCGCGCGGTGCAACTCGCGCGGGGTGATGCCTTCTTGCAGATGCTGCTGGGGCGCGCGCACAAGGCCCTGGGCGACACCGATGCGGCCATCGGCGCCTACCGCGCGGCGATCGAACTCGACCCGAATCTGGCCCAGGCGTATGTCAGCCTGGGCATCGCGCTCAAAGCGCAGGGTGACCTGCCTGCGGCCATCGCCAATTACCAGCGGGCCTTGCAGATCGACCCCGAGCTGTCGGCAGCGCATGCCAATCTGGGTGTCGCGCTGGCGCGGGTCATCGAAAAGTCGGCGACTGTAGAGGGCGACACCAGCGCCGATCGGGATATGCTGGACAGCCTGCAACGTGCCGTGGCCATCGACGGCCGCGACGTGCATTCGCGCCAGAACCTGGCCGTGGCGCTGTCGCGACGCCGCATGTGGCCGCAAGCGGCCGAGCAGTTCAACGCCGCGCTGGCGCTGGACCCGCGCCGGCAGGACTCCTGCATCGCCCTGCATGCGGTGCTCGAACGGCAGCAGCTGCACGCCGCAGCGCGCGAAGTCTGCGAGCGCTGGCTGCAGATCAACCCACCGGGCGCGGCGACCATCGAGGTCATCAACCGGCTGGTGTCGTCGCTGCTGGCGCTGGGTGAACTCGACGCCGCTTTGCCCTGGGCACAGGCCGCCACCACCATCGCCCCAGGCCGGCCCGAAACCCGGCACAACCTGGCCAACTTGTTGCAGCAGCGGCTGGACGTGGCCGGTGCATTGGCGCAGCTCGAGCAGATCCTGACCTTGACGCCGCAGTACGAAGCAGCCTGGAGCGTTCGCCTGATGTGCCTGCTTTACCTCGAAGACGACCCGCTGGCGCTGACCCATGCACACCGCGAATGGGGCAGCGGCGAGCACCGCTTGCTGCTGCCCGCTGCGGCGCCGGGACGGCCGGTCTGCGCGGCCCGGCCTGGCGAGCGGCCGCTGCGCGTGGGCTGGGTCTCGGGCGACCTGCGGCGACACTCGGTCGCCTACTTTTTGGAGCCGTTGTTCGAATGCCACGACCGCTCGCGCTTCGAGTGGCTGGCCTACCACACCGGTGCACAGGAAGACGAGGTCAGCGCCCGCCTGAAAGCCCACAGCGACGGCTGGGTGAGCTGCCACGGCCTGGACGACGAAGATGTCGCGGCGCATATCGGCGCTGACGATATCGACATCCTCATTGATTTGTCGGGGCATACCTCGGATGCCCGCCTGGGCGTCTTTGCCCGCGACGCCGCGCCGCTGCAAATCAGTTATCTGGGTTATCCCACGACGACCGGTCTGGCGGAAATCCGCTGGCGTCTCAGTGACCCGGTCATCGACCCGATCATTACCCCCGTGCCCCACGAGGCCGACCCTGAACAGGCCGGCACCGAGCAGGTTTTGCGCATGCCCCAAGGCATGTTCTGTTACCGCCCCGACGCCGCGCCGGCGTTGACCGAATTGCCGGCTTTGCGTGCGGGTGGTGCCGGCGAGGTCACCTTTGGCTCCTTCAACAACCTGGCCAAGGTCTCACCGCAAACGCTGGCCTTGTGGACCCAGGTGTTGCGCGCCTTGCCGCACTCGCGCCTGCTGCTCAAGGCGCGACCGCTGTCTGAAGCCGGCGTGCGGCAGCGGCTGCTGGCCGCGCTGGCGGCGCTGGGCGTCGATGCCGCGCGGGTGCAACTGCTGCCCTGGGCTGGCGACCTCGCCAGCCACCTGGCGCTGTACGGTCAGATCGACATCGGGCTCGACACCGTGCCCTACAACGGCGCCACCACGACCTGCGAGTCGCTGTGGATGGGGGTACCCGTGCTGACGCTGCGGGGCGGCACGCACGCGGCACGGGTTGGTGCATCGATCATGACCACGGTCGGCCTGGCGGACTGGGTGGCCGAAGACGCCGCGGATTTCGTCGCACGGGCCCAGGCTGCGGCGGCCGACCCGCAGGCCCTGGCTAGGCTGCGCGCTGGCCTGCGGCAGCAGCTGCAGGGCAGCCCGTTGCTCGACGCCGCAGGCCAGACCCGCGATCTGGAAGAACAGTTGGCGACCGCCTGGGAGCGGCATCTGCGTTCGCCATGAAAACCCCTGGCTGTGGCCACCGGCCCGGCCAGATGGCGGGCTTCACCTATCTGGGCGTCATCTTTCTGATCTTGCTGCTGACGCTCACCGCAGCCGCGGCCGGCTCGGTCTGGCAGCTGGTGGCGCAGCGAGAGCGCGAACGCGAGCTGCTGTTTGTCGGCCAGCAGTACCGCAGCGCCATTGAGCAATATCTGGCGCGAACCCCGCCTGGCACGGCGCGTCAGTTGCGCCAGCTTGGCGACCTGCTGCGCGACCCGCGCCTGCCCGCCAACGTGCGCCACCTGCGCCGCGCCTACCCGGACCCGGTAACCGGCAGCCCGCAGTGGGGTCTGGTGCGCAGCCGCGACGGCGGCATCGTCGGCGTCTACAGCCTGTCTGCGCGATTGCCGCTCAAACGCGTCAACTTTCCTGACGGTCTGGGCTGGGGCAGCGTGCGCAGCTACCGCGACTGGCGCTTCATCGCCCCATCAGGCGCAGCCCTGGTGCCGGCCGAAGCCGCCCCGGCCGGCGACGTGCCCGGCACTGCAGACCTCGCCGCCGCGGCGTCCGACGCGCCTCCCACCGCCGAGTCCCCACCGCCAGCGATCGTTCCACCCACGCCGCGCCAGCAAGACTTCCGCCGTCGCGACTCCGACGCCTGTGCCCGCATTGCCGCCTACGACCGCTGGCAGTGTGCACAGCAACAACTTCTCTTCGGCCCGGCAGCAGCCCTCGAATGCCAGGATTCGGCCAACCGACGTACGGCGGTCTGTCCTTTTGTCAACGATGGCCCGCTGCCGCCACTGTTCCTGCGCATCAAATGAGCCCGATGGCGGGCCGCACCGGAGCGCACCGGCCGCAGTCAGGCCCCGGACTAGTGCCAACGGGCCATGGCGACACGGATTCGGCCCACGGTGCGTGACATATCGCACCGATAACGTTCCGCCTGTCTCCAGAGGCTTTCGCCACTGGGAAGCCGGCTTAGCCAGGGCCGGCGCCTGCCCGAACGTAACGCTGCTCAACCCATCGGAGTGAATATGAATCGACCCATCAGTATCATTGCCGGCGCCATCGCGCTGGCCGCCGCCAGCCAGGCTTCGGCCGCGCTGACCCAAGCCAACACGCCTGGTGGCTCCTCGCTCACCTTGAGCGTGTGGGACGACGTGCGCGCGGTGTCGTACACCCGCAACCTCGGACCGAACCTGAATGCCTTCCTGCCGACCGGCTTCAACACGCTGCCCAACGACGGAACCGTTCCCGGTGTGTCAGTCAGCGGCGACAAGACGCCTGCGGCCGGGCTGAATCTGTCGTTTGCGGGTGACGCGCTGTTTGTGAGCACCTTCAGCCCTTCGCTTGCTGGGAACGTGAAGTGGAATATCGCTGCTGTCGACAACCAGGCCTCAACCGCCACCGGTTTGAGCCGTGTCATCACCACCGCTGTTGCCAGGCCCAACACGGTTAATGGCGGCATCGGAGGCATCGGAACCGGCTTCACGAATTACACCAATTCACTGATTATCAATTCGAACATCAGCCAGCCCGGCATCAATTCTGCTGTTTATCTCGACAACACCATCGCCGCCTACGCCGGCAGCGGTCAGTGGGGCGATTCTCTCGGTGGCGGATTGCAAGGAACGTCTACAGCCAGCGGATTTGGTTCAGAGCTGGCATTTTTCTACCTGGCACGCACCGTGGTGCAGGGAGCTACCGCCACGTTTGCCACCAACCTCCAGTACGGCAACGATGTCAACTTTGCGTCTTGGACCTTGGGTTCTGACGGCACGGCCACCTACAACCTGTCTCCGGTGCCGTTGCCTGGCGCGGTCTGGCTGATGGGCTCTGGCTTATTCGCCGTGTTGGCCGCCGCACGCCGTCGCAAGGCTGTTACCGCCTGAGCGCGGGGCAACCAGCTCCGCTACTCAGATTCTTGAATCCCAACGAACCCTGGGCCGTCTCTGGCGGCCCGGCCGGGTTCGGTGTTGTCCGCAAAACCTTAGCACCCCAAATCAGGAGATCGTCATGAAGCTCAAACCCCTCTCAGCCCTTATCGCCGCAGCCTTTGGCGGCATCGCCAGCACTGCCATGGCGTTGCCCGTGGCCCAGTACCAGTTGCTCGCCGGCGACACCGCCGAGATCTTCATTTCTGGCGCTACGGCGCAGGAAAACGGCCTGCGTCTCACCGTGGCGCGCATGTGCACGG
>Ga0105047_10014096_pt1 | contig 12708 bp, 7 predicted proteins | sample MAT04_FD_78384 | JGI IMG/M metagenome (GOLD analysis project Ga0105047, IMG submission 78384) | Freshwater microbial communities from Lake Fryxell liftoff mats and glacier meltwater in Antarctica - MAT-04 (megahit assembly) | ecosystem: Environmental > Aquatic > Freshwater > Ice > Liftoff... | reverse complement strand
GGGGGTCCCCTCTCCGCCCAAGCTCGACTGCATTCCCCCCCGTCCCACTCCGACGGCACCCCGTCCCCCTCCACCCGCCCCGCGTCCACCACCGAACGGATTCGCTCCTCCGCCGCCGAAGGGATTAGCCCCTCCGCCACCGAATGGGTTGGCCCCGCCGCCACCGAAGGGGTTGCCGCCTCCACCGAAGGGGTTGCCGCCTCCACCGAAGCCACCTTGGCCTCCGCCGAAGCCACCTTGGGTACCGCGGCCTTGGTTCGGAACGACCGGGGCGCGGCCGGCGAGGGCGTCGATCGTCTGTTGGATCTGCGTCGGCGTGACGCCGCCCTTCAATTGGACGACATCGACAACGATACCGCTATCCTTGGCGGCGAGGTCGAGCTCTTCCACCAGCTTCTTGATTTCGAGGTAATCCGGTTCGAGGCAGTTCAACACGATCTTGTTCGTGTCGCTGTCATAGTCGATGGCCAACGCGACATTCGCCGGGGCCGCCGCTGCCTGCGGGGCGAACGGGTTGAACCCCGCCGGTTGCTGGCGGGCGGCGGTGCGGCCCGTCTTGTTGGCGTAAACGTTGCGAATCGTCGGCACCAAGCTGGACGCCTTGGTGTTCAGCACGGCGATCGTGTAGGTCTTCGGGATGCCCCCTTCCGGCGGGGTGTTGTCGTCGATGGCACGTTTCAGGAGGTCTCTGATCGTCAGCATGTCGAGCTGCGACGCTTTCACGACGATGAGCGAATTGCTGTTCTTTTCGCCCATGACGCGGACGCGCCCGGCTTTCGGGTCGGTCGGGGCGCCGCCACCCCCGGTGAGGCTGCCGAGCAGGGCCAGCGGATTGAATGCCGCGAGGCCACCACCACCCCCGCGCCCGCCGGCGGCACCGCCCCCGCCGCCTTGTGCGGGCGGGCCGTTGAAAAGTTCGTTGATGAACTTGGCCGTGTCTTCGGCCGCGACGTACTTCAGGCGGATGACCGTGTACTGTTCTTCACCGACGTTGCTCGGGTTCAGGTAGAGCCGGAGCAGTTCGTAGGCGATGGCGACCGCTTTTTCATCCTTGCCACTGATGATGATCTTATTGCCCACAATGCTGAGAACGGTGGGCTCTTCCTTGGGCACCTGCGGATCGACGAGTTGGGCCAACACTTGCTGGTATTGACTCTGCTGGCTGTAAGCCGTTTGGCCGCTGCCGGGCGTAGTGATCTTCGGGTTCACCACCGGCGGCTTGGGCATCGGCGCCGGTTCGGGCTTCTTCTCTTTGAGCGGGTCGTTGACGATGGCCGGCCGGCCCATCTGATTCATCATCCGGGCGATTTCTTCGGCGAGGACCCCGGCATTGGCCTTTTCGATGGTCAGCGTGCGTAGGTTCGGGGATTGGCCCGTCCCGCTTTGACCCGTCGTTTCTTTGATGTACACCTTGGCCATGGCGATCAGTTCGGTCGAGCCGCGTACCAACACGGCCGCTTCGCCGTCGGCTTTGGGTTCGACGTACAAACCCTGACTACCGAACTGCGCTTTCAGGCTCTCGGTGATCTTCGCCGGATCGGACGATCCGACCGAAATGATCTCGACGCCCGCCGGGGTCGTCTTCGGCAGCTTGAGGAAGCTGGCAATGTCGATGTGGTCGGCCGGGTAGCCGTAGATCATCACCTTATCGTTGCCGATGACGAGGTTCTTGACATTACTTCCTTTGAAATCCGTCGAGTCCATCAACTGCTTGGCGAGCGGCTCGGCGGTTCCGGCCGCGACGTCGTACGTTTTCCAAAACGGCTCGCCGCCGATGGGACGTTCGTCTTTGCCGACGTCGATCTCTTTAATGAGCGTGTTCGCTGCGACGACCTTGTTGGCCGGGCCGGTGAGCACGATCTTGTTCATCTGGAAATCGACGGTGATCTGAACCGTCGCGAAACGCGTTTCTTGGACAGGTTGCCGACCGCCGCGGCCCCCTTGATCTTGGGGTTGGCCCCATTGGCCACCGCCCCACTGGCCGTAGGGGTTCATGCCGGGGACGTTCGATTCGATCTTGGTGTCTTTGTCCGTCAGCAACTTACTGAGTTTATCGGCCGCAATGCTCGCCCGGACGTGCTTGCATTGGTGCGTCATCTGGTCCGATTTATCGCCTTCTTGCTCTTTCACGAACGCCGCGATGTTTTTGATGTTCTTCGCTTTGTCGCGGATGATGAGCTGGTTCGTACCGAACGCGCTCACGTCGCCAAAGACGCTGAGGAGCTTCTTGGCCTGCGGGGCGATCGTCTCGGCCACGACGGTCTTCAGAGGGATCACGACCTGCACGACTTCGGTGTTGCCGCGGCTCGGCAGTTCGTCCAACTGGATCTGCTGAAGGATTTCCGGCGGGATCTTCGTCTCGGCGGGGTGCAGCAAGAACGAATGCTCGCGGCGGATGATGACCCAGTTCTTTTGGGCCAGCACCTCGTTGAAGAGGTCGAGCAGTTGCGACAGCGTGTATTTCTCGTCCGATTTCAACGTCAGCGTGCCGGTAGGGGTGTCGTTGCTGAGGAAGACCAGTTTGGTCTCTTTGGCGAACCACTCGAGGACCTTGCTCCAGTCGGTTTTTTCGAACGCGACGGTGTACGTCTTCTCAGCCTTGGCCGGGACGGCGGGCACGGGGACGACCGCTTTGGGCGGTTCGGTGGGTTTCGGCACGTCCTGAGCGAAGACCGGCCCGGCAAGGCCGACCGCGAAAACGGGTAACCAGCTGCGCAGCGTACGCCACGATGGTACCGAACGAAGGGATTCTGTCCGCTGCGGATTCATACCGACCCCCATAAGACAGTGGCGAACCGAGCATAATGGGACGCCCCCGAACCGGAAAAACCGATCCACGCCCCGCTCGATCCTCACTTGATTTCTGCGCCAATCGACGGGTTTGATACCCACAGCCTACACCGGACGCAATCACCAATGCGGCTTTACCGAGATTTTTAATCTTTGCCGGCAATCGCCGGGCTTACCCGAATCACCTCACCTTGTCATCCTAGGCCCCGACTATGATGGACTGCTGAGTGTTGCGAGAATTTTCGCCGCTTTCGCCGTCCCGCGACTCATCCTCTAAATTTCCCCCATGACCTACGACGAAGCGATCGCATTCTGGTTCGCGCGCATCAATTACGAAGTCCGCAGCGCGACCCCGGCCGATTTGAAACTCGAACGGATGCGGGCCTTCCTCCGCGGCCTCGGTGACCCACACGACCGCTTACGCATCGTCCACATCACCGGAACCAAAGGAAAGGGATCGACTGCCGCGATGCTCGACTCGGTGCTGCGCGCGGCCGGGTACCGCGTCGGCCTGTTCACCTCGCCCCACCTGGAGCGCGTCGAAGAGCGGATCCAAGTCGACGGCGTACCTATTTCTAATGGAGAACTCGCGGCCCTGATGGCAGAAATCGCTCCCGTGGTACTGTCGCTCGAAACCGAACCGGGCCAGGGACCGACGTTCTTCGAGGTCAGCACGGCCCTCGGATTCCTCCATTTCGTCCGGCGCCGAGTCGATGTCGCCATCGTCGAAGTCGGTCTCGGAGGGCGCTTCGATTCGACAAACGTGTGCCGACCGCGCGTCGGCATCATCGCGACAGTCGGGCTCGATCACATGGCCCAATTGGGGAACACGGTCGAAGAAATCGCCTTCCAGAAGGCCGGGATCATCAAGCGGGGCGTGCCGGTGGTTTGCGGCGCGCAAGACCCGGCAGCCCGACGGGTGATCGAAGCCGTAGCCCGCGAAGTGTATGCTGAAATCCGGACGCCGTCGGACGACATGACCTACCAACTCGGCCTGCTTGGCCGACATCAGATCGAGAACGCGAAGCTCGTCGTGGCGACCGCGGAAGTTTTGAATTCGCAAGGCTTTTCGATCCCCCCCGCGGCGCTGGCCGCAGGGTTGGCCAATGTCCGTTGGTTCGGCCGGATCGAACTGGTGACCCGCAATCCGCATGTCGTTTTGGATTGCGCCCACAACGTCCCGTCGGCGTCGGCGCTCGCCGAGACCTTGGAAACCGAATGGCCGGTGCGCGGGAAGCGGGCGGTCGTCTTCGCAGTTTCGTCGGACAAAGACTACCCCGCGATGCTGCGGATCTTGGCCCCGCGCTTCGACCATTTCCATTTGACCAAATACGGTATCAACCCGCGCTGCGTGCCGCCGGAGAAACTCGCCGAAGTGCTACAAGACGTCTCCCCCGGGAAGGCGTTCAGCCTTCACGAGACCTCGCACGAGGCTTGGGATGCCGCGCGGGCCGCGGCGACACCGGACGATTTAATCTGCGTCACCGGCTCGGTGTTCCTCGCGGGGGAACTCCAAGCGGAAGTGCGGCGGAGTTCGGCTACCTTTTTGTAGGCGGCGTCGGCAGCAGGTCGGTGGCGTCTCGGGTCGGCTCCTCTTCGCCCGGCTCGCCACCGGGAGGCGTCAGGCGCCAAGCGATCTTCTCTTTGGACAGATCGTATCCGAGAGCGAAAAGCTTTTTCATCGCGACCGGGTCGAAGGTCATGCTGTTGCCGGGAACCTCGGTATCGTCCGGGATGGCGAGCATTTGGAACTTCATGCCGCTGACCGCGCAGAAGGCGTACAGGCCCATCAATTCGGAGCGATACAGCGCGTACAATGCCGCCGAGACGGTGCTCGTCACGCGGCGGATGAATCCGGGGTCGTCTTTCAACAGCGGCGGGTAGAGCTTGCCGGCGGCCATAGCGTATAGGTTCGAACCTTTGAGCCACAGCAGTCGGTCGTTGTCGGGTCGGATCGACCCCGGCCCGAGTCGCAAGAAAGTCTGGCTGGCCGCGCCGCCGTCCACGTGCTCTTCTTTGAAGCGCTGGCCTTCGACTTCGTAATCGAAGTGGACGCTCGGGAGCAAACCGGGGATCGACGCCGCCGCGAGGATGATTTTGCGGACGAGTTCCCCAGCGTCTGGCCGGCCGCTGCTGGCGATCGCCCCGACGTCCCAGATACAGACGCGCCGGGTCTTCAGGTTCATCGTCGCCACGTAGAACCGCCGGCCTTCGGCGTGGGCATCGCGGATATCCATCAGCATGCAGTCGTTGATCTCGGTCTCGAACAGCTTCTTCATCCGCTGCGGATCGGCGAGCGCCCCGTTGTTCACCAGTTCGTAGATCGGGCGGTACCGGAAGATGTCTTTGTCTTGCAGTGTCGTGAAAAAGAACTGGAGGCGCGGATCGTACTTCGGCCCGAGGAACGCGTAGAGGCCGACGAGCGCCCCGCTGCTGACGCCCGTGACGGCGTCGAACGACGGTCGTTTGCCCGAAGCCGTCCAACCGAGGAGCAAGCCCGCGTTGAACGCCGCGTATTGGCCCCCGCCCGACAGGGCGAGCGCATTGAGGGGCTTTTTGGCGACCGGGTTGGGCGGCATCGCTTCGAACGTGGCGGCGAGCGACGTTACCGTCGGACGGACGACCTGCGAATCGATCGTGTGGTTCGCCGCCAATCCCGGCGCGGGTGGCTTCTTCGTTTCGAGTTTCTTGTCGTGGTGGCGGCAACCGGTCGAACCGGGCAGCACGACGAGGGCCAGTGCGAATAGCAATCCGGAACGGCAATACGTCCGTTGATGCATCATCGCGCGGAATACCACGGGGAAACGGGCGGAGTCTTCGATAGCCATCCCAGTACCCGATTCGGCCATCCGGGGTCAATCCCGTTTCGGGGGAAAACTCTTCCGATCGGTTCGGGTTGACGCCCCGACCGAGATTGGGCATATCTCCGTTACGCCGGCAGGGACGCCGGCGCTATCCCGGCGGATCGACCATGCCGCGCCGACTGGCCCTGACCCTCATCGACATCCGCGTGCGCTTCGGGGCAACCCTCGCCCTCGACGGCGTGAGCTTGGAGGTGCGGCGCGGGGAAATCGTCGGGCTGCTCGGGCCCAACGGCTCGGGAAAAAGCACCGCCCTCGCCGTTGCCGCGGGCATCCTCGATCCCTTGAGCGGCACGGTCGCGGCCGGGGGCATTCGCCGCGATTCCCAACCCGCTGAGTACGCGAAAAAGATCGGTCTCGTCCCCCAGGAACCGGCCCTCTACGACGAACTCAGCGCGGAGGCCAACCTCGCCTTCTTCGGCCGGCTCTACGGGTTACGTGGGTACGAACTCAATTGCCGCGTGGCGACCGCACTCGATCGCGTCCGCATGATGGACCGGGCCTTGGATCGCGTCGGCACCCTCTCCGGCGGTATGAAACAGCGCATCAATCTCGCTTGCGCCCTGATCCACGATCCGCCGCTGCTGCTCCTAGACGAACCGACGGCGGCGCTCGATCCGAAATCGCGCGACCTGCTCTTCGCCGACCTGCACCGCCTCCGCGAAGCCGGGCATGCCGTACTGTTAACGACCCATCACCTTGACGAAGCCGAGTACGGGTGCGACCGCATCGCCGTCCTCGAAAAGGGCCGCATCGTCGCCGAAGGAAAGCCGTCGGACTTAGTTCGCCATTCCCCGACCGACCGGCCGATTCTGTACGGCCAACTCGAGGAAAACGTCGCCCATTTCTTCGTCAAAGTCCTGCGGAAGCGGCTCGAAGCGGGGGTCGAACTCGAAATCGCCGGCCGGCGTTTGCGGCTGTCCGCCGAGAGCCAAGATCAACTCGGCCGCGCGCTCGGGCTCATCCTCGGCGACGGCATCCGGCTCGAAACCTTCCACACGCCGCCGGGTCGGCTCGACAAATTGATGCGCCCGTCCGCCGTCCCCGTCGCGCAGGGAGAACCGTGCGACGCCAGTTGAACTTGATCCTGACGCTCGCCGGGAAAGACGGACGCCTGTTCCTCGCGGACAAGCGCGCGGCCCTCCTCGGCTTCGCCGTACCGATCGTACTCGCCTCCGCCTTCGGCATCATTTTCGACAAGCCCGAGGGCGGTGCCGACGGCGTCCGACTGCCGCTGCTCGTCGTGGTCGAAGACGACGGGCCTTTCACCGCGGGCGTCGCCGTGGAGTTGGTCGCCAGCCGACGAGTCGAAGCGCAAATCGTGACCCGGGGCGAGGTGACCGAGCGTTTGGCGAACCGCCGACCGGGCGTGGCCGTCGTGTTCCCCGCCGGTTTCGAGGCGCTGGCGACTTGGAAACCCGGCGGCGCCGGACCACGGCCGACCGTGCGCGTGCTTTACGATCCGCTTTGCCGGAGCGAAGCGCAATGGGCCGAGGGGATCGTGTCCGAAGTCGTGATGAAGAAACTGGCGAACGAGAAGCTTTCCCCGCTGATGGCCGACCGGACTTTGACGATGCCGTTCTCCATCGAAAGCGTGGAAGCGGCGGAAGGCCGGGCCGGGTTCAACTCGTACTCGCACAGTTTCAGCGGCATGACTTTGCAATACCTGCTGTTCTGGGGGATGGAGAGCGGCCTGTCGCTCCTACGGGATCGCCAGCGCAGCGTCTGGCTCCGGATGCGTTCGGCCCCGGTCCCCTTCTGGTGCGTGCTGATCGGCAAGGCGCTGTCGACGGCCAGCATCGCCTTCCTCCAAGTGCTGGCGACCTTCGCTTTCGGCTACCTCGTTTTCGGCGTATGTATCGGCGGCTCGTGGATCGGCTTCTTGCTATTGGCTCTCGGCGTTAGCGTACTCGCCGCGGCGACGGGGTTGTTGGTCGCCGCCATCGGCGGCACCGAAGCCCGCGCCCGGAGCCTCAGCATCCTCGCGATCTTGGGCGTGTCGATGCTCGGCGGACTTTGGCTACCGTCGTTCGTTCTCCCCGGTTGGGCGCGCGACCTCTCGGTGACCCTGCCGACGACGTGGGCGATGCGCGGCTTCGACGGCGTCACTTGGCAGGGACGCAACTTCTGGGATTCGCTCGTCAACGTCTCCGCCGTGGCCGGGTTCGCGGCCTTGATTTTATCTTTGGCCGTGGCCCGTCTAGTCTTCTCCGAGGCGCGCCGCCGGCGCGGATACGCATGATTCGCACCGTCGCTTTACTGCTGCTCTGTTTCTGCTCCATTGCCATCGCGCAAAAGCCCGAAGCGCCCAAGCCGGTGGAACTGAGCTTCGAGGATCAATTCGAAGCCAAGCATTCCGTCGCCGATTTCAAGGGCAAGGTCGTGATCCTCGTCTACGGGGATCGAAACGGCATCGAGGCGAGCAAGGAACTCGGCGAGAAATTGCACGTCGTGTTCCACCCGACGGCCAAAGGCTTGGCGCCGGACAAAGCGAAGCTCGCGCCCGTGGCGGCATTGCCGGGCGTCGCTGAGGGGAAAGTGTCGCCGGAGGTGGTCGTGGTGCCTGTCGCCTGCGCCGGCAGCGTGCCCGGCCCGATCAAGACGCTCATCCGCCGGGGCTTGAAAAAGGACGCTGCCGAAACGCCGGTGTGGATCGACTTCGGCACCGCCATGTCCGACAAATTCGCCATGAAAGAAGGACAGCCGAACATCGCGGTGCTCGACGCCAATGGCTACCTGCGTTTGAAAGTGAACGGCACCCCGGATCAAGCCACCTACGACAAAGTCCTGCAAACGATCCAGAACCTGCGGACAGAAGCAGCCGGGTTGAAGTAGGCAATCCTGTACACGAAGTCGCCCCGCCGTCAACGGCGGGGCGGTGAGCGGGAACCCGTCCGAAATCACCCGACGTAAATTCCGTTGGCCAGCGGGTTGTTCGTGATCGAGAGCGACATCAGGCCGTTCTCCGTCAACCGGTAAACCATACCGACTTGACCGTCGGCGCTGCCGATCAACACTTCGCCACGACGATTGCCGTCGAAATCCCCGCCGGCGAGTCGGACGCTCTGTTTGACCGATCCGTCACCGACGAAGAAGTCATTGTTCGGGGCCGCCGCGGCCGCCGCCCCACCGCGGGTCTTCGTGAGTTGTCCACTCAGCACTCGGACCCGGTTGCCGGCACTGAATACGAGGTCTTGGAAGCCGTCACCGTCGAGGTCCGTCACGGCCACAAACACGCCGTTCTTGTCGTTCGCGAAACTCGGGTCGATGGCGAAGAAATCTTCCGTGAGCCGGACGAGCTGGCCGTTTCCGAGCTGCCGGCCGCTCCAGACGACGGTGTGGGAGCCGCCGCCTACACCCGCTGTCACCACGAGGTCGGCGTAGCCGTCACCGTTGATATCGCCGGCCGCAGTCCGGGCCCCGCCGAGAAACCCGGGGGCGTCGATCCCGAAGAAACTGGCCATCAGGTTGTTCGGATCGCCGGCGGAGAAGATCCGCACGTGCGTCCCACCACCGACGTCGGGCGTGACGATGACGTCGGCGCGGCCGTCGTTGTTAATGTCGGCCGCGGCGACGAAAATCCCGCCCATGAAGCCGGGGTCAAAGGCGAAGAACGATTGGATCAGTTGCCCGGTTGCCCCGTCGAAGATTTTGACGTGTGGCCCGCCGCCGGCCCCCGCGGCCACGATGATGTCTTGGACGCCGTCGCCGTTGACATCGCCGGTAGCGACGCGGACCGAGCCCAAGTAACCCGGGAACGCGTTGACGGGGCTACCGACCGGGTTGAGGCTGCCGGCCGAAGCGTTGTACAACTGGAACGTGCCGTTGCCGCTCGAGACAGCCGCGGGGTCTTGCCCGAACGCGAAGTTATTGGCGATGATCGGCGAGGTCGGAATCGGAGCCGACGTTCCGCCGCTGGGGGCGCCGGGGGCGGGGCCCGTCGGGGAGACGTACCCCGTGATCGACCAGCCGATGTCGCTGAGGACGGCATAATCGAGTTCCGAGAACGTCACCCGCGTGCCGGCGACGACGACCGGTTGCATCGCCACCGGCTGGCCGTACGCAGTTAGGCCTTGTTGCCAGTGGGCTTGATCGGCGTTGGAGTGCAGGTGTGGGTATTGGCCCCCGTTCACCGCGGTGGCATTGGGCCCGAAGAAAATGTCGCCGGACACGTACTGATTGAATTGCTGGGCGGTGCCAAAACCGAGGACGTGGCCGAGTTCGTGGGTCGCCACGGTGTAAAAATCGATCTCTTGCGAATTCGGCCCGTTCGTGGTAAAGTTCCAGTTGGTGTTCGAGTCGAACGTGATCGACCCGCCCCACGGCGCAAACCCACTGACGCCACGCGTCCCGAGGCTGGTGAGCCAAGGCTGCGATCCGGAGGCGCTGTATCCGCCGAACCCGCCTAAACCGGCTTCCCCGCCGCCCAGACCCGCCTTGGCCCCCGCGAACACGGTAATCGTCCCGGACGCGACGTTGAAATTCGTCAAGCTGATGTCGGCGTTGTGGTTGAACGGATCGGCTGGGTTGAACGTCGTCAGCGTCCAGTTGTTACCCGCCCCGGCGTTCGGGGCGATCGCGCCGAGGGTCGTGTCGATGCGGCTCGCCAAGTTGTTCGCGGCCAGTTGCAGAATGTCCCGACGACTCTGATCGAAGAAATGGCTGCTGTCGTAGCTGTAATCGAACTGGATCGTCAGCGACGGATTTTCTCGGGCTTCCAGCCAATCCACTCGGAGCAGCGTTTTGCGAGTCGGCGCGACTGCGGACTTTGTTTCGAGCCAGCGCGTGAGCATCATGGGGGACGTCTCGGGTGAATACTAGGTGTGCGAAGGCCGGAATCGCCTGACAATTCAGGGCCGGAACGAAAGCTACCGGTCGAGACGGGCGACTTCGGTGGCGATTTGGGGGCCGCCGAGGGGTCGGTGCAAAGAGTACTTAGGATGACATTGCCGAATGTGTCAAATGGCCGAAGTCGAGAATCTGTAGGATGTTTACCGAAGTTAACGCTTGCGCTGCCGCCGATCATCATCGTTCGGATTCGGGCGCAATTGCGGGTCTCCGATGCGAATTCGCCGAGAAAACTTTCAGGGCATTTCGTGGCTTCTCGGAACTCTCCCGTTGCCTTTCGCATCTCGGGAGCCGACAATCCCACTTCTCTCCGTCTTCACATTCGCTTTCATCACGCCCCGGGAGTTTTCGATGACGCTTCGAGGGATCGCCTCAAACACATTCCGCTGGCTGCCGGTGTTGGGCTTGGTAGCGCTCGCGACCGGCGTGGCCTACGCCGACAACGCTGTGAAAATCGAAAAGGCTCCGACTCCCCGCGCGGAAGGGGAAGTGGCGAAGCTCACCCGCGCCGTCGAAATCGACCGGAAGATCATCGCCGAAGTCAAAGACAAGGCCGAGTTGAATGCCAACCTACAACATCTGTGCGATGTCATCGGGCCGCGCATCACCGGTTCGGCGAACTTGGAAAAGGCCAACAAATGGGCCGCCGAGAAGATGAAGGAGTACGGCCTGACCAACGTGAAATTGGAACCTTGGGAAATCCCCGTCGCCTGGGATCGCGGTACCTTCACCATGAAGATGGTGGAACCGAACGCGGGCAAGCCCCTCATCGGCGCGTCCGCCGCGTGGACGCCCGGCACCAAAGGCAAGGTCACCGGCGAGGTCGTCTTCCTCGACGCAAAAACCAAAGACGACTTGGCCAAGTACAAAGGCAAGCTCAAAAATGCGATCGTCCTGCGCAGCCCGCCGTCCGACGTGAAGCCGATTTCCGACATGACCTACCTCGCCCCGCCGGCGCCGAAGAACGACCCCAAAAAAGACGAGCCGAAGAAAGATGAGCCGAAGAAAGTCGAGCCGAAACCGTCCGATACGCAACCCGCGCGGCCGAATTTCGCCGAGTTGCAAGCGCTTCGCGCCGCTATGGGCGAATTCCTAAAAGCCGAAGGCGCCGCCGCGATCCTCACCGACTCGGCCAAGCCACACGGCCTGTTGGTGATGACCGGCTCGTGGCCCAAGGGCGACCGCGGCACAGCGGGCGACCCGCTACCGACCATTTTCATGACGCACGAGCACTATTCGATGCTCCACCGCTTGGCCACGGCGAAGGCCGGCCCCAAACCGCAGGTCGAACTCGAGATCACGAACAAGTTCACTCCAGGTCCGATCACGGTGTACAACACCGTCGGCGAAATCACCGGCTCCGAAAAGCCCGATGAATTCGTCGTCGTTGGCGCGCACCTCGATTCGTGGGACCTCGGCACCGGCGCGACCGACAACGGCACCGGCAGTTGCACCGTGCTCGAAATTGCCCGCACCCTCGCGGCCCTCGCCAAGGCCGGCATCAAGCCGAAACGCACGATCCGCTTCGTCCTCTTCACCGGCGAAGAGCAAGGGCTATTCGGTTCCAAGCAGTACGTGATCCGACACAAGGACGAGATGCCGAAGACTTCGATGACCATCGTCCACGACACCGGCACCGGCGTCGTGAAAGGCTTCGGACTCCAGGGCCGCGAAGCGGTTCAGAAGATTCTCGAACCGGAATTGGAAACGCTGAAGACCATCGAGGGGTGGAAGGGCCTCAGCCTCCGCGGCATGGGCGGCACCGACCACCTCTCGTTCGAATCGGCAGGAGTGCCCGGCTTCGCCTGCGATCAAGACATGGACGAATACCGCCTGACGCACCACACGCAAACCGACACCTTCGACCACGTGAAGATCCCGAACTTGGTGCAAGGGGCCCAAGTCATGGCCATCACCGCCCTGCGCGTGGCCAACTTGCCGGAGTTGTTGCCGCGCACAAAGGGTAAGGTCGACGACCCGAAGAAGTGAGAATCAAAGAAGGAAGAGAAGAAGTGATTGCGAGTCCGTATTGATCAAGTCGTCCATGCCGACAGCATTGCGACTTCGTTTACAGCGTTATTTTCGCTCGCTCCGCATCGAACTAGATCGATGCGGAGTGGAAATTTCCGCATGCAAGCGTGAGCCACGCGGATAAATTCAATGTCTTCGACTGCATGGTGATGTCCCCCCAATATTGCACACGTTGACT
>Ga0105047_10014093_pt1 | contig 12709 bp, 9 predicted proteins | sample MAT04_FD_78384 | JGI IMG/M metagenome (GOLD analysis project Ga0105047, IMG submission 78384) | Freshwater microbial communities from Lake Fryxell liftoff mats and glacier meltwater in Antarctica - MAT-04 (megahit assembly) | ecosystem: Environmental > Aquatic > Freshwater > Ice > Liftoff... | reverse complement strand
CTCCCCAGGACGCCGGCGACGGCGGCGGCGGAGAACTCGACGCCCGCAACGCTCGCCCCCTCAAGGACGCCTAGCTCGTCGGGGGTCAGCCGCTCGCACTGGGCCTCGATCACCGCGCGGACGTTGGACGGCACCTCCGTCTCGACCAGCAGGCCCATCGCCGCCGCCCACCGCCGCGTCGTCGCCCGCCGCCCCGCCCACCGCCCCAGCCGGCGGCGGCGCGTCGCGCTCGATCAGGTGGTCGATCAGGCTGGCGAGGAAGAGCGGGTGCCCGCCCGTGCGCGCGAAGAGCCGGCCGGCGAGGGCGTCGGGGAGCGCGCGGCCGCGAAACCGGGCGGCGAGGTAGTGCGCGACGGCCCCCTCGTCGAGCGGGGCCAGCGGCAGCTCGGCGCACAGGCGCCGCGCGAGCAACTCCTGGGCGACCGTGCGGAGCGGGTGCTCGCGGAAGTGCAGCTCGCCCGGGCGGTACGTGCCCAGCACCAAGAGCCGGGCCGGCGTGCGCCGCCGCGCGAGGGCGGAGATCACGTCGAGCGTCGAGTAGTCGGCCCAGTGTAGGTCCTCAAGCACGAGGACCACGGGGCGGTCCGCCGCCGCGCGCTCGATCGCGTCGAGGATGTCGCGGAGCATGCGCTCGGACGCGATCTGCGGCTCCATGACCGCCGCCCCGCTGCCGCCGCCGGAGCGGGTGCGGCCCGGGAGCGACGCCGCCGCGCCGTCGGGCGGGCGGTCCGGCAGATCCCAGCCGAGCTGGCCGGCCGCCTCCCACACGGGCAGGTACGGCTCGTTCGTGCCGAACTGCTCGAAGCAGTGGCCCACGGCGCAGACCGGGGCGTCGCCCGCCCCGGCGCGGGCGCGGACCTGGCGCACGAACGCCTCGACCAGGGCGGTCTTGCCGCTGCCCGCGGCGCCGACGATGAAAACGGTCTGCCGCTCGCCGCGGGCGGCCCGGTCGAGGTGCGCGTCGAGAACCTGCAACTCGGGCGCCCGTCCGACCAGCGGATGCCGCCCGGCGGCGGCGGTCGCGGCACGCGCCGGCGCACCCGTGCCCGGCGCGGGCGGGGGGCAGGAGTTCGCGGCGCCCTCACCAACCGCGCCAAAAACGGGCGAGATAAAGCGATACCCCCGGCGGTGGACGGTCTCGATGTACGTCGGCTTCTGGGGGTCGTCCTCCAGCGCCTTGCGGATCTCCCCGACGCAGACCTTGATCGACGCGTCGCTCACCACCACGTCGGGCCAGACCGCGGCGAGCAATTCCTCCTTGGTCACGAGCTGGTCCGGCCGGCCCACGAGGTGGCACAGGACGTCAAAGGCCTTGGGCGTAAGCGCGACGGCCCGCCCCTCGCGCACGAGGCGCGCGTTGGCCCGGTCCAGCCGGTAGGGCCCGAAGCTGATCTCTCCGTCACTCACGGCGCACACACACCCGCGACCACGCCCCGCGCGACAACCTCCCCCTCGACCACGCGGCGGATCTTGGCGAAATCCGCTGCGGGGGACACGTGCATCTCGGTCGGTTCGATGGGGACAAAAAAGCCCCGCAGGCGTGGGTGAGACCTGCGGGGCAAGGAGGGGAGAAACACTTCGCATGATTAATACGAAGCGTCCGAATCCAGGTTCTGGCGTCGGTCGAAAAATCTGCCGGCTTCTCACGCCTTGCTGAGCACGTCCCGCACCTTGTTCGTGATCGCGCGCCACGGCACCTCAGGCCGCTTGTTGACGGTGACGAAGTCGCCCAGGAGCAGGAGCGTGGTGACCCCGTCGATCGCGAACAGGCGGGCCGCGACCGGATGGGACTTGCCCTGCTCGGCGTTGAAGAAGCTGGCCGGCTGGTCGGCGATCGGATGGTCCAACACGAACTTGTAGGCGTTGGGATTGGGTGTGGGCTGGACCTCGAGGACCTTAAAGGGCATGGCGGCCGCGAGTCTAGCCGGGGGCGTCCCTTGATGCCACCGGCCACTTCGGGCATCCTTTGGCACTCGCGCCAGGGTGGCCCCCCCGGGCGGCCGCCATGCCCTGAAATCGCAACGGAGACAACGCACGTGGTCCGACGTCCGATCGACCTGGTCAACCTGTTAGGGATCCTTGCCTGCATGAGCCTGGCCGGCTGGTGCCTGGCCACGGGAAACGTGACGGGCTCGAAGACGCCCATGAACTGGTCCCTGCTCGCGCTTCGGTATGCCTGCCTGCTGTCGATCACTCTGGCGGCGGCCTTCATGGCCCGCGGCGAGCCGCGGCGGCGCGGGCTGGTGAAGGTGTTCGTCAACTTCTACCCCATGCTCGTCGTCCCGATGGTCTACGACAGCCTCGGGCCGCTCATCGAGTTGGTGAACCCCTACGACCAGGACCACCTCCTCCGCTGCATCGACGTCCTGATCTTCGGGACCGACCCCGCCGTCGTGCTCACGCGCCTGATCCACCCCGTGCTGACCGACGTCCTCTACCTCGCCTACTGCACCTACTACGTCTTCCCCCTGACCGTCGGCCTGGCGCTGTGGCGCCGGGACACGGTGACGGCAAAGCGGTTCATCTTCACGACGGCCGTCGCGTTTTACGTGTCGTACGTCGGGTACTTCCTCGTGCCGGCGCTGGGGCCGCGGTTCGATCCGGCCTACGACATGGCGCCCGACCTGAGGACCAGTTCGCTCTCGATCGCCATCGCCGACGGGCTGGTGAAGATGTCGGGGAACCTCCACGATGTCTTTCCCTCCGGGCACACGATGATCACTGTGATCTGCCTCATGACGGCCTACCGCCACGCCCGGCGGGTGTTCTGGCCGCTGCTGCCGGTGGGGACGCTGCTGGTCTGCGCGACGATGTATTGCCGCTTTCATTACGTGATCGACGTGATCGCGGGGCTGGCGCTGGCGGCGGTCGTGCCGCCGGTGACGCGGTGGGTGTTCGACCGCTTTACCCCGGCGGAGAACGTGCGCCCGGCGGTGGCGGGCGCCGGGGCGTGAGGGATAGGGGGTCTTCCGATGGCAGTGCCCGACCCGCCGCCGCCGCACGACCTGTTGGCCGACCAGTCGCGGCAGAACCGCACGACGCTGGGGCAGTGGGGGATGTTCCAGGCCCACCGGTGGCGCGTGGGGCGGTTTCTCGTGCCGCGGGCGCCGGGGGTGGAGCGGCTTTGCGTGCTGGGGGCGGGGAACTGCAACGACCTGGATCTGGCGTGGCTGGCGGAGGTGTACCGGGAGGTCCACCTAGTGGACATCGACCCGGCCGCCCTCGCGGGGGCGGTCGAGCGGCAGGAGGCGGCCGGGAACGAGCGGGTGCGGCGGCACGCGCCGGTGGACCTGAGCGGGATCGCGGACCTGGTCGCGCGATGGGCCGGGCGCGGGCCGGGCGAGGTGGAGATCGACGCGTGCGTGGAGCGGTTGGCGGGACCCACGAACGGCGTTCAAGACCAAGACCCGTCATCCCGAGCCTGCGAGGGATCTCCATGTCTGAGTGGCCCAACCGGACACCGAGATCCCTCGCAGGCTCGGGATGACGCTGGAGGCGTGCCTGCGCCGCCGGGCGCGGTGCGCGTTCCCGGGCCGTTCGATGTGGTGCTGTCGTCGTGCCTGTTGTCGCAGTTGATCGAGCCGGTACACCGGTTGGTGGGGAAGGGGCACTTGAAGCTGGGGGCGCTGTCGGCCGGGATGCGGCTGCACCACCTGCGGGGCATCGTGGACCTGCTGGCGCCGGGGGGGCGGGCGGTGCTGGCGCTGGACGTGGCGACGTCGGACCGGTGCCCGGAGCTGGCGCGGGCGAAGGAGCGGGAGTTGCCGGACCTCATGCGGCACTTGCTGGGGGCCGGGCGGGCGTTCTCGGCGTTGGACCCGGCCGTGCTTCTGGAGGTGCTGCGGCGGCACCCGCAGGTTGCGCCGCGCGTGGAGGACGTGCGGGTGAGCGCGCCGTGGGTCTGGCATATGGGGGTGCGGCGGTGCTTTCTCGTGTACGGCCTGGAATTTCGGCGGCGTCGCGACCTCTGATGCGCTACTGGTTGGGGCCTTGCGGACCTTGCGGGTGTTGGGGGCCGAGGCCGCCCAGGAGCGGGCCGCTGCCCGTGTCGGGGGGCGGGGTGCCGCCGCCGCCGGCGGGGGGCGGGGGTTGTTGGCCGCCGCCCTGGACGTAGCGGCGGTGGAAGTTCTGGAAGGCCATGGTGAGCGTTTCGAGCATGCGCGGGACCTGGGGGGCGGCGAGGTAGATGCGGGCGGAGACGGCCGCCGTGGGGTAGAAGCGGGTGATGAAGTCGAGGAAGAACTCGGCCGGCGAGTGGCCGATCATGACGGTGTTGGCGAAGGTGCCGCTGAGGAGCTCGTCGGGAAGTTTGAGCTCGTCGTAGATCTCCTGGATGGACGGGCGGCGGTCGGTCGGTGGCTTGGGGAGCGTGGGGGGCGGGCCGAAGGATTGCTCGTATTTCTGGAGGTTGTCGCGGAGGGCGGTGACGAACTGGTCCATGACCATGGGCGTGAGCACGATGCGGGCGGCCACGCGCAGGGGGCGGGTGAGGCCCTGGATGAAGTCGAGGATGAACTCGTTGGGGCTGTCGAGGACGATGACGCCGGTGCTGAAGATGCCCGAGGCGACCTTGTCGGGGACGCGGGCGCTGAGGGGGGCGTGCTGGAACTGCTGGGTAAAGGAGTCGCCCTTGGCCTTCTGGGGGTCGGGTGGGCCGCCGGGGGTGCTGCCAGGGGTGATGCCGCCATCGGGAGGGATCTCGGATGCCATGTGGCGGGTAACCCTACCGCGCGGGGGGGGAATCGCAAACGGGCGCAGCGCGGCCGGCCGGTTTCGGCCACCCCTCCGCCCGGCCGGCGCGCTCCCAGCCGAGCAGGTCCCCTTCGATCAGGTCCGTGACGCCCAGGTGCCGCATCATAAGGATGTCCATGGGGCATGCTCGCGCACGTGAGACTGCGGGGCGGGCGCACGGCCCGCGCGGTTCTGGCGACGGCCTCCGCAGCGCCGCCCTCACCCCGCCGCCGGGGCCGGCGCCGCTTCGGCCGCGACAGCGGCGCCCCGCAGGTGCTTGTGCAGGTGCTCGAGCCAGTCCTTCGACGGCAGGGCGTACGGGCGGAATTTCTCCAGGGTGCCCTGTTCCTCGCTGTAGGCCAGGGCGCGGTTCTGGCCGAGCTTGTTGCCGGCCGGGCTGTCGATCAGGTTGCTCGAGTCGTTGGCGCTCATCTGGAACAGGACGCGGTTGTCGAACTCGCGCATCGCCTGGCGGTCGAACGTGCGGTCCAGGGTCGCGGTCGTGTCCGCCCACGCCAGCACGTGGATGCCCAGCGGCGGCCCCTCGCGCAGCAGATCGGAGAACTGCTTGTCGGGGGCGACCTTCTTCTCGCCCTCCTCGCCGCTCATGCCGAAGCCGCCGAACGACTCCTCCGACTTGCGGAGGATGCGGAAGCGCTGCACGCCGTAGATGATGACGTAGATCGAGGGCGTGGCCGGGTCCAGCCCGCCGGCGGCCTCCTCGGCCTGACGGCGCTGCATCTCGACCGCCACCTCGTTCATCGCCGCGTCGCCCGCCCGGAACTCGACCAGCTTCACCTCGTTGGGCACCGTCGCCTTGAGCCGCGGGAACACCCTCGCCAGCGGCGAGTCGCTCGCGCTGCCGTCGAACACGACGAAGCTCGCGGCCACCTGCTGCGCCGCCAGCGACTCCAGCGCCGACGCCAGCAGCGCCATCGCCCCATCCTCCTGCTGGCCGATGATCAGCACGTTCGCCCCGCTCTGGCGGCGGAACGGGATCGCCGTCGGGTCCTTGATCGCGACCGGGTCGCCCAGCCACGCCAGCGGGACGAGCGGGGCGGAGTTGGGCCCGTAACTGGCGAGGGCGTTCGCCAGCGGCTCGTTCTTGGTGATGTCGGCCGGCGCGTTGCCCTCGAAGACGATCGCCGGCGGGTGGTCGCCCTTGGGCAGGCCCGGGCCGCCGCCGTGCAGGCGTTCCTGGAGGGCCTTGAGGTAGACCTCGCGCTGGTCGTCGGGGAGCCACGCGACCTGGAACGGGCTGTTCGCCTCGACCAGGCCGCCCGCGTCGTTGTAGATCGCCTCGCCCGGGCGGGACAGGAGCCGGGCGGCCGAGTTGCCGTCGCCCAGGATGACCTGAGAGTCGGCCTCGGACGTCTGCAGCGCGATGCGGATGCCGATCTGCCCGATCGTCGAGCGGGCGAGGCCCGACGAGCCGCCGATCGTCTGCGAGCCCAGCAGCACGTGGATGCCGAACGCACGGCCCTGGCGGACGAGGCGGTCGAGGAGGATCGCGCAGTCCTGGGCCAGCTTGTCGTCCTCGGAGAAGAACTCCTGGAACTCGTCGATGATCAGCAGCGTGCGTGGCAGCATGGGCAGGGCGGCGTCCGACCCCTGCGTCTCGCGGTAGGCCCCCAGGTCCTGCACGCCCAGCTTGCGGAACAGGTTGCCGCGGCGGACCAGCTCGCCGTCGAGGCGCTGGAGGACCGAAAGCCCGAACTCGCGGTCGGACTCCACGGCGATCGCGCGGGCGTGCGGCAGGTTGTGGGTGGCGTACGTCTTGAACTCGACGCCCTTCTTGAAGTCGATGAGGTAGAACTCGACCTCGTCGGGCGAGTACCACATCGCCAGGTTCGTGATCATCGCGTGCAGCAGCGTTGACTTGCCCGAGCCGGTCTTGCCGGCGATCAGCGCGTGCTGGGCGACGCCGCGGCCCATCTTCATGAGCTGCAGCCTCGTCGCCCCCATCCGCCCGATCGGCACCTGCAGGTCGCGCGTGGACGACGCGGTCCAGATCTCCTTCGGGTTCGGCGCGATCGTGTGGAACCCGACCTCCACGCGGTTGGCCTCCTTCGCGTGCTGGCCGACCAGGTCGAGCACGCCGGTCAGGAACTCCTCGCTCGGCGGCGCATCCAGGTGCAGCGGGAACTGCTTGAACACGTCGTCCTTCCACGCGAACCGGCCGTTCTGGCGGACGAGGTTGAGGCTGTGCGCCTCCACATCGTCCATGTGGGCCCCGCCCGGGAGCGGTGTGCGCGTGTCGCGGACGATCAGCGTGTACACGCCGCACCGCGCCCCGGTCGATGCGATCGACGCCAGCCGCCGGAAGCTATCGCCCTGGAACGCCACGGGGAAATCGCAGATCACCAGGAACCGGTACGGCTCCGCCAGTTCGCCGGCCTGCGCGTTGTACTGGTCGATCGTCTCGTACTCGTTGCGCAGGTACTTCTGGATCACCGTCTCCATGTGCTCGGTGAGGTTCGCGAGGCGCTGCTCGATGTGCTCGGCCTCCGTCCAGATGCGCGCGCCGACCAGGTTCTCGTCGTGGTCGGCCAGGTGCATGAAGCCGGCGAAGTTCTGCCCGAGCCCGACCGGGTCCATGATCGTGAACCGGACGCGCCCGGCCGGCATGTTCGTCAGCAGCCGGGACATGACCATCTGCAGCGTGCGGATCGCCTCGGGGCGCCCCTCGCGGTCCGTGTGGATCAGCAGCGAGGCCTGCCGCGGGAACGCCAGCACGGCGGGCACGGAGAACTCCGGCGGCAGCGCGAGGTGCCTGGGCACGCGGTCCGTGATCTGCTTGAGGTCGATCTTCAGCTCGCCGAAGCGGATCGTCGGGGCGAACGTCTTGGGTGGCAGCCACGCCTTCCACGCCCCGGCGTCGCCCCAGTCCAGCGGCGCGTTGAGCTTGCCGCCGGCCTTGGCGATCGGCTCGTTGATCCGCGCCAGCCCTGCCTCCCAGTTCAGCTTCAGGTCCGCCCGGGCCTGCACGTACCACGCCTCGACCTCGGCCTTGCGCTCGGCGTGCCGCTTGGCCGACTTCGCCAGCTCCGCCGCGATGCGCTCGGCCAGGTCGGTCTTGTGCTTCTGCACCCAGGCCTCTGCGTCGGCCAGCGCCTGGTCGCGGCACTGCGCCAGCTCGGGGATGCGGTGATTGAAGTCGGCGTCGGCGGCCGCCAGGTCGATCTCGCGCCGCTTCACCGCCCCCGCGGCCAGCGGCCCGAGCCGGTCCTTGGCGCCCTGGACCTCCTCCTGGCGCTTCTGCTCGGCCGACTCCAGATCGGCCTCGCGCCGTTCCTCGGCCGCCTTGAGATCGGCGGCGATCACCTCGCGGGCGACCCACGACGCCTGCCGCAACGGGACGAACGCCTGACGCACGCGCGACCGGGCAACCGAGCGGAACACGAGCCCGAGGATCACGCACAGCAGCGCGCCGGCCCCCAGCCCGATCGACAGCGCCTCGAGGTTGGGCTCGACGGACTGGGCCATGACCCCCTGCGCCGCCACCGCCGCCAGCACGCAGATGCCCACGCCCCAGAAGAACGGGCGCACCCCGACGAACAGCCCCGGCACGCCCAGGCGGTCGAGTTGGACCAGCCGCTCCTCGATGCGCGCCTGCGCCTCGTCGAACGTCGCCGGGCGCGCTTCCCCCTCCGCCAGCGCCTCGTCCCCCGGCGCGGGCGGCGGCAACTCCTGCCGGAAGCGGGCCACGATCGCGGCCGCCTGGTCGTCCAGCGAGTCGATCAACTGCGCCCGCCCGCCCGCCACCTCCCGCGCTTTCTTGAAGTCGGCCGCGATCCGGTGCTCGTCGGCCTCCAGTACGCTCTCCGCGAGCCACACCGCCTGCTCGTAATTCTTCTTGACGTCCCGGTCGATCGTCTGCTTGTCGTGCTCGACCCGCTGCCGCGTCCCCTTGTACGCGCTCTCCAGGGCGGCGAACGTCTGCTGGTACTGCCCCTTCGCGTGCGCCACCCGCTCGGCGTGCTTCTGGGCCATGCTCTCGCGCAGCGACTTCTCGCGCTCCGCCACCTGCATGCCGGCCCGGTCCAGCCCCTTGTCGTTCGCGGCGAGGTCGGCGGCATACTTCTCGTCGGTCTGCACCTCGTTTGCCGTCACCTCGGTGCTCAGCGCCACCAGCTCCTGCAGCGCGTGCCGCTGCACGTCGCGCCGCGTCTCCGACGGCGGCGGGGCCTCGGCGGCGGCGGCCTCTGCCGCGGCGACGTCCGTTTCGCTCACGGGCTTCTGCGTTCGAATTGTGCGGGGGTTCGGATCCATCGGGTGTCCAATCACTTGGAGAACAGCACGGCACGAGCCCCGCGCGCTGCTCGCGCGGCGACCGCGTCACCGGGGGAGGGGGCGCAGCGAGCCCGCCCGTCAATCGCCGCAGTCGCGGCGCACCTGCTGCAGGAGGTTGGCCATGTGGTCCATCGACCCCAGGGCGTTGCGCAGGTCCTGCTCCAGCGACACGAGGAACCGCTCCTCGAACTCGCGGCTCTGGGCGTCGTCCCAGGTCGAGCGCGTCTCCCCCCAGCGGTTCATCAGCTCTTTCATCGACTTGGTCAGTTGGCCTCGGCCTTCGTACACGCCCATGCGCAGGTCCTCCGCCGTTGGGGTCGTCAGTCGTATTACGCCGCCGTCCGGCCCACGGCCCGATAAAAGCGCCGCGGGCGCCACGTGGCGCCCGGGCGGATCGCGGGGGGAGATTATACGCGGGCGCCCACGGGATTAGCCACCGGCCCGCGCGGCGGCGCGCGGCCCGAAAATCCCCATGGGGCGACCGGGCAAACCGGCCGATGAACGAGACTGGAACGCCGTATATTTCGCGCACCGCCCCCGCCTGAGCCCGGACGCCCGACTCGGTGAGACGGTGTCGCAAACCGCTGGCACGGCGGGCGGCTTTGGTGTATTTTTCCGCGTCCCCGCCCGCCCCCGGCGCGCGAGGGTCACCCGGTCGGGCGCCCCGGGGCGGGAACCACCACCGACGCCGACCGCCCCGGGCCGCCGCCGCGCGACCCCGGCACCGAGAGGATCAGTCGTTATGCACACCGTCGTTCACGTCACCCACGAAGCGATCGAAAAGATCGGCGGCATCGGCGCCGTCCTCAATGGGCTCTTCACGTCCAAAAACTACCTCGACGCCGCCCCCCGCAACATCCTGGTCGGGCCCTTCTGGCCCACCGGCGAGACCGGCGACCACCGCCTGGGCGCGGCGGGCGAGGTTCTCTACTCCTCGCTCGACCACCTCTACCGCTCCCCCTTCGCCGCCCGCTTCCGCGAGATCGAGGAGCGCTTCGGCGTCAACATCGTCTACGGCCGCCGCAGGTTCGTCGACAAGACCGCCGGCGTCACCTCGATGCCCGAGGTGCTGCTCATCGACGTCTCCCGCTACGAGAAAAAGGAGATCGAGCTCTTCAAGTACGAGCTCTGGAAGAAGTTCGGCGTGGACAGCGGCCGCTACGAGAACGTCTGGGACTTCGAGCAGTACGTCCGCCTCGCCCAGCCCGCGATCGCCGCCCTCCACGCCCTGGGCGTCACCGGCATGAGCGAGCCGGCCGTCATCCTGTCCCACGAGTACATGGGCGTGCCGACCTGCCTCGCCGCCATCATGGAAGGGGCGGCCGGCAACTTCCGGACCGTCTTCTACGCCCACGAGGTCGCCACCATGCGCCGCATCGTCGAGGGCCACCCCGGCCACGACACGATGTTCTACAATGTGATGCGCAGCGCGATGGCGCAGGGTTTGTACGTCGAGGACGCCTTCGGCGACCAGGCCGGCTACTACAAGCACTCGCTCGTGAAGACGACCCGCTACTTCGACGCGATCTTCGCCGTGGGCGATTACGTCCTCAAGGAGTTCCGCTTCATGGGGCCGGACTTCGTCCACGTCGATTCGCAACTGGCGTACAACGGCGTCCCCTGCTGGAAGATCAGCGTCGAGGAGAAGATGGCGTCGCGGCACAAGCTGCGGCAGTACTGCCAGAACCTCCTGGGCTTCCAGCCCGACTACGTCTTCACCCACGTGACCCGGCTGGTGCCGTCCAAGGGCCTGTGGCGCGACCTGCGCGTCCTCGAGCACCTCGAGCGGATGCTCCGCGAGCGCAACGAGACGGCCGTCCTTTTCACGCTCTCGACCGAGGTCCCGGGCCGCCGCCCCGAGGACATCCGCCGGATGGAGCAGCACTACCACTGGCCCGTCGTCCACCGCGAGGGCCTGCCCGACCTGTCGCACGGCGAGGCGGGCTACTACCAGGGCGTCCAGGAATTCAACGCCCGGGCGCGCAACATCAAGGTCGTGTTCATCAACCAGTTCGGCTTCGAGCCCAAGCTGTGCGGCAGCCGGATGCCCGCCGACATGGAGTTCATGGACGTCCGCAAGGGCTCCGACGCCGAGTTCGGCCAGAGCATCTACGAGCCCTTCGGCATCGCCCAGGTCGAGCCCATCAGCTTCGGCGGCATCTGCGTCTTCTCGAACGTGTGCGGCTGCGCCGGCTTCGTCGAGAAGGTCGCCGGCCCCGGCGGCACGCCCAACGTGATCGTGGCCGACTACACCGAGCTGGCCCGCCGCGACCTCCGTCCCGAGCACATGATGTCGATCGGCGCGCCGCAGCGCGACGAGCTGGAGCACGCCGTCGCCGAGCGCGTCGCCGCCGAGCTGCTGCAGCGGCTCCCGCGCACGCCCCAGGAGTTCGAGGCCTTCATCGATCGCGGCTACGCCCTCGCCCAGCGCATGTCGTGGGACGCGGTGGCGAAGGACTACATCCTCCCCGGCATCGCCCGCGCCGCCCGCGCCCAGCGCCTCCAGCAGATCGCGTGAGGCCGGCGCGGGGAAGCAATCGCCAACGACGAGCCCCCCTCGGCTTCACCGGCCGAGGGGGGCTCTCGTCATCCTGAACGAAGTGAAGGATCTCCGTGTCGAGGAGGCCGTCGCCGACACCGAGATCCCTCGCAGGCTCGGGATGACGGTGCGTCGCGACGTCCCGCACGCTACCCGCCCTTCACCGCCCCCTTCACAAACGCCCCCACGTCCGTCCCGAGTTTCTCCAGGGCGGGCTTGTAGTGGTACATCATGTGCCCCCCCTGGTAGTACGTCTGGGTCAGGTTGGCCCGCAGCCGCCCGCTCAGGTCGAGGTGGTTAAACGTGTAGTCGGCGCTGTAATAGGGCGTGGCCATGTCGTAGTAGCCGCTGGCAACCATGACCTTCAGGTGGGGGTTCTTGAGCATCGCGTTGCGAAGGTCGTCGGTGACCTTGACGTAGCCCTGGTTGCGCTCGCCGAAGTTCCAGGGATGGACCCGGTTGGAGAGGACCTCGTAGGCAAGGTCGCTCTCGAAGCGGAGCGTGCGCCGCGCGTAGTCGTTGAACGTGGCGGTGTAGATCGCGAGGTACTGCGAGAGGCTGGGGTCGTAACGCGGCTGGCTCACGGCCCCGTCCGGGTCGAAGCCGATGATCCGTCCATCAAACCGGCCGGTGACCTGGCGGCGGTCCTCAAGGAGGCGCTTCTGGAAGATGCCGGGAGCGATGCGGAGGTTGAGGCGGTCGATCAGGTCGGCGCTGAGGCCCGTGTAGCGGGCAAGGCGGGCGGCGGCGGCCTTGCGCTCGTCGGCGGGCAGGTTGCCCCCCTTCGCGAGGATCACCGGGTACTCGGTCGCCGCGAAGCGCTCGACCTCCTTGAGCGTCTTGTCCAGATCGCCCTGCAAGTCGGCCGGGAGCCGCTTGTGATACCAGGCGGTGGCGGCGTAGGTGGGCAGGAAGACGACGTAGGGCAGGTCGTTCCCCTCGCCGGGCTGGATCAACTGGAAGTCGAGGACGGTGGAGACCAGGATGATGCCGTTGAGGGCGATGCCGCAGCGGTCGAGGAGGTACTCGGAGAGGGCCGCCGCCCGGGTGGTGCCGTAGCTCTCGCCGGCGAGGAACTTGGGGCTGTTCCAGCGCTGGTACTTGGTGACGTAGAGGCGGATGAACTCGCTGACCCACTGGGTGTCT
>Ga0105047_10014092_pt1 | contig 12710 bp, 13 predicted proteins | sample MAT04_FD_78384 | JGI IMG/M metagenome (GOLD analysis project Ga0105047, IMG submission 78384) | Freshwater microbial communities from Lake Fryxell liftoff mats and glacier meltwater in Antarctica - MAT-04 (megahit assembly) | ecosystem: Environmental > Aquatic > Freshwater > Ice > Liftoff... | reverse complement strand
TGCTAACCTAACAAGAAATGTAATTGTTAAAAACACTACTGTAGCTCCAACAGACTTATTATCAACTGCGAAAATAGGAACTAATGTATTTCTGAGCTGGACTGCAGCAGCTGAAGCAACAGGCTATGAAGTTTACAATGGAATAAATAAAGTTGGAGCAACAACTATAGCTACTGATTTTATGGTAACTGGATTAAATGCAGAAACAAATTATACTTTTACGATAAAAGCAAAAGATGCTTTAGGAAATGTTTCAACAGCAAGCAACAGTGTTACTGTACGTACAGAAGCTCAAGCAGCAGTCAATCAAATTAGTCTAAACAGTTATGTTGCTAAAGCAATATCTGCATATGAGATAGGTAAATATACATATCTTTTAAACAATGACTATGCTCATTATAATGGTGTAACACAAGATATAGCTTATAAAGGTACAACCTTATTAAGAGCTAATCCAGATGGAAGCAAATCAAGTCATTGTGTAGGTGTAACCTTTGAGGTTTTCTTTAAAGCTATGCAAGCAAGGAATACAGATGCTGGAATCTCAAAGGATAACTTCAACGAGATGTCTTTTGAAAATATGAAGGATTTTATGCTTACTTGGTATGCAGCATTAGGTACTCCAAAATCACAAGGTGACCAACTTGCTTCAGCTATTGAAAAATACGGGTTAGGCACAAGAATAACCAATCTTGAAGAAGTTAGAACCGGTGATTTCGTAGATTTTAGCAGAACAACTAGTTCAGGACACACAGCTGTGTTTATAAACTGGATTAGAGATAACAACAATATCATTGGATTTAAATATTGGTCTTCAAATGTATCTACTAATGGTATTAACTACAAGGAAGAATATTTTAGTGACAGTGGTAATGGAACTGTTGATAGAAGTCAACTTTATATTGGAAGAGTAGGATCTTTAGGAAACTATAAGTCTTTTCAATAAGTAAAATTAAATAGAAGGTACTAAGGTGGACACATTAGGTATCATATTAAAACTAATATAAAAGTATGAAGAAGGTGGTGATACCTTCTTTATTCACGTTACTATAGACAGCTTCATGTAAATAATAATAATTTACGTGGAGCTGTTTTATTTTATTTCAGAAAAGTGGTAAGTTTATAAGAAATTTAAACATAACCTAACTGAACTGTCACGTTTCCATCCTGTTTATGTCACGACCTCGGAGGACGTAACAATAACTGAAAGTTATTGTTTGCTACCTTCTTTCTATTTGTAGTTGTTCCTTAAAAGTATTACCTACTAACTCACAAGTTTCTATTGCATTGGGCGCATAAAGATCCGCACCTATTTTACTCCATAGTTCCTTATCTATATTAAATGGATACCCACCAACCAGTATTTTAATGTATTTAAGTACATCAATATTTCTTATCGCTTCAATGATTTCAATGACATTTTGCAGATGGCCTACCATAGTCACACTTATACCTAAAACTTGTGGCTTCTGGTCTATAAGAAAACTTATCAAATCTCTTTTAGGCACATTTTCGCCTAAATAATATGTGTCCCAGCCATCTAATTCTAATATATCTGCTACCATTTTAATTCCAACTTGGTGAGTTTCTTCAGCCACGCAAACAGCAACAAACTTCAAGCCATTTCTATTGGATTCAAGTATTTTTGAATACAACTGAGCCATTATAGACTCTGTAGTTGCTGTGAAATAGTGTTCCTGAGCTATAGTTATTTTATCTGTATGCCATAACCTACCTATTTCTTTTAAAGATGGTTCAAATACAAAAACATATATATCTTTAATAGGTATGCCTTTCTCCACCTCATCCATTATTAATTTGCTTGCTTTTAATCGATCCATTTTTAAAATTAATTCTAAATATTGGACTAAAATATTATAACAATCATTATTTTTATCAATAAAATTTTTAGAATCTATGTTGTGAACTAATAGATTTTTATCAGCAGCATCTAAAAACGTGTTAACAATAATGGCCATTTCGTTTGATAGTTCAAAAGATAAAACATCTTTTATACAAATTAAATTAATTGGAATCTGCTTTGCTTCAATGTTTAAATCTTCAGGTAACCCCTTGTTCCATGAAGCATAATCATTAAAAAGTTCTAAACTATTTAAATTTATAGCTTCTGAAAGATAAGCAAGATGATATGAAATATCCTTTATATATTTTTTATAATTATCGTCTATAACTTCAACCTTTAACTCTGGTTTATAAAAAAATTGTCTTGATAAAACTTTTTCTGCCAGCTCTTTTTTGTTGTTTGATATATATTGATAAATCTTTTTATTGATATTTTCTAAATTATTACTTGATGCTAAAATTTCATTTATTTTATCTTTTATTCTGAACTCATCAAAGGGTTTCAAAATATAATCTGTGGCACCTTCAAAAATCGCTTTTACAAGAACTTCCCGTTTATTGTTAGCAGTTAAAATCATAATGGGTATGGATTTGTTTTTATTTCTTATTTTTCTAATCACTTCAAAGCTATCTTCGCTCTTTAATTCTATATCCATAATAATTAATATTCCATCACATTTGTTTTGTAAAAAAACATTAAAAAACTCACTGCTATTAGATGTTTCAATAACATTTATATCTTCAGCATTAAAAAATAGTTGTAGTCTAAGTCTTACAGATTTAATATTGTCCAATATAAAAACTTTATTGTGTTCTTTCATTATTCACCGTCCTTAACTTGCTATTTGTTCTTATATTCCTTTTCTAACGTGATGTATTTTTCTAAAGTTTCAAATATTTAAAATGGTAAAGAAAGAAAGAAATGAAAAAGTTAGTATGGAGTTTACTTAGTTATTTAATATACGAATTTTTACATTTCTTCGGCCCCAATTAAGCGCTTCAGCTTCTGTATTAAAAAATACATCGATGATATTACCTTTAATAGCGGAACCAGTATCTGATGCAATAGCATATCCGTAGCCTTCTATATAAACTTTAGAGCCCATTGGTATAACCCTAGGGTCAACAGCTATAGTGCTGTATCCATTTGGATCTCTGTTTGTTTTAGAACCTGATGCTGTAAAACCACCTATTGAATATGCAGTTGATTCTATAATGAAGTAGTTAGTTGAGCTTGATACGTCAATAGGGATAGCATCCGCTTTAGACGTTGAACTTTTACTAGAATCTAAGTGTCTAGAAAAAGTTATGGTCCTCATTTCTGCTAGCTTTTTTTCTCTTTTTGCAGCGGCTAATTCTTTTGCATTTTTTTCAGCAATTAATTCAGTTTCTTTTTTAGTTACGTTGCTAAGAAGCACCTTGTGTTCTTTTATGTCTTTACTTAATTTTGTTAGAATAATTTCATTATTTGCTTTTAGCGCGGAGAATTTATCATTTTCATTATTTAAAGTGTCTTTATGCTTTATTATAGAATTTCTTTGGTTTTCTATTTTAGTACTGAGGTTTTTATCATACTCTATTATCTGTTTAAGTGTATCTGCTCTTGATATAAGATCACTAAAACTACTTGAATCTAGAAGTACTTCAAGATAACTATCTACACCATTTATATACATAGCTCTTGCTCTTTTTTCAAACAAGTCTTCTTGATTGATAGCGTTTTTTTCTACAATTTTTAATTTAGTATGTGTTTTTTCTATTTCTTGAGCGATGTCATTCATTTTAGCTTTGTTAATGTCAATTTTATTTAATACTTCATCAATTTCAATGTTGAAATTCTTTACTTTTATCTGTAATGATTTTTTGCTACTTTGAGCTTGTTGTAATTCAGATGTTTCATTAGTAATTGGTGCAGCAAAAGTATTTACATTGATAGTTATTGTTAATGTTAATGTTAGCATCATAACAACAGATATTATTTTTTTATTCATTTATGAACCTCCTTAAAATGGCTATCAATCTTATTTATCTTAATATTATATCACATTGGCTACACTTCATTATACAATTATTACTAATCTTAATGCAAACTTTTTACTTATTTAATTTACTTCTTCCAATTAACAGTAATATAATTAGGTTGATTTTAGATTAAGGAGCAAGCTCAGCCAAGCCTCAGAGCTTCCGCAGAGACAAATAAAAAGCCGCTGCAAGTGTTATAAATCAATACTTTTAAAATGACTGTCCATTTTCAGTATTTTAAATTATATACCTGTCCTAAATCAGCCTCTATATTATCACCAATAGTAACACATCCATTTACAAATAGAAATTTTGTATTATCACCCTTATATTCAACTTTATATCCAGCTCTTATAAGTGATTTTATGCGATCAGAGTGATTTACTAATCTTCCTCGTTTTCCACTAAGATCGCTTGTAATTTTTTTCTGAGTAACATTAGAGCAGCAGCTTCAGCTGGTGGAAACAACCTTGTAACTAAACCATCCTTCTCTTCTTTAGTATATTTTTTAATTTGTCTCGTCATAAAATAATCATCTCTCCTCTGTTCGAGAATAACATATATTATTCCCTACGACAACCATCTTAGCACAGGGGGAGATACATCTAAAAAATCTAGAACTACACTTTTGTACAGGATGTAGTTCGTGTTTTATTAAGGGAAATATAAGTTGCCCTCATCATTTGAAAGTTCAACAACTTATTGAAAAAATCGAAGAAAATGATGCCACAATTATTACAAGTTCTTGCTATGCTAACCATGTGACTGCATTGGTGAAAAATTTTATAGATCATTTGGCTTTTATTACTCATACACCAAGATTTTTCAGAAAAAAGATGTTAGTTGTGTCAACTGCTGGTGGAAATGGTGCTAAAAACTGTACGAAATACTTACGAGAAACATTTATGTGTTGGGGGTTTAATCGTGGATATGAACTTCCGGTTATCTCAAGTAGCTACCGAGGGTATGAACCTCCACAAAAATAGTTAAGAAGTGCAAAATGGTCGCTGAAAAATTCTACATGGATGTTAATGGCGGGAATTTACATTCTCCCACATTTGTGAATTTGTTAGTTTATAATATTTTTCGTGGTATGAGCCATGTTGGAACTGAGGGTGAGTTTTATGATAATGAATATTGGAAAAATACTGAACTGATTGATGTTCCATATGCGCCAATAGTACCTCTCCCTTTATATAAACGTTTTTGGGGAAATATTATATATTACATTGCGAAGATGATTTCGGCAAAGACAAAACTCACTTACTAAATATATAAAGATGCCTCAATTGTTTTCGAGACACCTTCTTGAATCATCAATGAGATCGTATCGATAATCAGTAGTTATTGCTTTATTACGATCTAAATTATAAAGATTATCCCAATTCTACATTCCAATTACTAATCCTCATATTTTCGTGATTCTAATGAGTATATAGAATTTTGAATTATCCACATTGCTCCTATGACTATAGGTAACGCTACAGGCACATTTATAAACATAGATAAAACTATACTTGTTATAATCGCAATAGTGAAAACCAATTGCATTTTATTAAAGGTTGTATAACTACAAGTGTAAGTCACCCATTTTTCTCCATCATCTAACTTATCAAAGTATTTCTTTTCTGCTCCATTTTCTAATAAATTCATTTTTCTATTAGGATTTAAATAATTGAAATATTTCATACTAATTGATAGTAGAACCATAGCTATAAATATAAAAATTGTAGGAACTAAAATCAAATATAAGGGACCTTCATCAAAAACTTTATTTATCACTACCGCATCCCCTGTTAAGCCAATTATTGCTTGTATAGTACATAGTAATATAGCATTAGAAACCTTTCTATTAATAACTTTAGGTATATTGTCTAAATCTACTTTCATATAGTTAGATCTTATATAAATTATCGTTACTATCAAATAAATTACAATAATTATACTCATTGCTAGCAACACTTTGAAAAGGAAATTATCCGCATGTTCACCAAATGACAGGTCTCTTTTTGATATTTTATTGGAAAACCCGCCTAATACTCCACCAACTGTCATGGATATTATCATAATTATTATAAATTTTTTATACTTTTTTATTTTCATCATCATTTTTATTTTCCCCCTCTAAATAAAATATATCCTCAACACTAACTTTTAATACTTTTGATATTTTTAAAGCCAGCAATATAGATGGAGAATAATCTCCTCTTTCTATGAGGCTTATGGTTTGTCTTGAAACATCTGCTAGTTTTCCGAGTTCTCCTTGGCTAAGGCTATATCTTGCTCTTAATTCTTTTACCCTGTTTCTTAATTCCATGATAAATCCTCCTTCCTTATATTATTAGTATAGTATACTTTCGTAATTTTGTAAATTATAATTGTCATTATTATAATAATACTTGTCATTATTATAAAGATAATTGTCATTATAACTATTAGCGTTGAATTTTTAAGTTGCATTGAATGATCTTTACTAAACTCAGAGAGTCCCGCAAGCTCTATAAATCCATGAGATTACAACAAAAAAACCACCAAAATACATTTACATATTTTAGCAGTTTATCTTATATTTCTGATGAATAAGATGGGACTCCAATCCATCCACGGCTTTGGATACTTTGAGCAAACATAAACTTTCAATTTATGTCACGAACTCGGGGACGTAACAATAACTGGAAGTTATTGTTTGCTACCTCATGTCAGTATTCATGAAGATTTTAAATGGATAAAAACGGTAGAAGCATAGCAAACAATTTTCCTGCGATTTTATGCTTGTCTGCCGGATTTAAAGGCAGAAAAATTAACTTTCACAGTTTTAGCTGGCACTTTTTCTTCGATAACTTTTAACCAAGTTTCTTCTTTGAAAGGCAAATATTTAGACAACTTGCCCAAAAGAACAATATTCCCCGTTTTAATATTTCCAAGGTCTCTACCTATTTCTTTTGCGCTTACAGAAATAACTTCATATCCTTTTTCTACTAACTTTTCTCTAATATTTTTTGGATATTCATCCTTTTCAATAAGTACTCTATTGGGGAAAATAATTTCTTCATTAAATATAATTCTAGCACCTTTTTTTAAATAACTAGAGCATCTTAAACCTTCTAACGCTTCCATTGCCAGTAAAAAATCTCCTTCTCCTTCTGGGATTAAAGCGGAATGTATTTTTTCACCAAACCGTACGCTTCCCCAAACTTTTCCTCCTCTTTGAGATAGCCCAATTACATCATTGCTTTTCACATCAAAGCCTTCTAAGAAAGCAACTTCTACTACTATTTCTGTGGTGAGCACCAAACCTTGACCACCAACACCTGCGATATAGAGATTTATAACACTCATATTATTTCACTCCCTTCTGTTCGTTTTCAGTGTTGCATTTTATTGCACCAACAGGGCAAACTTGAGAACATATGGAACAACCTACACACATGTCTGGGTTTATATAAGAATTTTTCTTTTCATGCCCAGGATACATTTTCATAGAAATTGGAGGGCAGTTGGTTCGTATACAACTTCTACAACTTATACAAATATCTTCATCTACATAAAAATGAGACTTTTGATTTTAAAATTCAATGCACAAGGACGAGTTGTAACGACTACGGAAAGTCCCGATCTTTTCATTGCATTATGGATAATTTCTTTTGTTTCCTTATACTTAAATTGATCTACCACTGTAATATCATTTATTGAAAAAGATTTTAAAATATCCGGTATACTTGCATGGTATCCAAGTTCTTCTTTAAAATATTCTCCTGTACTTGGCGTGTTTTGTCCACCAGTCATCGCAGTAGTTCTATTGTCCATAATAATTACTGTTATATTTTCTGTGGTTTTCGCAAGCTGTATAAATCCAGTCATTCCAGAATGAAAAAAAGTTCCATCTCCAATTGTAGCTACAATTGGTTTTTCTTTATTAATCTTTGAATGAACAGTAGCAACGCCAAGTGCCATTCCAAGTGAAGCCCCCATACTTATATTTGTCTTGTGCACTTCAAACGGCTCATGTATTCCAAGGGAATAGCAACCTATATCTCCTATAACTGTTGCATTATTTGTTTTTAAAATATGAAAAATAGGTCTATGTGGGCATCCTGAGCAGAGCATAGGTGTTCTTGTAATAATCTCTTCCTTTTGTGGTGCTTCTACTTCTAAATAATTTATCAAAACACCTGCTTTTTTCAAACCACTTTTTATATCTTGAATAGTAAGTTCTCCTGTAAAAGAAAAATATTCCTTTCCTTTTGCTACAATTCCATTAATTTTAAGTTCCTCTTCGATAAAAGGTAACAATTCTTCAAGAACAATTATATTAGTATATTGATTGCTCAATTTCTTAATTTTTTCAATAGGAAGGGGCCAAATCATGCCTAATTTTAGTATACTTATATTCTCTAATTCTAATTCTTTTAAAGATTCATATACCAATCCAGAAGTAACGATTAAAAATTCCTTGCCATTTCCTTGCTCTAAATAATTACATTCATAATCTTCATTGAAGTTTTGAAGCTTTTCTATTCTTTCTTTCATGAAATACTGTTGCGCATTAGAGTATGGAGGAAGCATACTATACCGTCCCTGTTCTGGTACAAACCCTTCTGGCACAAATTCTTCTCGGCCTTCTAATTCTACAGCTGCCCTACAATGACATAATCTACTCATTATTCTGATAAGAACTGGTGTATTAAATTTCTCACTAAGTCTTAAGCCTTCTTTTGCAAAATCCTTCGCTTCTTGAGGACTTCCTGGATCTAAAATGGGAATATTAGCAAATTTACCCCAAACTCTGCTGTCCTGTTCATTTTGTGAACTTGATAGTCCTGGATCATCACCTACAACCAATAAGAGTCCACCCTTTGTTTTTGTTTGGGTAAAAGTCATAAATGGATCACTTGCAATGTTTACTCCTACATGTTTCATAGAAACCATTGCTCTTGCCCCTGCAATACTTCCTCCCATTGCAATTTCCATTGCTACCTTTTCATTAGTTCCCCAGTCACTATAAATCTCTTTATATTGTTTTAAAGAATCTAAAATTTGCACAGTAGGTGATCCAGGATAACTAGAAGCAATTATTCCGCCACCTTCAAAGAAACCTCTACTTATTGCTTCATTGCCAGTCAAAATTTTTTTATTACTCAAAATACCACCCCATCCATACTATTTTTAATTGTAAATTACCTTTCCATGTCTTGCCCTATATAAGTTTTTCATTAAATATATTACTTAAATCTAATTGTTCTAGTCGAACCACTAAAAATCAATATTTAAATCTCTTCTTGTATTCCAGTTATACTTTGGAATAATAATAATTTAGAATACTATATAATTATATGAAATTAATTGGAAATTATTAACATAAAGATTATAAAAGTGCATAAGATAAGAAAATATCATTTATTATCTTATGTATATTATGAAAGTCTCGAGAATAAGATTATAGTTGTTACTAAAGCTTAAGTCTTAGAGTTTTAATATAGATAATTTATATAAAATGGAGGGAAAAATAAATGTCAATTTATGATTATAAAGTAATTACAATCGATGGTGATGAAGTATCTCTGGAAAAGTATAGAGGAAAGGTACTGGTTATTGTTAATACGGCAAGCAAATGTGGATTTACACCACAGTACGAGGGTTTGGAGAAGCTTTATAAAAAATACAAGGATAAGGACTTTGAAATACTAGGCTTCCCAAGCAATCAATTTGCCGGGCAGGAACCGGGTGAAAGTAATGAGATTAAAAATTTCTGTACAATTAATTATGGAGTGAGTTTTCAATTGTTCAAGAAGAGCGATGTAAGAGGGGAAAATACTCAGCCGCTTTTTAGATATCTGACAGGAAAAGCAATTTTCAAAGGTTTTGATCTGAATCACCCTAATGAAAAAAAACTTAATGACTTGCTCAAGAAAAACTTTCCCGAATTCCTGGAAGGTAATTCAGTAAAATGGAATTTTACAAAATTCCTTATTGGTAGGGATGGCAATATTGTTGAAAGATATGAACCGACAACTGATCCAGTAGCTATGTCTTCAGATATTGAAAAACTTGTTAACTCATCAAATGAGAATCATATTTCTATAATTGATAATTTTGAAAATGAAGAGAATAGTGAAAAAATTTATACTGGTGAAAATGATGAAGAGGTTTTAAATTGTGAGGGGGGCCCTTGCAACTTTGTATACAATGAAAAAGCATGAAAAAATGCTGTTCTTATTATAGTTATATCGAATCTATTAAATTGAAAGTAGGTGTTTTAATGTTATTATCCCAAGCAACATTAAATCTATTAAACCAGCAAATATCTCATGAATTTGATAACCATACTATTTATCGCAACATACAAGCTTATTTTTCTAACTTAGACTTGGATGGCTGGGCATCATTTTTCGGTTTACAAGCCGAAGGAGAGTATAGCCATTATAAACATGTTATAAGTTACTTAGACGATAAGAATGCTCCTTATGAGATAAATGTATTGCCCTATACAAACTATCAATTCAAAGATATTAAAGAAATACTTGATAAATATTATGCTACGGAGATACTAACTACTAGAATGCTTTATGCTATTGCAGAACAGGCAAAGGCAGACAATGATCATGGCACGATAGGTTGGTTATATACTATCCCTGTATCTGAAGGTGGCTTATCATTGATACACGAACAGATTGAAGAGGAAGACTCAGCATTAAAATTACAATCTGAGTTTATACAGGGATTTGGAAATAATGATCAGCTAAATCAACAGTGGATACGAACCGTAAATGAAAATCTAATTCAGAGGTTGGCGGAATAAAAATCTTGACGGTTGAAATCCTTGTTTAATTGGATAGAAAAAAATACTATAATGTAAATTAAAAGGAGAGATAATTATGGAAAAGCCTGTAATAGCTCAAAAATCACCAATCGCTGTAGATGTTAAAAAAGGTCAAACTTATTATTGGTGTTCTTGTGGAAAAAGCGCTAGACAACCATTTTGTGACGGTTCGCATAAAGGGACTAGTTTTACGCCATTAGCATTTACTGCTGAAAAGGATGAAACAGCTCACTTATGTGCATGTAAGCATACTAAAAATCCTCCATTCTGTGATGGTACGCATAACAAGCTTTAGTATATAAAAAGTTTACTCAATAAAAAGGGAGCAAACATAAACTTCCAGTTCATGTCACGACCTCGAGGTACGTAACAATAACTGGAAGTTATTGTTTGCTATAGTTTTAGTGTTCTAATCTATTAGGATCAGAATTTAATATTTTCCATGAATTATCATTTTTTTCGTTTACGACAGTTAGTGTTGATGCATGACTTACTACTGTTACTTTATTAGTTTTTATATTTGTCTCGTTAAGTTGTATTTCATAGTGGTACTCTTTTGTTTTTGCTTGTGTATCTGCGTTGTTAAAATTCTCTTTTATAGTTATGCTTTTAACTTTTATTAGAACGTTACCTTTATATGCGGTAAGTACTCTTTTATACGATAGTCTTGAAGATGTAAATGATATAAATGATTGATTACTAAAATAGGGTTTAAATTTATCCGTAATTGCTATATAGGCAGTGTTTGTTAATGGTATTTCTGTTGATGGTACACCTTTTAATGATTCTTTATAATAATCGTAATCGTCTTGACTTACGGTATAGAACGAAGTTACAAAGTTTTTTACTGTCATATAACCGGAAACTGGAGCTGGATGCATGATAGTCCATCCTTCAAATAGTGCTATTCCTACTATTGCTAGAATAAATATTACCTGTATTACTATATCTCTTTTTTTCATTGGTGACCTCCGTATGTATATGATGGTGTGCTGTAGTTTAAATCATTTGACAATAAACCTTTAGAAGTTACAAATAAATTATATTATAGTATCTATAACTTGTCAAATCAAACCTCTCTTAACCTGGCTTCCTTTATGATTGCTACTATAGTGAAATTACCTATTGCAATGTTGACATTCTTTATAATACCATGAAAATTTTCCACCACACTTGCATTCCATTTTTGTCCTGTTCATTTAATCATTGATCTATGCCTATACTCTTTAATTGATTAAGTATTTATATGATACTATATTTCTACATTAATTTTCAATTTCCTTTATATAGAGGTAGCAATAACTGGAAGTTATTGTTTGCTATTGGATCTGCATTGTTTGCTTGTAAGGACTTTGCCACTAAAATGCATTTATATACTGATAAAGTACCGGAATATGTATGAAGTGCTTGAGAGGCATATTTATTCATTATTATTATCATCCTCATGACTAATAGTTATTACGACATTTCCCTTTTTATGCCCTTTCTCAACATACCGGTGAGCCTCGACAATTTGCTCCAACGGATAGTATTTATCAATAACCGCTTTTATCTTTCCCGCCTCAATTAACTCTTTGAGTTCTTTCAGAAGTGAGATTACATCTTTAGTCTTTATGTTGTCCGAAGAAGTATCAACGTTAAAATAGATTCCTGTCTTCTTTAGAGCTTTTTTAGCTTGCATAGACGAAATCTTATCTACAGCGTCAAAAATAACATCATATTCATCATTGTTTTGGGTAAAATCATCTTTAGTGTAATCAATTAACTTATCGGCACCACCCAATGTTGTAATTCCTCCAGATGGAATAACAGTAGCTTCCTCAAAGGTCATATTAGTCGGTTTTATTGCAAGTACACCGTCTTCTGGCATACATTTGTACTCAGCGTATCCTCCAAAACCAGACCACATGGTCGATGCAAAAACCTCGTCACCTGCCTTAAACAGCGTTACATTTTTGCCTACGGCTTCAATCTTCCCGGATAGCTCCATCCCGAGTATTGCTCT
>Ga0105047_10014091_pt1 | contig 12710 bp, 3 predicted proteins | sample MAT04_FD_78384 | JGI IMG/M metagenome (GOLD analysis project Ga0105047, IMG submission 78384) | Freshwater microbial communities from Lake Fryxell liftoff mats and glacier meltwater in Antarctica - MAT-04 (megahit assembly) | ecosystem: Environmental > Aquatic > Freshwater > Ice > Liftoff... | reverse complement strand
GAATCCAGGGGATTCCGTCAGGGTTCTCAGATGAAGCCGGTAAACCGCCCCCTCCCCACCGGTGAGTTGAATCGAGGAATCCGCAGGATACTTGAACCCGAAAACCTGGACCACGACCGTCTGGGCGACCGGCGATTGCCACGCCACTTGGGGATCCAGCGTGCCCGAATCATGATTCCAGGCCAGCGACTGCCCTTGCTTCGACACCAGCCGGAGCACCGCATCAAGCGAGCTCATCAGGGTGTACGCATCCAGTCGTGACTCCAACCACTCGCCAGCTCGCAGTGACACGGCAAACGAATCCACGTCGCCGTTCTTGTCCAGTCGGCCATTGATCGTCGCCGGCAACGAATCCAGCGATTGGGGTTTCGCGAGGGCGTTGTTGGGCTCGGTGTCGGCAAGCTCCGCAGAGGCGCCCACCACGAAGAGGCGGGGTTCACTCGCACCCTCCTCGTTGAACACACGAACCCAGCGGGCGCCAGGAACCGCGCCGGGGGCGATCTGGACATGCACTCGGTCGGCATTCGTGGTGGGCGCGAACGAGACGCAAACCCCCTCGACCCAAATCTTCGGCGGCCACGGCTCGAACTTGCCGGCAAGGGTGATTGTGTTGGACGAACCCACGCCACCACCTGCCGGGTAGAGATGATTCAGGGTCGGGGACGCACCGTGAGCCAGTCCAGTTATACACCATGCCACCCACCCGCAGACTCCGACGTTCCCAAGGAGACCTTCCCACCGCGACAACCGCCCTCGGACTTTGACCCGGCTCGGTCCACGATGCGCCTGGAACAGACGGTCTTCCCCGCGACCCGATCTCACACGAACAGCTCCCGGATGAGACGGCCCTCGTTGACCAACGCGACAGGTCGACCGGTGTTGGTGTGAAGTGTTTGCTTCGGATCGATTCCCAGCTTCGTGTAAAGGGAGGCCGCGAAATCCTCGGGCCGATAGACGTTGTCCGAAGCGTAATAGCCCTTCGGATCCGTCGCCCCGACCACCTGACCGCGCGGGACTCCGGCGCCCGCCATCAGGATCGACATGGCTCCCGGCCAATGATCCCGCCCCGCATCCTTGTTCACCTTGGGCGTGCGGCCGAACTCGCCCAGAGCGATGACCAGTGTGTTGTCGAGCAGCCCGCGGTCATCCAGATCGGACACCAGCGCCGCCACCCCCTGGTCGAAACGCTTAAGGTGGTCGCCCTTGTAGGCGTCGAAGATCTTGGTGTGATGATCCCACCCCCCGTAATAGACCGTGACGAAGCTGACCCCCACCTCCACGAGTCGGCGGGCCATCAGGAGGCGCTGCGCAAAATCGTTCCGTCCATAGGCATCCCGTACCTTGTCCGTCTCCCGATGAATATCGAATGCCTGCTGGGCTGGCTGGGACGCGACAAGCTCCAACCCCTGGGCGTGATACTGGTCGAAGGTCACCGCGGGGTCTTCGGCGAGCGTGTCCGTGTATCGAACCATCGTGTCGAGACTGCGACGAAGGGACTCCCGGCTGGTGGCCCGGCTTTCGGCGATATCCTTCGGCAGAACCACGTCTCGAACCCGGAACCCTTGGGAGTTCGGCGAACCGTCGATGACGAAGGGAGCATGTTTGCCACCCAGAAAATTGGGGCCGCCGGACCTCGAAACCTCGGGCATGGCCACATACGCGGGCAGGCCGTTTCGAATGCCACGATCATACGACACCATGGAACCAAACGACGGGTGGAACGTCACGAAGGCACCACAAGCCACCGGCACCGGCGTCGGCATTCCCGTCATCAGGTAATGATTGCCGCCCCCGTGGTTCGGATCCTTGTGATGAACGGACCGGACGATCGTCAGCTTGTCCGCCACGCCCGCAAGTTTCGGAACAGCCTCGCTAAACCGGATTCCGGGAACTGCGGTGGGGATGTCCTTGAATTCGCCCCGAATCTCCGCAGGCGCATCCGGTTTGGGATCAAACGTCTCGTAGTGCGACGGCCCACCATCCATCCAAACCAGAATGCAGTTATTACGGCTGCCAGGCCGGGGATGACCAGCATCCGCACACGCTCGCAATCGGAGCAGATCGCACAACCCAAGCCCCATGGCGCTACCGAAACCCAAGCCGACCTGGAGAAAATCGCGGCGACTGACCGGCTTGGGGTGATGAGCGATCCGGGTCATGCGTTTCAATGATTAAAGACGAACTCAGCGGAATTCAACAGTGCCCACAGGACGTCCTCGGCCGCCGCTTGACGGGCGGCTGGCGTCCCAGCCCCGGCGGCGAAAGCCTCCGTGGCAGCCTGAAGTTCATGCGCCGTCGGTAGCCTGCTGAAGGTCGCCAGATACAGCTCCACGACGATCTCGGCGGGTGCCCGCGAACTGGCCGCGAGCTGCTGAACTCGGCCGTCCGGGCTGGCAAGTTTTTCTTGAAGCCGCCTCGAATTCATCAGGTGCAACGCCTGGACCACGCTGGTTTGCATGTCGCGCTCACATGGGCAGTCAGAACTCGAGTTGGGGCGTCCAAACGCATCCATGAATTGCGAATCAACCTTGTAGCTCCACGTCTGGATCGCCCGCGTGCCAGGCGGATTTCCGTTGAAGTCGTCACCGACGCCGGTGAGATCGTTGACCGCATCGAGCAGCACCTCGGCGGGCAGCCTTCGTCGATAGGAGCGCGAGAAATTGCGCGTGTCGGTGAGGTTGTACTCGTTGGGTGTCGAGCTGAGCTGGTACGTCCTCGATTCGAGAATCCGCCGGATCAGCCTCTTCAGATCGTAGCCGTTTGCCGCAAAATCACGAGCCAAAGCTCCCAGCAGCGGCTCGTTGTTCGCTGGATTCGAGACCCTAAAATCATCCACCGGCTCCACGAAGCCGCGCCCAAAGAAAGCAGCCCAAACCCTGTTCACCGCAGCCCGCGCAAAGAAGGGATTGGATGGCTCGGTGAGCCAGTCCACGAACGCCAGACGTGGATCCTTCGTGGATTCAACCGTCAGTTCCGGACCGTCCGGCGCCTTGGGCTTCATCACCTCACCCGTCACGGGATGATGAACCGCCCCCCCAGGCGCGAAGTAAAACGTCTCGGTACCCGCCGAAATCGGCGGCGACAGTCCCGCCCCCTTCTGCTTCATCGGTCCAAAGATCGCCGCGAATTGATAGAAATCGTCCTGGCTCCACTTCTCGTTCGGATGATGGTGACACTTGGCGCACTCCATCCGAACCCCCAGGAAAAGCTGACTGAAGAGTGTCGTCAGCTCGGGCGGCTCGCGCCGATCCCGATAAATGACAACCGGTCCGTCCCGATGGTTGGTTCCCTCCGCCAAAAGTATCTCCCGCGCGAACTCATCGTACGGCCGGCCCGACCTGAACCAGTCCCGCAACCACTGATCCAGGATGAACACACTCTTCACCCCAACCCGATCCGGATTCGGGCGAAACAGGTCTGCCCACTTGCTTGCCCAGAAATCCACGAATTCAGGACGTTCCAGCAGGCTCTCAATCAATGCCGAACGACGAGCCCGACGCTCATCCTCCGATACCACCCTGGACGTCGTCACCTCCGCCGGCGGAGTTCTAGTCGCGACACCACCAGGCAAGCGAAGGAACGACCGCACCTCCGCCTCCGTAGGTAACACGCCAAGGGTGTCCAGATACGCACGTCGGATGAACTCGTCGTCCGTGCAGAGATCCGAGGGAAATACGCCGAGTTTCCGGAACTGCGCGTTGGCCAGTTCATCGATGAAATTGTACACGGGAACCGTCGCGTACCGTTCATCAGGCAGAATCCGCTCTGAGGGAACCGTCACTCGGCTCGCATCCACAAACCCCATGTAGCGGGCAACAATCACCGCTTCGCCGCTGAGCGCCCCCACTTGCACCGTTCCATGATCATCGACCTGAGCGATCTCTTTCTCGTTGGCCACGTACTCGGCGAGCCGGGTGACATCGCGCGTCGTGCCATCCGCATAGCGGGCCACCACGGATAGCTTCTGGGTCGACTGTTTGCGATAAGAGCCATCCTGGGGACTCACCGAGATACCAAGCAAGGCGAACTCCCGAGGCGCCTGATAAGGCATTCCGGCCCGAACCCATTCCTGCAAGAGCCGGTGGGCCTCTGACCCTGGATCAATCCGCTGACCGCCCCCGTGCTCGATGGTTCCAGTCGACTTCAACAGCAGCAAACTCTCGTCCGGGGACGCCGGAAAGATGCGGCGACCACGGGCTTCCTTCACAATCTCGGTGTAATCCGCCCGTGGGTCATAGCTGAAGACCGAAAGCTTGAAGCCGTTCTGGCCATCAGCCTTTGCATGGCATGAGCCCGCACTGCAGCCAGACTTCGCCAACATCGGAAGCACATCGCGAACGAATGACGGCGCCCAATCCGAATCCGTCGGGACGATGGTAGGACTCAACGCAGCCGGCGGTGCATCCTGAGTGGTAGAGGTTCCAGTGGCCTTCGAAGCAGCCATCGCCGGCGCCTCGTCCAACGCCAGCGGCAGGCTGAGGGTCGCCAACAGTTTGCCCTCGAAGTTAACCACCCGGACGATCCCATCCTCACCACCCGCAACCACCGTCTTGCCATCTCGGCTAATCGCTACGGATTGAAGCGAATCATTCCAACGGCCCAGCGACCTCTCGTTGGCGGTGGCAGAACTCTGCTCGCCCGTATGACGCTTGAAATCCGTGAAGCTGTGGAGCCCCCCGTCCTCGTCGGCCGCCGCCACCCGGGAACCATCGGCAGACCAACAGATCGCATTGATGGAATGCTTCCGTCCGCCCACGGTGACAATCGCCTCTCGGGTTCGGGTGTCCCACAGTTTCAACTGCTTGTCCGAGCCGACTGTCACCAATTCGGCTCCCGTCGGGTTGAACGCAACACCCAAGACCGCCGCCACGTGACCCTCGAAACGCGCAATCTCTCGCTGGGTAAGGATCTCCCAGGTCTTCACCAGTTTATCCCCGCCAACCGTAGCCAAGAGGCCTCCGTCGGTACTGATCGCCAAATCGAATATCGTGTCAGAATGCGCTTTCCAGGCCGAGATCTGATTTCCGGTATCGGCTGAGAAGACCCGCACCCACCCCGCTTCAGCCGGGGAGCCATCCGCGGCCACCAGCGCACCACCATGCGAGCTGAATCGAAGGGCCGTGATCCGGCCAACCAGGTTGGATCGGATGGACCAAGTTTCGGAGAGATTCGTCGCATTAAAAACCTTCAATTCGCGGAAACCACCTGTCGCAACCCACCGGCCATCTGGACTCCACGCAACCGATCGAATGATGTCGGTATGCGCCTGTGTTCTCAGCAGGAGGGCGTGGTTCGTCGAGATCAGCTCATGTACGACCAATTCAGACCCATGGGCCCACGCAACGCGATGGGCATCAGGATCCAAGGCGAGACTCTGAACTGGATGATAATTCCCTGGAAGTGGCTCAAGCACCACACCCCTGGGTGCATTGACACGGGTTAACGTCTGCTCATCCCAAGGGACCCCGGCAGCAACCCATTGCCGCAATATCCCGACCTGCTTGGATGGCAACTGTTTCTTCGGAGGCATGTGCGGATCCCCATCCGCCTCGAGAACCGCCATAAGCCTACTCTTCTCCGGCCTACGGGGCACAACCACCTTGCCGCTGTCACCACCAGCCAGAATCCGTGACCTCGAACTAAGGACCAGACCCCCCTTATCGGTCTCCGGGCTGTGGCAGCCAAAGCAGCTTCCCTGTAGAATTCGCACAGCCTCCGTGGACAGCTGTTCAACGTCGGAACGCGCCGTGGTGCGGCGCTTGCCGAAGAGGCCAGCATGAGATGACTGCGCCAATCCCAGCAGCACGGCCCCGACGCAACCACCCACAAGCAACAGCGGCAAAGCAGTCCAAGCGCCTCGCAGACTGTGGGGACTTCGGATCACACGCAGGACCCTAGACCAAAGGACTCCACGGCGACAAGCCGCCTCAATCGCGCGCACCTGTCCTACACACGCAACATGCCCAGCGGCACTTCTTTCGTTTGATCGCCAAAGTCGGATGCTCGCAAGCAGGTCACCAAACCCTGTGTCCGCAGCGACGCGCGTCCCGCCTGCCCGTGGTGCCGGGCGTCTCGCATCAGGGCCTCCCCAGCTCACATGGCCCCTGAGCAGGTCATTCGTGCACAGGTAGCTCTCCACGACCCGCACAGTCTTTGAGACACCAAAAACAAGGGAGGCCGAGCTTTCGCTCGGCCTCCCACGAAGGTTCTATTCAGTGACTATTGTTACCGCTTAATGCGGAACAGCTTGACGCCAGCAGTAGCCGGTTCGCTGTACGTGCCGGTTGTGTTGCCCGTTGCGGTCCAAGGACCAACGGCCGAAACCGCCGACTCCAGTTCCCCGCCATTGTCCCACGTGACCGTGATGGTTTTGGACCCATCAGGATTGGTGGTGATTGTCGGCGTAGCAAACTCAGGAGCAGCAGCGGTATTAACCTGAACCGCAAACACTTGCGAAACGGTATTGATGCTGTCCTTCACCGAGATGGTTACCGTCGCAACACCGGTCGCATCGGTTACCAAATTGATCGTAGCCTTCACCGTTCCACCCGAAGTATCGAACGTGACACCCGCGATGAGCGACGGATTGGATGAAGTGGCGCTGTAAACGAGCTCCGTGATCGGAGTGTCCAAGTCCCGCACCGCCAGCATGATCTCGATCGGCTGATTGGAGACCGTGGTTTGGTCAGCAATCGATCCGAGAGTAGGCGGATTCTCCGCAACCGTGATCGGGAACGCTTGGCTAACGCGGTTCACGCCGTCGGAGACATTCACCGTGATCGTCGTGGTTCCAACTGCATCCCGCACGAGGTTAACCGTTGCCACGAATCCACCGGTCGAATTCAAGCCGAAGACCACGTTTCGGATGATCGTGGTATCCGTAATCGACGAGGTGAACACCCATTGGGTCGAAGGGGTGTCCTCATCCGTGACAACCAGCGGCACAATCAGTGGGACGTTCGGCCGAGTAGTCTGAGGCGGAATCGGCGCCAACACTGGCGGACGATTACCGCGAACCACCGTCAACTTGAAGACGATCGTACCGACACCACCGAGGTCGTCCGTCGCTGTGATGGTGATCATGCTCTCTCCAGATTGCGCCGGGTTCAGAGTGATCGTGGCGTTTCGGTTTTCACCGGTTCCGCTGATTCCCACGCGATTGACCAACGTGGAATTGTCGGACTCACCCGTAATGGTCAGGTTGCCCGAGGTAGATCCCGTGACCGTGAATGCCACGGTTCGAGCGCTCTCACTTTCCACCATGTTCTGGTCGGCGATGGCGGATACGACGAGCTCGTAAGGCGGCCCAACGGTGACCGAGATGACTTGGGTCGTGTTGGTGGTTCCGTCATCGGCCCTCACACTGATGAATGCCTGGCCTTGGTCACCGCTCGAGCGGAACACCAAGGTGCGGTTCGTATCCACACCCGTTACTTCCACAGTACCGAACTGGGCACGGGAGATGGTGGCCGAGACCACCAGGTTGCTCGCAGCGGTCTCCTGGTCAAAGACGGTGAACGGCGCTTGGAGCGTCACATTGGAGGGAACCAACTTGTCGCTGAGGCCACTGATCACCGGGGCTTGGTTCACCGGGTTGACTGTCACACTGAAACTGGTCTCAGTGAGTGTCTGACCATCGGTGACGCCGATCGTTACAATGCCCGGTCCAGACGCGAACTGCGTCGGCGTGATTCGGAGTGTCCGATCGTTTCCAGTGCCACTCAACGCCAGGGTCAACAGCCTGGGACTGTCCGAGCTAGCAGCAACGACCAAGTTGGTCGCCGCGGTGTCAGCATCCTCCACTCGGAACGCTACCGTGATGGGCATGTTCTCGTTGGTGATTTGGTCATCGATCGCACTGATTGTCGGATCGGTGGTGAAGATGCTGAGGATCCATCCTCCCGAGATGTTTCCACCGTCAGGCGAGGCATCATCAACCACGTACAGAGACCAAGTGCCGTTCGGACTGGTTCCATTGAATACATCGAGCGTCGCAGTAATCGCTCCAGCGGGTGCATCGGGGAAATCGTCGACACCCTGATGATTGGTGGGCTTGTAGGTGCCCGTCGGAACTGGGCTGGAGGGATTGATAGGCAATCCTGCCGCTGCACGGTCGTCGAAGGTGTAACGCACGTTTCTGAGGCGTTCGCTACCACCCGCATCGCTCATCAAAACCACCTTCTGTCCCTGCGGTCCGACGAGCAGCACGTCCATATCGGAAGGATACGGATGGTTGATTTGAGCCAAGGTCACCGTGACCCGGGCAACCGTTCCCCGGACCCGGCTGACTTCGAGCGTCGACGGATAGAGTGACGCCTTGCCTTGGCTCGGGATGGTGATTGCAGCCGGGTTCGAGAACTGGGCATTGGCGGACGGCGACACCGTGACGGTGAAGGAGGTCGAGTCAGTCAATCCGGTGGGATCTACCACAGTGAGGGTGATCTCCGAACGACCGCTCAGGTTTCCAACCGGTGCGATCGTCAGGAATCCACCGACTACGAACACATTGTTGGTAGGAACCAGCTCCTGGTTGCTGCTCGTAACCGTGAAGGTCAGGTCCTTTTGAGGCGTTTCCGCATCACCATAGGCGAAGGCCACCGGCGCGCTCGCCGTGCCCGAAGCGATGGTCAGGTTCGACACTGGCGTGATGAATGGCTGGTCATTTTCCGTAGTCACCGTGACGGTAAACGCACTGCTCACGACTTGAGCGTATGCATTGCGAGCAGAAACAGTGATTCGGGAGGCGCCGGACACGTTGTCAACCGGCTTGCCGCTGATGGTCCAAGCGGTCCCGCTTCCGCGGAAGACCAGATCGTTGGTGCGAATTACTGCCGCATTGGTGGTCGTCGTTGTGAAAGTGAAGGACGACTCTGCGAATCCTTCTTCCACAATCGTGAAGGGCAGTGAGAATTCCTGGTCCTCTTTGATTGTGATGTCGGCAAGACCGACGATGCGAGGCTGGGAGGTGATGAACAGTTCCCAACCACCATTGATAAACCCGGAGTCGGAGGCGGTATCATCTACGACGTAGAGTTTCCAGTCGCCGGCCGCAGGGGTTCCAGTCAACGAGCCAAGTGTTGTTCCGAACGGAGCGGCAGGCGCTGGTGTCGGGAAGGCATCGGCTTGTGGATCGTAGTTGCGGGGACGGTACTCACGGCTCGACAGCGGAGGTGCAGCCGGCACCTCCTCAGATGCCCCGTCATTGAAGGTCAAGGTGATGTTAGTCACCGACGAGCCACCACCTGCATCGCTCATGAGCATCACGCTCCTGCCATTAGGGCTGACCAGCAGGACGTCGACGTCCGACGGGAACCCATGGGCAAACCCGCTGAGGCGAACCCTGACCTGGCTGACATCACCGGCCAGATCCGTGGAAGCGACGGTGATCACAGACGGATAAGGATCAGCCGAAGAGTTGTCTCGGATGACGATCGACCGATTGTTCACGAATCCGCGCTCGCGGCTTTCAACCACATTCACCACAAAGGTGCGCGTGCTGGTCTTGGCTCCATCGGTGGCAGTGACCGTGATGGTTGCCGACCCGCGCTTGCCGACTTCCGATGTAACCCGAATCCAACGGTTACCAGGGGCGAAGAGGTCCTCCGCGGGCAAGGTTCCCGCTTGATCGCGGAAGATCCGAATACTGCTATTTCGGACAAGAGTTTCATCCGAAGACGTGGCAGTCACCCTGACCGTGGCGCTATCGTTGTCATCCACACCAAATGCGATGTTGGTCGAGTTCGAACCGGACGGAATCGCGATATCCGTGATGGCTCGAATCGTCGGGGGATCGTTGAACGGGAGCACTCTCAGATTAAAGCTGCTGGTCGCGGTCTGAGGTGGCGGATTGGTCGAGTTATCCGTCACCGTTAAAGTGATCAGGGCCGTCCCTGTCTGGTTGGTGTTCGGACTCAGCGACAAACTCAACTCGGCGGATGCCAGTGCATTGAGGAAGTTGGTCTGACCGAAGAACAGGACTCGTGAATCGGAGATGAGGCCGTCGTTAGCCGAGTCGGCTCGAATGGAGAGATCCTTCGGATCGGTATCCACGTCGGTAACCAGGAAAGAGACGGTCAGCGACTGATTCTCGTCTGTCGTCTTTTCCGTGACCCGGGAAATAACCGGAGCGTCATTGACGACTCGGACCGTGTTCGCGAGCACAATCGACGCTGTGGCGCGGTCGCTCAGCCTACGGACTCCTATAGTCAGCAGATTGGTGCCCCAGGTATTAGTGGTCGGAAGCAGCAGTGCCTGGTAATTCCAAGGTCCTCCCAGGGAATTCGGATCACCCGATACCCGAGTAAACGTCACGTTGCCATTCGGGAGGAGTGAAGGGTTCGATGAGATGGTGAACAGTTGTAGCTGGTCCAACTTGCTGCCAGCATCAAGGTCGTTGACCTCGAAGTTGATGATTGCCGTCGTATCTTCATCCCAAACTACCGGAGATGCCGTGGTGGTCACGATCCGTGGCGTAGTGACAATCTTGAGCGACCATCCGCCAGCAATCGAACCTGCGTCATTCAGCGTGTCGTCGAGGACGTAGAGTGTCCAAGTGCCCTCGGGATCGATTCCGTTGAAATCGGCAAGGGTGCTTGCATACGGGGCTACCGGTGCCGGCGATGGGAAGGTGTCGCCTTCTCCGTAATTGGAAGGCTTGTAGGTGCCCGGAAGTACCGGTCCGTTGTCGGGGATTTGTTCCCCGGCGGCGTCATCCAGAATGATTCGGCCGTTGGAGATTGGAATATTGCCACCCGCGTCGGAGAGGATCACTACCTTCCTTGAGCCGCTGGGTGACACCAGGAGCACATCAATGTCGTCAGGGGACGAGTGGGTCAGGCCGTCCAATGTGACAATGACCTGCGAAACCATACCCTCCAGGGCTGGCACAATGATCGGTGATCCATAGGGATTTGCGGAATTGTTGTCTCGGACCGTGATAGGGGCCGTATTGGCGAATGATTTTCCCGGTGCGGCGTTGACGGTGATCGTGATGTTGGTCGTGGACTCTGCGTTAGCTTCATCCCGCACCCGAAGCGTGATCACTGCGGTTCCCGTCGCCGCTCCAATCGGCGTCACTGATAGGAGGCGGCTTTCGTTGGCACCGCCCAACACAATGTTGTTGGTGGGCAGCAACCCCGTATTGTTGGAGGTCGCCCACACCACCAGGTTGCGAGCGGGGGTTTCAACGTCACCCACGGTTACTGGGATGTTGGCCAGCGTCGCGCCTGCATTGACCGTGTAGGCGTTGTTGGTCACCGAGATCGAAGGCGCATCGTTGACCGCCGTTACCACGAGGGTGACAATTCGAGTCACTGGGGTCGTACCATCGCGCATCGTAAAGGTAAGGAGGGCTTCCCCGAATTGGTTCGCTGCCGGCTTTACCGTGGCAATGATTTCGTTGGTCTCTCCAACAGCGATACTTACTGAACCTGCCAGGGTGAGATTGTTGGTGGAGTTTGGAACCAGCGTGATGTTTGCAGATTCGATCGCTGCGTTGGTCACGCTCAACACGGAATCAACATCCGAAACCCTGAACACGATGTTGGTCTGGGTATCTTCGTTGATGCGGACCAAGTTCGTCGATGTGAGCATCAGCGGCGGATCGTCGACGGCAGTGACCGTGAGCGCGAATGAGGTGCTGTTGGTGACGCGGTTGTCGGCCACAAAGACGGTGATGATGTTGGTCCCATTCTGGTTGAGACTTGGGGTGAGGCTCAGCGTCCTGCTGAAGGCATTGATCGGACCCGTGATTAGGTTTGTGTTGTTAACAAGAGACTCATTGGAGGAGAGGGCCCAGGTGCGGAGGTTCTGGGCGTCCGTGTCAGCGTCAGCAACGTCGAACACCACATCCAGTTTGGTGTCTTCTCGGGTTACTTGGGCACCAATTGCGGAGATGCTCGGGGCCGTTTCGATGACCAAGATCCATCCGCGTTCGATTGCTCCGAAGTCGGAGAAGGTGTCATCCAAGGCATAAAGTTTCCAATCACCGTTGGGCGAGATGCCATTGAACCTCGTTAAGGTCGAGGTGTAACCGGAGCTGGGGGCGGGCGGTGGGAATACACCCACGCCGAAGTTGCCAGGCTTGTAGGTGCGATACCCTAGCTTCGCCTCGCTGGTCAGCTCTGAGCCATCATCGTCGATGGTCAGGGTGACGTTCGCTATGGAATTCGTTGGGGCACCACCTCCGGCATCAGAGAGAAGGACCACGCTCCTGGTTCCATCAGGGGAGACCAGCAGCAAATCCGCATCATCCGGAAATGAGTGGGTCAACCCGAGCAGCGTCACGCTCAATTTGCTCACAACACCCTGGACATTCGAAACACGAACAACGGAGGGGTAAGGGCTTGACGTTGAGTTGTCACGGATCTCAATCCGACCTTCTTCACTCACGAAGGAGCGGTTTCGAGTGACCGTGTACTTGAACGACTTCGATCCGGGTTTCTCGTTCCCGACCTTTGCAGAAAGGGTGATCGTGGTTTCGCCGGTCAACACACCGTTGGGTACAACGGTAATCTCCCAGTTCCCGTTTCCGTCGTTAAGGTCGGTCAGGATAATATTGCTGTCTGGAATTAGGTCCTTATTTGAGGAGGAGGCCGTCAGCCCGATGTCGTTTGCGTTGGATTCCTGGTCCCTGACCATGACGATGCGGGGGCCATCGATCAAACCGGCTGGTTTGGTGCGGTCATTCGATCCGACTCCTGCGATGACGG
>Ga0105047_10014086_pt1 | contig 12713 bp, 7 predicted proteins | sample MAT04_FD_78384 | JGI IMG/M metagenome (GOLD analysis project Ga0105047, IMG submission 78384) | Freshwater microbial communities from Lake Fryxell liftoff mats and glacier meltwater in Antarctica - MAT-04 (megahit assembly) | ecosystem: Environmental > Aquatic > Freshwater > Ice > Liftoff... | reverse complement strand
TTTAGAATAAGGCTGTAATAACCAATGTAAAAATACTTACCAATTAAGGGGAAATATTTTCACAAAAAACTTGAAATTCTTGATTGTTATAACTATTTATTAATTTTAAAGTATTGGCAGCATTTTAGCTATTATAAATTATTAGTAAAAAATTTAAAACATTTAAAATTAAAATTATGAGCAAGAAATTATTAACAGGTGTTATACTAGGAGCGGCTGCAGGTGCAGCTATAGGGATATTATTTGCACCAGATAGAGGTAAAGAAACCCGTAATAAAATAGCAAAGAAAGGATCAAACTTGGGTGATTCTGTTCGTAATAAGTTTAATGAATTAGGCGAAGCTTTGCAGGAAAAATATCAAAATATTAAAGGGGACGCAAATAGTATGGTTGAAAAAGGAAAAGACGTAGCAAAAGAATATGAAAATAAAGCTAAAGATTTTAAAGACGAAACCAACAGAAATTTTGCTTAATAATTATTTTATAGTATTATTAAAATAAAAGTACCGGCGATAATATAAAGACTATGGCAAACGAAAAAGATGATAAAGATGGTGTAATAGAAGCTTTGTTTGAAAGAGCTAAAGATTATGCAGAAACCAGAGGTGATTTATTTAAACTAAAAGCAATAAAAAAAGCTGCTGAAATAGGCTCATCAGTTATATCAGCAATAGTTACAGCGATTTTATTTTTAGTTTTTTTGTTGATGCTAAATATTGGTTTAGGTTTTTGGGTTGGAGAGCTTTTAGGTTCTACATATCTTGGTTTTTTTGCACTGGCAGGTTTTTATCTTATCGTTGGTATTATTGTAAACTCAAGTAGTAAGAAAATATTAAAAGGCCCAATTGCTGATTCAATTATTAAAAAAATAAACGATTAATATAATGGAAATCAACAATGCTATTGATCTAGATTCAGCCATAGCCGCAATGGAAAAAAAGAAGGTAATTCAGGAAGCGATTTTAAAAAATCAGTACCATGAAACTATTGAACATTATAAACCTAAAAACTTAATCAAATCTGCGTTTAAAAATGTTTTGGAACCTGGAGAAACCGGAAATACTATTTTAAAAACAGTTGGCGGAATTGGTGCTGGGTTACTTGCAAAAAATATAGTTTTTGGTGCCGGTGCTACTTCTTTTATAGGTAAGCTCGCCAGCAATGCATTAAAAATAGGCGCCACAAATACTGTCATAAACAATAAAGATAAGATAGCAGCTTGGAGTATCTCTATTTATAAAAATTTATTTACCAAAAGTAAAAAAACAGACAGTGCTGCTTTACTTAATAATAATAAATACTGATATTAATATTTAACCTATGGATAAAGATATAATTATTCCTAAAGAAGAACAGACTGATAACATAGGCAATGAGCCAGTAGTTGAAAACAATTCAAAAAAAAACGAAGCAGAAGTTGAAAAGGAGCGAAGTTATAAAGAGGGGCTGGCAAATAACAGCGATACTGAAAAAAACAATGTTTAAAATAATTTATACAGCGGCAATAAGCCGCTATTTTTTTTCGATTTTTTTATCAGCGTATCGATTTTTTAGCTCCTTCAAATATACTTTTCCATACCAGGTTAAAAAACGATTTAGTCATTATCCTTTCAAAATTTATCGTAGCTTTTCTCGTAGTACCGTTTAATGGATTTTGATCTTTAATAAAAATATTTGCCACAAAACTTGTTACATTTTTATTCTTAATATCATCGTCTTTGTTCTTTAGCAATTTTATTTTTAGATTATTATACAAAAGTGTTCCATTACCCATACCCTTATAATCGTTTCCCTGCAGGTTAAATGTATAGCTTTTTATAATCCCACTTTTTACAGAACCCATTCCAAGCGGTTCTATCACCGGGTTTAAATTTGTCCCATCAAATTCATCCACTTTTCCTGTTATATTAAATGCACCATCGGTAGCATTCATGGGCATTTTCCACTGAGACGTAATAGTGGTGGTATTTAAAAAACCCGTACTTACATTGGCCATCATCATGCTGTTTTGTTTAAGAAAACTTTCGATATTAGTAACGTTAGAAATTGTTCCGTTTACATTATTGAAAAAAACATCTCCCACATTTTTAGATATTGCCCCACGTTCTCTGTAAGATATATATCCATTGGTTACAGTTACTTTTTTAATATAAATTGCTGTTGATAATTTGCTTATTGACTGGTGGGGATATTTACCTATTTTACTTACCGTATCAGGCGTTACGAGTCTGTCGTTAAAAACTTTTATGGTAGGTTGAAAACTGAGCGTTTCTGCTATGATAGATTTTTTTTCCAGTAAAGATGCAAGGTCTGCCCCACCCAAAACAATATTTTTTATTTTAATAGAAAACAGGTCTTTTTGAAATTTTAATGATCGTACAAATGCAGCTTCGCTCATTGCAGGCAAAACAGCAACAAAGTCAACCACCACTTGTTTCTTCCTTTTATCTAATTTAAATGGGCCAATACTTATATTGTAAACCTTGTCTGCTGAGGAAAATGAAATTCCATCTGCACTCAAATCCCAGTGGCTGTTACCAAGTAATTTCAACAAATTGGTACCTGAATAAATGCTGTCAATATTTGCTGCATTAAAGCGTACATTTTTTAATTGTAATGGCTTTTCATTGCTTTTTGCTTTGTTATAAATAGTAAGGGCAGTATTACCCACACGAATATTTTTTACAATAGCCCCATTAAAAAATTCGTTGTCTATTTCAATCGTTTCTCCACCGCCGGTTTTGTTGGCTTTTCTGTAAATAGCTATTGCGCCACCGGCAGTAACCAACGAATCTGCCTTTATTTGTTTGTTTACAATAAATGCGTAGGTAGATAAACCGGTTATTCTATTGTTAGTTAATGTTATTAAATTTTTATTGTCATTTAGAGTGGCCTGCAATATTTTTTGTAAGCTTAATAACCTTTTGGGTGCATTGTATTCAATCCCTTCAATCAAAAATAATCTGTTTTCTTTTTCATTTTTTACATTAGCACTTTTCACTGTAGCCACTATATCACTTACAAAATAGCTTATTATATTATCATAGTTTTTTGTACTGTCAATTTTTAAATTTTGTAGTACTATGTTTACTCCCTGCAAGGTAGTATGAGCACTTTTTTTACCTTTAGCAAATGCAATGGTAGCATCTGTTATTTTTATTTCTTTAGCCTGAATGCTTTTAAACTTTCCTGTAATTTTTTCGTACAGCGCAAGTGTGTCAGCAGCCGTAAATTTTACCGGCTCTTCCTTTCCCGTATTTATTATTGTAATAACCGGCCTTACTATTTCAATGCTGTTTGCCTCTATTTTATTTTTCTGTAAAAATGATGGAATGTTTGCTCCGCTTATAACTAAACGTTCTATATGTACATTAAATATTGTTTTTGGAAAACCAGATGTGTCATTCATGTACAACTCCTTCTGCAAAGAATCTGATTGAAGTACGATATTAAAAAATGTAGCATTTCCGGCAATAGCGTCTATTCTACTACTGTCATAATGTATGTAGTAAGTACTGTCTGTGCCTTTTACTACTGCCTTTTCTATTTGGTTTTTTACGATGCTTTTTTTATTGTATTGCCACCAAATTATTCCGCCGGCTAAAGCCACAAATACTATGGCTAAAAGGTATTTATAAATATTTTTCACCTAAAAATGTTTTTAAAATAGTATAACAAATGGCTCACCAACATTTGCGGTTTCTTAAATTACAAAGGAAGCCGGCATTTTGTATGGCATATCACTTTACCCCATAGCTCCTTTGCGGTTTTGCTGTAAAATTTTATACAAATAATTTAAAACGGCAAACCTATCGCTATATTTAAAATTAAATTTTCTTTGCGCCAGGCGGCACTGCTAAAATCAAATTTATCAAACACCCACCGTTGCCCATCAGGTAAAAAGGGTTTTCTGAAAGGTATTCCAAGGTCTGCTCTAATCAACAAAACTGTAGCGTCAAATCGTATTCCAAACCCAGAGGCAACCGCAATTTCTTTTAAAAAATTTTGAGTTAATTTCCCTTTTGTCCCAAAAAGCAGGGTATCTTTTGTCCATACATTACCAGCATCTACAAACAAGGCTCCACTTAACTGTGGAGTAAATGGAATGCGCAGTTCTGTATTAACAAGCAATTTATAATCACCACCAATTATCTGAAAAAAGCGCTGGTCACCAGGTGTTGGTTTATAACTTCCCGGGCCTAATGTTCTTGTTCTAAAACCTCTTAAAGAATTAGAGCCACCAATAGTGTAAAGTTTATTAAAAGGCAGCAGCCTGGAGTTATTGTAAGGCAAGCCAACACCAACCTGTAACCTGTTGGCCCAGTCAAAATTATTGCGGAGTTTACGGGTAAAATGGTAATCAAAATCAAGCTTTGCATATTGTGCAAAAGGCACCCCAAATACATTTTTAGAACGGAAGTCTTTAGCACCGGTTATAATACCTGCAATATTACCTGATAGTTCTATACTGCTATTAAAATATACTTTGTTTTTGCCTTGCTTAAAACCTGAGTTATAAGAGTAAGATGCAAAAGATGATAAAACTGATTCTGAGTAAACAGACAGTAGCAAAGAAGGGTTTGCCACAATTTGTTTTTGAAAAGAATCAGTAATATTTGATGCCTGCAGATAACTTAATGAAACGGGTGCTACAGTATATTGTGTCTGTAAATTTGGCTTCCAGGTAAACTCGTATTGAAAACGAAAAAGATTTTTTAAGTAGAAAATGTTTTGTTTAAACAATTCGTATCCGAGCAACAAACTGGTATTTGGCGGATAAAAAAAGTTCTCCTTTATTTTAAAAAAAGGAATAGCATATCTTGGTAATTTTAAAGTTACTTCTGTACCTACCCTGTAGTTGCTGATTTTTATTGAATCGTTGGAAGAGGTTTCTATTCCGCCATAAGCCTTTACCTTCAGTTGTTCCGCACCTTTAAAGGCATTGCGGTTTAACCAGTTTACACTAAGCTGTGTTCCTAAAAAATTATTCTCTTTTGTAAATCCATCAACTTCTGCCTGCAAAGACTTTTTCTTTGCCGGCGTTAAATAATAATAAACATTTAAAAGATGGGAAGTATCATTTTTATCAACAGGCTTTACTTCTTCAAACCTGTTTTTTACAAATTTGAAAGCCCCTAAATTAATAAGCCTGTTTAGTGTAGTATTTTGTTGCCTGCTGCTGTAAACACTACCGGGGCGATAAGTAATATTTTGAGCAAATAGGTTTTTCTTAAAGTTTTTTATGGTGTCTTTTATGCTTAATCCATCAAAAAATTCGACTCCTCTTTTTGATGTGTCTAAATCAGCAGAGGCAAGTGAATAGTTAGGAAAAACCGTAATCGAATTTATTTTATATGCAAATTTTGCATTTTCCGGTGTTGTCTCTTTAAAATTTAAATATAAGTCAACTTTTCTTGCACCAACAGTGCTGTCAGCATAAGCCATGAGGTAGTCAGGATTAAAATAATAATAGCCCCTTGTTTTTAAAAACAGATCCAGCCTGTCTCTCTCTGTAGTAACGTCGCTTAAGCGGTATGGGTTACCTGTTTTTAATAATCCACTTCTCGTTGCATTTCTCTCCAGCATTTTTAGGAGTGGCGTAGAATCTCCAACCCATTTTATTGCACCGAATTTATACTGTGGTTTTACCTGAGCGGTATAGTTGGCTTTTACAAAATAAGATCCGGTGTGTGTTGTATCTCCCTGCACAGTTGTATGAAAATAGCCAAGATTCTCCATCAGCGAAGCCATGTTTTCTGCAGTAGCTTTTGCATTTACACGGCTGCTCAATACGGGTGGCTCACCCAATCTGTTTCTCAACAAAGCTTTTAAGCCTTTCTCTCTTTTAGGCTCACCTATTTTATACCAAAACCAAACTTTATAGGGCTGGCCCAACAAAAATTTATTCGGTTTGGGTGATGCTGCCAACGAAACTTTTTTCTTTAATGATTTTGCAGAACCTGCAGTTGCTGAATCTTTTTCAATTTTTACCGACGGACCTCTATATAATCTTTCACCCGAGGGCAGATACCTTCTTACACTGCAGGAGGATGCAATGAAAATTAAAAAAAGCACAGGTATAAAAAATATATTCTTCATTAATTTTTTTCTTTTTTCTTCCGTCTGAAAAACTCGTTAAATTTGTCATAATCCATTGTTACTACAAATGAAACTCCTGTTTCTACCACATAACCATCCAAGGTAACATCCATCTGGTTTTTAGTATAAGCTCTTAATAAATATTTTCCATCTGTTGTTAGTTTATAAGCAACTGTTACATCTGGTGTAAATCCTGCATTTGCGCCGGCAGCATTCTGTCCTTCAACGCCAAAGTTTTTACCTACACTTATTACCAGTCTGTCATTTGCAAATGATTTGCTTACCGCAAGGTTTAAATCTGTACGTTGTGCATTTCCACCATTAGAAAAATCGTTGTATGAATTTAAGTTGAGGTCAATATCTATTCCTTTAAAAATATCTCCGGCTATTTCATTTAAGGCTGACGATAAAAACTGACTAACACTCTGGCGGGCTATATCGTTAAAGCCACCGCCATTGCCTTTAAAGAAATCGCTGCTTTGTTCGCTTACAAACCTGTTAAAAAGCAACAAAGAGAAAACCTGTTTATTTATAGATGCAGGATCGTTTCGTATTTGTAATAATTTATTTTCGATAGTAGTACGTAAATCGCCGCTTATTAAATTACTTTCTTCAGGCAACTGTATATCAAAATTAATATTGGGTTTGCTTAGCGGCCCGGTAAGGTACAGTACAACTTTAAATGGTATTTTTTGATTAAAGGAATTTGCAAGGTTTGGCGATACATCTGTAACCTCGTTACTCAGCAAATCTTTTGAAGAGGTGTTGGCAATATACTCTGCCGTTATATTTGCAGTGGCATCTAAGGGTGCGCCTGCAAAGGTGATGGTACTTCCTTTTATTAAATTAAATTTGCGCTGCAGTATTTGATAATGCAAATCGTAGTAACCTTTGTCCAGCTCGTAAGTGCCTGCCAACACTAGGTTTCCGCCAGGGTCAACGCCGGCATTCAATCGTGCATCCCCCTGTACTTTAATTTCATCGCCTGTTGATGGGTCTATTAAAATTGTAAGCGCCGCTTCTTTTGTAAGTTCAATATTTAAATTGTAATTGAGAAACTGTGCAAAGGCTGCTGCTGCTTTTTGTTCCGGTGAAAATCCTTTTTTAGATGCATTTATATTAAAAGTATCAGTATCTACAAAACGTACAATTGTTTTACCGTCATTTTTTTCATAACTCGTTTGTGGCAAAACTATTTTTACATCGCTTTTATCGTTCAATAAAATATCACCTTCAATTACAGGCAATACAGATGTGCCGGTTATAGATACATTCACATCTACAGATGCAAAACCAAACACCTGGCTGTTGATTGTTTTTTTAGCATTTACCACAACAAAATCATTTGCATTAAAATCTACTGCCAAGTCGTAATCCATAATACCACGAGAGGTAATATCTCCATCTATTTTTAGCTGGTTACCCAAAGAATCTTTTACAGTAAAATTGGGAAACTGTATTTGTGGATAATTGAAAACAATTTTCTGCTTATCAATAAAATAAGGAGTACCAAGTTGTGCTGATGCAAATTTTACGGTATCAAAATTCAGTTGCCCATTATATTGTGGCTCCGCAAATTTTCCATTTAATTTTATATTTCCATTTACAGTTCCTGTTGTGTTATTTATTTGTCCTTTCGACAATGCTTCGAGTGTTCTAAAACTTAATTTATTTACAAGGAGGTCTGCATCAAACTGGTCGGTTTCACTGTTTAGATAATAATTTCCTTTTACACTTATATCGTTTAACGGCCCTACCAATGCAAGGTCTGCTACAATATTATTTTCAGATTGCTTCTGTGCATTTGCCGTAATGGTACCAAGTGGAAACTGCATTACTTCCACATTTTTTACAGATGCCGTTCCTGTAAAGCCCGGCAAAGGTTTTTTAAGATCGCTCACCGTTGCTTTCATATCTAAAATTCCTGCAAGCAAAATGGTATCCTTATTTACAATAGAACTTATGCTTTTTAAATTAAAATTACTTACAGCAATTTCAATAGGACTATCGGCAACCAGTTGCTGGCTGCGAATATCAATTTTTGCAGTGTCGCTGCTTATCATAAAATTGTTTACGATAATCCCTTTTGTGCCATAAGCAATATAATTATCAGGTGCTACATTCCACTTTTCATAATTAAGTATTAAACTATCCTGCATGCGCAAAGTGTAGTTTTCATCTTTTACAAATGCGGTACCTGATAAACCAAACCAATCTTTGTTTGCGTTATCTTTTGTTACAACATGTAAAGACAAACTGTCTTTTGCTGCAGCACCATTAAGCCTTGTTGCGTAAAGCGTATTGGTAGCTGTTGCAAGTGTATCAAACTTTGCTTCGTAATTTATTTTACTGTTTTTTGAATTGATGTTTACTACAGCATTTGCAATATTGTTTGTACCATAAGATATTTGATTGACTGTTGTATTAAAATTTAATGCACTGTCCGTTGCTGCTGATGCATAACTTCCATTAAAATTAATATCATCATAACTATTAAGACCGGGCACAAGCGTGGTAATTACCGGGCTTTGCCTGATGGAACCTTTAAAAGCAAACTGCTGGTCTGCAATATTTTCTGCTGTTGGTGTGTAACCTGGTATTTTGTAATAGTTGTTTACATAACTCATTAGCGATTCGCCAATTTTATCGTAGTCAAATGCGCCACCGGCATGCACATCTGCAAAGGGTGCTTTTACTATGACTGAATCAATGCCATCTAACGAAGATGCTACAATTGAGGTGCTGTCCAATGTAATAAATTTCAGCCCACTTTGTAATTTTACACTATCCAGCAACAGAGATGCATTTAAGTTACGTGGTTGCAAATTCTCCGCATTTATACTAGCTGACAACGAAAAGTTAAGCGTATCTTTTGTAAAACCTAGTTTATTCAATTGTGCGGTATCTACTCTTATTTCACCCTTAACCGTTGGGTATTTGTTGCGCACATTGGCATTAATATTATAGGCAAGTTGCAATGCACTGTCTTTTATACTGCCTACACTTTTTATAAGGCCGTTTTGCAATGTTGCATTAATTAAAGCATTGCGGTAATTGTATTTATTATATTCTAACGATGCAACATTGGCTTTTACAACACTGTTCATTGTTTTATAATCAAACCCAGTTCCCTTTGCATAAAACGTTCCCGCTAAATTTCCAATAACGGAATCTTGTTTTATAAGCTTACCAACTGCAAACCCCGGTGTAGTTATCACCATATCGTAATTTGCGGCGTTGGGGTTTTTTATATTTTTTACAAATCCTTTTACAGCAATTTGCCCATAGCTTGTTCTTACTTTAATATCTGTTGTAATGTTTTCTGTGTTGCCATTTATTTTTCCTGATGCTGCTATTTGGTTAGGCAAATTAATTTGCTCCAGCAATGTGGCCGGTAAAAAACCAATAATAAGATTTTTATTAAAAGCCACATTTGTGGCAGCTATATCAAACCCAAGTTTTGTTGGATCACTAAAGTTTGTCAGATTTACTTTTCCTGCAAAGGCAAAATCTTTTGCTGCAGCTTTTACATCTGCTACAATGTTATTTTTATCACCACTTAATTTGCCCGAAAAATTAATGATGTCCGGCAGGTTTGCCAATGCTTTTTGATTAGCAGGTGGAACAAATTTTAAAAGGTCTTTTTTAAATAAACGTGTTTTGTCAAAATATAAATCGAACGATAATTTATTTGTGTCAGTTAAATTAAAAACCGTACCTCTTGCATTAATATTTGTACCTGACAAACCGCTTAACTGCAAAAATGGAATATACATTCTCTGTAAACTTCCCCGCAGTTCTGTATTTAAATTTAAATACTGGTTGGCAAACTGTGCCTTTGGTAAAGATTTTTGTAACGCTGGCGCAAGCAAATACAAATCGTTAAACGCTATAGTTGAATTGTCGAGTGCTGCAGATATAAAAGAATTTTGTGGGTTTTTGGTGATGGCCGCTATACTATCATATGTTAACTGAAAAGATTTTTGAATTAAACTGCGGGGTGTTTTTACATATAGTTCTGTAGCAGATAAAAGTGTATCTGTAAATAAAAAGTTTACATGAGTGCTGTCTAATGTAAAGCCACTTTTATCTTGAAATGAAAATTGTGATACCAATGCTTTTGTAGAGTCGGTAGAAAATTGAAACCCTGTAACGAGTGCGTTTATATTTTTGGCATCTAAGTGAGCAAAATCCAAACCGCCGACAATGGGTTTATTTACATCGTCGTATTTAATGTTACTGTTTTTTATATTTAACTGCTTTGCTGCATATATCCATAAATTTGGTTTTACTATACCGGAATCATTTACAACAACTCCTGTATTTTTTTTAGGCGATAAAAAAATGATATTAGCACTGTCTAAATACAGATTATCTGCGGTTCCTCTTTCCTTAGCTAAACTGTATAAAATGTTTTTACCTGCAAGTGTTCCTATTTTATTCTTATAATACAGACCGGTAATTTTATTGTCAATTACAACATCTATATTTTTTAGAGAAATATTATTACCTGAAATTAATAATTGGTAAGGTGTATTGGTGATTGTATCAATGGGTAATGTTGCATCAATACTTGTTGCTATTTCTTTATAAGTATCCATAGAAAATATAACGCCATTTGCAGTAAGATTATCTATCCCAAAATTCATTCTATCTGGCTGAAATTTAGTGGTAGTTAAATCAAGATTTTTAATGATGGCAGCAAAATCATTTCCTGCGTATTTATCATTAAAATTTAAAGCTACATTTTCAAAAATTAATTGTGAAAGTGTAAGCTTCATCTCAGCAGTATCTTTGTTTACAGTAGTAGCTTTATTTCCTGAAAAAGCATTTATAATAAATTGGTAATTGAAAACAGAATCATTTGCAGGGCGGGAGATATTTGCTACAATATTTTTTAAATAAACTTTTCTGATATCTGTATTACCCTTTACTAACTTTATCATATCCAGGTCTACAGAAAGCTCCTCTCCAAATATTAAAGTATCTTTTTTTTGATCTTGAATGTAAACGTTTTTTATCTTCAGCCATTTTGGTAAACTATAATCTACCGAGCCAATTTCCACTTTTGTCTGAAGCTTGTTTTCCAGGTATTTTACTACCTGATTGCGCACCGTTCTTTTTCCGGCGTTTGTATTTATAAATATTAGCGCAGCAAAAACCAAGAACAATAAAGAGGCAATTATCCATAAGAATATTTTGCCTGTTCTTTTTAATATTAGTCTTGCACTCGCCATTACTATTCTAAGAAGGTTATTATTGAAAGTCGTTTTTTTTAATTTAATTCCAGCCCCTATATGAAAATTTTATGCCTGCATTAATTCTTTATCAAAGTAAGCATTTAAGGTTGTAGTATAAATACGTCATATTTAATTGGGGAATTTTGTGCAAACAATTACACAGATAATTTCTTTAAGCAATTTTCAATATTTGTTGCTGCTCCCAAAACTCCTTTAAATATATCCGCTCTTTTTTCTATTATTTCCTTTGCGTTGAAGATGGTAAATTGTTGCGGGGTCAATCCTTTTTTTACTTCTTTCCAGTGTAACGGCATAGATACCGTTGCACCGTCTTTTGGTCGCAAAGCATAAACAGAAGCAATGGTTTGCCCACTTCTATTTTGCAGATAATCCAGATAAATATGTTTGTTTCCACGCTTCTTTAAATTTCTTTCCAATGTAGTAAAATCGGGTAGCATTTCGTTCACCATCATACATAACAAATGCGCAAAGTCTTTCACTTCTTCGTAATCATATTTATTTTTCATTGGTACATAAATATGCAAACCGGTAGAGCCAGAAGTTTTACAAAAACATTTTGCCCCGGCTTTGTCTAACACTTTTTTAAAAGCATTTGCTGTTTCAATAACCTGGTCAAAATTATTTTTTTCAGATGGGTCAATATCAATGATCATATAATCTGGCTTGTCAGGATTTTTAATGGTGGAATGCCATGGATTCAATTCAATACAACCAAGATTATTTAGGTAAGCAAGTGTTGCTTTATCGTTGCAAATAATGTAGTCAATTTCTTTTTTTGACGACTCAGAATACACTGCAAAAGATTGAATAAAATCAGGTGCATTTTCACCCGCATCTTTATGGTAAAATCCTTCCTCATTTATACCTCCCGGATTTCTTTTTAAAGACTCCGGACGGTCTTTTAAATAAGGTAAAATATATTGAGCAATTGACTGGTAATATTCCGCAACCATTTTTTTAGTAACCTTATCTTTCGGAAAATATATTTTATCAGGATGTGTAATTGTAACAGAAACTTTACCGGCTTTTATTGAAAAACTTTCAGCGATTTTTGAAGTTGGTATATTTATAGATTGCGCTTTTATTTTAGTTGCAGCATTTACTTTTTCACTTGGTTTCTGCGCTCCCATATTTGTCTGTTTTACATTTTTATCATCTCCTATTCTCAAAAAAACGGGGTGCCGCAATTTTTCATCTTTTGTCCATTCTGTAAATTTTACTTCGCAAACTATTTCAGGTTTTACCCAGGTAACTTTATTGTTGGTAATTACTTTTTCTGCAAACGGAGATTCGTTTTGTACAATCGGTTGCAATAAAGTAAAAATCGTTTTCAATTTCTCCTCATCATACCCA
>Ga0105047_10014085_pt1 | contig 12714 bp, 10 predicted proteins | sample MAT04_FD_78384 | JGI IMG/M metagenome (GOLD analysis project Ga0105047, IMG submission 78384) | Freshwater microbial communities from Lake Fryxell liftoff mats and glacier meltwater in Antarctica - MAT-04 (megahit assembly) | ecosystem: Environmental > Aquatic > Freshwater > Ice > Liftoff... | reverse complement strand
CCACTGCTGCGACAAGGAAGGCACCGAGCGCCACGAACACGATCATCGGACCGGGCGGTACGTCGAGTTTGAACGAGCCGATGAGGCCGCCGACCGCGGCGACGAGCCCGACGACAACGCCTCCAACCGCGCTTCCTCGGAAGGAACGGACGAACTGCTGCGATGCTGCGACCGGCACGATCATGATCGCGCTCACGAGCAGTAGCCCTACCGTGCGCATGCCGATCACGACGGTGACCGCCGCTAGCACCGTCAGTAGCGTGCTGATCCGTGTGACCGCGATCCCCTGGGTGTGGGCGGTGTCGGGGTCAAGGCTGACGGCGAAGAGTTCGCGCCCAAACACGGTGAGCGTGAGAAGCACGAGCAACCCCGCGATCGCGAGGGCGATCACGTCGCTCGATGACACGGTCGAGAGCGAACCGAACAGGTACTGGTTCAAAGCGGTGGACGACTTGCCCGAGGCCAACGAGGTGAAGAAGACTCCGCCGGCGATGCCTCCGTAGAACACCAACGCCAGCGCGAGGTCGCCAGCGGTGCGGCTGCGCGCACGGATCACCTCGATCACGATGGCACCGACCACGGCGAGAACCAGCGCTGTGGGGATCGCTGCGGTGCCTAGTAGAAACGAGAGGCCGACACCGGTGAGTGCGACGTGCCCCATGCCATCGCCTAGGAGGGTGAGCCGGCGCTGTACGAGAAAGACACCGATCAGTGGTGCGACAAAGCCGATGATGACGGCGGCTACCAACGCGCGCTGCATGAAGTCGTAGCTGAAGATCCCGCTCATTCGGTTACCAGTCCGGGGCGCTGCTGGGGCCGCGGTGCGATGTCTTCGCTGTGGTGCCACACGTGGTCGTAGAGCTCGCGTGGCGGCGGGGGAGGTCCGTCGTAGAGCACGCGACCAACACCGCGGCCGCCGAGGACGACGATGTGGTCGGCCATCTCAGTGATCGCCCCGAGATCGTGAGTGACCAGCACGATCGTTCGACCCTCGGCGTGCAGGTCGGCCAGTGTGTCGGCCATCCGAAGTTCGCTGTCGGCGTCGACGCCGGCCGTTGGTTCGTCGAGCAACAGCGTCGATGCTCCAGTGGCCAGCGCACGGGCGACCATCACGCGACGTTGCTGGCCGCCTGACAACGTGTCGAGCCGTTCGTGTCGCCGCGACCACAATCCCACCTGATGGAGTGCAGACTCTGTCGCCGTGCGGGCACCGGTGCGGTCAGGCCGAAAGCGTCGGTGGGGTGAGATCCGCGCAGCGCGCACCGCCTCTTCCACAGAGACCGGGACAGCGGTTTGCGCCATGAGGCGTTGCGGAACGTAGGCGATCTGAGACCACGCACCGAAGCGACGTACGTCCTGGCCCAGCACGTGCAAGGTGCCGTTGCTCAACGGCACCAAACCGAGGAAGGCGCGCAGCAAGGTGGTCTTTCCCGACCCGTTCTCGCCGAGCAGTGCGACGAACTCACCGGAAGCGATCGTGAGGTCGACACCCTCGAGCACCTGGTGCCCTTCGATCGCAACGCCGCCTCTGCACATGACGAATGGGGCCAGGTCGTTCGACCCGGCCCCATTCGTCATCGCCGTTGAGGTCACTTGCAGCCTTGACCTTCCTGCAGCGCGGTCAGGTTGGTGCGCATGACCGAAAGGTAGTCCTGCGTCGAGCCCTCCTCGAGACCTTCGAGGGGATCAAGGACGACGGTCTTGGCACCAGTTTCCGTCGCCACGGTTTTCGCTACCTTGGGATCTACGAGCGTCTCGAAGTAGATCGTGGTGACGTCATTCTTGCGAACGAAGTCGGTCACCTCAGCGATCTTGGCCGCGCTCGGTTCGGCATCGGGAGCCAGGCCGCTGATGCCTACCTGGGTGAAGTCGAAGGCCTTCCCGAGGTAGCCGAATGCTTCATGACTGACCACGAGGTCGCGGCTACGACAGGTCTTCGTTCCCGTGGCCCACTCGCTGTTCAACTCTGTCAATTGCTTGCTAAGCGAGGCTTGGTTGGTCTTGAAGGTCTCGCTGTTGGCCGCGTCGATCTGGGTGAAGCGTGCACCGATGCGATCGGAAATCTTGGCCATCAGGGACGGGTCGAGCCAGATGTGAGGGTCGGCGATCGGGGCTTCCTCTTTGTTCGCCTTCGCCTCGGCGACCTCGCCGGGGGGAGGATCGAGGGTGGTCAGGCCTTGACCCACGTCGAGCCCGGTGTCTTTGGCCTCCTGCTTCACAGCGTCATCAACAGCGGCTTGGAAGCCTCCGATGTACACGACAAGATCGGCTTCTTTGATCTGGGCGACCTGCTGGGGTGTCAGTTCGATGTCGTGCGGTTCGGCGCCCGGAGGAGTGAGGTTGGTGACCTCGACCTTCGTGCCGCCGATGCTCTCCGAGGCGAACTGGAGGGGATAAAAGGCGGTGACCACCGACAAGGTCTTGCCCGTGGTGGCGGTGCTCTCGGTGGAGGAGCAGGCCGACAGAGTCGTCGCGGCCAGGGTCGCGAGGGCCAGGACAGAAAGGGCGCTGAGGTGGCGCTTCTGAATGAACATGAAAACGATTATCACATAGCCCGGCGGTGGAGGGTGATCCGGGTGTGCGTCAGATCAGGGCAAGACCTTCACGAGGGCGGCCCCGGCCACCATCGCCACCATGAGCACGCGACCCAGCCGCCCGCCGCCTTGCAGCACCGGCCACGAGAGCAGCAGGAGCCAGGCCAGGAAAGTGGCGAGCACCAGCAGGAGCAGCGCCCCAGGGATGCCCTGCACGAGCAAGCCGGCCAGCAGTAGCACGCCGATCAGGACGAGCAAGAACCATCGCGGCCGGCTGTGCAGCCAAATCAGGGCCGGCATCGAGGCGGCCGCGATCTTGCGGGCCAGCGGCGAGGTGTAGTCGGGCGATCCGGAGTTCGCGGCCACCTTCTTGGACGCACCCTTCTGTGACGCCGGCGACTTCCCGGCTGAGCTTGATCCTGTCGAGGAGTTCGGCCGGCTGTTGGCCGGTCGAGCGGGGGGACGCGGCCGATTGGTCGGCTTGCGTCGCGACGACTTGCTCACCCAGTACTCCTCGAGGTCTTGCCTGCGCCGACGCAGAGCCGGGGCCCTAAGTTGGCGATCCCTGCCGACGCAGGGCAGCCCATCGTCGCACCCATCGCTTGCAGAGGAACGCCCATGCTGGTCATCACCCGTCATCGCTTGCTGGGGGCGACCGAATCTGCCCGCGGAGACGAGGCCGATGTGGTCTTTCCTTTCGGCACCGAGCACCCCGCGGTCGCACAGGCGCAGGCGTGTCTTGAGGTGCTCGGCGGGCGACCGGGGTTTGTTCGCGGGTGGATCGCTCGGGCAGCCGATGAACCCGACCTGGTGCTGCTTGCGACCGAGTGGGCCGATGTCGGGTCGTGGCGACGCGCGTTGTCGCCGGTCGATGTGCGAGTGGCGGTGCTGCCGTTCTTGGGCACCGCCATCGACGAGCCCACAGCGTTCATCGTCGAGCATGTGCTCGGCGATGGCGGTGTCAGCGATGCGTCGCCGCCTGGTCACAACGCCGGGCAGTAACCTGCGACCACCACGTGCTCGGCAGATCGCCGATGCGCACCGCCGACACCCAGCCGGATGGAGCACTTCATGGCCGCCGATCGCATCGATTCCGTCGTCTCGCTTAGTAAGCGTCGCGGATTCGTTTATCCCTGCAGTGAGATCTATGGCGGCACCCGCTCCGCTTGGGACTACGGACCCCTCGGCGTCGAGCTCAAAGAGAACATCAAGCGTGAGTGGTGGCAGTCGGTCGTGCGCGGCCGTGACGATGTCGTCGGGCTTGACTCTTCGGTGATTTTGGCGCCGGCAGTGTGGGTGGCCTCGGGTCACGTCAACGCGTTCGTTGATCCGCTCACCGAGTGCCTCTCATGTCACAAGCGTTTTCGGGCCGACCAGTTGGAAGAAGAGTTCGAAGAGCGCAAGGGCCGTAAGCCGGCCAACGGTTTGGCCGACATCCCGTGCCCCAACTGCGGCACCAAAGGTCAGTGGACCGAGCCGCGTGAATTCAATGGGCTGTTGAAGACTCACCTTGGTCCGGTGGAAGACGAATCGGGCATGCACTACCTGCGTCCTGAGACCGCGCAGGGCATCTTCGTCAACTTCGCCAACGTCAGTGGCAGTTCGCGTAAGAAGCCGCCGTTCGGTATTGGTCAGATCGGTAAGTCGTTTCGCAACGAGATTACGCCTGGCAACTTCATCTTCCGCACGCGCGAGTTTGAGCAGATGGAGATGGAATTCTTCGTCGAGCCTGGCACCGATGAGGAATGGCATGACTACTGGCTGAAGGCCCGCTGGGATTGGTACGTCGATCTCGGTATCAACCCCGAGAACTTGCGCTATTTCGAACACCCGCAAGAGAAGCTCTCGCATTACTCCAAGCGCACGGTCGACATCGAGTACCGATTCCAGTTCGGCGGTTCGGAGTGGGCCGAGCTCGAGGGTGTGGCTAACCGCACCGACTTTGACCTCAAGACTCACAGCGAGCACAGCGGCACGGACCTGTCGTACTTCGATCAGGAGAAGGGCGAGCGCTGGTTCCCGTACGTCATCGAGCCGGCTGCCGGACTGACTCGTGCGATGTTGGCGTTCCTGCTTGATGCCTACGACGAAGACGAAGCGCCGAACGCCAAGGGCGGTGTCGACAAGCGCGTGGTCATGCGTTTCGACAAGAGGCTCGCACCGATCAAGGCCGCGGTGCTTCCGCTCTCGCGCAACGCCGATCTCTCACCGAAGGCACGTGACCTCGCGGCGCAACTGCGCAAGAACTTTTCGATCGACTTCGATGATGCGGGTGCGATCGGTCGTCGCTACCGACGTCAGGACGAGATCGGAACGCCGTACTGCATCACTGTCGACTTCGAAACGCTGGAAGACAATGCCGTCACCGTGCGCGAGCGCGATTCGATGGCGCAGGAGCGCATCGGCATCGACCAGATCGAGCGTTGGCTCGGGGCTCAACTCCGCGGCTGAGTGGATCGGCTGCAGCCGCTATAGATCAGAGCGTGAGTCGCTTGATTAACTGGATCGGTCGACATCACGACGGTGATCGACGCAAAGCACCACGACTTCGTGCGCCTCGTCTCGGATGCGATAGAGCGCTCGGTAAGTTCCCCGCCGGGCCGACCAGACGCCTGCTAGTTCGTCACGAAGAGGCTTGCCGACCCGCTGAGGGTTCTCGACCATGGCCGTCGTGAGGAAGCTAATGACCGCAGTGGCCACCGATTCGGGAAGCACTTCTGTGATCGCTCGGCGGGCCGGCGGTGTCAGGACAAGCTCGTAGGCCGGACCCGTCACGACCGGAGTTGGCGGACAACGTCCGCGCTGCGGACGACGTCACCGCGGGCATAGGCGGCGTCGGCCTCGCGGATGTCTGCCAGTGCATGAGGGTCGCTGAGCACGTCGATGGTCTCTTCGAGCTGAGCGAGGTCGTCGGGACTCAGGATGACCGCTGCTGGGGCACCGTTCCGCGTGATGACGACACGGTCGTGCTCATGCTCAACCTGGTCGATCACCTCGGAAAGGTGGTCTCGGACGTCGCGGAGCGATCGGGTAGCGATGGCCACGATTGTGGCGCTTTCCGCCTCGCATGGCGAGGGTCACGCCAAGGACTTCTTCAGTCGGTGGTGGTGGTGGTGGTGGTGGCCAGGGCTGGTGTCGCGTCTTCGACGGCGTCGGGGCCCAAGTCGTCTAGCGGGTCCTGATCGTCTGGGCCCTGATCACCATCGGTGGGCTCGTCTTCGGGGCGTCGACGTCGCGCGTTGGTGTTGATCGAGGTCGGCAGCAGGAACGTCGCGAACAAACCAACGGCTACCGCTCCGGCCGCCACGAATGACGCCATCTGCACGGCGCTGGCGAAACCAACGGAGGCTCCTTCGACGAGGGTGGCTCCGTCCGGCTGGGCGGCCAACCGGGGGACTGCTGTGCCGGCCGTCGAGCGAAGCTGTTCGGTGACGCTTGCGGCTACGACCGGGTCGACACCGCGATCGGTCAGTGCTCCGGTCGTGGCGCCCAATCCGGCGAGCAGCGTGGCTCCCAGGACGGCGGTTCCAATGGCGGCGCCCATCTGACGTGCCGTTGATTGGGCGCCAGAAGCCTGACCGCTCTGCTCGACAGGAACTTGCGACAGCGAGATGCCCGCTAGTTGCGAGGTAGCGAAGCCGACGCCGATTCCGTACAGCAAGAGCCACGGCACGAGCTGCCAGCCCGAACCGGTCGGCGTGAGTGCAAATCCCAGCCCGATGATGCCGACGACCTCGAAGACCATGCCGATTCGCAGCACGATGACGGGACCGATCCGCTGTGAGAGCGGCGCCGAGAGGCCGCTGGCCACGAAGGCTCCGATGGCCAGAGAGACGAGGACGAAGCCGGTTCCCAGCGCGCTGTAGCCGTAGACCGACTGCAGAAAGAGAGGCAGCGCGAACAGCAGACCGAACTCGCCCAGGCTCACGATGAGGCCGACCAAGCTGCCGTAGCGGAACGAGAGCACGTCGAAAAGCGAGAGATCCAGCAGGACGGCCTTGTGGGCGGCGGCGCGGCGACGCTCCAAGACGATGAACGACACGATGAGGCCGGCCGACGCAGCAAGCGCGGCTGCCGATGGTGATACTGCTTCGAACGGCCAGTTGATTCCGGCCAGCGTGAACTGCTTCTTGGCTTGCAGCCAGCCGTAGGCCTGGCCTTCGATGATGCCGAACACCAGAAGTGCGACGCCCGAGGTGGCCAGCAGCGCACCGACGATGTCGAGGCCTCGCTCGCCAGAGGTGTCGCGGCTGTCGGGCACGAATCGCAGCGCCATGAAGAGTGTCAAAACGCCGATGGGCACGTTGATGAGGAAGGCCCACTCCCAGCTAGCGGATTGGATGATCCAGCCGCCGATCAGGGGGCCCATGGCCGAGACGCCGCCGATGATCGAACCCCACACGGCAAACGCAATGGCGCGGTCGCGTCCGCGGAACACCGCGTTCAGCAGCGATAGCGAGGCGGGGAAGATCATGGCCGCGCCGACGCCTTGCACCACACGGGCACCGACAAGCGCACCGACCGACGACGACAACGCGATGAGCACGCTGGCGCTCGAGAAGATGATGACGCCGGTGATGAACATGCGGCGGCGGCCCACCAAGTCGGCCACGCGACCGCTCAGCAACAGCAACGACGCGAACGTCAACGCGTAGGCCGCATTCACCCAAGTGGCATCAGCGGTGGTGAGGCCGATGTCGGCGGCGATCGAGGGAATCGCCACGTTCGAGACGGTGGCGTTCAAGATGGTGGAGGCGACTCCAAGCGAGACCGCGACGAGTGCAAACCAGCGCCTCTTCGAAACCGGGGCAGCTTCCTCGACGTTCGCGGGAAGGGTGCTGTCAATCGGCGTCGCGCTGCTCATCAATCGCTCCAAGAGTTGTTCAACTTGACCGAAGAGTATGGGCCGGGCGGCGTCGACGTCAAACGACAGGGGATGATCGATTGGTCGCGCCCTACGGCGTGGCCCTGTCGCAGTCTGGGGAGGTTCGGTGGCCCTCGTGCCAAGCGTGATCGAAGGCGCTGAGACGTCGCGATTGCCTGAATCGTCCCCCACAGCGACCGCTCGGCCGCCGCTGACCCTCGGCAAGCATGTGTTGGCCGTCCCTGTGGTGCTGGCGCCCATGGCGGGTATCACGAACTTGGCCTACCGCAGTCTGTGCCGATCGTTTGCCGAAGAGGCCCTGCTCGGAAGTGAGGCGCTCGTTGGTGGGCGGCCCCCCGGCCTGTTCGTCTCCGAGATGGTCACAGCTCGCGCCTTGGTGGAAGGCGATGACAAGACCCGTCGCATGGTGGCGTTCGCGCCCACTGAATCGGTGCGGTCGGTGCAGCTGTACGGCGTCGATCCCTCGACGCTGGCCCGTGCCGCAGCGATGGTGCGCGATGAAGACCTTGCCGATCACATCGATCTGAATTTCGGTTGTCCAGTACCCAAAGTGACGCGCAAGGGTGGCGGTTCCGCGCTGCCCTACAAGCGACGCTTGTTTGCCCGTGTGGTGCAGGCCGTCGTTGAGAACGCGGGCGAACTGCCCGTCACCGTCAAAATGCGCAAGGGCCTGGACGATGACCACCTGACGTACTTGGACGCTGGTCGCATCGCACAAGACAGTGGCGCCGCGTGGGTGGCGCTGCATGCGCGCACCACGCTGCAGTACTACAGCGGCCATGCAGATCTTGCGGCCATCGAAGCGTTGAAGCAGGCGTTGACGATTCCGGTGTTGGGTAACGGCGACATCTGGGAAGCCTCGGACGCCGTCGCGATGATGGATCGCACGGGGTGCGATGGAGTGGTGGTCGGGCGGGGTTGCCTTGGCCGACCATGGCTCTTCGCCGATCTTGCTGCGGTATTCAGTGGCGCACCGACCCGCCCCGCGCCGGAGCTTCGCGTCGTTGCTGACGTGATGCGCCGGCACCTTGCTCTGCTGTTCGAAGCATTTGGCGAATACACCGCGTGCCGTGAGATTCGCAAGCATGTCGCCTGGTACCTCAAGGGGTTCAGCGTTGCGAGTGCCACTCGCCTGGCCTTGGCGCACGTGAACAGCCTTGAGGAGTTCGACGTGCTTCTTGCAGGCATGCATCTAGATCAGCCGTTCAACACATCGATCCTTGGATCACCGCGCGGACGCACGAATTCGGCCAAGCGCATTGCGTTGCCAGAGAATTGGCTTGATGATCCTGACGATGATTCAGTGCCGTTCGGCGCCGATGTGATGCATTCAGGAGGCTGATCGGTGACGTCGACTCCGACAGTTCCGGTGACCCTCGATGTGTGGGCCGACATCGCGTGTCCGTGGTGCTTCATCGGGCATCGTCAGCTCGATGCGGTGGTGCGGCCGGATGCTGGCGACGTGCATGTCGTCCACCGCGCTTTTCAACTGCAACCCGAGATGCCACCGCGCGGCCGACCTTACGCAGAATTTCTCACCGAAACGTTCGGCGCTGCCGATGTAGTGCATCAGATTTTTGACCGCGTGATCGCCGTGGGCCACGACGTGGGCATCGCTTTCAACTTCTCTGACATGCCAGTGGCGCCCAACAGCGAACTCGCGCATCGGGCGTTGGCGCTCGTCACCGATCTGATGGCCCAGCGCAGAGCCGTCGAAGCGTTGTTCTCGGCCTTCTTCGAGAATGCGCTCGACATCACCGATCAGGCCGTCGTGGTGCGCACGGTGTCCCATGCTGCGGGGCTGGATCCGCTGGAGTTGGTGGCTGCGCTGAACCGCGGTGAGGGGGCTGACTCGGTGGAACGCGACCAGCAGGAGTCACGCGAGCTCGGGATCTCGGCGGTTCCCACCTTCGTGGCAGACATGCGATTCGCGGTGCAGGGCGCCCAACCCCCTGAGGTGCTGCGCGGTGTGATCGATCAGGCACGAGCCTTCGTCTAGGAGGTCCGGGTGCGCCGATAGAGTCGTTGTGACGGACACGATCCCGATCGGTTCGCCAGAGAAATTGATTCGGTCCAGTGAGTTGACGATGTTCAACTGCTCATTCAGGAGTTCGCCATGCCGAAGTTCGTGTACGACTTCGACGAGGGTCACAAAGACCTCAAGGATCTTCTGGGTGGCAAGGGTGCGAACCTGGCCGAGATGACGCGGATCGGGCTCCCGGTCCCTCCTGGATTCATCATCACTACGGAGGCGTGCCGCAGTTACCTGACCGAGCAGGCAGTGCCGCACGGCCTCGACGACGAAGTCGCGGCGCACCTGCGGGTGCTTGAGCAGAAGATGGGCCGTCTATTGGGCGATGCGACCGACCCGCTGCTGGTGTCGGTGCGGTCTGGCGCGAAGTTCTCGATGCCGGGAATGATGGAAACGGTCCTCAACATCGGACTGAATGACTTGTCGGTCGAAGGATTGGCCAAACAGTCGGGCAATGAACGTTTCGCGTGGGATTCCTACCGCCGCCTCGTCCAGATGTTTGGCAAGACCGTCTTGGGCATGGAGGGCGACGTCTTCGAGGGGGCACTCGAACAAGCCAAGCGGGCCAAAGGGGTGCTTGAGGATCTCGACCTCGACGCCAACGATTTGCGCTCGCTCGTTGAGCGGTACCAGAAGTTGGTTCAGGACCACAGCGGCCAAGAGTTTCCGCAGAGCCCGATCGACCAGTTGCGGATGGCCACGCTGGCCGTCTTCGACTCCTGGAACACCGAGCGTGCGGTGCTCTACCGCCGTCAAGAACGAATTCCCGCTGACCTCGGTACCGCGGTGAACGTGTGCTCCATGGTGTTCGGCAATCTGGGAATGGATTCGGGCACCGGAGTGTGTTTCACCCGCGACCCCTCGACTGGATACAAGGGCGTGTACGGCGACTACCTCTCAAATGCTCAAGGCGAAGATGTTGTCGCCGGCATTCGAAACACCCTGCCGCTTCAGGATCTGGAAGCGCTCGACAAGGCGTCGTACGACCAGTTGATTGCGACGATGGCCACGCTCGAGCACCACTACAGCGACTTGTGCGACATCGAGTTCACGATCGAACGCGGCAAGTTGTGGATGCTGCAGACGCGCGTCGGCAAGCGCACCGCTGAAGCCGCTTTCCGGATCGCGACGCAGTTGGTGGATGAGGGCGTGATTGACCTTGATGAAGCGTTGGCGCGCGTCACCGGTGCGCAGTTGGCGCAGTTGATGTTCCCTCACTTTGATCTGCACGCCGAGAAAACGCTGCTGACGAAGGGAATGGCCGCATCCCCGGGCGCGGCTACGGGTCGCGTCGTGTTCGACTCCCGCACCGCCGTTGAGTGGGCTGAGGTAGGCGAGCGCGTCATCTTGGTGCGACGCGAGACCAACCCCGATGACCTCAACGGCATGATCTCGGCGGTCGGCGTGCTCACCAGCCGCGGAGGTAAGACCTCGCACGCGGCCGTCGTAGCACGCGGTATGGGCAAGACGTGCGTGTGCGGCGCCGAAGAGCTTGACGTTGATACCAACACCCGGCGCATCGTCATCGGCGATCGCGTGATCACCGAGGGCGATGTGCTGAGCATCGACGGCGCAACCGGCGAGGTGTTCCTGGGTGAAGTGCCCGTTGTCTCATCGCCGGTGGTCGAGTACTTCGAAGGTCGGTTGTTTCCCACTCATGCAGGCGATCTGGTCAACGCCGTCGACCGATTGATGGCCCACGCTGACGCGGGTCGGAGGTTGGGCGTGAGAGCTAACGCTGACAACCACGACGACGCTGCACGGGCTCGACGCATGGGCGCTGCCGGCATCGGTTTGTGCCGCACCGAACACATGTTCCTGGGCGATCGCCGTCGCTACGTCGAGCGGTTGATCCTGGCCGAGGGACCGGGGGAACGAGCGGCAGCACTCAACGCATTGCTTCCGCTCCAACGTGATGACTTCGTCGGGATCCTCGAAGCGATGGACGGCCTGCCCGTGACGGTGCGGCTCATCGACCCGCCGTTGCACGAGTTTCTTCCCGACCTCACCGAACTAGCCGTGAAGGTGGCCCTCGACAAGTCCAAGGGATTGGCCGAGCCCGGCGAAGTGCGTCTACTCGCGGCGGTTAACCGCTTGCACGAGGCCAACCCCATGCTCGGACTGCGTGGCGTTCGTCTTGGCCTAGTGACGCCGGGATTGTTCGCGATGCAGGTGCGGGCGCTGGCGCAGGCGGCCGCGATTCGCATCAAGGCGGGCGGTCACCCGATGCCCGAGGTGATGATTCCGCTCGTAGGCGCGGTGCAAGAACTCGAACTCGTACGCGAAGAAGCCGAACGTGTCGTGGCCGAAGTTGCTGCTGTCGAAGGCGTGCCGCTGAAGTTCCCAGTGGGCACGATGATCGAGATTCCGCGCGCGGCCTTAACCGCCGGCGAGATTGCGCAGGCGGCTGACTTCTTCTCCTTCGGCACGAACGACCTCACACAGACCGCGTGGGGCTTCAGCCGCGACGACGTCGAGGCCTCGTTCTTCACTCGCTACCTAGCCCTCGGCGTCTTTGGCGTCTCACCTTTTGAGTCCCTGGATCGTGAGGGTGTTGGGCGGCTCGTGCGGATCGCCACTAACGAAGGCCGTGCAGCCAAGCCCGACCTGAAGTTGGGTGTGTGCGGCGAGCACGGCGGCGACCCCGATTCCATTCACTTCTTTCACTCCGTAGGACTGGACTACGTCTCGTGTTCGCCGTTTCGGGTGCCGGTGGCCCGTCTTGAAGCCGGCCGCGCAGCGCTGGCTGCCAACGCTGGCGCTGGCGACGCGCGCTGATCGACGAAGACCCGGCGTCTGTGACAATCCCTGGCCCAGCGAGAGGCGCCGGTGGCGGCGCCCGTAGTCCCTGGCGTTGGGTGCGACGTGCGATTGCGCTGGTGATAGTCGTGGTGTTGGCGGTGCCATTAGTAACTGCTGGCGCCGTGGTCGCCACCGCGCGGCACGACGACCGTCGCGTCTCGGATGCCATCGTTGTGCTCGGAGCTGCGCAGTTCGACGGCACTCCGCAGCCTGTTCTGCAAGCCAGGCTCGATCACGCGCAGCAGCTGTTCGACGAGGGGGTGGCTCCGCGCATCATCACCGTAGGTGGCAAGGCACCGGGAGATCGATTCACCGAGGCCCAAGCCGGTCGCAATTCTTTGATCGATGCAGGTGTTCGGGCCAAGAACGTGGTCGCGGTGGGCAAGGGGCGTGACACCTATACCAGTCTCGAGGCGGTGGCCACGTTGATGAAGCAGCGCGGCTGGTGCACCGCGGTTCTG
>Ga0105047_10014082_pt1 | contig 12716 bp, 9 predicted proteins | sample MAT04_FD_78384 | JGI IMG/M metagenome (GOLD analysis project Ga0105047, IMG submission 78384) | Freshwater microbial communities from Lake Fryxell liftoff mats and glacier meltwater in Antarctica - MAT-04 (megahit assembly) | ecosystem: Environmental > Aquatic > Freshwater > Ice > Liftoff... | reverse complement strand
TACAGAGCGGACGCCGGTTTCTCGCGCTCGCTGGAGCAAGAGCTGCACTTCTGCGGCCGGGGCATTGTTGAAGCCCGAGCACAGCACCGCAACGGTGTGCGGCTCGTCGAGATGCACCTCCAGGTCGGCTCGTGCTGCGGTTCGGTCGATACCCTTGGTGTCGATGATGCGCACCGTGAGGTCTGCCATGCCCAACAGGGCTTGAGGCACGACCACCTCAATGCGCTTGGGGAGGGTGAAGTCTGGGTGGCGCCCGTTGTTGACCTCTTCGAAGGTGTCCTTGAGCCAGTTCAGCGGGGTCTTGCCCGTGCCACTGTCGTACCAGCTGTCGCGGCGGTCGCGCTTGTGCAGCTCCATGCGTGCCAGGACCTCGACGACCAGCTCGCGGACGGAGCTAAGCCGCTGTGCAAGCTCCTTGGCCTCATCCTTGCGCGTGAGCTTGCCGTCGGCGCCCTTCTCCCGGCGCACCTTGAAGGACGACATGTTCCGGATCGCACGTTCGATCTCTTTGGAGATGCCCTGAGCCTCGTTGTCACTTGCTGCAGAGTCTTCAACTTGGCTGGCGCCGCCATGCAGCAGGTACTCGGCAAAGTCGGTGACATCGGCGCGGATTTCATCTTCGCTGCGCGGTTCGATCATCAGCCCGTACTGCGGGCCGGTTCGCAAATGAACTTCGCAGACCGTGATGCCGCCCGCACGCGCCTCCAGGACGGGCACGCGCGGTTCGCCTTCCTTCCCGTCGACTTCCAGGCCCGCGAGGCGCCATATGGCAGTGGACTTCCCAATACCGATGCTGCCGATGAACGCCACCTGATGGTCGCGTTTCAGCAGAAGGTCGGCTGCGCCGCGCAGCTCTTCGATGTAGGCCGTGAGCCGCCGCTCGAAGGCGTTTCGAACGTCGGGGGTTTCACGAAGGATCACCAGCTCCTTGGCTACGACCTCCGCGCTCCAGAGCAGATCCTGGTCCGGATGATCAAGCGAGGGGCGGGGGATGACATGCCAGTCTCGCAGGAGCGCAGAACCGAGCTGTTCTGCCTCTTTGGTCCCGATGGCCTGCAGGATCATCTGCAGTTCTTCCGGGGCAAGAGTCCGGTCGCCAGACTCAACCCGAGACAGCACCGCCGGGCTCCAGGTCAGGCGCCGAGCAAGCTCGGCTTGCTTGATGCCCGACCGCTCGCGCACCTGTGTCAGGTGCTTGCCAAGCTCCAGCTGCCCGACCATCGCGACTTCGCTCATGTTGGTCTCCAACGCGCACAATGTCCGCAGCTTAACAACGTTGCTGTCAATGTCAAGCAACGTTGCAGCAACGTTCCTTAGTTGCCTATCCGAGCTCCTGCAGAGGGTTGGCTTCCACCCCCTGCATAGCCAGCGTGCGGACGTTGTCTACGCAAAGTCCCAGACCCCTGATCTCAGATTGATACGCTCGTCTGCCTCGCAACAAGCCAACGAGCCAGCCTCGGCTGGGGCGCGCATCACATCGCCCCATAGCTGCGAGTAGCGCCGGCGCAATCTCACGCAGGGGTGCATTACCGAACAGCGCTGAGTCGAGAGCGCGCCAGAACAGCCTCTCATCGCTCACGAACCGCCCGCCATAGGTACGTTCGCGATCGGTCCACGCCAGCGCGGTCGATGCCAGGGCTGCGGTCGCAAGATCCATTGACCAAGCGGCAAGATGGTCCGCCTGAAGGAACTCCTTGTCGGCCGCGATCGCAAAAAGTGTCTTCTGAATCTGGCTCCATGGTGCATCGGCCTTGATTCCACAGACGTTCCAAGCCGGACGGGCACCCCCAGTCATCTGCGAAAACACCGGGCGCGGCTTGAGATCTCTGAAAACAGCCTCCATTGCGCGCCGCTCGGAGGCAGATGCCGACAGCCACCGACGCCGCTGCGGGGACGATAGACATGGAAAGATCGCGCCAGAGCGTGGCCCCCACAGATGCGACAGCTGCCGGAGTACGTTAGAAGCCGCCATCGAAGTCACATCACGCCAACTCACATCCTGGAAACCGGACGAAAGTGCACCGATCTCGATTGCGTCTACGTGCAAGTGCCACGCGGACAGTGCGCGATAGCCGTCAGCCTTGCCAAGCAGCAGCGTCCTGACGTGCTTGGACTTCGTGGGCGCGAACATCGCGTCAACGAGTCCACCCCGCACCAAGCTGGCGAAGAACTTCTCGGGCAGAGGCAGCCGAGCATCGTCAGAGGGTCGGGTGAAACGGATCGCCTGGCGCGCCCACCTGTCCAGCGCGGCAATCTTTCCCTGCTTCGGACTGACCGCAACAGGCTGCAGCCAAGAAATCAACGAGTCCCTTGACACGCCCAGTTCAACGCCCGCCGCCGCAAGTGCATTCATAAGCAGGTCGGCCTGGGACTTACCCGGCAAGTACGAAGACCGCAGGACCTCGCGTTTGAACAAGTTCATCGCCAACCGAAGTCGAAGCTGACGCAAGGCCTCTGCGACAGGTGCGTCGTAGGGCTGAGCACGGCTCAAGATGCGGCCCCACAGGCAGCCATGGTGGCGAATGTCGTGACCACTTTCCTCCGATCCTCCGCTGACCCACGCGACGCTTGGCGGCTACCTTCAGGTGATGAGGCGCCATAACACCCATCCGCTTGGTACCGATCATCTGCTGCAGCAAGCAGCACCGATCAGGAACCTCCCTGCCCACTGGACAAAAGAACCGATCGTCATCGGCTGGATAGAGCTGAGTTGCGAGCCCCTCCAGATCGGCCCCTGGCTCAGCTTTTCGACAGCGTCGATCGTCGTCGCTCGTTGCATGTACTCAGGCGCCATTCTCTACATGTCGCCCTGCTTCGACGACGCGACGCCCACGCCCGCCGAAGTCATGTCTGCGGCGCTTAGCCATGTTGCCACGACTACCAAGCAGGTCCGGCCGCCGAAGCGTACGAAGGAAGAGACCTCCAGACTTACCAAGCGAGACCCGCATACCGCCGTATCTGACGACCACAAAGCAGTGAGCGACCCGACGCATGTCCACTCGATTCGGCAACAGGGTGAACGATGACCTTCTGCCGGTCGCACTGCGCAAAAAGAAGACGGCAACCAACGCGGATGGTCGCTGACGAGGTACAGGATTGAGAACAGAGCAATCCCGAACTCAGGCGAGCGTTCATGGGCAATTCGGCCTGAAGTTCCCTGCCCGCGACTTCGTCCATCCTCCTAAACGTCCTCCGCCTCAGTCAGGCTTGATGACCCTCAAGAAGCTGTCCGCTTTGGTCTCAGCCGGCTACGGACAGAACCACTTTCACTTGTACAAGCCCTGGCTGCGGGTTACACGCCGGGAGTGCTCACCTTGCTCGACCATTGGCCACCTGCCGGCACCAGAACTGCGCCGACTTCATCACTTCAGATCTCGCGCAGAACGGTCGACGCTGATACTGACAAAGTGGCTCGGCGCCATCGATGGGCGCGACCAATACCCAGCCTGGTCTTGGACACACCGCAACCCTGTAGTTGGTCTTCCCGGAATGGGCGCAGACAAAGTGCCGGGCCTCTTAGAGATTGCTGATGGCGCAGGGATTGCCCACGGCACGTTCGCTGGCACAGACATACCCTACATTGCATCACTCGATGTGCTAACCACTTGGCGGCATGAACGCAATGGCTTCTTGCTCGTTGCATTCGACTGCAAGCCGAAGCAAATCGTGGAGTCGGCGCCAGTTGGCTCACGAATCAGAGAGCGCCTAGAGCTGCATCGGCGCTACTGCAATGCTGCGGGGATACGGCATCGCCTGACACACCCCGAATTGCTGCCAAACGACCTCATGGTCAACCTGGATCTGCTCTATCCGCTTCTGGGTCCAACTCAGTGCGTTGAGCTCGTCCGCTCCAGTCTGTACCAGCGAGTAGTGGCAGCCTGCCAGCGCGACGCGTACGACATGCCGGCATTCGAGGTCGTAGAGGAAGTTGCTGCTCGCTTTGGCATGTGCAACGCCGAATGTCAACGCGCCCTGCACATGGCGCTGTGGAATCAAGATCTCGATCACGATCTGTCGTTCCCGCTGGAGCTATGGAATCCATTGAGTCGTGGCGGCCACGCACTCAAGAGAAAGATGCTCGCCGAGTGGATTCCCGAGGAGGCGTCATCTTGAGACCGGCCCTGAACGACGTTCTTGAGAATGTGAAGGGCAGTACATCGCTCACTGGCCCGTGCCGAAACCTGGGCATACACAACGATCGAATCTGTCTAATTGATCTTCCAAGGCCCGACCCGAAGCTCCCCGGTCGAATGCTCGACTATGTCAAAGGCCCACGATGGACCTACCTTGCTGATGTGGAGGAAGACTTGGCTGCGATCAGGATCTACATCCTGAACCAAGAAGGACCCAGGGCCGCAGCACTCAAGGATGAAGACTTGCTCTCACTGGCAGAGTCGAAGGCCGAACTGAAACGACTCGAAAAAGAGATCAAGCGGCGGGATGCCCGCTTCAATGCGATATTGCCAATTCTTCGAAAGAAGGGCGAGCGTGAACTACTAAGCGCGCTAGAAGTGCTCAACGACAAGGCGCTCACTGTCAAGATCAAGAAAGCAGCCAAGAAGTCCAACCGCTCGGCCACAACGATCTACAACCTGCTCCACCGGTACTGGGCCGGAGGAAGCACCCGGAATGCCCTATTCACAGCCTACAAGAATTGCGGGTGCCCGGGCAAGTCAAAATCTCAGAACAATTCGCTCGGCCGGAAATCGAGAGCGTACGTTGCCAAAAGAACTACCGAACGCTGCTACCCCTTGGACAGAGGCAAAGGGCCAGACTCAGAAAAAGACCCCCTCAGCGAAAAGCAGAAGCTTGCTTGGGGCTGGCGCTTAATCAAACACGGCTATTCCCGTCAAGACGCATTCATCGCGGTATCCGGCGTGTTCTGGTCGGACCATGTTGTCGGTTCAGACGGTCGGACGCGCTCAGTCCTGTGGAACCCACACCTACGCCCAACGTTCTCACAATTCTGCACCTGGGGACCAAAGCTCAATGGCGGGATGAGCGTCACCGAGATGATTCTCGGAGCCAGAAAGTGGGCCATGAAAACCGAAGCTCGCGGTGGCAGCGAACAAGACATGGTTGTCGCGGTGGGCCAGCTTGCTGGCTTTGATGGGACCAAGACCGATGTCTACCTGTCCTCTGTTCATAGCCGGCTGAAGAAGCTACCGCCTATGTTGCGGCTGGTCATCAAGGATGTTCGTACAGGCGTCATCTGCGGTTGGTACCTCGGTTGGGACTCTGCGTCACCGCGAACCGCACAGCAAGCAATCTTCCATGCCGCATCGTCGAAGGTAGAGGAGTGCCGCAGGTTGGGGATTCAAATCACAGACGATGTAATTCCCGCCATTCTTCACAAGAGTTACTTGGCAGACAACGGTGAGCTGAAAGCGGAAGCGATCACCGAGTTCGAGGAACAGTTCGGCATTGGCATCAACTATGTCTCTGCCGGTCGCGGGGACAAAAAAGGAGGCATTGAGAGCCAACACCACAAGGATCACAAGAAGTTGGACCACGTTCTGCCTGGCAGTACAGGTGGCAAACCTCGCGAACGAGGAGACGACCACCCTGCGCTGGGCGGCTTCTTCAACTCGTACGAGTACCGCAGAGAATTTATGCACCTGGTCATCGAAAACAACAACGAAGAAGTACCAGATCTCGCGCCGGCTGAGATGGAGATCTCCGATCCTGAGCTGCGCCCTACTCGAATCAACATCTTCAACTGGTTGCGGCGGCGGCAGACCGCCGAGGCGCCACGCGATATCGACGCATTGCGAGCCTATGCGCTACCGGACGTAGAAGCCGTCATCCGCAAGAATGGCATCTACCCGCTGCTCAACGTGCTCGGCACGAAGGTTCTGCTACCGCGACTTCGATTTGCTGGCGCCGAACTCGTCGCCACAGGGTTGCTGGCTGAGGTCAAGCGCACGGGAAAGACACAGCCCGTACGGATCAAACTGGACCAGTCCAACCCAGACAAAGGCTGGCTACCAACCAAAGCAGGCTTGATCCCTCTGACGTGCGCTTCGCGCCGAGAGTCCATTCGCAACAAGCTGACCTTGGCCGACTGGGTCTCTTCGCATGAGGACAGGCTGCTCGCTCGCGACGCCGGCCGGGGCGCCAGAGACCAAGCCCGGCTGGACACCTTGGAAAGGCGCAAGAGTACAGAACTGAACGCTCGGTCAGAGTTTGCCGCGGAGTCCAAAGCTGCAGGGAACAAACCCAGCAAAGCGGAACTTACGAGGAACATTGACCAGAACTTGGTAGACGAGCTTGCCGAGTCGGCAATGACAAGTGCGGCGGCCGCCATTGCTCCTCGATCCGTCACCAGGGCAAATCGGTCTGCGCCTTCAACCGCTCAGCATGGTAAGTCTTCGGTGCCCCCAAAGACTGCTGCATCGATCGCGCCGCAAGCGGCAGCACGTCCTGCCATGCTTGACCTGGCTGACATCGCAATGTCTAGCCTCAATGACGACGAGTTCTAGACATGAATATCGACGAGATCAAGCTTCGCCCCGAACTACTGCACGGACCAAACCCATTTATTCAGGAAGGTGCGTCGTTCGTTCCATTCAACGATTGGCCAGCCAAGCTGCGCCGTTACCCTCTTCATGGAACTGACTGGCGGTCTATACCAGCCCAGTTCCGCGAGCCGCTGCTGGAACGTTCAGCAATGCACTTTGCGCCTTACGGGAGAATCCTTGAACCGGCAGCGGATCTTCAGAAGATCTTCCGGGCAGGGCTTGCTCGACGCAACCCCCTCGCGCGCGCCGAGCAAATTCGCACACTGAAAGTTGCCACTGCTTCGGATCGCAAGCAATTGCTGCAGCTGTCTCCGGTCTGCGGCGGTGCGGGCGGCGGAATCTGGTCAGGCATGACGGCTACTGGTCGAACCGAGCTGTTTAAGCGCGTCATGGAGATCATCGCGCCCAACCAAGTGATGACCTTCGGGCCGTCTGAAGCCTGCGGTTGGGATCACCTAACGCACGTGAGCTATCTACACGTTGATTTCGCGTCAAACGGTTCGCGCGGTGGCTTCCTGAAACGCGTGCTTTTGTCCATCGACAAAGTGACCGGCTCAAGCCTAAGCGACGACTTCAGGAGGGTCACCAATATTGATGTACTTCTGGTCGAAGTCTGTCGGCAATTGTCGAATCTGCGATGTGTACTGATCGCGATCGACGAGAAGCAGGGTTCCAACTTCGAAGACAGTCCATGGAAGGTGGAGTTCCTGCTCTTTTACCTTTCACTCATGAATCTAGGCGTGAACGTCCTGATGCTAGGGAACCCACTAGCATTCGTGCACCTGCGGATGTTCTCTCAGGTCATGCGCAGGTTCTCCGAGGCCGGCCAGTATGAGTTTTTTCCTGCCGCGACGGCAGACGAAGTCTGGTGGTCTCGGGACTTCATGCCTCGCATGCGCAAATTCAATCTGGTCGAAAACTGGACTGTCGACACCAAGTGGCAACAGGTGTTCGAATTCGAGAACACCGGAGGAATTCAAGGCCTGGGGTCAGCGCTTCACACCGAGGTTCAGCTGAACGCCCTGCGCCGGGCTGGCTCGAATTATGAGGCTACTGTCACTGAAGACGACTACAGAGCAGCTGTTTCTTCTGCAAGGTTCAGCGAACGTCGGCGAATTGCTCTGTCAGTCCTTGGTACTGGTACTGCTGATGACCAGCACTACACAGATCTTCCGACAGTGACTGCGGCGCCAGGAACAGTATCCGCCCACGCCGACGGCGCAGAACGGAAGTTTGAGGTCCTAAAGGATCCGACCTATGTGATGGTCAGTTCGCTTCTTGCAAAGTACATGCGCGACACGACGCGACATACAAACGGATTGAGGGAGAAGCTGAAGAGCCTGAAAGGTCTGGATGCTGATGACATCAGGATGCTTGGCGTTTCAAGCGAGCACCTCGCAGAAATGCAAAAGATGGTCGATAAGGCCGAAGCCACTAAGGCCGCCGCGAAGGCCAAGACACCGTCCCAGGCCAAAGTCGGAAAGTGATGCCCGGGGCGTTCTATGTCCGCCGCGTATCCGTTCATCCCCAGTTACATCCCAGGCGAGACAGCCTACAGCCTATGCGCAGGCATCCATGCGTCTAACGGTGCTCGATGCTCAACAAGAACTTCCATGCTCCTCCTCGGCGTACCGCACGGTGCAAGGCAGCACGACGTATCACCACACTTTGCGCGACTCGGGGAGGTTCTGGGGTACACGGGAACCGCTACGAAGCTGTTGGCTCGTAAGAACACCATCGCAGCGTACTATGCACCGTTCACTGAATCCGCGACTGATTTCATCGGCGACCCCAAAACCCTTGACAGGCCTCGGCAAATATTGCGCGCTCTTGGCGCGGTCTCGAGGACGATGCGAATCGATCACCCGCTCAAATGGTGTGATGCTTGTGTCGTAGCAGATGCCGCACGAGTTGGGCGGCCGTATTGGCATATTGAACATCAGTTCCCGACGACCTGGATGTGCAAGGAACACGAGGGCGCCTTACAGTGGCTGCCCGGAAGGCCGCGCCGCTGGCTGCTTCCTGGGGCAGACGCGATCTCTGGTGCTCAAGGCCCTGCCCTCATGCCTAGCGAGGCAGCACTTGCGCTTGCTCATATTGGCTGCGCGCTGATGTCGCTGGATACCATTGACGTGTCGATGCTGAGGACCTGCGCAATCGATCGAATGCGCGAGCTCGGCGTACTCCATAAGGACGCGAGGTTCGCCCATCACCAGCGCATCGTCGACTGGTTCCGATCAAGCAAGGTGGGGCAGACCTTATCGAAGGCGGAATGCGACCTGAAGTTCTTGACCGAGGCGGACTGGATCGCTCCTCAACTCGTGCGGCAGCGACGAAGCAATGCGGTGCGCTGGCTGGTGCTTTGGGCTGCGCTACACGACCAGTCACCGGCGTCGGCTGCGTCTCGCTTTATCGACGCTTGCAAAGGGTTACGCAAGGATTCTTCAGGACAGTTTCAGCTTTTCGGCGAACTGCCTGCAGTGTATCGAGCGCCGAGTCGAGTTTGGGCTGCCTTGAAACATGTCCAAACCTACGATGAGGCAAAGAGATTTCTCGGCGCATCAAGATCGGACATCGTGCGATGGTTGGAGTCCGACCCATCGTTACGGAGTATGTGGAAGATGCGCCTTGAGTCGCTTCGAACTGAGGAATCCAAAGAGCGTGTACTTGGCTACCTCAAGCTAGATCCTCAAACAACGGCCAGTCAGTTGGAACGGTGCTGCGGAGCAGACCTCAAATGGCTACGAGCACGCGCCCCATCTTTCCTGAGAGAAATACAACGCGGACTTCTGCCGCGCTCAAACCGGCAAAGGGATCTGTTCGCCGAGCCCTCAGTTGGCGGCAATTTGATTTGATCATTGGTCCAGTAAAGCGTCGGTCATGTATTGAGCAGCCGCTCCCGGCCGTCCTTGGTTCGTCTGGAAGGAATCAGCGAATTCAACCATTCGATGTCGTTCCTTAACAGCCACGTGTACACCTGTCCTTCTGCTCTGGCTAAGTTGGTCCTATTGCACTGAGGGTGCGCTTGAACAAAACTCTCTGCCCGCGCCCGAAAGAGCGGGCGGTTCGTCTCAATCACCTTGGCCCATCGCTTAGGAATATTCGATTCCAACCACTCGGAGTCATTGGCCTTTAGCCATCGGAAGGCCGCCAAGCAACGTCTCTGGATGTCTCGGCGGTTTGCACCCTCATGTTCTCTGAGGAACTGCAGAATTCGACCCCTGTACTCCTCGCGGCGCGAATCCCAATCGGTCGAGCCCCTAAGGCGCAAGGCGAACTCACGCGATGGCGACGTGCGAGGCATAATAATACCAGCTTGTGCCTCAACTCTGTTTATGTGCTCTACGGGGATAGATGCGATAAAGCGTTGCAAGGTTTCGGGCGCCAACCTGTACTGACGGCAGATTACAGAGCGATCGCTCTTTCGAGCAAGGGAAGTTCCAACGCCTGGTGGGATTCCGAAGTTAAGCGCGCTGATAGCCAAGTCGTCGACCGCAGTCCGGCCAGTTGCGCGCCTCGCAACAGTCGCTTGGCACTTGAGGCTCTCGTGTGAATCAATTAGGCCGAGGGTTGCCAGGGCCTCCGCGAGGATAATTCTTTCGAAGAGGGAAGACGAGAAGGTGCTTGCGTCGAATCCTTCAAGTTTCAAGGGCGAGGCCAGTTCGAAGCGGACTGAGTTCACAAGGGCGTCCTCATCGCAAGCGTCCCATCTACTCAGTACCACCTCACGAATTCTTTGGCGGAAGGTGGGGTATCGAGATTCGGTCACCAAGACGCTTGCAAAAACATCCCACCACGCGTCAGCGCGCATCCCAGGATATGCGCCCTGGTGCAAGTCCGCGGCAAAGTTGACGCAGTCCCAGTAGCCGTCTGATGTCTTGACAGCAACGGCGTTCGATGCGGAGCTACCGCAGATGCGACATGGATCAGCGGGGAGCCTTGAGTTACAGCCTGGGTCGTGCGCAGCTCCACATTTGGCGCAATGGCTTAGCAATGCCTGCTTGTGCTCTGGACAGTGATGGACAAAAGGCAACTGGTGCACGACACGCCAAGAGGGCAACATCCCATCTGCGAGGTCCATCTCAGCACATGACTTGCACCACCGCAAGCCGTCTAGGTGGCCGATTCGCTGTCCGTGTACACGGTACCGAGGGCCGCTTCTAGAGGCGTGTTGCGCAATGCTTTGTAGCCAGCTCCTTGCCCTAGTAGCGGTGAGTCCCTTCTCATAAAAGCCAAAGACTGTGTTTTTCTCAAGAACCTGTCGAATCGCATCCGGCTCAGAACTTCCGATCATGCTGTGTATCGCTCTTGGCAAAGCGCACAACCTAATGCTCGCGACCGAGCTGCTCACAGCGTGGCTTGCTAGAAGCCAATCAAGGGGCATCAACCTCCCACGTACACGATGGTTCGCCACGAGAACGCCGTACAACAGCGCACCCTCCGGTGAGCGCGGGATAAAACCGAGTTGATTGTCTTGGAGGGAAGGCATCATCAATGGGCTGATGATATTTCGATTTTTCAGATAATCAGTGGCTGGCTGAGTAGTCCCCCAACCTTTTGTCATCGCCCAGCAAACAGATTCAACCTCAATCAAGCTGCGGGGGGCGCAGCATTTGACAGTCACCCATACGGATTCGAACGCAAGGGCGTATTCCGGACCTCCAGCGCCGCGATCCGATCCAAACGCGCCACCATTTCCGAATTGAACCTACCGCAGATTCCGGCTGACTACGTGGTGGCGGTTGCCCGCCGCCAGTCCGAGGGTCTGCCACCAAAGGTGGCTTGCTGGGCGACAGGCGCAGACAGGAGCTGCTGTGGAATCCGAGGACGCTTGCAGCTGAACGTCAGCTCGATGTAGCGAAGCGGTTGCTCAAAAGCATGGATCGAACACCCGTCCCGCCCCTCATCTGTCCCTCGGCCCGACGAGGCAGGAGGTAGCAATGCAGTGCAAAGCGGTCGGTCAGTTCAGGTTCGGACTCCCGAGCCACAAAAACCGGTGCCGATAAGCAGTGATCCTGGATGCCAGCAAACGACCCCGGGCGGTCATTCGACGACGTGACTGGCTACCCCGAATGCGGCTGCGCTTGGGCCCCTCTGTGTGAGACAAGCGTGCAAGTGGGGTGAGAGCGCTCGTTAGGTACGGTCCAAGCTGATGTCGTGTTGCACAAAGCTTTCGATCAGGGCCAGACGCTCCAGTGCCTTCACGGAAGAACCGAGCTGACCCCGTACTCTCTGATTGATTAGATCTGAATCGCCGGAATTTCTTGGCATCGCACTGGCCAGCAACTTGTAGACCATTCCCGGCGAGATGAAGCGAGTGTTGGTTGTAGTTTTCAGTGGCAAATACCGCTGCTCTACCTTTGCCCCAAAACCTTGGTTCGCGTTGGCCGGAACAGGAAAAAGCCAGACCCAGGCGTCCTCAGCTGGCTTTAGTGCCGTAGCGCTGAATACGTGATCCCCGTTCAACGTGCAGTCGAAGTGGGACATCAAGCGGGGCTGGGGCTGGCCGCTTGCGGCTGTAAAATGCGCCGCCTTCCGTGTCTTGAGGAGAACCATCAACTTTCCCCTGTCCTCGGGGGACAGCTCAGCCCGCAACTCCTTCTTGGCGACCTGGTCGAGGCAGCGAGAAAAGACCAGGGCCGCCGCCTTGTGGCGATTGGGGTTTGCTTCGTGCATCACCTTTTTCCAGACAGCGAGCATGGCGTCCTGATATCGCGTGGAGTTGGCTTTCACCCAGAGCTGTTCAATCCCAAAAAACCTTGTATTGCGCTTCCCGGTTGTCAGGAGCGCCTCGCCGTACTTGCTGATTCGGCTGCAATCGTGGGTCTGCCAGACGTCGAACAAGAGGTCGCGCTTGCTGGAGTACATAACGGGCACCTGCCCGCCGTCATCAAGGAGAGTCGTGAGCCAGGCTCGATGCCGAGCGTAGACGGCGTTATGGCCGTCCCAGAGCGTCCCACTCGTACGCGCGAGGTTACAGAAGTACTCGATTAGTGTCGCGCCAGCTTGGCGTTTGAAGTTGATTTTGGGACTTGGCTTCATCGAGCCATGCTAGTTGCTGCCGGGCTTTGCCGCTACGTAGGCCGCCCGCCACATCATCGCGGGTTCAGCGACTGCGACTCGCGGATTCAGTGTCTGCGACTCTCAGGCGCTTGATGTACGGCGGGCAGTCCGCAGCGATGCCCGCTTGTGGCC
>Ga0105047_10014079_pt1 | contig 12718 bp, 10 predicted proteins | sample MAT04_FD_78384 | JGI IMG/M metagenome (GOLD analysis project Ga0105047, IMG submission 78384) | Freshwater microbial communities from Lake Fryxell liftoff mats and glacier meltwater in Antarctica - MAT-04 (megahit assembly) | ecosystem: Environmental > Aquatic > Freshwater > Ice > Liftoff... | reverse complement strand
CCGTCCGGGGCCAGCCCGGACGCCATGCTGTCCGTCAACCCGCTCGCTCCTCGTTCGTCCGCAGGGACGCCAGCACGGCTTCCAGCGCCTCCGGCAGGGGCGCCTCGGCGCGCACCAGGTCGCCACTCACGGGCGACACCAGCTCCAGCTTCCAGGCGTGGAGGAACATCCGCTCCAGGCCGTCCGGTCCGCGCCGCGCCACGCCCGTTGCGTAGACGTTGTCCCCCGCCACGGGATGGCCGATGGACGCGAAGTGGACGCGGATCTGGTGCGTCCGGCCGGTCACAAGGTCGCACTCCACGAGTGTCCACTCCCGGAACCGCTCACGCACGCGGTAGCCCGTCACCGACGGCCGCCCATCCGGCACGACCGCCATCCGCTGGCGATGCTTGGGATCCCGCCCGATGGGTGCTTCGATGCGTCCCAGCTGCGCCACGACCGACCCCTGCACCAGCGCGAGGTAGCGCTTGTGGATGCGCCGCGCCTTGAGCTGCGCCTGGAGCCCGACCTGGGCGGCGTCGGTCCGCGCGACCATCAGCAATCCGGACGTGTCCCGGTCCAGGCGGTGGACGATGCCCGGGCGCTCGACGCCGGCCACGGTGGCCAGGCCGACGCCGTCCTCGAGGTCCAGGTTGAGCAGCGCGTTCACCAGCGTGCCCGTTGGATGTCCGGGCGCCGGGTGCACCACGAGGCCCGCGGGCTTGTTCACGATGAGCATGTCCGCGTCCTGGTAGACGATGTCGAGCGGGATGTCCTCGGGCAGGTTCTCCGTCTCCGGCCGGGGGTCGGGGACCTCGAGCTCCATGCGCGCACCGGGCATGACCGGGTCGCGCGACCGGACGCGGTTGCCGTCCACGGTCAGCAGCCCGTCCGCGATGAGTTTCTGGACCGTCGCCCGCGACAGCCCGGACGCGTCCGCCATGAACCGATCGGCGCGGCTGCCGGCGGCGCCGGCGGGAACCTCCACGGTCACACGTCTCGCCATCAGGCCTCCCTGTCCGCGGCCGGTCCGCGCCCCACGGCCGTGAGCCGGCCCAGTCGATGTCCGAACAGGCCGTGGATCAGCAGCAGCACGATGGCGATGCTGATGGCGGCGTCCGCGATGTTCCAGGTGTACCAGCGCTGGTCGCCGATGCCCATATCCACGAAGTCCACGACATGCCCGAATCGGAGTCGGTCGATGAGGTTCCCCAGCGCGCCGCCCAGCAACAGCCCCAGCGCGACGGTGAGCAATGGATCGTGACGCCCCTGCCGCGCCTGGACGAGCACGATGACCGCGATCACGCCCATGCTCGCGGCCGCCAGCACCGGCGCAGAGTCCCCGGCGATGCCGAAGATGCCGCCATCGTTGTAGCTCTTGGCGATTCGCACGAGGTCGCCGATGACGGGCGTCGGCGCCTCTGGCGTGCCGGCCGCGGCGAACGGCGAGGCGAGGGCGAACGACGCGTCCACCCAGGTCTTGGCCAGCTGGTCCGCGATGAGCACGATCGCCGCGAGCCCACCGAAGACCGGCCACGCGGCAGATCCCGACGGCTGGGCCGTGGAACCTGCTGGTCCGGTCACGGCCATCATCCGGCGCTAGGCCTGCGAGGCCGCGGCGATGGCGACGCGCATGCGTCCGCCGTCGAGCTCGACGTCCGCCTCGGGACAGCCCGCGGGCGGCGCGACGCCGCGCTCCACGGCGTTCGCGAGCGTGTCCGCGGCGACCGCCCCCAGGTACGGCTCGAGCGCCGCGAGCGCACCGGCATCCCCATCGAGGAACACGTCGATGCGCGCATCGAGGGCCAGCTCCGCCTGCTTGCGCAGATCCTGGATGGCGCGCGTCAGCTCCCGGGCATCGCCCTCTGCGCGCAGGTCGGCGGTCAGCGTGGTGTCGATGACGACCACGATGCCCTCGTCGTGCGCGACGGCCGTGCCGGGCCGGGGCGTGGCCAGGATCTCCACCTCGTCGGGCGCCAGCACGATGTCCGCGAGTTCCACGGAGCCGTCCGGCAGGATGCGCACCTCGTTGGCGCGGCACGCGGCCATGATCGCGGGGATGCGCGACCCATGCTTCCTGCCGATCACCGGCAGCAACGGCTTCACGCGCCGCTCCACGAGGTCCGACCCGTCGCCGATGAGCTCCACGGCCTTCACGTTCAGCTCGTCGGCGAGCAGCGCCAGCAGCTCATCCCGGAAGCCTGCATCCGCCACACCCCCGAGGGTGCCACCGGGCAGCGCCAGCCAGAGCCGCGCGAGCGGCTGACGCACCTTGAGGCCTGCCTGACCGCGCAACGTGCGGCCCAGCTCGACGGCACGCCGCAGGTCCGCCATGGCGGCCTCCAGGGCGGGGTCGCGCAAGGGCGCCAGCTCGGCGTCCGGCCAGGCCGTGAGGTGCACGGACGCCGGGGCGTCCGGCTGCGTCGGGGTGACCAGCACCGCGTGCAGCTCGTCCGCCAAGAAGGGCAGGATGGGCGCCGTGATGCGTGCCAGCGACACGAGCGCGAGGTGGAGCGTCCCGAACGCCGCCGCACGGTCCGCCGCATCGTCCGAGCGCGAGAACCGGCGTCTGCTGCGGCGCAGGTACCACGTGGAAAGGTCGTCGATGACCGTGGAGATCGCCTGGGTCGCGGCGCGGGCATCGAAGTCCGCGAGCTCCGTGCGCGCCTCCACGGCGAGGCCCGCGACACGCGACAGGATCCAGCGGTCCATCGCGGTACGGCCGCCGTCCGGCACCTGGACCGCGCCCACGACCGGCCGGTCCGTGGACCAGCCGCCCAGCCGCGCGTACGTGACGAAGAACGCGACCACGTTCCAGAGCACCAGCAGCTCCCGCCGGACGTCGTCCGCGGCGTGGTAGCCGAACAGGATGTTGTCCTCGGGCCGTTGGCGGGCATACATCCAGCGCATGACGTCCACGCCCATGCGGTCGGCGGCCTCGTTGAACTCGATCGCGTTGCCCCAGCTCTTGTGCATGGGCCGGCCGTCCTCGCCGAACAGGGTCGCGTAGCCCATGATCGTCCGGAACGGCGCCGTCGCACGTAGCACGGTGCTCATCGCGAGCATGGAGTAGAACCAGTTCCGGAACTGGCCCGGGAACGATTCGGTGATGAAGTCGGCCGGGAACCACTTCTCCCAGAACGCGGGGTCCTCGCGGAAGTGGAGCGTGGAGAAGGGCACGATGCCCGCGTCGAGCCACGGGTTGCCGACGTCCTTGATGCGCTGCATGGTGCCGCCACAGGCGCTGCACGCGAGCGTGACCGCGTCCACGTACGGGCGGTGCGGCGTATGGCCCGCCAGCGTGTCGAGACCGCCGGTCGCCCGACCCTCCAGGTCCTCGCGGCCGCCGACAACGTCGAACGCCTCGCACTCGTCGCACACCCAGATGGGCAACGCCAGGCCCCAGTAGCGCTTCTTCGAGATCATCCAGTCGGACATCGAGCGCAACCAGTCGAGCTCCCGCTCGTACCCGAAGCCCGGGATCCACCGGATGGTGTCCACGACATCCATGATCTGGTACCGAAGGCTGCGCGCCTTCTGCTCCGGCGTCACCTGGTCGCGGGGCACGTCGTACAGTTCGCCCATGGCGATGTACCACTCGTCCACGACCCGGAAGATGAGCGCCGTGCCACACCGCCAGCAATGCGGATAGCGGTGCGTGTAGGGCTCGAGGTGGTAGAAGAAGCCGGTCGCCTCGAGATGCTCCACGATGCGCGGCGCGACGTTCATGGCGTCCAGACCGGCCAGCTCACCGAACGTCGCGAGGTAGTGTCCGGACTCGTCGAGCGGCGCCACGATGGGCAGCCCCTGGGTCTTGCCCAGCCCGAAGTCCTCCGCGCCGCAGCCGGGCGCGATGTGGACGATGCCCGTCCCCTCCTCCTCGCCCACGTCCGACCAGCCGATGACACGGTGCGTGTAGCCCGGCTGACCGGCCGCATCCACGCCCGCCGCGAATGCCTCCTGGACAGCGGGCAGGCCGTCGAACGGGCCCCGATACGCCCAGCCCACGAGCTCCGCGCCCGGTCGCTCGGCGAGGACGGTGAACGGTCCGCGAAGCGCCGTCCTGAGCGTCCCCTTGCCTAGCCAGTAGATGGCATCGCCCTGCTGGACCTGCACATACGTCAGCGTCGGGCCCACGGCCGCCGCGACGTTGCTGGTCATCGTCCAGGGCGTGGTGGTCCAGACCAGGAGGTGCTCGCCGGGTCGGTCCACGAGCGGCAGGCGCACGGTCAGGCCCGGATCCTCGCGGTCCGCGTAGCCCTCGTTCATCTCCATCTGGCTCATGCCCGTGCCGCAGCGGGCGCACCAGGGCATCGCATCGAAGCCCTTGTACAGCCAGCCGCGCCGGTGACACTCGGCGAGGAAGCCCCAGATGAGGTCGTTGTTCTCGTTGGAGAAGGTGAAGTACGAGCCGCCCAGCTCGGGCATGCCCAGCCGGCCCACGACCATCTCGACGGTGTCCGTGATGGGCCCGTTCGGGCCGTCCACGGTGATGACCTGGGTCGGGTCGTCCCGCAGCAGGTCGCGCAGGCGACGCAGCTCGTCCGGGTCGTTCCAGTCCATCCACATTCCCAGGCGGATCGACTGCTCCGTCTGGACCGCGGAGTAGGTCAGCACGCGCTGCTTGCACAGCGACACGAACTCCGCGATGCCGTAGGTCTCGATGTCCCGCTTGGAGGTGAAGCCCAGCTCGCGCTCGACGTTGACCTCCACCCACAGGCCCTGGCAGTCGAAGCCGTTCTGCCAGCGCTGATCCTCGCCCAGCATCGCGTGGAAGCGCTGGTAGAGGTCCTTGTAGGTGCGACCCCACGCGTGATGGACGCCCATCGGATTGTTCGCCGTGATGGGCCCGTCGAGGAACGAATAGGTGGGCCCTCCGGCGTTCTGGGCGCGCAGCTGCTCGAAGATCCGGCGCTCGCGCCAGAACGCGAGGAGACGCTGCTCCTGGGCGGGGAAGTCGGGCTGGGCCGGAACGGTGGGGAACGGGCTGGTGGGCATCGGCCGACAAGGATAGCCGAGCCCTGCCGTACCGGAGCAGCAGCCCCGGGCCGGCCAACCCCGGGGGACGTCGCGGCGGCCCTGGTCCATGCTCGGCGTCACGGGCGGAATCCCGATAGGCTACGGCTCCATGCAGAGCCAGCGACCACCGGCTGCCCCGACCAAGAGCGGCTTCGCGGCGGCATTCTTCAGTCTCGTCTTCCCCGGGCTGGGCCACGCCTACCTGGGGCACTGGTCGCGCGCGCTCGCGTGGGCTGCGTTGCCTATCCTCAGCGTGGCCCTGGTCGCCGGCCTCGTGGCCAACCCGGCCACCTTCGAGACGATCGAGGGCTGGGCATTCGAGCCGACGGTACTGATGGGCATCGTGGGCTTCCTGCTCGTGGACCTGGTGTACCGCCTGTTCTGCGTCCTCGACGCCTATCGGCTGGCACGCACCCCCGGCGAGCGCCCTGGTGGTGCTGTGCTCGCATCCGCGGCCGGTCTCCTGGCCGTGCTGGGGGTGCTGGTCGTCAGCCACGTGGCCATCGCGCGGCCCGTGTTGATCGCACACGACTCCCTCGTGGACATCACCGGTGGCACGGAGGAGGAACCCCTCGAGTCGTTCGTCATCGGTCCCGACGAAAGCTTCGTGGTGCCGTTCACCCAGCCACCGACGCCCACGCCGGATCCGTCCGTCCCGGTGGTCCCCACACTCGCGCCGGAGCCCACGCCCACCCAGGGCCCGGCCTGGGATGAGGGTGGCCGACTCAACATCCTGCTCATCGGTGCGGACGGCGGGCGCGTTGGCTACACCAACTACCTGACGGACACGATGATCCTCGTGACCATCGACACCCTGACCAAGCAGACGGCGTTCATCAGCCTGCCGCGAGACACGTCCCGGTTGCCCATCCCGCGCGACTGGCCGGCCTACCAGGCGTGGGGCGGCCTCTTCGGCTCCAAGGCGAACACGATCTACACGTATGCCGCGCGTATCAGCCCAAGCCAGTACCCCGGGCCCAACAAGAACAAGGGCTTCAACGCCATGAAGGGCATCCTCGGAGAGCTCTTCGGGCTCACGATCGACTACTTCGTGGCCGTCGACCTGAAGAGCTTCCGGGCCATCATCAACGACCTCGGCGGCGTCATCATCGACGTCCAGAACCCGGTGTATGACTTCCACTACCCGGCGGACGACAGCTCGGGCCACATCAAGCTCTACATCCCGCCCGGCATCCAGTACATGGAGGGACAGGAGGCGCTCGGCTACGCTCGCGCACGCAAGGAGACGTCGGACTTCGATCGCACCGCGCGGCAGCAGCGCGTGATCACATCCGTGCGCGAGCAGCTCGACCTGTCCTCGCTGCTGGCACCCGGCGTCATCCAGGAGCTGCTGGGCACCTTCCGCTCGAGCCTCAAGACCGACATCCCGCCGGCCAAGATCCCCAAGCTCATCCAGTTGGCCCAGGAGATCGACCTCGACGAGCGGATCTCGCTGGTCCTTGATCCGCCCGATTACAGCGAGACGTGCTATCCCTGTCCTCCGGATGGCCAGTACGTCCTGCGCGCGAACGTGGCCAAGATCCGCAAGGACGTAGGCAACATCTTCAAGCGTGACCGCGCGGACGTGGAGCGCGCCACGGAGATGAAGGGGGAAGGCGCCCTGGTCCACGTCCTGAACGGCACGCGCAACAGCAACGTCAAGACCACGAAGATCTCCGACGTGCTCGACTCCTTCGGCGTGAACGCCATCGTGCCGCCCATCAGTGGTGGCGCGGCCGTCAGCTCCGACTTCTCGGAGACGGTCATCACCGTCTACAACGGTGCGGAGCAGGCGATGCCCATCACGATCGCGTTCCTGGAGCAGACGTTCGACGTCACGGCCGTCACCGCCGACGACCCGACGCAGGAGGCGGACATCGCGATCATCGTGGGCAGCGGGACTCCCCTCATCAAGGAGTGACGCCAGGACGTGGCGCGGCCACGACCTGCAGGAATCGGCACGGCCCGGTCGATTGACCGGGCCGTCGACGTGGGTGGGGCGTCAGGGCGCCGCCGCACGCAGGATCAGTAGACGGGCGTGAGCCAGCTGCTGTACGCGGGGCTGCGGCCGCGGACGGCATCGAAGTACGCCTTGGACAGCTGGGCCGTGATGGGCCCGACCTGGCCCGTACCGACGGGCCGGTGATCGATGGACGTGACCGCCGAGATCTGCGCGCCGGTACCACACAGAAAGACCTCGTCCGCGATGTACAGCTCGCTGCGGTCGATGTCGCGCACGACGGTGTCAAGGCCGAGCTCCTGCTTGAGCAGCTGCATCAGGCCGGTGCGCGTGATGCCCTCGAGGATGTCCTGATCCACGCCGGGCGTGACGACCTGGCCCTTGCGGACCATGAACAGGTTCTCCGCGGAGCCCTCCGAGACATGGCCATCGTGGGTGAGCACGATCGCCTCGTCGTAGCCGTTGAGCATCGCCTCCGTCTTGGAGAACGCCGGGTTGACGTAGGAGCCCACGATCTTGGCCCGCGACGGGATCGACAGGTCGCTGGTGCGCCGCCACGAGACGGTGCCGCACGCGATGCCCTGGTCCGTGGCGATGTAGTCACCGAACGGGATGGACAGGATGTTGACCCTGCACTCCACGTTGTGGAGCCGGACGCCGATCGCCTCCGACGACTTGTAGACGGTCGCCCGGATGTAAGCGTCCTCCTTGTAGCCGTTGCGGCGGATGAGCTCAGCGGTGATGTCCATCAGCTGCTGGACGGTGTGCCCCGGGTCCATCATCAGGATCTTCGAGGAGTCCAGGATGCGCTCATAGTGCTCCCGGAGCTTGAGCAGGTAGAGCTGCCCCTGCTCGGCGTTCCAGTACGCCCGGATACCCTCGAAGACGGCCGTCCCGTACAGGAACGAGTGGGTCATGATGCCCACCTTGGCGTCCTTGAGGGGCACGAAGTCACCCTCGAAATAGGCCACCACATCGCCGTCCGGGCGCGTGCCGTTGCGGGCGATGGGCGCGGATGCGGGGGCCTCGGTGGACGGCTCGGTAGGCTTCTCGGTCAGCATGCCGCGGAGTATACCGGCCCCTCGCTGGTGCTCGCCGCGCGGTTCCCGGAGCCAGGATGCAGTCCGGCCGCCCCACCGGTGAAGGCGGGACGGCCGGACGGGTCGGACCGGGGGCGACCCCCGGTCAGGGGCGCAGGTGCTGGGGTGCGTACGGCAGCAGCGCCACGGTGCGGGCGCGCTTGAGCGCGATCCCCAGCTCTCGCTGGTGCTGGGCGCACGTGCCGGTCTTGCGTCGCGGCTCGATCTTTGCCCGCTCCGAGAGGTAGCGGCGGAGGCGGTTGACCTCCTTGTAGTCGATCTGCGTCGTCTTGTCCGCGCAGAAGGCACAGACCTTGCGGCGTCGGCGATCACGATAGAAGTCCTCGCGGCGGCGCGAGCGAGTGGCGGGCGGCATGCTGGGTCTCCCCTGTCAGTCGGTCGTGAGAAAGTGAAGGTCAGAACGGAAGGTCGTCGAAGTCATCCCCGTCCGGCGCCGTCGCGGGTGCCCGTCCGGAGCCGGAGTTCGATCCGGCAGCCGAGGGGCCCTGGCCGCCGGATCCTCCGGAGCCACCGCCGGAAGGGCGGTCCTCCTGGAAGGGGGCGTCGTCATCACCGCGCTCGCGGCGCTCGAGGGAGTTGACCTGGTTGGCCACGAGCTCCGTGGTGGAGCGCTTCTGGCCCTGCTGGTCCTCCCACTGGCGCGTCTGGATGCGGCCCTCGACGTAGACCTTGTGCCCTTTACGCAGGCGCTCCGCGGTCCGCTCGGCCTGGGGTCCCCAGACGACCACCCGGAACCACTCGGTCTCCGATTGCCACTCACCCTGGGCGTCACGGTAGTTGCGGTTGGTGGCCACCGTGAACTGCGTGACCGCCTGCCCGCTTGGGGTGTAGCGCATCTCGGGATCCCGGCCCAGGTTGCCGATGATCATGCACTTGTTGAGGGACATGGCTACGACCTCCGTCCCGGTGCGTCAGTCGATCGCGGCGGGAGCCGCCTCGGACTCGGACTCGTCGATGAACTCGCCATCCGGCACGAGCTCATCGTCGTCCGGGGGCGGTGCCAGGATGGCGTCGTCCGCACCCTCGGAGCGGCGCGCGGCGGCGGGTCGCTCGATGTGGGTCACGAGGTGGCGCATGACCTCCTCGGTGATGTTGAGGCCGCGCTCGAGTTCCTCGATGGCCGCGGGGGGCGCATCGAACAGCACGATGTAGTACGAACCCTCGCGGTAGGCCCCGATGGGGTACGCGAGACGGCGGCGGCCCCAGGGGCTCACTTTGACGATCTGACCTTCGGCTCCGGTGATGGAGCGGGTCGAACGATCCAGGATCGCCTGGATCCGGTCCTCCGGGACATCCGGACGGACCACGAGCATCAGCTCATAGCGACGCATGACTGCGCTGGGCTCCTTCCCATGGGATCTGCCCCGCTCGGGGTTGTGTGGGCCGAACAGCGGCCCGCGCGGCGGAGCTGAAAGGAAGGCTGGAGTATAGCAGGGCCCCTCGGCGGGCAACCTCGGGCCGGCTGCCGCCATTGGTACCAGCACCATCGGACCCCCCTGCGCGGCCCACCTCCCCTGTTAGCCTCGGGGTCAGTCCTGCCGACCTGGAGAACCCCGTGGCCCCGGAACCGACCGTCGTCCTGCTCATCTGTGCCGACCGCGAGTCCGCGGCCCGGCTTGCCGCAGCCGTCCAACCGCGCGGGCATCGCGTGGTCGCCGCACCGTTCGGACCGACCGCGCTCGCCAAGGCGCACGCTGCCCAGCTCATCATCGTCGACCGCATCGAGGGTACGACGGATGCCGCGGGCGTGGTCCGCCGTCTCAAGTCGGCCACTGACCTTGCGGTCATCCCCCTCCTCGCGATCGCCCAGGGCGATGACGTCGAGGAGCGCGTGCGGTTGCTCGAGGCGGGTGCGGATGACGTGGTGTCGCGCCCGGTCGACCCGTTGGAGCTCCAGCTGCGCATCGACACCCTCCTCCTCCGACTGCCGGACGCTCCCCGGGCCGAGCGCCCGGCGCCGGCGCCGGCGGTCCCCGAGCCCGTCGCCCGTCCCGGGCCGCGCGTGCTCGCCTTCCTGTCGCCCAAGGGGGGAGCCGGCACCACGACCGCTGCGGTCAACGTGGCCGTCACCCTCGCGCGGGGCGGGCGGTCGGTGGCGCTCATCGACCTCGACCTGTCGTTCGGCACCGTCGCGATGCACCTCGACGTGCAGCCGCGGTTCTCCATCGTGGAGGCGGTCCGCGACGACCTGGCGCTCGACGACCCCGAGGTCCTGCGCAGTTACGCCACGATGAAGGATTCGGTCGCTGTGCTCTCCGCGCCGCCCACGCCGGACCTCGTCGACATGGTCACGCCCGAGCACGTGCGACGCCTGATCGCGTGCGCGACCGCGGCGTTCGACGTGACCGTCATCGACCTGGGTTCCATGTTCGACGAGCGCACCATCACCGTGCTCGGACTCGCCGACCGGGTGGCGATCCTGGCGACCCCCGAGATCCCGGCCCTGCGGTCCGTTCGGTCGCTCGTGGAGGCACTGGCAGAGTACGCGACCGATCTGGAGCGCCACGTGTACGTGCTCAACCACCTGTTCCCGGCGGATCTCATCACCCGGGACGAGGTGCGCCAGGCGCTCGGTGGCGTCGACGTCGTGGAGCTGCCGTATGCTCAGACGCTCTACCACCGGGCCGTGATGACGGGGGTGCCCGTCGTCACCGGCTCTCCGCGCTCGGAGGCGGCCGAGAAGCTCGTCCGACTCGCAGGCACGCTGATGGGGGATCCCGGCGGAGAGGGTGCTGGCGACGCCCGCAGACTGCGCCTGGCGGGCATGCTCCGCCGGGGCTGACCGCGGCCCGTCGCCACGCGGGCGCCATGTCCTCCGCGTCCGTGATCGTCGGTCGGGACATCTCCGGGGACACCGCCTCCCCACGCTGGCCAGATGTGGGGACGGGGCGAGTCGAGCGCACCCGGTGGTGCCACCCAGCTCGCCCCGTCTCGCAGCGGCAGCCCTGGTGCCCAGAACACCCGGACCGCGCCCCTGGATGAGAACGACCCCATCGTGCCCCACCAAACGGCCCTGCGCGCTCGCCGATGGTCCTCGTCGGGTCCTGGCCGATGGTCCGACCCCGCGGGCTGGTACCGAAGCAGGGACTCGAACCCTGACGCCCTTGCGGGCTGCGGTGTTTAAGACCGCTGCGTCTGCCATTCCGCCACTTCGGCCCGGGGTGACGCGCCGAGTGTAGACCCCGATCCATGCGGCACCGGCCGCCGCGGGCGAGGGACCGGCACACCCGACCGGACACCGCTGCTCGCCGGTGGGGCTACCCGCGAAAACGCGACTCCGTCGCGCGCTCCCGCTCGACCCTGCGCTCCCAGTGCAGGACCTGCGCCCACGTCACCCCGACGCGGTGCACGGCCTTGCGGTACCCGGGTTCGCCGGGGTTGACGTCATGCCGCGCCACGACGGCGACGGCGTAGTCACGTCGCGCCTGGACAAGGCGGGACCAGGGGTCATCGGGCACGAGTTCTCCCCCTCGTGGCGACAGTGCGAGGTCATCCGATGATGCCAGACCGGTCGGACCAGTTCTTGGCCGTTCCGCACGGCCGTGCCGGCGTCGCAACGACGACGCCCCCACCAGCGCTCGCCGGAGGGGGCGTTTCACGATCAGAGAAGTGGAGGCGACGTCGGGATTCGAACCCGAGAATAGAGGTTTTGCAGACCTCCCCCTTAACCACTTGGGTACGTCGCCCCGGATGTCCGACGGCTGGAGCGCCGTCGTCGGGAGTTGGCTGGCCCTCGAGGATTCGAACCTCGGTTCACGGATCCAAAGTCCGCTGTCCTACCACTAGACGAAGGGCCAGCGGTGGAGCGTGCGGTCCGGCTCGACCCGTGACCGGGGAGCGGCCCCGGTGCCCGGTGACGCGATCAAGAGAAGAATGGAGCGGATGGCGGGACTCGAACCCGCGACCCTCACCTTGGCAAGGTGATGCTCTACCAACTGAGCCACATCCGCTTGAAGAAACCCTTTCGCGACGCCCTCCGAGGTGGGTGGTGCCGAGAGCCAGATTCGAACTGGCGACACCGCGATTTTCAGTCGCGTGCTCTACCAACTGAGCTACCTCGGCCCGAGTCGCGGCTCGGCGTAGTAAACCACACATCCGGCCCGGCCGACAAACGGCGTGATCCGCGACCCTGGGCCGACGATCAGGTGAGGTCGGCGAGCTGGGCCAGCGCCCCGTGGTCGAGCGGTGGCTGCCCCGTGAGCGACCGCAGGCGGTTCACCCGGTCCACGACGGGCGGGTGGGTGCTGAACAGGCCACGGGACGTCTCGTCCAGTTTCTTGACGGGGTTGACCAGGTACAGGTGCTGCGTGGCGCGGTTGGCCACCTCGAGCGGCTCCCGGTCCGCGGCGATCTTCACGAGCGCCCGCTCGAGCCCGGCGGGGTTGCGCGTCAACTCCACGCTCGAGGCATCCGCCAGGTACTCCCGCTCTCGGCTGACCGCCAACTGCACCATCCGCCCGAACAGCGGTGCCACGATGGCGAGCACGATGGCCACGACCATCATGATCGCCGCGAGGCCACCGCCCCCCGAGTCGTTGCTGCGCGACCGCCGCCCGCCCGTCATGCCGCTCCACCACGTGACGCGCAGGAACATGTCCGCGAGCAGCGCGATGGACCCCACCATGACGCCCACGAGCAAGGAGAACCGGATGTCGTAGTT
>Ga0105047_10014078_pt1 | contig 12719 bp, 12 predicted proteins | sample MAT04_FD_78384 | JGI IMG/M metagenome (GOLD analysis project Ga0105047, IMG submission 78384) | Freshwater microbial communities from Lake Fryxell liftoff mats and glacier meltwater in Antarctica - MAT-04 (megahit assembly) | ecosystem: Environmental > Aquatic > Freshwater > Ice > Liftoff... | reverse complement strand
GGAACGTGCAGCCGTGGCGGATCGAGACCTTCAAGTTCTCCACCGACCCCGAGCTCGAGGCCAAGATCCGTGATGTGGTGGGGCTGTACCTGAACCCGCCCGAGCGGGCGGTGGTGGTCAGCACCGAGAAGTCGCAGATCCAGGCGCTGGACCGCACCGCGCCGATCCTGCCGTTGCGCCCCGGGATCCCGGCCCAGCAGACCCACGACTACAAGCGCAACGGCACAACGACGCTGTTCGCGGCGTTGACGATCGCCACCGGCAAGGTCACCGACCGCTGCTACGACCGGCACACCCACGCCGAGTTCCTGGACTTCCTCAAGCTCGTGGCCCGCACTCACCCGCGGGTGCCGCTGCACGTCGTCTGCGACAACTACGCCACGCACAAGCACCCCAACGTCAAGGCGTGGCTGGCGAAGAACCCGCGGGTGCAGCTGCACTTCACCCCGACCAGCGGCAGCTGGCTCAACATGGTCGAGATCTTCTTCGGAATCATCACCCGCCAGGCGATCCGGCGCGGCACCTTTACCAGCGTCAAAGAACTCATCAGCGCCATCGAGACGTTCATCCACGGGTGGAACGAGCGCTGCCAACCGTTCACCTGGACCAAGACCGCCGACGAGATCATCGGCAAGATCAACCGCAAACGGACTAACGCCACGCGACACTAGTGGTCTGTCGTCGACGTGAGGGGGGGCAGGTCGTCGACGTCGTGCACGTCGGCATACGCCGGGTCCCCCTCGGGCACGCACACCAGCTTGGCCCGGCGGCCGCCCGGCGTGCCGATCCACGACGCCCCGGTGGGTCGCGAGGCGACCCACACCCGGGGGTACGTCGGGGCTCGTCGAGCAGCACCAGCGCGTCGAGCGCGTCGCCGTCCCCGCCGATCGTCTCCGGCACGTAGCCGTAGTCGGCCGGGAAGGCGATGGCGCCGAGCAGCCGGCGGTCGAAGCGCATGACGCCGCGCTGCTCGTCGTACTCGAACTTGTTGCGGCTGCCGCGCGGGGATCTCGACGATGACGTCCACGAGCGCGGCCGGGCCAGGCCAGGTGAGGTCTTCCGGAACCGCTACCCGGGGGCGCGCACCGCCCACGCGGCCCGTCCTCGCTCTGTCGCCCAAGCGTCACGTGGCACGCTCGGCGCATGGCGCTCCCCCCACTCGCCCTGCTCGACTGGCGCCGCCAGGTCGCCGCGCTCTACGCGCAGGTGCGCGCCGATCCCGACCCGGCCGCTGCGCACGCGCACTGGCGCGTGACCCGGGACGCGCTGTTCGCCGAGCACCCCGACAGCCCGCTGCTGCCGGAGGACCGGGCGGCGTTCGAGGGGCTGCCGGTCGCGCCGTACGACCCGGCCTGGCGTTTCGAGGCGCAGGTCGAGACCGACGTCGCCCCGGCCCACCTGGAGGTACCGACGGGCACCGACGGGCTGGTGCGCTTCGACCGCGCGGGCGTGGCCGTGCTGCCCGAGGTCGGGACGCTCGACATCTGGTGGCTGGGGTCGTACGGCGGCGGGGTGTTCGTGCCGGTGAAGGACGCGAGCGCGGGGCGGGTTACCTACGGCGGCGGCCGCTACCTGCTCGACACCGTGAAGGGCGCGGACCTGGGCGGCGACGTCCGCGACGGAGTGCTCGTGCTCGACCTGAACTTCGCCTACAACCCGTCGTGCGCCTACGACCCGGCGTGGGCCTGCCCGCTGGCCCCGCCCGGCAATGTGCTGCCGAAGAAGGTGCCAGTGGGCGAGCTCAGCTGACGGATCACCCGCCGAGCAGGCCCTTCTCCTCCAGGTAGCTCCTCGCGACGTCGGCCGCCTGCTCGCGGTCCTCGTCGACACGGCGATTGAGCTCGGCCAGGTCCTCGGTCGACAGCTCGGCGGCCAGCGCGTTCAGCAGCTCAGCGACCTCGTCGGTGCCGGCCGGCCCCTCCGCGTTGACGACCGGGATGAGGTTGTCGGCGTTCTGCAGGCCCTTGTCGTCCTCGAGCACGACGAGTCCGAGGTCGGCCAGGGTACCGTCCGTGGTGCCGGACAACCCGAGCTGGGCCTGACCCTGCACGACTGCCTGCTTGTTCTGCACGCTGCCGAAGCCGAGCGGCAGGTCCTCGGTGATGTCGATGCCGTACAGCTCTTTTAGGCCGATCTCGCACTTGACCCGCTCCGGGCACTCGGGCGTGCCGGCGAGCACGATCGGCAGGCCGGATTCGCCGAGGTCGGACAGCGTCTCCAGGTCGTTCTGCTCGGCGAAGTCCTGCGTGACGAAGAAGGCGTTCTGGTTGGCTGCCTCCGCCGGCTCCAGCGCTCGCAGACCGCGCGGCTCGGCCAGCGCCCGCAGCTGCTCCACCGTGGCCTCGGCGTCGGGGGAGGCAAGAACCTCGGCGTCCGGCCCGTTCTCCTCGAGGTTGAGGTACTCGGTGATCGTCGCGGCGTACTCCGGCACGACGTCGATGTTCCCGCTCACGAGCTCGGGGGCGTAGAGCTCGCGGCTCTCGACCGGCTGCACCGTCACGTCGTAGCCGGCGTCCTCGAGCAGCGCCTCGTACATCTCCATCATGATCAGCGACTCGGTGAAGCTCGCGCCGCCGACGGTGATGGCCTCGCCGGACGCTGCGGGGGCGCCGGAGGACTCGGCGCCCGAGAACGCGTCGCCGCCGTCGTCACCGCAGGCCGTGAGGAGCAGGGCCAGGCTCGCGCCGGCTGCCACGGTTGAGAGTCGGGTCGAGAGTCGAGTGCGCATGGAGCGGCACCGCCTTCTGTGTCCCGCGACCAGTGGGGTCCTGGCCGCGCGTGTCCGGCGGGACGACCGGTCGCGGCCCGCAGACCGATCCAACGTCGCCGGAGCCGCATCTGCTTCCCGAGTCTGGTCACGGAAGGGCCACGATCAGGCCCTGCGACGCAGCCGCCCCACCGGGTCGAGGCGCCGGCCGAGCCCGAGGAAGAGCAGCTCGACGGCGAGCGCGAAGGCGGCGACGAGCACTGCGCCGGCCACCACCGTCGCCTGGTCCTGCGTGCCGAAGCCCAACAGGATGATGTTGCCCAGCCCGCCGCCGGCGACCAGGGCCGCGATCGTGGCCGTGGCCACCACCTGCACCGCGGCGAGCCGGATGCCGTTCATGAGCAGCGGTACGGCGAGCGGGAGCTCGACCGTCCGGACGATCTGCAGCGGGCCCAGCCCCACCCCTCGGGCGGCCTCGACGATGTCGCGGTCGACCTCGCGCATGCCGACGTAGCCGTTGGTGAGGATCGGCGGGATCGCGAACAGCACGAGCGCCGTCACCGTCGCGCGCGGACCGAAGCCCAGCGGGCCGATGGCGAGCAGGACCAAGATCGCGAACGTTGGCACCGCCCGCCCGATGTTCGACAGGTTGATGGCGAAGGGGCCACCGCGGCCGAGGTGCCCGAGCCACAGGGCCAGCGGCACGGCGACGGCGCAGGCGATGCCGAGCGCGGCGGCGGTGAGGCCGAGGTGCTCGAGCAGGCGGTTCGGAACGCCGCCCGTGCCCTCCCAGTGGCTGGAGTCGGCGAACCAGTCGAGGACGTCGCTGAGAGCGCTCACCGCGGAGCCCGCTGCCAGGGGGTGAGCGAGCGCTGCACGAGCACGAGCAGCAGGTCGGCCACGACGGCGAGCGCCACCACGATGACGGTCGCGGTGAGCACCTCGGCCTGGAACTGCGTGCGCAGTCCCGAGTAGATGAGGTTGCCCAGACCGCCGTTGCCGAGGATCGCGCCGACGGTCACCAGTGCCACCGTCGAGACGGTGGCGACGCGCACGCCGGCGAAGATGGTCGGCAGGGCGAGCGGCAGCATTACCCGCATCAGCAGGGAGAGCGGCCCGTAGCCGGTGCCGACGGCGGACTCCACGACGTCGGCCGGCACGGCCTGCAGCCCCGCCACGACGTTGCGCACGAGGATCGTCAGCGAGTAGAGGACCAGCCCGACCACGACCGTCGTCGCCGACAGCCCGGTGAACGGCAGCAGCAGCGAGAACATCGCGAGCGACGGGATCGTGTAGAGCACCGTCGACCCGCCCAGCACGAACGCCCGCGCCGTGGGGAACCGGAAGGCGAACAGCCCCAGCGGCAGCGCCAGCAGCAGCCCGATCAGCACCGACACGACGGTCAAGGTGACGTGCTGCCCGAGGGAGGACAGGATCAGCTCGGCGCGACTGCTGACATAGTCACCGCAGATCCAGTCGTTGCGCTGCAAGCAGCCGGCAGACTGCGCGAGCAGATCGGGAGGCACAGTCGTGGACCGTACTCGCGAGCCCATGATCCGGTTCGACGGCGTGAGCAAGCGGTACGACGACGGGACCGTCGCCGTGCAGGAGCTCGACCTCGCAGTCCCGACCGGCGACCTCGTCACGCTCGTCGGCCCGTCGGGCTGCGGCAAGACGACGATCCTCAAGATGGTCAACCGGCTGATCCAGCCGACGAGCGGCCGCATCGTCATCGACGGCGAGGACGTCACCGACGTCGACCAGGTGCAGCTGCGCCGGCGCATCGGCTACGTCATCCAGACCGCCGGGCTCTTCCCGCACCGCACGATCCTGGAGAACGTCGTGACCGTCCCGTCGCTGCTGCGCTGGGACAAGGGCCGCACCCGCAGCCGCGGCCTGGAGCTGCTCGAGCTCGTCGGGCTCGACCCCGACACCTACGCGAGCCGCTACCCGCACCAGCTCTCCGGCGGCCAGCGGCAGCGCGTCGGCGTCGCGCGGGCGCTCGCGGCCGACCCGCCGGTGCTGCTCATGGACGAGCCGTTCGGCGCCGTCGACCCGGTGGTGCGCGAGCGCCTCCAGGACGAGTTCCTGCGCCTGCAGCGCGAGGTGCGCAAGACGATCGTCTTCGTCACGCACGACCTCGACGAGGCGGTCCGGCTCGGCGACCGCATCGCCGTCTTCTCCCAGGGCGGCCACCTGGAGCAGTACGACGCGCCCGCCACCGTTCTGGGCGAGCCGGCCACGCCGTTCGTCGCCGACTTCGTGGGGTCCGACCGCGGGCTCAAGCGACTGTCGGTGACCACCATCGCCGCGGACGACCTGGCCCACCCGCCGGTCGTCCACCTCGACGACCCGCTCGGCTCCGCCGGCGAGCACCTGCGTGCGTCCGAGTCGCAGTGGGCCGTCGTGCTCGACGACCGCGACGACCTGCACGGCTGGGTACCGCTGAGCGCCACCTCCCGCCAGGGGACCGTGCGCGACGCTGCCCGGCGCATGGAGGCGTGGGTGCCGGCAGGCGCCTCCCTGAAGCAGGCTTTCAGCGAGATGCTCAAGCACGACGCCGGCTGGATCGCCGTCCTCGACGGCGACCGCTACCTGGGCGTGCTCACGCCGGCGACCCTGCACGAGGCGCTGCGCCGCTCCATCGAGAGCGACGGCAGCCCGACCGGCGCCACCGTGACCGTGCAGTCCGTCAGCTCCGCCTGACCGCCCACGCTCCGCCGCGATCTTCGCCTCGTTGCGTCCGGACACGCGGCAGCGGGCGCAACGGGACGAAGATCGGCGCGGGGAAGGGGGTCAGCTTGCGCGGGTACGACGGCGGGCGAGCGCGACGGCGAGCAGGAGCAGGCAGGCTCCGAGCGCGGCCGGCAGCGCCTCGGCCCCCGTCGTGGCCAGCGTGGGGCCGCCGGGGAGGGCGAGCGGCGCGGGGGGACGCCGTCACCGGAGGCGCCGCGAACGAGACGACGTGCACCCACGACCCGCGGTCCTGGTAGGGCATCGTCAGCGACGGGCCGATGACGCCCGTGAGCGACCCGATGGCCCGCCGCGGGTGCTGGTCGCGCCAGCCGGCGGGGTCGGCGCCGTACTCCGCCGTGAGCACGGCGATCGAGCGGTCCAGGGCGGCGAGCAGGACGTCGTCGCGCGAGCGCCCGCCGAGATTGACGGCCTCGTCGGTGTAGTGCCGGAGGCGGCCCCGCCCGCGCTTGACGACCCCTTGCCGGGACGCCGCGACACCCTTGCCCGCAGCGCCGGCGGACCAGAAAGTTCGGTAGCGTGTCGTTCCGTTGAACTTCGTTGTTGATCTTGTATGACTGCAGGCGATCATCCCGAGTGTCGAGGAGTCGCCTTCCGTGTTCGCTACTACCCTTGCTTTGACGATCGAGACGATGCCGTTGTCGGCGTTGAGCTCGTGGAATGCCTTTCAGTCGTTGGCGGTGCAGATGGCGAAAGACCTGCCGGGGCAGGCACTGGCTGAGGCGTTGGATCAGTTGCGGGAGCGGCTGATCGACTCGGCGTGCGGACCGAGGTTGGGTGCCGGTACGGGGCCTGCCTGCGCCGTTCGCCTGCCCTGGGTGTCAGGCCGGGCAGGACTTCGCGCGCAAGGGCAAGCGCACCAGGCCGCGGGTCCTGCACACCGCCGCGGGCAAGGTCGAGCTCGTGCTGTGGCATGTCGGGTGTCGCGGCTGCGGGAAGGTCTTCGCGCCGCTGCTGCTGATGCTCGGCTTGAGCGGTAAGCGACGCACCGATCGGTTGACGGTCGACCTGGCCGAGCTGAGCACCCAGATGAGCTTCGCGCGCGGCGCTCGTCTGAGCAGCGAGCTGGCCGGAACGGGCGCCACCGCCGGCCAGGCCCACGGCGCGCTCCCCGATGTCGCGGCGATCCTCACCGGCCCAGCAGGTCCCCAGGGTGAGGGCGGCACCCTGGGAGCGGCGCACCCAAAGCCAGACGTGGTGCTGCTCGACGGCACCGGAGTGCGCGCAGGGAAGGCCAAGAACGGCTGCGGCGCCAATCTGGCGATCGGCCTGACCGGCCGGTCCGGACCAGCAGGCCGCCGTCGGGCGAGTTCGCACCTGCTCGGCCTCACCGTCGGTGAGGACTGGTCAATGCTCGGAGCGCAGCTGGAGCACCTGCAGACCCCGAAGCTCGTCGTGCTCGACGGGGAGGTCTCGATCACCGCCCTGGCTGAACGCCTTTGGCCCGATGCTCCGATCCAGCGCTGCTGGTGGCACCTGCCACATGGGCTGCGCAAGGCCTTCTACGTCGACGACGCCAGCAACCGACAGGTCAACCCGCGCTGGGCACGGGACCGTGCCAAGGAGTTCGGGGAACTGCTCCGCGAGCAGATCCGCCTCGAGCACAGCGTCGAGCAGGCGCTCGCCGACTACGACGCCTTCACCGCCCGGATCCCGGCGACGCTGCTCAGCGGCCACGCCTACCTTGCCGGTGCCAGGGCGCATACCTTCACCTGCCTGGACCCCAAACTCCGCCGCCAGCTCGCGCACCTGGGCGGACCCGAGCTCGGCACCGGCGTCCTGGAACGCCTGATGCGTGAGCTCAACGCCCGCACCGACATCGGTGGCAGCCGCTGGAGCGTCCCCGGGCTACGCGACCTGCTCACCGTCCAGACCGCCCGACTCCTGGGACACCCCGCCTGGACCGAGATCAAGCGAAACACCCACCCAGCCAATACACTGCGGTTCCGCCTGCAGAAGTTCAACGCAGCGTGACGCTACCGATGCGCCAATCCATGGGCCGCACCGGAATTTGCTACGACAATGCCATGGCCGAATCGTTCTTCGCCGCGCTGAAGAACGAACGAATCAACCGAACCGTTTATCCGACCCGCGAGCACGCCCGAAAAGACATCACCCGCTATATCGAGTTCTGGTACAACACCAGGCGGCTCCACTCCAGCCTCGGCTACAACACGCCCGCAGAAACCCTCAACGATTGGACAAACGCTCAGGAAGCAGCGTAAAATAATCGGGGAAACGTGGTCCACGAAACGCGCGCCAGATCACCCTGGGCGGGCTACACTTCGGCCATAAGAACCCGGTGGCCGTTCAGGAGCGCCAGGACCTGGCGGCGGTCATCACCGTCCGACCTCTGGGCGCCAGCAGCCTGACGATCTTTGTCCCTGGGTTGGCCGCCTGATCTTGGATTGCCGCCGACAATTTAGCTGGACCCCCTACACAACGTGACCGTACGAGGGCAGGGTGGTTGCTTCGGACCGAGCCGGCGGATCATGTGGACGAGCAATGGGGGTGCGACACGTTGTCCGACGTCACGTGCGTTGAAAGATCGGCTCAGGTCGAAGGCTCAACATGGCGCCTGTCCTTGTTCGGCGCCTGGCAGTTGAGCTGCGCCGGACGAGTCCTGTGTGTCGGAGTGAACACGCAACGACTACTTGCTCTGCTTGCTCTGCGGGGGGCATGCGACCGGTCATATCTGGCAGGGCAGCTGTGGCCTGACTCCTCCGAGTCACACGCCCAGGACAACCTACGGGCCACCCTGTGCCGACTGCACCGTCGCGGCCTGACCGAAGTTCTCCAGTCTACGACGGGCGCGATGTCGCTTGCCGGTCACGTTATCCTTGACGTCAGCACGCTGACGACGCTTGCGTCAGCGGTACTTGACGGGGCCCGAGCGTCGCCCGACCGCGCGACGTTGCGAGCACTTGGCGGCAGCGACCTGCTGGTGGGCTGGGATGACGACTGGCTCGTCATAGAGCGGGAACGTCTTCGTCAGTTGCGCCTGCAGGCGCTCGAGTTTCTCTCCGCGCAACTGGTCGCGGCGGGTAGCACTGCGTCCGCGGTCGAGGCGGCGCTCGTGGCTGTCGCGATGGACCCACTGCGGGAGAGCGCGCATCGCGCCTTGATCCAAGCTCACCTGGCTCATGGCAATACGGTCGACGCGATCCGACAGCTGTCCCGGCTGCGCTACACCCTGCATGAGGAGCTTGGGGTCGAGCCGTCGATGCTCGTCAGCAGCCTCGTCGCCAGCCCTGTCCCCGACATGACCGAGTAGCGGCCTCCCCCGCCGGCAGCGTAAGGTCGCGTCGACAGTTGACCGTCGGAGCGGATCGGCCACCGTCGGCTTGGTCGGCGTAGCCTTTGCGCGAAGTGAGAGGGCGGACATGTCTCAGCCAGGGCCTCAGATCCCAGTCATCGTGCTGGTGGACCAGGAGCGCTTCGGCGCGGCGTTGGGTGCGCTGGTGGCTGCCGGAGCGCTCGTTGATCAGGAGAACCGAGAGATCGGGACGATCTCCTGTCGCGTCCGCGTCGATCAGCTGGATGGGATCTCCGCGACCGACGGAGTGCTAGCCGTCGAGCGCACTCGGACCTTCCAGCTACCGTCTGCCGACGCCGAGGTGCAGTAGGCACGCAGCGTGATCGGCGATCGCCTTGGCAGCTTGTCAGCGCCGGTCCGGATCAGCGTGCTTGCAGGAGGCCCGAGCCCACGTCGGTTGAGGGAAGCGAGAGCCGCCTGGCGTCGGCCAGCAGTATGTTCTTCAGTTCGGCGGGGCTGGCATTCGGATGGGCGCCGGAAAGCACTGCGAGGGCACCAGCGACGTGAGGCGTCGCCATACTGGTGCCGGAAATCCGCTTGTATCGCGTTGGCTCCGGCCATGACGACAGCACGTCGACACCAGGGGCTGCGATGTCGACCTGACCGCCAGCGGGATTCAGACCGGCGCACGAGAACCAGGCGACCGTGAGATCGCGGGCGAGGGCTGCCACGGCCATGATCGACGGGCAGTTCGCCGGGTGCCCGACGGGTCGGATGGTTCCCGGACGCCTACTCTCATTACCTGCTGCAGCAACGATCACCGTGCCCTTAGCAAGGGCTCGCTGCGCGACATGCTCGTATATGCGGGAGTAGGTGTCGCCGACGTTGGTCGGGGCGCCGAGCGACATGGACACCACACGACATCGCTGGGCGACGGCCCAGTTGATGCCGGCGAGGATGCCACTGTCAGCGCCGCGTCCGGCGTTGCTGAGGACTTTGCCGGCGTAGATGGCGGCCCCGCTGGCCACCCCGTACCGGGGCAGGGTCCCCGGTTGCTTCGGCCCGCAGGACGTCCCGATGCAGTGAGTGCCGTGTCCGTGGCCGTCCTGCGTGGCCTCCCCTGGGATGAAGGACGCCGTAGTGATCGCTCGGCCTGCGAAGTCAGGGTGAGTCAGGTCCATGCCGGTGTCGAGGACGGCCATGCGGACGCCGTCGGCCGTGTGGCAGGACTCGGTCACTCGTGATGCTTGCAATCCCCAGGTCGCATGCGTTTCGTCCCAGTCGATTCTCGGACCGGCGGTGGCTGTCGACGAGCCGGCTCCCGGGTTCAGCGCTTGGTCGACCAGGGCATCGACACCAGCACGATAACCGCGCAAGAACTCCGTTGACAGGGTCTCGTTGAAGATTGACAGGATGCGTTCTTGTTCGACGGCAAGAACCTCAGGGGCTTGCGTTGCTGCCTGCAGCAGAGATTGTCGCTGATCCGCCTCGACCGTGATGACAGCGACGCCAATCTCGTCGAGGACGAAACTGCTACCGGCCTCGATCGCCGCGGTGACCGCTTCAGGATCCGAAGCCGAGATGCTTTCAACGGCCGACACGCCGGCCCGGTCGGAGAGGGCTGACAAGCCAGCTGCCATGCCGTCTGTGTCGAGCAGGACGAGGTGCCTGCCTGTGTAGTCGGCCACCCCGACCGTTGCCCCTTCATCCGCCAGAGTGAACGTGCCGTCTTGGGGCGTCATTGCGTGCTCTCTTCCTCATCGTCAACACGGTCTCCGACGAGCACGGCAGCACCGGCGTCGGCATCAAGCGCTCGTGGCACGCACATCAACTCCCCCAGGGGTGGCCGACTAGAGGCCGCAACTGACGTCCAGCACTACAGGCGCACCTCTCAGGCGCCGGCCGCCATCGACGGACTCCAGGGAGCCACATGGGGCGTGACAGCACTGTGATGGGTCGCGGAGGACGCGTCACGCCGGAGTCACGGATCGTGCGCACACTGCGCAACGAGTTCGGGTCGCCGTTGGTCAGCCTCCTGGCTGCCGAGCCGACAGGACCCTCGACGTGCACATAGGAGGCGCATCAGGATGTTGGAGATCGAGGTAGACGTCTTTTCTGGCATGCCCAACCCAACGATCCAGCTCTCCGATCGTGAAGAGCAGCAGCTTGTAGACAGGGTGCTCGCGGCACCCGAGCAGGTCTCGAGGGTATTCGATACGACGGATGACCTTGGACTCGGTTACCGGGGCATCATCATCCACCAGGTCAAGCCCGACTCTGGTCCGTGGGCACGCGCGCGAACGAGCGGGGATCAGCCCGTGGCGGGGGCCGCGGCTCGCCCCGGCTCGTTGCCCATGGAATGTCGGGTGGGTGCGCGAGGCCCGGCAACAGACAGTGCAGAGGCGCTGCTCCTGGAAATCCTGGACACCAAAGACGTCGCGCTGCGCGACGAAGCGCGTGAGCTTGTGAACGAGGGTGTGCAAGCCCTTCCCGCCGCTCGAGACACCGAACAGCCCCCAGAGGGGGATTTCGAGACTGAAGAACAGAGCGAGCCGGAAATAGCGCCACTCGGCGCAACGTGGTGGGCCTGCAACTCACCGTACTATAGCGCCAACGCGTCCTACTTCAATCAGCCTGCGTACGTAAGCCAAAACAACTGCTACTGCTTTGGGTCGAACCACCTCGCTAACGTCCGTTACGCATTGCCCGGTCGCCGGGGCGGACGGCCAGCGACCGCCATCACCTGCGGCGGCGTCATCGATGGCCTACGCGCCGACGGGTGGATCGACAGCTGCCAATCGAACACGCTGACGATCGCCATGGTCATCTGGCCGGGACAGGACTACCACTTTTACCGTGTGGTGACCGCTGGGTCCGACTGGTGGTGGGGCCACAAGCCCGGAGGAACGCCGGCTCGCTACACCGACAATAGCGGCCGTGCGCTCAAGCAACCGTTCTCCCCGGCGAATTGCGACCGTGGTCCGTACACCTACTTCTGTGGCTATTTCTACCAGAACAATCTGACAGCTTATGTGGCCTAGTAACAAGCCTGATTCGTCTCCAACCTGGGCACCGGGAGGGTTGGTCGCCGACACGACGTACTTGAACCTCGGGTCAGGGCTACCCCAGACTAGACTTGCGCTCGAGGTGGTCAGCCGCAGTTGAGCGCCCTCGTCCAGCGGTCGGCTGCGGACCGCCGAGCCTCTACAGATCCCCCCGCGGCCAACGGAAGCCTGGCCGGGTGAGGTGCCGGGAGGCGCGGTGACACCAACGTGGCGATTCTGATCGGGGGGCGAGAGCTGCTCATGCTTCGCTTTTACTCAGGGTGCCCTGACACGCCAAATAGGTCGGCCCTAACGGCCCTGCGCAGGTCAAGCCTAGGGACGATCCTGCTTCTCGTCGCTCTGGGCTCCTGCCACTCAGGGACCACTCAAGGCGCCCCCAGCGTGAGAGTCGAATTGCTCGTCTACTCCGGTCAGCAGAATCCGGCGTGGGAGCTCACGGAGGCGGAGGCGCAGGAGTTCCAGCGGCGGCTTTCAGAACTGCCCGTGGGGCCGCCACCCCCGCAGCCGCCGGGACTGGGCTACGCCGGCTTCTCCATCTCGGTGTCCCCGCCGACGAAGGACTTGCCGGAGCGGATCGTCGTCTATAAGGGGGTGCGCGTCACCGCCGCGGGGGTGACGCGGCGCGACGAGGCAGGCCTCGAAGCGTGGCTCCGGTCGCTGGCGCGCAACCGTGGCTATGCGGACCTGCTCGACGCCGAGGGTCGGTGATGTTCGGCGGCACTGCGCGATGCAAGCCGGGAGACGGCGCTACCGATCCCTGATCGGTGTCGCTGTGCACCGCATCCCGGTGTAGCGCTGTGGGACGCGCCTCGAGGCCCTCCCTGTCAGGCTGTGTTGAGACAGCCCGGAGCCCCGGGTCCACCCCTTGCAGGGCATGACAGGAGACAGTCTCGTGAGCGAGAACAGCTCAGATCTTCCCGGTGTCGGTGGTGATCCG
>Ga0105047_10014077_pt1 | contig 12719 bp, 11 predicted proteins | sample MAT04_FD_78384 | JGI IMG/M metagenome (GOLD analysis project Ga0105047, IMG submission 78384) | Freshwater microbial communities from Lake Fryxell liftoff mats and glacier meltwater in Antarctica - MAT-04 (megahit assembly) | ecosystem: Environmental > Aquatic > Freshwater > Ice > Liftoff... | reverse complement strand
CAGGGTGCAGGCGGCTTGAAGACCTCATTCAAATAACATGAAGCCATGTCCGATCGCCGCCAAGCCCTCACACCCGACGCCTTGGCCATGATGGACACCATCGCCCGAACGGGCAGCTTTGCGGCCGCCGCCCGCGAACTCGGCCGTGTGCCATCGGCCCTGACCTACAGCGTGCGGCAACTTGAAGATGCGCTGGACGTGCTGCTGTTCGACCGCAGCTCGCGCCAGGCGCAGCTGACTGCCGCCGGGCAGGAACTGCTGTTCGAAGGCCGGCGTCTGCTGCAAGAGATGGACGCCGTGGCCAACCGGGTGCGCCGGGTGGCCAGTGGCTGGGAGACCGAGCTGACCATCAGCGTCGACGACGTGCTGTCGATGCCGACCATCTTCGAGCTGGTGCAGGCGTTTTGTGAGCTGCGCGAGCCTGGCCAGGGCGCCGCCGAGCGCTCCGGCCCGGCGACCCGCTTGCGGCTGCGCAGCGATGTGTTGGCCGGCACCTGGGAGGCCTTGACCTCCGGGCAGGCCGACCTGGCCATTGGCGTGCCCGGTGAATACAGCCAAAGCGTGGGCATCGAACAGCGCGTCCTGGGCGAGTTGCCTTTCGTTTTTTGTGTCGCGCCGCACCACGCCCTGGCGCTGGCTGAGGCACCGCTGGTGGACGCCCAGCTGGTGCACCACCGCGCCATTGCGGTGGCTGATACGGCGCAACGCGCCACGCCCATCACGGTGAACCTGCTGCCCGGCCAAGATGTGTTGACGGTGCCCAGCTTGCGGGCGAAATTGGAAGCGCAACTGCGGGGCCTGGGTTGTGGCTTCTTGCCCGAGCCCATGGCCCGGCCGCACCTGGAGGCGGGTCGCCTGGTCGCAAAATCAACCTCACGTGGCAGTTATGCGGCGCGGCTGCATTACGCCTGGCGGGCTGACCGTGGCGGCCTGGTGCCGGGTCGAGCCCTGCAATGGTGGCTGGGGCAACTGGACAGCCCAGCCACGCGCCAGGCTTTGCTGCAACGCCACGCCGGGTTGTTGGAGTAGCCGCGTGCGTCCAGCCCTGTTTGCACGGGTATGACGGTCTTGAACGGCTACATCGGACGCTTTGCGCCGTCGCCCACCGGGCCCTTGCACGCCGGGTCATTGGTGGCGGCGCTGGCCAGCTGGCTGGACGCCCGGGCGCATGGCGGGCATTGGCTGGTGCGCATCGAAGACGCCGACCGCCCGCGTTGCCCAGCGGGCGTGGGGGCTCGGCAGCTTCAACAATTGGCGGCATTGGGTTTGATACCTGACGCGCAAGTTTGGTGGCAGTCGCAACGGGATGCGGCCTACGCCGTTGCCCTGAAAGTCTTGATCGACGCTGGCAACGCTTATCCCTGCGGCTGCACGCGGCGCGAAGTGCAAGGCGCCGTGCCCGCTTCTGGGCGCGCCCCCTTGCTCAGTCAAGCTGCAAACGACCAGCTTCCAGCCGATCAAGAACGGGTGTACCCCGGCACTTGTCGACAGGGCCTGCACGGCAAATCGGCCCGGGCCTGGCGTTTTCGCATCGCCACCGATACACCGCCGGTACGCTGGCTCGACCGCGGTGCCGGGCCGCAGCAACAAGACGTTGCCCAAGCGGTTGGCGACTTTGTGCTCAGGCGCGCTGACGGGCTGTGGGCCTATCAACTGGCCGTTGTGGTCGACGACGCGGCGCAGGGCGTGACGCATGTGGTCCGCGGCCAGGACCTGGCTGACAACACGGCGCGCCAGGTGTTGTTGCAACGCGCCCTGGGCCTGCCGACGCCGCAGTACCTGCACACGCCACTGGTAGTGGCCTCAGACGGCAAGAAGCTCAGCAAACAGAATGGCGCGCAGCCGTTGGAGCTGGATGACCCGGCTGGGCAACTGCGGGCGGCTTTGTGCACCTTGGGTTTGCCGGCCGACAGGCGGTCCGCCTTGCCAGAACTTTTGACCACAGCCATCGTGGCCTGGCGCAATCTGCACAAAATCCAGGCTTCGCCCCAACGCTGAAGGACCCCTGCGATGACCCCCACCGAACAATCCTCACTGCTGACCGTTGCCTGGCTGGCGGCTTTTGCCGATGGCGACAAGTCTGAGGTCGAACGTGCGCAACTGCGCAGCATCGCCAGCACCCTGGCCAGCGCCGGTTCGACTGTCGACGTGCAGGCCGTGTTGCAAGACGTGCTGCTCAAACGTGTGAGCCTGGCCCAGGCTGTGGCCGGGCTGTCGACTCAGGAACAGCGTCAACTGGCCTTCGAGTTGGCGGTGACGGTGTGCGACGCCGATGGTGCCCAAAGCCAGGCCGAACAACAGTTCCTGAGCACGCTGAAGGCGGCGCTGGGCAGCGGCCTGGACAGCGGTTTTGCAGCGCAGACCGCGGGCCTGGCGCTGCTGGTGGATGCACCAGGAACCGGCACTGGCGCCGGCAGCCCGTCCGCGGCGATGCCGACTGTCAGCGTTGACCGCACAAGGCTTGAAAAAACCATCACCAACCAAGCGCTGTTGTGTGGTGCGCTGGAACTGTTGCCGCAGAGCTGGGCGTCGATGGCCATCATCCCCTTGCAGTTGCGCTTGGTGCACACCATCGGCACGGCTCATGGTGCAGTACTGGACGCCAGCATGGTCAAGGAGTTCGCCGCGGCGGCAGGGGTGGGCCTGACCTCGCAGTACCTGGAACAGTTTGGCCGCAAGCTGCTGGGCGGCCTGCTCGGCCGGGTAGCCGGCGGGCTGGGCCGCGGCGTGGGCAGTGCCGGCGCCGGCGTGGCCATGAGCTTTGCCACCACCTACGCTTTGGGCCAGTTGGCGCTGCGCTACTACGCGGGCGGCCGGAAAATGTCGACGGCGCTGCTACGAGAAACCTACACCGAGTTGCTGGGCACTGCGCGGCAACTGCAAACAACGGCCTTGCCGCAGATTCAAGAGCGTGCCCGGACCCTGGACGCCGGCCAGGTGCTGCAAATGGTGCGCCAACCGCTGGCATGATCGGCACCGCGCGAATTTCTCCCTCACAACAAGGACCATGACATGACCACCACGCCTTCAGGCTTGAGCTTCGAGGACACCGTTGTCGGTGAAGGCGCCACGGCCGCTGCCGGCCAGCGCGTCAAAGTGCACTACACCGGCTGGTTGTATGACCCCACCGCCACCAACAACCGCGGCAAGAAGTTCGATTCGAGCAAGGACCGCGGCGACCCGTTCGCCTTTCACCTCGGTGCCGGCCAGGTGATTCAGGGTTGGGACGAAGGTGTGCAGGGCATGCAGGTCGGCGGCACGCGCGTGCTGACGATCCCGGCCGACCTGGGCTATGGCGCACGTGGCGCAGGCGGTGCGATTCCGCCGAATGCGACTCTGGTGTTCGAGGTCGATCTGCTGGGCGTCTGAACCCGGCCCCTGCGGGTCTCGCCCACAAAAAAGCCCACCGCAAGCGGTGGGCTTTTTCTTGTTCGCTCAGCGCGGGTCAGCGCGGGGGGCGCACGCCGGTTTTTGAGAACGTCTTGCCGGCGGGCTTGAAGGCCTTGCCAGCCGGTGCGCCCGGCCGGGCAAAGGGGCGCGCGCCCGCAGGCTTGCCACCATTGCCAGCGAAGGCCGGGCCAGCCGTTGGGCCGCCAAACTTCTCGAACTTCTGGAATGGCCGCGCTGCCGGTTTGGGTTCGGGCCGCTTGGGTTCCAGACCTTCGATGGTCGCCGGCGGAATGCGCTGCGTCGTGAAACGCTGGATGCGCTGGATCATGCCGGTGTCGCGGCGTTCGGCCAGCGTCACAGCCAGACCGGCGCGGCCGGCACGGCCCGTGCGGCCGATGCGGTGCACGTAGTCTTCTTCTTTCATCGGCAGGCCGAAGTTGATGACGTGGCTGATGGTGGGCACGTCCAGGCCGCGTGCGGCGACGTCAGTGGCCACCAGGATCTTCAGCTGTTTGCTGCGCAAGCCTTGCAGCACGCGGGTGCGCCGGCCTTGCGGGTGGCCGCCATGCAGGCTGGCAACGTGGTGGCCCAGGTCGGCCAGTCGGTCGGCCAGCCAATCGGCGTCACGCTGCGTGCTGGTGAACACCACCGCTTGTTCCATGCTGCGCTCGGTCAGGATGTGGTCGAGCAAGGCGTTCTTGTGTTCGAAGTCATCGGCCCAGTGCAGGCGCTGTTCGATGTCGGCGTGCGCTTCGGTCTGCGAGCTGATTTCGATGCGCAGGGGGTTGTTCAACAGCTGTTGCGCCAAACGGCCCACATGGCCGCCGAAGGTGGCGCTGTACATCACCGTCTGCCGGCCCTTGGGCGTTGCCGCGGCGATGTGATGGATGGGGTCGATGAAGCCCATGTCGAGCATGCGATCGGCTTCGTCGAGCACCAGGATGTCGACGTTCTCAAGCATGGCCTTGCCTGATTCCATGTGGTCGATCAAGCGGCCAGGCGTGGCAATCAGCACGTCCAGGGGGCCGCGCAGCGCCTTCAATTGCGCACCGTAAGGCACTCCGCCCACGACCGTGGCCACGCGCAGGTTGGGCACATGGCGGCCGTAGTCGCACACGGCCTTGGCCACTTGCAAAGCCAGTTCACGCGTGGGTGTCAAGACCAGCACGCGCGGGCCATGGTTGCTGCCACGCACCGGGCGTGTGCCCTGGTTCTTGTCGGCTACTTTGTTGGCTTCAGACCAGGCTTCACGGGCGGCCAGCACCTTCATCAATGCGGGCAATACGAAGCTGGCGGTCTTGCCGCTGCCGGTGTTGCTGCTGACCATCAGGTCACGGCCAGCCAAGGCCGGCGGAATGGCTTGTTGCTGGACCTCGGTGGCTTGGGTATAGCCAGCATCAGCAAGAGCGCGGGTCAGCACGGGGTTCAGGTTCAGGGTGTCAAAACTCATCGTCAACTCTCTCGCGCCGTATGGGCGCACAAGGTCAGGCAGTGCCTTGGGCACAAGCTGACCCACGGCGCATGGATTCATGTACCGCCGGGTGAAGTCGCATCAATACGGTTGAGCCTGCACGCGAGGACCGCGTGGGCTGTTTCGGATCTGGCGACGGCATCGCCGCCGACCCGAAAAATGCGACCCTGAGAGTTCAGGGTGACGAAGGTCGAAGGGGATGAACGAATGGCTTGCTTTGCAGCAGCCAAGCCCGCGACTGTACCTCAGTTCGCCACCGCACACGGAACAACGTGGTGGCTTGCGTTGCGCGGCGCCAAAGCTGCCTCGGTCAGGCCTGCTGCACGCGGTGCGCCAGCGCTTCCCACACTGGCGTGAGGCGGCCGGGCAGGTCGGGCAGGCTGCCCAGTTCGGTGCGGCTCTCGGTGGGTGAATGGAAGTCGCTGCCGCGTGAGGCCAGCAGGTCAAATTCGAGAGCCATGTCGGCATAACGCAGACGTTCAGCGTCACTGTGACTGCCCGTCATGACTTCAACACCTTGCCCGCCATGGGCCACAAACTCGCTGAACAAGGCGTACTCGGCGCTGGGTGAAAACTTGTAGCGGGCGGGGTGGGCGATGACAGCCACGCCGCCGGCCCCGGTGATCCAGCCCACAGCGTCACGCAGCCTGGCCCACTGGTGTGGCACGTAGCCGGGCTTGCCTTCGGTGAGGTAGCGGCGAAAGACTTCGTGCGTCTCGCTGCACACGCCGCTTTCCACGAGGAAGCGGGCGAAGTGGGTGCGCGAGATCAAGTCTGGGTTGCCGACGTAGCGCAGGGCGCCTTCAAAGGCCCCGCCAATGCCCACGGCTGCCAGCCCGTTGGCCATGCGCTGCGCGCGCTCAAGGCGCCCGCCGCGGGTGGCCGCCAGGCCGGCTGTCAGGGCCGGGTCGTCAAGGTCAAAACCCAGGCCGACGATGTGCACGGTTTCGCCAGCAAAGCTGACAGAGATCTCCACACCGCTGAGCGTGGACATGCCCAAAGCGTGGGCCGTCTGGTGGGCGGCGGCTTGGCCGCCAATCTCGTCGTGGTCGGTCAGCGCCCACAGCGCCACGCCCTGGGCGTGGGCCCGCGCTGCAACGGCGGGTGGGATGAGCGTGCCGTCAGACACGGTGGAATGGCTGTGGAGGTCTGCGTTGATCAAATGCACCGGTCGATTATCGACGCCCGGTGTGAACCGCCGCAGATCCAGGGTTTGTTCACCACCGATCCATGCCTTGAATGCGGCGCTCGGTTCGCCAGTTCACGCGCCAGTCCTCGCACCAGTCCACGCACCAGTCAACCCACCTGTCCGAGCGCAACCTCACTCGCCGCGCAAGGCCTCCGCCGGCCGCAAGCGGCTGGCTCGCCAGCTCGGGTACAGCGTGGCGAGCAGCGACAGCAGCAGCGACACCAGTGCCACCGGCACCACGTCCGACGCCTGCGGCAGGCTGGGCATGTGGTCGAGGATGTAGATGCTCGGCGCCAGCAGGCGTGTGCCCAGCAGCCGCTCCAGCGCGGGCACCAATTGGTCCAGGTTCAGCGCGATGCCCAGGCCCAGCGCCACACCGCCCAGCGTGCCTACCAGCCCCGCCAGCAGGCCTTGCAGCATGAACACACCCATGATCGAACCGGGGCTGGCGCCCAGGGTGCGCAGGATGGCAATCTCAGCGCGTTTGTCAGTCACGGTCATCACCAGCGTGGAGACCAGGTTGAAAGCCGCCACGGCGACGATCAGGGTCAGGATCAACGCCAGCATGCGCCGCTGCAAGGCCACTGACTCGAACCAGACGCGGTTGACCTGGGTCCAGTCGCGCACGGCCACGCCATAGCCCAGCTTGCCGCGCAAGGCGGCGGCTACCGCTGGTGCCGCCAGTGCGTCAGTCAGTTGTACCTGCACGGTGTTGATGCCGGGCAGACCCAGCAGTTCGGCTGCGTCCTGCCAGTGCAGCAGCACGAGGGTGTTGTCCAGTTCGAAATGGCCGGCAGCAAAGGTGCCGGCCACCGTCAGCGGTGTCAGGCGCGGTGCGCCGCCAGGCTGCAGCGACGGCCGAACGACCACCACCAAATCCCCGGTCTTGACACTCAACTCCATGGCCAGCGCCTGGCCCAGCAGAGCTTGTCGCGAGCCCGGTTGCAGCGTTGCCAACAGGGCCGGCGCCAGCTGCGCCACAACCGGGCTGACAGCCGCTTCGCGAGCCGGGTCGATGCCGCGCAGCACGGCGCCGCGCATGGCGTCTGCCCGTCCGAGTAGCGCCTGGCCTTGAACAGCGGGCGCGGTGGCGCGCACGGCAGGGTCGGCTTGAACGGCGGCCGCCAGCGTGGCCCAGTCGCTGCCATCGCGCGGCACCAGGGTGATGTGCGGCACCAGCCCGAGCATGCGGTCACGCACCTCCACCTGGAAGCCGGTGACCACGGCCAGCAGCACGATCAAGGCGGCCACACCCAGGGCGATGCCCAGCATCGACATGCGCGAGATGAAACCGATGAAGCGGTTGCCGTCACCCGAACTCGCTCCGCGCAGGTGGCGCCAGGCCAGTTGGGCCTCAAACGGAATGCTAATTTTCATGGTGTGGGGCCTGCCCAGGATCATGGAATCCCGCCAAGTCGCTGCCAGCTTGCGCCATCTAACGCTGCAAGACCATGGTCTCGGCGCAGCGCGCGGCCAGGCTGTGGTCGTGCGTGACCAGCACAAAAGCCGTGCCGCGTTCTTGCGCCAGTTGCAGCATGAGCGCGAACACGGCGTCGGCGGTTTCGCGGTCCAGGTTGCCCGTGGGCTCGTCGGCCAGCACGCAGGCCGGCGCCGTGACCAGCGCACGTGCAATCGCCACCCGCTGGCGTTCACCGCCTGACAACTGCGCCGGGTGGTGCTGCGTGCGGTGCGCCAGGCCGACCCGTTCCAACATGGCCTGTGCGGCGGCGCGGGCCACCACCACACTGTCGCGGCGGATGCGCAGCGGCATGGCCACGTTGTCCAGCGCGGTGAATTCGGGCAGCAGGTGGTGGAACTGGTAGACAAAGCCCAGGTGCTGGTTGCGCCAGCGCCCCTGCTCGGCAGCGTCGAGCGTTGCCAGGTCGCGGCCCATCAGCGTGACGCTGCCCGAAGTCGGCTTGTCCAGCCCGCCCAGCAGGTGCAGCAGGGTGCTCTTGCCCGAGCCCGAAGCACCCACCACCGCCAGGGTCTGGCCGCGCGACACCGCCAGGCTCACGCCGCGCAGGACCGAAACGTCCAGTTCGCCTTCGACAAAACGCTTGACCAGTTCGTCAGCCTGAAGAATCACGTCACTCATAACGCAAAGCCTGGGCGGGGTTGACGCGGCTGGCGCGCCAGCTCGGGTACAGCGTGGCGGCAAAACTCAGCAGCAGCGAGAGCAGGGCAATGGGCACGATGTCGCTGGCCAGCGGCTGGCTGGGCATGCGGTTGATGACGTAGACATCGCCCGGCAAGAAAGCCATGCCCAGCAGCCGCTCGATGGCTGGCACGATGACGTCGATGTTCAACGCCACGAGCAACCCCAAGGCCGCGCCACCTGCGGTGCCGATGATGCCGGCCATGGCACCTTGCACCACGAACACACCCATCACCGAACGGGGGCTGGCGCCGAGGGTTCGCAGGATGGCGATGTCAGCGCGTTTGTCGGTGACCGTCATCACCAGCGTGCTGACCAGGTTGAACGCCGCCACGGCCACGATCAGCATCAGGATGATGAACATCATTCTCTTTTCCACCTGCACGGCGTCGAACCAGACGCGGTTGTTGCGGGTCCAGTCGCGCACCTGAACGCTGTCGCCCAGGCTGCGTTGCAGCTCGGCGGCCACCGTGCGTGCGGTCTGCACGTCGGCCAGGCGCAGTTGCACGCCGCTCGCGCCTTCGAGCCGAAACAGTCGCGCGGCGTCGTCCACATGCACCAGGGCCAAGCCGCTGTCGTATTCATAGTGGCCCGAGTCGAACACGCCGATCAGCGTGAACTGCTTCAGACGCGGCAAGACGCCAGCCGGCGTGACCTGGCCGCCGGGTGCCACCACGGTGATCTTGTCGCCGATGGCAGCACCCAGTTGCCGCGCCAGGTCGATGCCGAGCACGATGTTCCAGCTGCCGGCCCCCAACGCGGCAAACAAGGCCTGTTGCGTGCTGGCCAGCGCGGTGACCTGCGCTTCGTCTGCCGGTTCAATGCCACGCACCAATGCGCCGCGCAGTTCATCACCTCGGCCCAGCAGCGCCTGGGTGGCGATGAAGGGCGCTGCGCCCAACACCGCCGGGTTACGCCGGGCGGCCGTGGCGGTGACGCGCCAGTCGGGCAGGGCGCCGCCAACGGCGTTCAGCACTTCAACATGCGCCACCAGGCTGAGCATGCGGTCGCGTACCTCACGCTGAAAGCCATTCATCACGCTGAGAACGATGATCAGCGCAGCCACACCCAAGGCGATGCCCAGCATCGAGATGCCGCTGATGAAGGAGATGAAGCCCTTGCGTCGCCCCGCGCGGGTGTAACGCCAACCGATTTGCCATTCGTAAGGCCATTGCATAGGCGGCGGATGCTAAAGGCTGTGCTGGCACCCCGTTCGAGGCGCAACGCGCCGGGATAATCCAGACGATGCACGTGTTGATTCCTTTTGCCGCACCGTTGTTGGCGCCAAGCTCATCAGGCGCTGCGGCACATGCTTCCGGCCAGGCCCTCGCGAGCCTGGTCTTGCCATCCTTGAATGGCTTGTTGTCGCGCATGGTCTTGGCGCACAGGGACGACGCGGCCGAGACCACGCTGTCGCCTCCGCATGAGCGTGCGCTGGCGCAGGCCCTGGGCTGGGCTGCGGCCGACGGCGCATTGCCCTGGGCGGCGCGTTGGGCGGCAGCTGACGGTGTTGCGGTGGGCGACAGGCCCTGGGGCCTGGTCACGCCCACCCATTGGCACCTGGGCACGGACCAGGTCAGCCTGATCGACCCGGCTGGCTTGATGTTGGACGAGAGCGCATCGCGCGAGTTGTTCAAGGCGGTCAACGTGCTGATGACGGACGACGGTTTTGAGCTGGTCTGGGGCCACGCCTCACGCTGGTATCTGTCGCACAGCAGCCTGCGCGACATGCCCTGTGCGTCTTTGGACCGCGTGGTCGGGCGCAATGTGGACCGCTGGTTGGTGCAGGGCGTGCACGCACGGGGCCTGCGCCGCTTGCAGAGCGAGGTGCAGATGCTGCTGCACGGCCACCCCGTCAACGACGCACGCGAAGCCCGGGGCCTGTTGCCGGTGAATTCGTTCTGGCTCAGCGGCTGTGGTGTGGCTCAGGCCGCCACAGGCCCTGAGCCGCGGGTGCTGGATGCCTTGCGCGGCCCGGCGTTGGCCAACGACTGGGTGGCCTGGGCAAAGGCTTGGCAGCACTTGGACGACGGCCCGCTGGCCGAGTTGGCCACTGCGCAGGCGGCTGGCGACGATGTCGGCCTGAGCCTGTGCGGCGAGCGCAACGCTCACACCTGGCGCACCGCGCCGCCCAGCGCCTTGGGGGGTCTGATGCGCCAACTTGGCAAGTTAGGCCTGACGCGCGCAGCGCCGCCCGTGCAGCAGCAGCTGGAGGCACTGTGAGCGCAGGCACTGCCGCAGCCCCTCGCCTGCAGCAGCGCGACGTGCCGCCCCGCGTGAGTTTTGCGCTGGAACAAAGTGGTGTGCACCCCCTTCTGGCCCGGCTGCTGGCAGCGCGCGGTGTGCGCAATGCCGAGGACATGGACGACGGCCTGGCCAAACTGCTGCCGCCCAGCAGCCTGCTGGGCGCGGATGCGGCGGGTGTGTTGTTAGCCGACGCGATCACATCGGGCCAGCGCATGTGTGTCGTGGCCGACTACGACTGCGACGGCGCCACCGCCTGCGCCGTCGCACTGCGCGGCCTGGCGCTGCTGGGCGCGCAGCCAGGGCAGTGCGGGTACGTCGTACCCGACCGGGCGGTGCATGGCTACGGCCTGACGCCGGCCATCGTTGACCTGGCGTGTTCGTCATCCGCGTCGGGCGGGCGCAAGCCGAACCTGCTGGTGACCGTTGACAACGGCATTGCCAGCCATGCCGGCGTGGCGCATGCGCGCAGCCTGGGTGTGGCGGTGTTGGTCACCGACCACCACCTGCCCGCGGCCGACTTGGCGCTGCCGCTGGCCAACGTCATCGTCAACCCCAACCAGGGCGGCTGCGCGTTCACCAGCAAGGCCATCGCCGGTGTCGGCGTGATGTTCTACGTGCTGCTGGCCACGCGTGCCGAGTTGCGGGCCCGTGGTGTTTTCGATGCCACCACCCAACCCAGGCTCGACGCGCTGCTTGATCTGGTGGCCTTGGGCACGGTGGCTGACGTGGTGAAGCTCGACGCCAACAACCGCCGCTTGGTGGCGCAGGGCTTGAAGCGCATCCGCGCCGGCCGCATGCAGGCCGGAGTGGCGGCATTGTTCCGCGTGGCTGGGCGCGAGCCGGCACGTGCCGCGGGTTTTGATTTCGGTTTTGCGCTGGGCCCGCGCATCAACGCCGCAGGTCGCCTGGCGGACATGACCCTGGGCATCGAGTGCTTGTTGACCGACGACGTAGCCCGCGCCACCGAACTGGCCCAGCAGCTGGATGCCATCAACCGCGAACGGCGTGTGGTGGAAGCCGACATGCGCGACCTGGCCGAGTTGGCTTTGGCCAGATTGATGCCGGCCGGGAACGACCACAGTCCGGACAGTGCGGTCAGTGCGGACGGTGCCCAGGCGGCCACGCCGAGCGCCGTCGTGTTGTTCGACGAGAGCTTTCACGAAGGTGTGGTGGGCATCGTCGCCGGCCGCATCAAAGACCATTTGCACCGGCCGACCTTTGTATTCGCCCGGGGGCTGAACGGTCAGCTCAAGGGCTCGGGCCGGTCCATCCCAGGTTTCCATCTGCGCGACGCCTTGGACCTCGTGGCCAAGCGCCACCCGGGATTGCTGCTGCGCTTTGGCGGCCACGCCATGGCCGCGGGTTGCACCTTGCAGGACGGTGGCGTGGCGGCGTTCGACCAAGCCTTGCAGGCCGTTGCCAGCGAATGGCTGGACGCTGCCACGCTGACCCGCACCCTGCGTACCGACGGCCCGCTGGCCGCCGAGTGGTTCAACGCCAGCACGGTGGCCTTGTTGGATGCCCAGGTCTGGGGCCAGGGCTTTGAGGCGCCGCTGTTTTGCGACAACGTGCAGGTGTTGCAGCAGCGCCTGGTCGGTGAAAAACACCTGAAGCTGAAGCTGCGCCACCAGGGCACCGAGCGCGACGCCATCTGGTTCGGCCATGACCAACCATTGGCGGCGCAAGTGCGTTTGGCTTACCGTGTCAGCCTGGATGAATGGAACGGCAAGCAGCGTGTGCAGATGGTCATTGAGGCCGAGGAAAGGGTAGTGACATGAAGATGAGTTCGAAGGCGTGGGTGGGCGGCTGGGGCAGGGCCTTGGTTTTGGTCTCCGGGATGGTGTTGGCGGCTGCGCAGCCAGCAGCGGCCCAGGACCTGAAGGCCGTGACGGTGGCCCAAGGCTTGTCCAGCCCGTGGGGCCTGGCTTTTTTACCAGGTGGGCGGTTTCTGGTGACCGAAAAGTCGGGCCGAATGCGCATCGTCGAGGCCGACGGCAAGCTGTCAGCGCCGCTGGAAGGTCTGCCAGCGGTCAGCGCGGCGGGCCAGTGCGGGCTGCTGGATGTGGTGCTGGACCCGCAGTTCGCCAGCAACCAGCGTTTTTTCTTCACCTTCGCCGAGCCCGCAGGCGCTGGCCAAAGTGGCAACTCAACGGCCGTGGGTCGCGCCCGCTTGGTCGGCGACAAGTTGGTCGACGTGCGTACCATCTTCAGCCAGCAACCCAAGGTGTCGAGCAACCTGCACTGCGGCTCGCGCATCGTGTTTG
>Ga0105047_10014076_pt1 | contig 12719 bp, 10 predicted proteins | sample MAT04_FD_78384 | JGI IMG/M metagenome (GOLD analysis project Ga0105047, IMG submission 78384) | Freshwater microbial communities from Lake Fryxell liftoff mats and glacier meltwater in Antarctica - MAT-04 (megahit assembly) | ecosystem: Environmental > Aquatic > Freshwater > Ice > Liftoff... | reverse complement strand
GATGGCAGACGCAACCTTCCCGGTCAAGATCGAGATGCTGAAGGAGATCGACGCCTACGCCCGCGCGCTGGACGCCCGGGTGATCCAGGTCGCGGCCACCATCGCCGCGGGCCTGCAGGAAGTGGAAATACTGCGCCCTGAGGGCCTGCGCCTCACCGACATCCGCCCGATGGCGCGGCTGAACATCTCGGTCATCGTCGAAGAGGCGGGGCGGCGTGAGCAAGGCGGTACCGGCGGCGGCGGACGCCATGGCCTTGCCCGCCTGATGCTGCCCGAGACGTGGAAGCCGATGGTGGCCGAGGCGCTGCGCATCGCTGTTGTGAACCTTGGCGCGGTGGCCGCACCTGCTGGGGTGATGGATGTGGTTCTCGGCCCCGGCTGGCCCGGCATCCTGCTGCACGAGGCCATCGGTCATGGGCTGGAAGGGGATTTCAACCGAAAGGGCACCTCGGCCTTCGCGGGCCTGATGGGGCAGCGGATCGCGGCCCCCGGCGTCACCGTGCTTGATGATGGCACAATCCCTGACCGGCGCGGCTCGATCTCCATCGACGACGAGGGTATGCCGTCGCAACGTAACATGCTGATCGAAGACGGCATTCTCGTGGGCTACATGCAAGACCGCCAGAATGCGCGCCTGATGGGGGTGGCCCCCACCGGCAACGGCCGGCGCGAAAGCCATGCCCATATCCCTATGCCGCGGATGACCAACACCTACATGCTGGCGGGCCATGATGACCCCTCCGGGATCGTCGCGAGCCTCAAGAACGGCATCTACGCCGTGGGCTTCGGTGGTGGTCAGGTCGACATCACCAATGGCAAGTTCGTGTTTTCCTGCACCGAGGCCTACCGGGTCCAGAACGGCGTGATAGGCGCTGCGGTCAGGGGCGCAACCCTGATCGGCGACGGCGCGACAGCGCTGCGCCAGATTCGCGCCATCGGCAACGACCTGGCGCTCGACCCCGGCATCGGCAATTGCGGCAAGGCCGGGCAATGGGTCCCTGTAGGGGTAGGCCAGCCCACGCTCATGATCGGCGGGCTGACCGTGGGTGGCTCCGCCACCTGAAGGTGGTGCGTTCCCGACTGCCACCTTTAGGTGGCTCCGCTACCTGAAGGTGGTACGCTCCCGACTGCCACCTTTAGGTGGCGGGCCCCCCTCTGCCACCTTTAGGTGGCGGGCCCCCCTCTGCCACCTTTAGGTGGCGGGCCCCCCTCTGCCACCTCAAGGTGGCGGGCTCCCTCAGGCCAGAACGAAGTCCGAGGCCGCCAGCGACCCCGTCCAGGCAAACTCGATGATCATGTCGGTCGCCCCGTCCCCGTTATGGTCGATGCGCAAGTACTTGCCGTCATAGTAGCAGGACTTCGTCTGCCCGCCGCTGTAGTCCAGCCCATTGAAGACTGTGACCCCCAATGCGGCAAGATTGATCTTGTCCGTCCCGGACTGGAATCCCTCGACCCGGTCTAGCGTGCCAGCCGTGCGACCGCTGTCCCCCGAATTAAAGATCAGCGCATCGCGGGCCTTGCCGGTCTCCCACAAAAGGAACGTGTCGGCCCCCGCACCACCAGTCAGGACATCGACCCCGTCACCGCCGTGCAGGGTGTCGTTGCCCGCATCGCCGAGCAGCCGGTCCAGCCCCTGCCCCCCATAAAGCAGGTCATCTTCGGTCCCTCCGCTCAGCCAATCCTTGTCTTCCTGTCCATGCAAGGTATCGTTCCGGGCACCGCCGATCAGCCTGTCGGAGCCGATCTCGCCATAGAGCACGTCCGCCCCTCCGCCACCGTCCAGCATGTCGCTACCGTTGCCGCCGCCCAGTCTGTCGGCGCCATTGCCACCCAGGAGCGCGTCCTGCCCGTTCTCACCGTAAAGCGTGTCATTGCCGGTCTGGCCCATCACCGTATCATTTCCGTCGCCTGCGCCAACCACATCATGGCCGTTGCCCCCATCGACACTGTCGTTGCCGACATCGGCCCACACCTGGTCATTCCCGTCTCCGGCCAGAAACGTCTCGTCGCGCGCTGCGGCAAAATAGGCGCTGTACTCCCCACTGCCCAACTTGTCGTCGGCACCGCTGCCATAGACGACACTCTCGCCATTCAAGAAGTAGTTCAGCCAACCCGCAACATCGTCCACCGTTTCGTTGGTGTTGCCGTCTTCGTTGAAATATCGCCCGTTCTGGATGTCAAAGCCATAGTGGTAGATCGCGTCCGCCACCGTATCGACAAAATCGCGGCCCTGAAACAGGAGCGTCCCGCCGTCGTTCTGCAGATAGTGAAAACCGCTTTCCACAGTGCCGTTGTCATTGCCGTGACCATTCAGGAAATCGACATATTCCGCCGCATTCGCCCGCAGGTGCAGATAACGCGTCACGGCCTGCAGGTCGGCTGCGTCGATCCGGTTGTCGCCGTTCAGCGCGTCCGCTGCCACGGCAGCAAGCAGCGTTGTGTTCAGCAAGGCGGCCGCACTCGTACCCGCCGTCATGTCCGCAGCCGAGATCGAGGATTTCAACCCGGGGTCTGCTTTCAAGGCAGCAATGAGCGTGGCGAGCGTGGGTCCCATATCAGTCTCCATTTTGCTGGCGCCCCACCCGCACATCTTCCTCTGAACCAAGGATTCCGGCACAAGCACGGCACGATTGCGGCGAATTCACGCCCGGTCGCTGCCGGGCCGGGCCCTTTCGGACCCCACAGGTCCGCGCCATCACGCAAGGGCCGCCGACCAAAGACCACACGACTGCCGCGCGCACAATCGCCCCATCCGTGGCCCCCGGCCCCCACCGCCGAAATGCCCCAGCTTATCGGCAATCCCCCGCCACCACAGTCCAGATGCCGCAAGATAACTGTGTCGGATCAATATCTTCCCGCCAAAACCTGGCCACCGCCCTCTCGGCATCACACCGCGCAAGACACCGCTCCCCAGCCGTTTCCTGCCGAGCCCCCCAGTTTCATCCATTCAAAAATATCCCCGCCGGAGGCTCCGTCGCCGCCCCAACGCCCCGCCTTCGCAAGATCAGCGTCCGAACTTGTCCTTCAGCGCCGCCGCAAACGGGTTGGACGAGGGCGCCTGCGATTGCGGCAGGGATGCGCGCCTTGTTGCCGATGGCGCCGCCGCTCGCTCTGCAGCCCGCTCCGCTGCGGCCTCCCGTGCCCCGCCCGTGTCGGACTTCATCGAAAGACCAATTCGTTTGCGCGCCACATCCACCTCTACCACCCGCACCTTGACCACATCCCCCGCCTTCACCACCGCATGGGGGTCTTTCACGAACGAGTCCGACAGCTGGCTCACATGCACGAGCCCGTCCTGATGCACCCCGACATCGACAAAGGCGCCAAAGGCCGCGACGTTCGTCACTGTGCCTTCCAAAAGCATTCCAGCCATCAGGTCCTTGATGTCGTTCACCCCGTCCGCGAAGGTCGCCGTGCGAAACGACGGGCGCGGGTCGCGGCCGGGCTTTTCCAGCTCGGCCAGAATGTCGCGCACGGTGGGCAGGCCAAAACGGTCGGTCACGAAACTCTCCGGGTCCAGCCGCCTCAGCGCCGCCCCATCCCGCATCAGGCCCGCGATGTCACACCCCGAAGCCGCAACTATTTTGCGCGCGAGCTCATATGCCTCCGGGTGGACGGAGGAGGCATCAAGCGGCTCCGCCCCGCCTGCGATGCGCAAGAAACCCGCCGCCTGCTCGAACGCCTTCGGCCCCAGGCGCGCGACCTTCAGCAACTCGCGCCGGCTGCGGAACGGCCCGTTGGCATCCCGGTGCGCAACAATCGCCTCGGCGAGCCCCGGCCCCACCCCCGACACCCGCGCCAGCAGCGGCGCGGAGGCGGTATTGGCGTCAACCCCCACCGCGTTTACCGCGTCCTCCACCACCGCCTCAAGGCTGCGACCCAGCCGATGCTGGTCCACGTCATGCTGATACTGGCCCACGCCGATGCTCTTCGGCTCTATCTTCACCAGCTCTGCCAGCGGGTCCTGCAAACGCCGCGCAATGCTGACCGCGCCGCGCAACGACACGTCCAGCCCCGGAAACTCCCGTGCCGCAAGCTCGGATGCCGAATAGACCGAGGCGCCGGCCTCCGATACGATGACCTTGACCGGCTTCTCCCCCGGCAGAAGCGCCGACAGGTCGGCCACCATCTTCTCGGTCTCGCGGCTCGCCGTGCCATTGCCGATCGAGATGAGCTTGACCCCATGCTTGCCGATCATCCGCGCCAGCGTGCCCTGCGCCCCGCGCAGATCGTTCTTCGGCTGAAAGGGGTAGACGGTTTCCGTGTCCAGCACCTTGCCCGTGCCGTCGACCACCGCCACCTTCACGCCCGTCCGGATGCCAGGGTCAAGACCCATCGTCGCGCGCCCACCCGCCGGGGCTGCCAGAAGCAGGTCCTTGAGGTTGCGGGCAAAGACATGGATCGCCTCGGCCTCCGCCTTCTCGCGCAGATCGGCCATCAACTCCAGCGTCAGCGACCCGCGCAGCTTGATCCGCCACGCCCAGGCGGCAGCCTCACCGAGCCACACGTCCCCTGCCCCGCGCCCCGTTGCGCGCAAGGCGCCCGCGCAAAACCGCTCCGCCGGGCTTTGTCCCCGCGCGCTGTCCTCGTCGATGGCAAGGTCCACCGTCAGGACGCCCTCATTCCGCCCGCGCAGCATCGCGAGCACCCGGTGTGACGGCGCGCGACCCATCGGTTCGGAATGCGCAAAGTAGTCCGAGAATTTGGCGCCCTCGGCCTCCTTCCCTGCCACCTTCGTCGCAACCAGCTGCGCCACGCGTCGCGCATGGTCGCGCAGACGCCCGATCAGCGCGGCATCTTCGGCCAGCCCCTCGGCAAGAATGTCGCGCGCGCCCTCCAGCGCGGCCTTCACATCCGCAACGGCTCCGGTCACAAACGGGCGCGCCAGCGCCTGCGGATCCGCGGAGCGGTCAGCCAGAATGACCTCGGCCAGCGGTTGCAGCCCGTGTTCCCGCGCGATCATCGCCTTCGTGCGCCGCTTGGGCTTGAAGGGCAGATAGATATCTTCCAGCTCCGCCTTGGTTCCGGCCCCCGCCAACGCCAGCCGCAGCGCCTCGGTCATCTTGCCCTGCTCGGTGATCGAGGCGAGGATCGCCGCCCGCCGCGCCTCGAATTCGCGCAGGTAGATCAGCCGCTCTGCAAGATTTCGCAGCTGCGTATCATCCAGACCCCCCGTTGCCTCCTTGCGATAGCGCGCAATGAAAGGGACCGTCGCACCCTCGTCGAGCAGGCCCACGGCGGCATGCACCTGCGCCGGGGTGGCCGCAATCTCGGCGGCGATGGCAACAAGGATGCGGCGGCTGGCGTCTGGCGTCATGGGATGGGTCTTTCCAAGAGTGGCAGACCATAGCCACGGGCCCGGACATGGCCAAGGGGCTGAGTGGTCGCAGTGAAGGGGAATGGTACCGATGGCCCGGCTCGAACGGGCGACCCCTAGATCCACAATCTAGTGCTCTAACCAACTGAGCTACATCGGCACTTATCGCGGCGTTTAACTTCCCGTCTGCAGGATTGCAAGTCCGATCAAAGCGCGCGGTCCCAGACCAGTTCCACCAGATCCTGCCCGAAGGACCGCTCAGAGCGCGTCTGGCGCGGCTGACAGGCGTTTCGGGCATAAAGCCTGCAGGCCGCGCGGTGGATTTCACGGGTCCAAAGCCGTATCCGACGGTAGCCCGCTGCCTTGGCGAAGCCGATGCAGGCGTCCAGCTGTTGCTGGGCAAGCCCGGTGCCGCGTTCGGCTTTCTCGATCAGGAACAGTCGCAACTTGGCATCTTCAGGCTCCAGAGCAGAGCCCTAGCACAAAAGATCGACGCCAAGCTCAGCGGTCCCCGGCTCGCGATCCAGCCACGCTCGCAGGTGGAATCGTGGCTGCGCAGAAAAGCTGCGAGTGTCTCCGCAACCAGTGCCCCGAAGCTGATGTCGAACCCGACTTCGGCGGCGTAAAGTTCGGCATGGCGCGCAATGACCCAGCCTGCATTTCCCGGCTCAAGCGCCCACAACCGAACTTCTGTCCCCGAAAAATGGAACGATGCCTGCCCAAGGGCTTCGGCAAGGGCCCCGGCGCGCGTAGGGGCGACCCTGGCCGCAAGGGCTGCCCGGGATGCGGCCCCGCGCGTCGCAGACCCCCGCCCGCCTCGTACCCGTCAGCCTCAGGCCACAAGCCCGTCTGTCCAGCGCCGACACTTCACTTCCCTAGCCAGCCCCGCTTCTCGAAACTCAGAAGAAACCGACGGATATAGCCTGCGTCGAGACCGAGGTCCACCGCAGGGGTTTTTGCCCGGCAGGGCGCTGCCTGATCAAGATCGTGCAGAATCGGCATTACGGTCAACTTCAGGCCGGACCCGAGAGGGCTTTCCACCACTAGGACCAGGTCACAAGCATATGTGCGATTGAAGGCCCGTCTCCGGTCAATCGCATCCGTATTGCTTTCCTCCCTTGTCGCCACAGAAGGTTTCGATTTGATTGCTTCAGTCAAGTTGTATTTGCTTGCCGCAAGCGACCCAAACCGCTACGCCCCGGCCAGCCAAACGCCAGCCAAACGCCAGCCAAACGGGGGCCGCCATGGGCATTGACAAGCAAAGCGACATCGCCGCGAACATCCAGATCGGGCCGACCGACATTGGCATGGTGCGAATCTACATCGAGGCCGAGGGCGGGATTGAACTGCCGCTCGACTTTGATCCTGAAGAGGCCGAGGAAATCGCCGAAGAACTGCGCGCGGCGGCTGAGGCCGCGCGGGCGATCGGCTCGAAACCTAGACCCAAGCGCCGCTGATCGCGGGGTCGCGCAGGGACTGCAGCCGCAAGGCCGCGGCCCGGGCAAATCCCTGCACCAGCACGCGGCGCCTTGCGGGGGCCAGGGGGGTCGCGGGCGGCATCCGCAAAATCTCGCCATCATAGGCATCGGCCAGGATCAGTCCGTGCCCTTCGGGCAAAAGATCGGTCGGGAACCCCGAATCCACCGCCCAGAAGAAACGGTCACACCAGTCCAGATAGCCCTGCCACTTTCGGTCGGCCCGAAAATCGGCGCGGCTCGATTTGCACTCCACCACCCAGATCTCGCCCTTGGGGCCAAGTGCCATCACATCCACCCGAAGCCCGGGAGTCGGGGTCATCTCCTCGACCGTCACGAAATCGAGTGACCGCAATGCCCGGCACACTCCCCTCGCCAGCCGCTGGCCTGCAAAGCTAGGCAGCGGGTCGGCACTCGGGGCCGGTTCAGCGTTCTGGTCGGCGTTACGAGCATTGTTCAAGGGATCCATGGCGCAAATTTAAACAAAACGTGAACGAACGTCCAGACATAACTTTTATCCCGTCTTGTGATGTTGCGCGGCAAGGCCTAAGTTGACAAGTGGCGGGTGCTGCTCCTCACGTGAGAGGCTCATTTTCCAGTGGCCGATAAGCAAGCAAATGGATGCTGGCTCTGGCAGGATCCTGGTCCTGCTACCTGGTGCCCACCTGAGACCTCTGGCTCTCGGGAAAACCCTGTCTCCACGGTTGCTGCGGGCCCGCCACCTCCCAGACTTTCGCCACAAGGGCCACGGACCTTGTGGCGGGTCCGCCACATTCGGCTTTCTCGCCAGGCTGATCCGCGGCGAGAGTGTTTACAGCCGGGCGATCTTGCAAGTGTGCGGCTTGCGGCACGACAAAGGCAATCGTCGCGTGAATGGGGGCGTGCCTGTCTGCAGTCGCGTCGACGAATCCTCCGGGATGGAAGGAATAACCCCGAGAATCCTGCCAACCTTGCCTTGATCGCCATCAAGGCGCGCACGCAAGGTATTCCCTGCGCGGGATTTTTTGTCCCCGACAGTCTTATCCGCGGCGGCGTCTGCCGCCCGGCACGGCAACCGGTATGGTTCGCATCCCTTCGCCCTCGCCATCCGAAGGCCCGTCGTCCTGCGCCAGCGCCATGACCGAGATCGCAAACTGCACCCCGGCAAAGACAATGCCGTTCATCACGACAAGCATCACTACCGCCAGCACCCCTTCATCCGACCTCAGCACCAGCCCGCGCAAATGTCCGACGTCGAACCACATCAGCATCGCCGCGAACACAGCCGCCAGCGCGAAGCCGATAAGGCAACTGGTGATATAGAGGCGGATCAGTTTTGGCATGACAATATCCAGTTGATTTCGGGACAGTAACGCAATTTCGGGTCTATCCAAGGCAGAAGTGGAAACAAGTCTAACCGCTGTCAGATCGTGATCTGGCCGAATCCTTCGCGCAGCGCCTTGGACCAGGCCTTGCTCATCGCGCGAAACGCCTCGTCCCCCGCCTCGATCCGCCGCCGGGACGTCACGCGGCAGGTGTCGCGCTCGATGACAGCCAGATCCAGCGGCATTCCTACTGACAGGTTCGAGCGCAACGTCGAATCCATCGACAAAAGGACCGCTTTCTGCGCGTCCACCAGGCTCGTCGTCGGCTTGACCACCCGGTCTAGGATCGGCTTGCCGTACTTGTGCTCGCCGATTTGCAGGAAGGGCGCATCCTCGGTTGCTTCGATGTAATTTCCCTCTGGGTATATCAGGAACAGCCGCATCGCCCCGCCGCGCCGCTGTCCTGCCACGATCATCGAGGCTGACGCCCCCTGCATAGCCGAAAGTTTCTGGTCAATCTCGCTGCGCACAAGGCTCAGCATGTTGCCCACGATGTCCGCCACTTTCAGCAGCGTTGGCGCTTTCATGATCGACGTATCCGCATTGCCGTCTGGATCGTCGATGGCCTCGCGCAGCCGCGCAATCGTTGTCTGCGACACCGAGAGGCTGCCCGCCGTCAGGATCACGATCACCCGCTCGTCCGGCTCCTCAAAGGTGAACATCTTGCGATAGGTCGAAATATTGTCGAGTCCCGCGTTCGTTCGTGTATCGGAAAGGAGCACCATCCCCTCGTTCAGCAAAAGCCCCACGCAATAGGTCATCCCCGCCACCGCTCCCTGATTTGCGCGCAGGCTATTGCTGCGTCGATTGAACGGCAACCTCGACCGAGAGGGATTCCAACGCTTTTCCCCGCGAAGTGCCCCGAATGGGGGCGGCATCCCGCGCGTCCATCCCTGAACCGAGCCGGATATAGCGCACATCCGGGCAGCAACTGTTGGCTGCATCAAAGCCGATCCAGCCGATACCGGTTATATGGATCTCTGCCCAGGCATGCGCCGCCTCATGCGGCACCCCCTCCGCATCGGCGAAGAGATAGCCCGAAACGTAGCGCGCAGGCAGCCCGCGCAGCCTCGCGACCGAGATCAGCGCATGGGCATGGTCCTGACAGACCCCCTCGCCCAAGGCCAGCGCTTCGGCTGCGGTGGTATGGGCCGTGGTGACGCCGGGCCGATAGGCAATCGCCGCCGAGATTGCTGCCGACAGATCATGGGCCAGCGCCAGTGGCTCCTTTCCGGCAACCCCCATTGCCAGCGCCTGCAACTGCACGTCGGCGCGGGTGGGCAGGGTTGCGCGCAGGTAGGCATCGGGTTGCACCACCTCGCGATGGCCGCGCAACACGCCGGCCATGTCTTCGGTATCGACTGTGCCGGTCACGGTGATCGCAAGCTCTGCCACCGGGCCGAGTACTGTCCACGCGCAAATGCGGTCCCCCGCCCCGTCGCGAAAACTGCCGCCCCGTTGCCCGCCCGGCACCATCACGACCCAGTCGATCACCTTTTGCCCGTCAAAATCGGCCGGAGTCAGGCGGTGCGACTGCACCACGCCGCGCACGGGGGCGTCATAAAAGTACCGGGTAACATGCTGTACCTTCAGCCGCATCAGCGTGCATCCCCTGAAAGATAGATGTCCCGGACCGCAACCCCCAGATCGGCAGATTGCCGGATGAAGCGCGAGAGGAACTCGTGCAGCCCCTCCTCAAAGATCGCATCCACTGTCAGCCCCTCCAGCTCGGCCAGCGTTGCCGCCGCCTGCCCTTGCGCAACAGTTGCGCGGCCATAGGCTTTGGCAAGGCGGCTCAGATGATTGTCCACCCCCGCCATGCAGGTCATCAGCGACCGTGGGCACTGACGGTTCAGAATCAGGAAATCCGCGATCTTGCCGGCCGTGACGTCCCCGCCATAGGCCCAATGGAACGCCCGCTTGGCCCCGAGTGCCCGCAACAATGTGGACCATTGATAATTGTCGAGGCCCGATCCCACGAAATCCGCCCGCGGCAGCAGCACATAATACTTCACATCCATCAGCCGCGCAGTGTTGTCGCCGCGTTCCAGATAATATCCGATGTTGAGAAAGTTGTAGCCGTCGTTGCGCAGCAGTGTTGCGTCAATCGCGCCGCGCACCATGGCCGCGTGGCGCATTGTCCAGTCGGTCAGCTGCGTCAGCTCCAGCTGGCTGCGAGGCGTGCGGTCCATGGAACGCAGCTCTTGAAACGCTGTGTTCAGCGCGTCCCATACCTGCGCCGTCAACGCCGTGCGCACGATGCGCCCGTTTTCCCGTGCCGAGGTGATGGAGCTGGCGACCGAAGACGGGTTGTCGCGGTCAAAAAACAGAAAGCTTTCGATGTTGCGCTGCACCGGGTCGCCATACTTCTTGGCGAAGGCATCGGCGGAGCCTGCGGCCTGCAGCAGGCTGTCCCACTCGCTGCGGTAGCCATGCGCCGAGGGGATCAGCGTGATCCGGCTGCCCACTTCCAAAAGCCGCGCCGCGGTCTCGGCCCGCTCCATGTAGCGGGCGATCCAGTACAGATTGTCAGCGGTTCTGGACAGCATCACACCACCCCATTGACGGCAACGACCATAGGGCGGACAGTCGTATCGGTCTGCAAAAAACGGCACGCCGCGCTGCCATATCGGGCGCACCGCAGGGGTGCTGGAAAGGCTAATCGGGTCATCACGTCACTCCGCCAGAACCCAGGTGTCCTTGACCCCGCCACCTTGCGACGAGTTCACCACCAGCGATCCCTCTTTCAGCGCAACCCGCGTCAGGCCACCCGGCACCAGTTCGATCCGCTCACCCACGAGGCAATAGGGCCGCAGGTCCACATGCCGCGGGGCGATCCCCTCTTCGACAAAGGTAGGCACGGTCGACAAGGCCAGCGTGGGCTGCGCGATGTAATTCGAAGGATTGGCCACCAGCCTTTCCCGAAACCCCGCGATCTCTGAGCTGGAAGCACGCGGACCCACCAGCATGCCATAGCCGCCCGAGCCATGAACTTCTTTCACCACCAGTTCGGCCAGATTGTCCAGCACATGGCGAAGGTCTTCGGCCTTGTGGCATTGCCAGGTCGGCACGTTTTTCAGGATCGGCTCTTCTCCCAGATAGAATCGGATCATTTCCGGTACATAGCAGTAGACCGCCTTGTCATCGGCCACCCCGGCGCCCGGCGCGGAACAGATGCTTACCCCGCCCGAGCGGTAGACATCCATCAGCCCCGGCACGCCCAGCATGCTGTCGGCGCGAAAGCACAACGGGTCGATGAAGGCATCGTCGATGCGCCGGTAAATCACATCCACCCGGCGCGGCCCTTCCGTGGTGCGCATGTAGACATACTCGCCTTCGACAAAGAGGTCCTGCCCCTCGACCAGCTCCACGCCCATGAGGTCGGCAAGGAAGGAATGCTCGTAATAGGCCGAGTTGAAATGCCCAGGCGTGAGGATCACCACCGTGGGCTCACGGTCGCACTTGGCAGGCGCCACAGAGGCGAGCGTCCGGCGCAGGATTTCGGGGTAGTTGTCCACCGGCTCGATCCGGTTCTCGCGGAACAGCTCAGGAAACATCCGCATCATGATCTCGCGGTTCTCCAGCATGTAGCTCACACCCGATGGAGTGCGGCAATTGTCCTCCAGCACAAAGAATTCGTCCGGCCCGGTACGCACAAGGTCGATGCCGACAATATGGGAATAGACGCCTTTTGGCGGAAGAATGCCCGCCACGGCCTTCTCATAGGCCTCGTTTCGGTAGACCAGCGCATGGGGGACGCGGCCCGAGCGGATAATCTCGCCCCTCCCGTAGACATCGACCAGAAAAGCATTAAGCGCCCGCGCCCGCTGCTTTATTCCCCGCTCCAGCCGGGACCATTCGGCATTGGAAAACACGCGCGGGAACATGTCGAAAGGGATCAGCCGGTCGGGATCGCCCCCCTCGCCGTAGACGGCGAACGTAATGCCGATGCGGCGGAACAAATCCTCCGCCTCTGCCTGCTTGAGGTGCCGCAGCTCTGCCGGCATGCCGCGGGTCCAGTCTTCCAGCCGCTTGTAGGGCGCCCTGACGCTGTCACCCTGGAACATTTCGTTGAAGTAACCGCCCACAAACCTCTCCCCGTCACCCCGGGTCGACCCCCGGCGGTTCAGCGCAGTTAAGCAGCGACCCGCCTTTGGGGAAAGAGCAGATGGCGGTTTTCACCGCGCCGCCGGAAAAACCGCTAAAAAAGATGCAGATGACAGCCGGACTCGCCGCTCGCCCCCTGACGTCTCCCCCGGGATCTACCCACCCCTCCGCAAAGCCCGGGCGGGTACACCCGTCAAGGCCATCGGTCACGGTAACCCCGCCGCAGCCCCCCCCCCGGATACGACATTCCTGAAAACCCTACCCCAGCCCGGCGTTTTCCGCTCTTGTCGCCCCCCTTCCATCCCCTGATGGCGTTCTTGGCCGCCCCCAGTTCGATCGCGACCGAAAGCCTTTTGTCTTACGACTTTTCTCAACTGCACTGACAATGTGGGGTTGCTGCGCGGCACCTCAACCATGCCGGGCAGCGACGGGGGAAGGATCGAGTAAGGCAAGGCT
>Ga0105047_10014075_pt1 | contig 12721 bp, 13 predicted proteins | sample MAT04_FD_78384 | JGI IMG/M metagenome (GOLD analysis project Ga0105047, IMG submission 78384) | Freshwater microbial communities from Lake Fryxell liftoff mats and glacier meltwater in Antarctica - MAT-04 (megahit assembly) | ecosystem: Environmental > Aquatic > Freshwater > Ice > Liftoff... | reverse complement strand
CAGGTACCGGGGCATGAGCAGCTGCGCCGTGACGAGGCTCACCTGGATGCGGCCCGGCAGCCCGTGCGACTCCATCCGGCTCGCGACGGTCACGGTCTCGCCCCACACGTCGAACGCGAAGGTGTCCCGTCCGATGACTCCCGCCACCAGCGGACCGTGCGGCACCGTGGCCGGGGAGCTACCCCTCGCAGATCGCCGGGTCGCCGTCACGGTAGCCCGCTGCGAACGCGGCCTGGCGCTCATCCGCGGAGCCGTGTGTCCACGCATGGGGGTCCACGCGCCCGGTCGTGCGTTCCTGGATGCGGTCATCGCCCACGGCCGCGGCCGCGTCCAGTGCCTGGCGCACCTCTGACTCGGTGAGTGGCTCCAGGTAGCCGGTGTCCACCGCGTTTCCGGCCCAGACGCCGGCATAGCAGTCGGCCTGGAGCTCGATGCGCACCGCCTGGCTGTCCTGGCCCTGCCCGCCGCCACCCGGCTGCAGCACGCCCAGCAGGTTCTGCACATGGTGGCCGTACTCGTGGGCCACGACATAGCCTTCCGCCAGCGGCCCACCCTGCGCTCCGTAGCGCGACTCGAGCTCGTCGAAGAACCCCAGGTCCAGGTACACGAACCCGTCCTGCGGGCAGTAGAACGGACCTGTGGCGGCTGACGCGAAGCCGCATCCGGTCTGCACCTGGTCGGTGAACAGCCGGGTGTCCGCCTCTTGGTAGGTCTGACCGGCGTCCGCGAACGCTTGCGTCCAGTAGACCTGCACCGAGTTCACGAAGCCCACGATGCGGCAGTCCTGGCGCTCGTTGGCGTCCTGGCCCGTGCGGCACTCGGCGGCCTGGCCGACGGGTCCCGGGTCCGTGCCGGGGTCCGTGACCGACTGGCCGCCACCCAGCAGGTCGCCACCGCCCAGAAGCATCACGACCACGACGATGATGAGGCCGAGGCCGCCGCCACCGGCAGCCACGGGTCCCAGGCCGCCACCGCCACGCCCGAAGCCGCCGCCCATGCGACGGCCGCGGAGATCCTGGACCTGGGACGGGTCGAGCCGCGCACCTTGGCGGAATGTCATGGCCAGATGGTGGGCATGGGCACCTCACCGATGCGCCAGGCGAGCCCCCATCCGCGTTTCAGGTGCGCTGCAACCCTGCACTCGCGCCGGACGGCGGTACGTGCCGGGCGGGGCGGGACGAGCACGGGCGATGCGACCGCCTCGCTGTGGGCAGCGGGCGCGGCCCCGTCCGGGTTGGTGCTGGCCGCGGGCGACCTGGACGAGGACGCGCTGCTGGCGGCGGTGCGCCGATCGTCGGGACACGCCGGGTCCTGGGCCATGCTACTCGGGGCATATCCGCGCCCGGGTGCCACGGGGCGCAAGGTCGCGGACGAGAGGCGTGGTCGCCGAGGTCGTCGCGGAGGCGCGGAGGCGCGGAGGCGCGGAGGCGCGGAGGCGCGGAGGCGCGGAGGCGCGGGTCGCGCGGGTCGCGGGTCGCGGGTCGCGCGGGTGATCATGCCCCGAGCAGCATGGACGGGTGGGGGGCAGGTCGGGTCCGGTGGGCGGAGGTCGGGCCGGTCCTCCGCCATGCCACTCGGGGCATGGACGGCGGACGGCGGCGGCGGGAGGACAGCGGACGGCGGACGGACGCGCCGGCTACAGCCCGCTGTACGAGTGCAACCCGCTGAAGAACAGGTTGCCGAAGTAGGTGAACAGCACCGCCCCGAAGCCGATGACCAGGATCAGCGCGCTCGGCCGGCCCGACCAGCCACGCTGGTTGCGCGCGTGCAGGTAGATCGCGTAGATGAGCCACGTGACGAGCGCGGACGTCTCCTTGGGGTCCCAGCCCCAGTAGCGGCCCCACGCGATCGACGCCCACCACGATCCCAGGATGATCATCGTGGCGAAGATCGGGAAGCCGATGATGACCGCCCGATAGGCCACCTCATCAAGCACTCGGTGGCTGGGCAGCCAGCTGAACCGGTCCTCGGTGCCCTGGGCAAGGTAGCCGACGGCCGCTCCGAAGCTGGTGGCGAAGATGCCGTAGCTGATCATCGCCATCGCGACGTGGATGGTCAGGAGCGGGGCGTTGTCCAGCGCAGGGACGAGCGGCGCGATGGTCGCTGGCAGCGTCGCGGCATAGCCCACGAGGAACAGCGCCACCCCCACGGGCAGGAAGGCGATGGCTCGGATGGGGTACCGGCGCTGGAGGAACAGGTAACCGCCCAGGATGCCGAACGCGAACGCGATCGAGAACTCGTACATGTTGCCCCACGGCCCGCGGCCCACGATCCAGGCGCGGGAGGCAAGGGACAGGCCCATCATGATGAAGGCGACCCAGGTGAAGGCGTGCCCGATGGAACCGGCCGTCGTCCGGGCTGCGGCCGACGTGGCGCTGGCCCCGGTCGCCGCGGTGCCCCGCCCGGCGGGCCCGAACGTGATCGTGGTGGCGCTGGCGGCGGACGTGCCCGCACCCGCGCCGGCGGCTGCCGGGGTGCGCGCCGCAGAGATGCCCGACGGGATGGTCAGCGTGCGCCGGCCCGCCGCGAGCAGCGTCGTGTGCACGACCCCCAGCAGGAACGCGACGACGAGCGCCAACCCGCCGACGGTCCCCAGGTAGAGCGAGATCTGCGCGAGCGTCATGGGACGGGGCTCGAACGGACGGGCGGCCTAGGCGGCCGCGGCGCCCCCGGCAGGGGGCGTGCCGGTGCGCTGGACGAGCATCGGCGTGCTCGCGGCACCCAGCACGTACTTCGTGCCGCACGCGCGGCAGACCTGGATGGCCGCCTCGCGGACGGTGCCGTCCACCGGGCAGCGGACCATCAGGTTGGAGCCGTCAACCTCGCACCGGGTGCGGTCCGGCGGGTAGATCAGGCCCAGGCTCGCGTTGTACGGCACGTTCGCGGGAAGGATGAAGGCGCCCTCCGCATCACGTTCCGCGGCGCGCACCTCCCGCAGCACCGCCTTCACGTGGGTGCGCGGCCGCGTGATGAAGTGATACATCCACGCGAGCGCGAGCAGGGACACGATGGGGCCGGTGACGCCGACCAGGATCCAGAGGGGGAACATCGCGACCAACTCGTTCCAGTCGGGAACGAGGACGGTGCTCAGCCAGTCAAGGAACGCGGTCCACGGATCGGAGGTCATCGGGGGCGATGATACCGGAGTCCCGGATCGGGGTGTTGCTCCTGCCCGGCCGTGGCGACCGTGGCGGCCACGGCGACCCGGGGCGCCGGGCCGACCCTACCCGGGCTCGTGGCCCTTCTTCGGGTTGCCGGTCTTGCGGGTGGCACCGCGGCCAGGCTTCCAGGGTGTGTGCTCCGGTTCGCCATCCGCGTCACGGCTGGCATCACCGCCGCCCGAGCCGTGAGCGCGCCGAGGCGGTCGCCCTGCGCCGACGGTCACGGGCCGCCCGGTCATGGGTGTGCCGCCCGGCTTCGATGCCGGTCCCATGTCCGCCTGGTCGGCCGCGCTCGACGTCCGCAGCACCGCGGCGTTGCCGCTGGCGAGCTGACCCACGAACCAGTCGAGGCGGCGGACCAGGGCATGCAGGTGGCGGGCGCGGTCGGCCAGCTGCCGGTCATCGGTGATGAGCACGGTCCGGATCCGGTCGCCGTACGGCCGCGTGGAGAGCAGCTTGATGAGCGCGGTGTCGCCGTCCACGACACCCGAGTAGTGCGACTCGATGCCCGTCACGACCTGGCGCCGGAACGATTCGCCGGGCTCGGGGTGGCCGTCGAGCATGAGCACGATGCGCACCCCGGTCGGCCGCCAGGCGCGCAGGCGGGGGAGCAGCCACCGGATGGCGCCCTCGTCGCGGCCGCCGCGCACGCGGTGCAGCAGGTTATCGCCGTCGATGAGCACGAAGGCGAGGTCCTCCGGCAAGGGCGGTGGCTGGGGCAGCCGGCGTGGCCCGCTCACCGGTCGGCTCGCGCGGCGCCCGTTACCATCCCAGGGTGCTGCTGCTCGTCGATCTTGATGGCGTCGTCTACCGCGGACCGGAGCCCGTGCCGGGCATGCCCGAGCTGCTCGCCCGCCGTGTGGCGGCCGGCGATCGGGTCATCTACTGCACGAACAACTCGCGGTGGCATCGGTCGCAGTATCGCGCCCGGCTCGATTCGATGGGCGCGCCGGTGGATGCGGTCTCGGTCGTGACGGCCGCGCGGGCCACGGCGCTCGCCCTCCGGGAGCGCGAGCCGCGCCTGACGATGGTGCTGGGCGGCCCCGGCCTCGCGCGGGAGGTGCGCGATGTGGGCCTCAGGGTCGTGGCGCCCACGCCCCGCGGCCTGGCCGCGGGGCCCGACGCGCTGCTCGTGGGCGTCGACTTCAGCCTCGACTACCGTCGGCTCTCCATCGCGGCATCGGTGGCGCGCGCCGGTGCGCTGTTCATCGCCACGAATCGCGACCCCGTATTCCCGCTGCCGGACGGCCTCCACGCGGGTGCCGGCTCCATCGTGGCGGCGGTCGTGGTGGCGAGCGGCCGGGAGCCTGACCTGACCATCGGCAAGCCGGAGCCGGGCCTGTTCCTGGAGGCCTGCGCCATCGCGGGGGCGGCGCCCGGGGACGCCATCGTGATCGGCGACTCCCTCCATTCGGACATGGTCGCCGCGAAGGCGATCGGGGCGCGTCGGATCCTGATGATGACCGGCGTCACCTCCGATGCGAAGCTGGCCGCCCATCCCGAGGATGACCGGCCCGATGCCATCGCCCGCAGTGCCGCGGAGCTGGAATCGGTGCTGGCGGCCTGGGCGGCCCGGTGACCCTCTGCCGGGCTACGCGGCCAGGATCGTCGCGGCGAGGTCGATGAGCGCCCGATCGCGACCCGCCGGCCCGATGAGCGACAGCCCGACCGGGCACCCGTCAAGGGACGCCAGCGGGATGGTGATCTGGGGCAGGCCCGCGAGCCCGGCGGATGCCAGCAGCGGCAGCGAGCGGTCGCGGAAGGCCTGGAACTCGGGCTCGGGTCGGTCCACGAAGGGTCCGATCATGGGCAGCGTGGGCAGCGCGATGACCGTGTCGTCCCGCACCAGGTCCAGCAGTTGCGTCCGGATGGCGGCTCGGGCGCTCCATGCCGCATCCAGCGCGTCGGCGGTCACGCTGGAGCCGAGCTGGAAGCGCGCCTGGATGGGCGCGGAGACTGCCGCCCAGTGGTGCGGGGCCTCCAGCCACGCCCGGTGCGCCTGCCACGCCTCGTGGGCCTGGATCGTGCGCAGCACCTCGTACCGCGCCTGGAGGCCCTCGGGGGCGAGCACGACCGGGTCGATGGTGTCGAACGGGGCGAGCAGCCGGGGCATGGCCGACTCCACCACCGCCGCCATGTCCGGGCCGCTGAGCCAGGGCGCGATGTCGGTGGCCACGCGGGCGCGCACGAGCGCCGGACCCGGGGTGTCGTCGCCCAGCAGGACCGCACCGACCCGCGCGTACGTGGCGGCGTCCCGGGCGAACCAGCCCATCGAGTCCAGGCTGCCCGCGAGGGCCATGGCACCGCTCAGGTCCATCCGCCCGTGCGTGGTTCGCAGCCCCAGGATGCCGCACAGGGACGCCGGCGCCCGTACCGAGCCACCGGTATCAGAGCCGAGCGCGATGTCCACGAGTCCCGCCGCCACGGCCACCGCGGAGCCGGACGAGGAGCCGCCGGGCACACGCCCGGGCGCCGCCGGGTTCTCGGGCGTGCCGTAGTGGGCGTTCCGCCCGTCAAGGCTGAAGGCGAGCTCCACGGTGTGCGTCTTGCCCGCGAAGACCGCGCCGGCGCGCAGCAGGGCCGCCACCACGGGCGCGTGCCGGACGGCGGGTGTCGCCTCCGCGAGCATCACCGGGTTGCCGCACCCGGTCCGATGGCCGGCGACGTCGATGATGTCCTTGACGCCGAACGTGAGCCCGCGCAGGGGGCCGTCCGGGGCGGTCGGCACCGGGACATCGACGCCTGTGATGAACGCACCGAAGGGGTCGAAGCGCATCATGCGCGTGCCATCCGGAAGGTGGGGTCGGTCACGAGGAATGTCTCCAGCTCCGCGAGCAGTCGGGCTCGCACCGCCTCGTCGTGGTGCAGGAACGCGACCCGGTAGGCATGGCGGGTGAGGTCCGCGAGCTCCGCAAGGGTCAGGCCCAGGAAGGTCATCGCGCGAGCGATCTCGCGGGGATAGGTGAGGTCGGACACGGTGCGGTCATCGGTATTGAGCGTGACCGGCACGCCCCGCCGATGGAGGCGCACCACCGGGTGCTCAGCGTAGGTCGGCACGATGCCCGCCTGCCAGTTGCTGGTGGGGCACAGGTCCAGGGTCACGCCGCGAGCGATGAGCTCGTCCTGGAGCGCCGGGTCCTCGCCCGCCGGCGCGCCGTGAGCGATGCGCGTCGGACGCACGGCGAGCGCCCGCCGGACCTGCGCCGGACCACCCCACTCGCCCGCGTGGCAGGTGATGCCCAGGCCCGCGTCGCGCGCGATGGCGAACGAGTCGGCGAACTCGAGCGGATCCGGGTGGAGGTGCTCCCGGCCGGCGCAGTCGAAGCCCGTCAGCCCCTCACCCATGAAGTCCGCCGCGATGCGCGTCATGTCCACGTTCAACGCCCGCTCGTGGGTCCGGATGGCGACCGCGATGAGGCGCACCGTCAGGCCGGTCGACGCCGCCCCGCGCCCGGCGCCACGGACCACGGCCGCGATGCCGTCCCGCAGCGACAGGCCCCGCTCAAGGTGGAGCGTGGGACCCCAGCGGATCTCGACGTAGCGGGTGCCGTCGGAGGCCGCGTCCTCCACGAGCTCCGTCGTCGTGCGCTCCAGGCTCTCGGCATCCTGGAGGATGGCGGTCGGCAGGTCGAACGCATCAAGCAGCTGGCCCTGTGAGGTGCAGGGCATGGGCGCCGTGAGCCGTGCGCGCATCGCGCTGAGGTCCATGCCTTCATCGAGCCCTCGCTCCCGGGCCAGCTCCAGCGCGGTCGCGGGGCGTACCGAGCCGTCGAGGTGGAGGTGGAGCTCGGCCTTGGGCAGGCGGGCGATGGCACCCAGGGTGTCCCAAGGCAGGTCGTCCTGGGCAGGCAACCGGGCGGTCGATGGGGAGGGCATCGTCGCCATGCTAACGGGCCGGCAATCCGGGGGCGGGCCGGTCGCGAAGCGCTCGTGACGCTCGACGCGCATGATGGGCACCAGCACCCGGCCGGCGCGCCATACGAAGGGACGATCCACATGGCCACGATCCTGCTCACCGGACCCAGCGGTTTCGTGGGGAGCCATTCGCTCCCCGCGCTGCTCGATGCCGGCCACGCCGTGCGTGCGCTCGTGCGCTCCGACGACGCCTCCGCGCGCGTGCTCTCGCGCCTCACGCTCCAGCAACAGGCGGGCGTGACGTTCGTACGCGGCGACGTGACGGAGCCCGGCTCGCTGCCAGGGGCCGTGCGGGGGGCGGACGCGGTGGTCCACCTGGTCGCCATCGCCCGTGACCGGACCGGAGGGGCGGACCTGGACCGGGTGAACACGGGCGGCACCGCCAACGTCCTTGCGGCGATGCAGTCGGAGGGCGTCACGCGCCTCATCCACCTGGGTGCCATGGGCGTCGTGGATGATCCGAACCTCCACTACGCACGGTCCAAGGCGCGCGCGGAGGCGATGGTGGCCGGCTCGGGGCTACGGTGGACGATCCTCAAGCCGTCCCTGATGTGGGGCGAGCGCGACGGGTTCTTCAATGTCATCGCCTCGCTGGTGCGCACGTCGCCGGGCGTGGTGCCCGTGCCGGCGGGGCAGCACTCGAAGTTCCAGCCCCTCGACGTGCAGGACCTGGCGCGCGTGATCGTGCTCACGCTGGAGCGGGACGACGCGGCCGGCGCGGCGTTCGACCTGGGCGGCCCCACGTTCTGGACGTACGAGCAGATGGTCCGTGAGGTGCTCACGGGGATGGGCGCTCGGCGCGCCATCCTGCCCATGCCGCTGCCCATCATCAAGCTCGTGGCGAGGACGGCCGAGGCTGTCCGCCTGCCGTTCCCCGTGGCCTCTGACCAACTGCGTCAGCTCGCGTTCGACAACGCATCCGACCAGGACGTGGTGGAGCGCGACTGGGGCTTCTCGCCGCGCGCGATGGGGGGCAACCTGGGCTACCTGCGCCAGAAGCCCGCGAAGCAGGAGCCCCCGGTCGCCGCCGCGTAGGCGGTCGCCCCGGGCTGGGCCCAGCCGCCGCACCAGCGTCCGCCTCTAGACTGCGGCGATGCGCGTCGTGCGGGCGTCAGCCTGGATCCTGCTGGTGCTCGTGGGTGCGATCTCTGCGGCCGGCCTGGTCGTCTCGCTCGACCACCCGCCGTCCGGTGGCGCCCGCCCGGAGCTGACCGCACGCGACGCCGCGATCCTGCAACCGCGGCTCGCCGCCCTGGGTGTGCCGCTCGGCCGCCTGGCCGCCGGCGCCCAGGCCCTGTCCACGGCAGGACGCGACGTGCTCGTGAGTCTACGAGCGCTGGAGCTGCCCGCGGCGACCCGTGCCCTCGATGCGGGCGACGCTGCGCTGGCCGAGCTGGGGTTCGCGGCGGCGGACGTCCGGGCGGGGGCGTCCGGGCTACTGGCGGGCATAGGTGAAGGGGAACAGCTGCCCGAGGCGGATCGAGCACGTGTCGCGGCGATAGCGACCGCGGGGGAGACCGGCGACGGCCTCGCGCGGGCGTGGTCGGAGGTGGGTCGCGCGGCCGCCGCGCCTGCGGCCCTGCTGACGGCGGTCGGAGCTCATGAGGACGCGCTGGCGCGTGCCGCGGGCCACGGTCGCGCGGAGCGGTGGTCCGCCGCGATGGCCGCGCTCGACGAGGCGTCCACGGCCCTCGCGACCGCCACGCACGTGCGCGACGAGGCGGGCCGCGCCGGACGGAACGTGGTGGCCCTCGATGGCATCCTCACTCGCCTGTCCGCCCACGACGCGGCCCTTCGGGCGCTGTATGCCGAGCTGGAGGCGTCCGATGGCGTCCGGACCCCGACCGTGGACAGCGCGCTGGCGGCGGTGACCGCGGCCCAGGCGGGTCTGGCGGAGGCCCGGGACGCGCTCGGGGGCGCGGTCGCGGACATGGGCGGTGCTGACATCACGCCCGCGCTGCTGGCCATCGAGGAGGTGCGTGGCGCGATGGAAGCGGCGCTCCCGATCGGGTCCGAGCCGTAGCCGACCGGAGGTGGTGGCGGCCGTCCGCGCTCACCGCGGCTCGCCGCTAGACTCGGCTGACCCCGTCGCCGAAGGAGTGCTCCGCATGCAGACACGCGTCGTCAACGCCCACCCTTGGGAGGTCGAGGCGGACGTCCTCGTGGTGCCCGTCCTCAAGGACGGTGCCCCGTCTGCGCTCCACGTCGAGCTCGACCGCCGGCTGGAGGCCGCCCTCACGGACCTGCGCACGATCGGCGAGCAGAAGGGGAGCGCCTGGTCCGGCTCGCTCGTCCGCGGCCGCGAGATGGCCGCCGGATGGGTGCTCACGATGGGCGTCGGCGCGGGCGCCGCGTTCGACCGGGTCGCCTCGGTGCGCCTGGGGGCGGCCATCGAGCGACGGCTCACGGGACGCAGCGTGCGCCGGCTGGCCGTGTGGCTGCCGGACGAGCTGCTGTCCGGCGAGGCCCGTGACGCGGCGCTGACGGTGGAGCTCGTGGTCAAGGGGCTCGTGGAGGGTAGCGCCGAGCCGTCCACGATCTACCGATCGGACGTGGAGTCGCTGCCACCGGCGCTGGACGAGGTCGTGGTCATCGTGGGCGCGGGCGACGCTTTGACGCTGGGCGTCGCGGCGGAGCGCGGACGGATCATCGGCGAGGGCACCAACCGCGCACGGCGGCTGTCGCAGCGCGCCGCGAACGATGTGAGCCCGGAGGTCCTCGCGGACGAGGCGTCGGCGATCGCCCGGGAGCATGGGCTGGCGCTCACGGTGTTCGGGCCGGAGGAGGCCGGCGCGCTGGGCATGGGCATGTTCCTGTCGGTCGGTCGTGGCTCGTCCAACCCGCCCCGGTTCATCGCCCTGCGCTCGGGCCCGGCTGGCTCCACCGACGCGCGCGGTCGGCTGCTGGCGATGGTGGGCAAGGGCGTCACATTCGACTCCGGCGGCATCAGCATCAAGCCCGCTGAGCGCATGGACGACATGAAGATGGACAAGACGGGGGCCTGCACCGTGCTCGCCGCCATCGACACCGTCTCACGCCTGGCTCCCGGCATCCCGCTGATGGCAGTCGCACCGGCCGTGGAGAACATGCCCGGCCCCCACGCCACGCGCCCCGGCGATGTCATCACGGCGCTCAACGGCAAGACCGTGGAGGTCACCAACACCGACGCCGAGGGTCGCCTGATCCTGGGCGACGCGATGACGTGGGCCGAGCAGCAGGGCGCGACACACATCGTGGATGTGGCGACCCTCACGGGTGCCGTCGAGCGCGCCCTGGGCAAGCTGCTCACGGGCGGCTTCGGCACGCCGCAGTCGTTCTGGGATGAGGTGTCCGGCGCCGGCGCGCGCCAGGGCGAGCGGTACTGGCAGCTGCCGCTGTTCGAGGAGTACCGGCCCGAGTACGACTCGGTCTACGCGGACATCGTCAACTCCGGCACGGCGGACGGCTCGCTCGTGAAGAGCGCCATCTTCCTCAAGGAGTTCGTGACCAGGCCCTGGGTGCACCTCGACATCGCGGGCACGGCATACCTGCGCAAGGCGTACCCGTGGGCCGCGCGCGGCGCGACGGGCGTGTCCCATGCGACGCTCGTGGAACTGGCGCTCGCGGGAGCGGCGCAGGAGTAGCCCCGTGTGGCCGTGCCCGTGCCCACGCCCGTGCCGTCCCCACGGCCGTGCCGGTGCCCACGCCCTTGCCGATCGGGTTCGGTCATCCATCTCCTGGGGCGTTGCTGACCACGTCCGGTCGGCTCGGTCGGGCCTGCGTCGGTGGTCCGTCGCCGGGATCCGGCCGCCGCTGAGCGTGGACCGGCCTCAGTCTCGCGCGACCGTGGGCGGCTGACACGATCGAACCCACGTCTGGCCCCACGAGCGTTGCGAGCGCCAGGACGTGACGGCGGTTGGTGCGGCTCGCCGGCAGGACGACCATGCGGCCGGTGGCCTGGGGTCGCCAGCCGAACCTCGCCGCGATGACCGGACCCAGCCGGGTCTTCGTGTCGAGCTGACGAAGCAGCTCCTCGCTGGATGCCAGCACGGTCTTGGTCTCCACCACCAGCAACGTGCGGGTCGCCGCGTGCCATGCCAGGAGGTCGATGGAGCCGCCCTCCCGGCCGATGGCGAAGGTCACCTCCGCCTGGACCTCCCAGCCCATCGATCGCAGGAGGCGTGCCACCTCGCTCGCGAGTCTCGCGTGCCGTTCGTCCGTCAGCCGGTCGAGGTCTCCGCCGCGCCAGCTCAGGACAAGGCGCACGCGCGCATCCACGACGCCGGCGATCCGCTGGAGCATCACCGGCGAGAGGGTCTGCGCATGCCCACGCTCGACCGCCGAGATCGTCGCCTGGGTCACGTCCGCCGTCGCTGGAAGGTCCGACTGGCGCAGCCGCCTACGTCGCCGCGATGCCCGAAGCTGTCGCCCGGATCGTGTCGCGTCGCCCGCGCTGCTCATGGGGGCCATGGTGGCGAGCCCCACCTTACGTCCGACTTCATCCCCCCGCTCCAGACAACCATCAGCCCGGGCGTTGCTATCCGTGATCGGATGGCCGGCGGCCTTGTCCGACGCCCGTCGCAAGTGCCCCTCGCGGCTGCCCTGAGCGTGGAGTCTGGGGTGCGTGCGGCCAGCAACCCAGCGGCGGTATCAGCGAACTCGGCCAACAACGCGTGGAGTGATGGTTGTCCACATCGGGCCACCGCCCCCCGCCGGGCGACCATCGCCCCGCGCCGCGCCCCGCCCCCGCGCCCCGCCCCGCCGCAGCCGCGGTCGCCAGTGCGGCCCCGCCCGACCGCCTGCACGCCGCGCACGCCACGGGGCAGGACCATCGGCGGGTGGCGGCGGTCACCTCCGGACCGCACACTTCCGCACCGTGAGCGTTGCCGTCATCGTCGCTGTCCTGCTCGGCGCCCTGTTCGGGCTGTATGCAGATCGCCTGGCCTCGCGCTGGCCGATCCACGAGGACGGCGCCGCCCGCCCGCCCGACTGGCGCACCGCAGCGGTCGTGCTGGCGAGCGCCGCGACATTCGGGGCGCTGGCCGGCCGCTGGACCGAGCCGCGGGACCTGGCGGTGCTGGGTCTCTACGCCGCGGTGCTCATCGTGCTGCTCGCCACCGACCTGGACCAGCGGCTGCTGCCGGACGTGCTGACGCTGCCCCTCATCCCGTACAGCGTCGTGGTGCTCGTGCTGGGCTGGAACCCGATCCTCGCCGACAAGGACCTGGCCATCGTGACGGCCGTCGCGGCGGGCCTGGGTGCCCCGATCCTGCTGCTGGTCACCGACCGCATCCTTGGCGGCGCACTGGGCATGGGCGATGTCAAGCTCGCGGTCAGCCTGGGCCTGATGGCGGGCATCTCGCGTTTCGTGGGTGGCTTCCTGGTCGCCTCCGTGCTGTTCGCGGTCGTGCTCATCACGCTCATCGTGCTGCGCCGACTGTCGATGCGGTCGGCCATCCCGTTCGGGCCGGTGCTCATCGCCGCGGGCATCATCGCCATGCTGCTGCCGGGCGGCTGACCGGCTCCACCCCACCGCACGCCCACCGGCCCCGCCCTCCCGCGCCCCCCCCCCTCCTGCCCCCGCGCCGCCCCGCCCCTCCCCCCCTTTGCCACCTCCGCCCCGCGCCCCTATCCTCCCCCCGACGCCCAGGGGGCGGGCCCGGCCT
>Ga0105047_10014074_pt1 | contig 12721 bp, 9 predicted proteins | sample MAT04_FD_78384 | JGI IMG/M metagenome (GOLD analysis project Ga0105047, IMG submission 78384) | Freshwater microbial communities from Lake Fryxell liftoff mats and glacier meltwater in Antarctica - MAT-04 (megahit assembly) | ecosystem: Environmental > Aquatic > Freshwater > Ice > Liftoff... | reverse complement strand
TGCACAGAAAACGACGATTCGAGCAGATGCAGGATCTGTCTTCAGCCGGGACAGACAAGAGTGTCTATCCGACTTTGGGAGAGCAGACATTCCTGTCTGCTGTTCTCACTGAAGACGATTTCTGAATCTGCTCAAGGAGTACGGAGCGGCGGGCCTGCGCCCAGTGCGGCTGGTCCCACCCGTGTGTGCGCTAGAAAAGTTGGTACGACAGACAATCCTGTCTGTCGCACGATTGCAGGGCCGCATTTCCCCTACGTCGTGGAGCAGGCAAGATTGCTGACCCTACTTTTCTGACGCACACACGTCCTACCCAACGCAGGCATGTTTCGATTGACGGGAGTTGATTAGGATAGGGGTCATTGACCGCCACTTTCGATTGGCATCTCCCCCCCGCCCTCCCACTCTGAGCCCTCCCCCATGAGCCGTCACACCGACCTGCAACGTGTTCTTGATCTCGGCATCGTGGCCATCATTCGCGCCCCGAGCGGCGATCAACTGGTGCAAGTCGCCGAGGCACTCTACGCGGGCGGGATCGATGTCATCGAGATTACATTTACGGTCCCACGAGCAGTCGAGGTGTGAGCCGAGGTGAGTCGCAAACTGGGCAACAAGATATTGCTCGGTGCTGGAACGGTTCTCGACTCCGAAACCGCGCGAGCTGCGATGCTGGCCGGGGCGGAGTTCATCGTGACTCCGGCAGTGCGGCCCACGGTGATCGAGATCTGCAACCGCTACGACAAGGTCGTGATGAGTGGGGCCTTCACGCCGACCGAGGTGTTGCATGCGTGGGAATGCGGGTCGGATGTCGTGAAGATTTTCCCCGCCGAGATCGGTGGGACCACACACCTCAAGGCTCTCGCCGGCCCGTTCCCGCAGATTCGCCTGCTCCCGACTGGCGGCGTGAACCTCAACACGCTCGGCGACTTCGTGAAGGCCGGGGCCTGTGCCGTCGGGCTCGGGAGTTCTCTGGTCACCAAAGAGCATCTCGCCAACAAGGACTTCGCGGGCATTCAGAAGCTGGCCGAGGCGTACGTGGCCAAGGTCAAAGAGGTGCGGGCGAAACCGTAGGGTCAGCTGTTCGCACTGCGAGGCATCCAAGCGGGAGGGCGAAGCTCCTGCTGAGCCGCTTGTGCCAGACAGAGTGTTCGACAGAGTGTTCGACAGAGTCCACTGCGGCTGTGGCTCAGCAGGAGCTTCGCCCTCCCGAATCCGCCGTCCCCCGCTCTGCCGTCCAGGCCTTTCCTACTCCAACCACAGGCTCCTCCCATGTCCCTTCCTCGCATGTACCGCATTCGCCAGACCTTCGACACCCCTCGACTGACCGACCTGGTCGGCGAGGTGCGGCGACAGCTCGCCTCATTGAACCTGGGGCCGCGCATCGAGCCCGGCCAGACGGTGGCGATCACAGTCGGCAGCCGAGGTGTCGCGAATGTCGCCCTCATTACGCGCGAGATCGTTCAGCACTTCGTGGCGCTCGGTGCGAAGCCGTTCGTCGTCCCGGCGATGGGAAGTCACGGGGGAGCGACGGCTGCCGGTCAAAGGGCGTTGATTGAGAGTTTCGGTGTGACTGAGGAGTACATCGGCTGTCCGATCCAGGCCACCATGGAGACGGTCATCATCGATCGCACGCCGCAGGGCATCGCGGTTCACTTCGACAAGAATGCCGCTGAGGCCGATCACGTCTTCATCGCGAATCGGATCAAACCCCACACGATGTTCGTCGGACCGATCGAGTCGGGCCTGCACAAGATGATGCTGATCGGGCTGGGCAAGCAGGCCGGGGCGGTCCTCTATCATCGAGCGATCAAGTCGTTCACGTTTTTAGAAATCATCCGAGCTGTCGGCGACGTGGTGGTGAAACGCTGCCGAGTTCTGGGCGGGTTGGCCATCGTGGAAAATGCTTTCGAGGAGACCGCTCTCGTCGAGGGAGTTCCCGTGGAGAAGTTCTACGAGCGCGAAGTGGAGCTGCTGGAGAAGGCCCGGGCGTGGATGCCTCGGCTCCCGCTGAATGACATTGATCTGCTCGTCGTCGATGAGATCGGGAAAGAGATCAGCGGCACTGGCATGGACACCAATATCGTGGGCCGCAAATTCAACGACCATGCCGCCACTGCCGACGACGCGACCAATTGCCGCCGCATTTTCATTCGTGGACTCACCGAAAAGACCCACGGCAACGGGACCGGCATCGGCCTCTGTGAGTTCACCAACCGCCGCACAGTCGAGGCTCTCGACATGGAATCGACTAAGGTCAACTGCATCACCGCCGGTCACGCGACAGCTGCGATGATCCCGGTTTACTACGACACTGATCGCGAAGTCGTGAACACCGCGCTCAAGACCCTCGGCCTGATCGAACCGCCTGAAGCTCGTGTCGTCCAGATCAAGAACACGTTGCTCCTCGAAGAGATGCTGGTGAGCGAAACCTGTCTGCCCCAGCTGAAAGACAATCCACGAGTCTCGATCATCAGCGGCCCCTTCGACTGGGAGTTCGACGGTGCAGGGAATTTGGTGGATACGATCCGAGGACACGAGAGCACGACATGTCGCGCTTCGCGCTGATAGCTGATAGCTTCCTCCCATCTTCCAATTGATCCCGATGGCTTCCCGGCCTATTGTTCTCCCGTCGCGACAACGCCCCTCCCTCCAAGCGCTTTGGATTCACACTCATGAGCAGCGCAGCACAGCGGTATTTTGAACAGGCCGCAAAGATTCTGGGGATGGGAGATCGCGAGCAGAAGATGCTGCTCACCCCGCTCCGCGAGGTGCGGGTGCAGGTCGCTATGCGGATGGATGATGGTCAAGTGGCGACCTATGTCGGCTACCGAATTCAGCACGACAAATCGCGGGGGCCGATGAAGGGGGGGCTGCGGTTCCATCCGGAAGTCAACTCAGCTGAGGTTCTGGAACTTGCTTCGCTGATGACGTGGAAGACAGCTGTAGTCGATCTGCCGTATGGGGGGGCCAAGGGGGGGATCTCGGTCGACCCGAAGACGCTCAGCCCAGGCGAACTGGAGCGGATCACTCGCAAGTTCATTGACCAGATTCACGAAGTCATCGGCCCGGACCAGGACATCCCCGCACCCGACATGGGAACCAATGCCCAGGTCATGGCTTGGATCGCGAACCAATATGAAAAGTACCATGGTTACAGCCCCGGATGTGTCACGGGCAAGCCGGTCGAGATGCACGGCATCGATGGGCGCGAGGAGGCGACCGGACGCGGCGTGACGATCGTCTTACAGGCGACCCTCGCACGCTTGAAACGTCCGTTGAAAGGGATCAGCGTGGCGATCCAGGGGTTCGGGAATGTGGGTTCGTTCGCCGCGAGCATCCTGCATGACCTGGGAGCCAAGGTTGTGGCGGTCTCCGACGTGACTGGTGGGATTTTTAATCCGCAAGGGATCGATGTCGCAGCCCTCCAGACACATCTCGCGTTACAAGGGAAGATGTCGGCTTTCCCGGATGGCCAAATCATCACGAACGAAGAGCTGCTCGCCTGCGACGCCGAGGTCCTGATCCCCGCAGCACTGGGGGGCGTGCTTACGGCTGCGAATGCGAAGAACGTCCGCGCCAAGATCATCATCGAAGCGGCCAATGGTCCAACGGAACCAGAGGCCGATGAAATCTTCCAGCAACGGGAAATCATTGTCGTACCCGACATCCTGGCCAATGCGGGCGGCGTGACCGTCAGCTACTTCGAGTGGGTCCAAAACCGGCAGCACTTCAAGTGGGAGCTGGCCGACGTGCGAGAAAAGCTCGCCAAGCAGCTGACGCGGGCGTTCGAGGACGTGTGGACTATCGCGACCGAGAAGAAAGTGACGCTCAGAGCGGCAGCTTACCTTCTGGGAGTCGGTCGCGTGGCCCGCGCGACGAAGTTAGCGGGGATTGAGTAAGTTGGTCCGCAAGGTCAGCAAATCGGTTTGACGGATTCGCTCGTCGGGAGGGCGAAGCTCCTGCTGAGCCGCTGCTGAGTTGAGCACTGTCTGGCACAAGCGGCTCAGCAGGAGCTTCACGCTCCCGGCGGGTCCGAACTGCGCGATTTCGCCCAGGCAGAGTAGTTCGTTAACCAAGACTTGCCGCAGGATCCGCCATTGCTCGCGCTACTTGCGTTTCGCCGCCCACTCGACTTGCAACGACTTGATCAGCGTCACTTCCCCCTCGATGGGGTCCAGCTGGTCGAGGGCGTATTGCAGCTCTCGCAGCGCTCCGTCGATGTCTCCGGATTCCTGGAGTGCATCGGCCCACTTGCGACGCACGATCACGAGCGCGGGGGTCTGCTGGCGTGCGTGGTCCCAGAGCGTGTATGAATTTCGCCACACGGGTAAGTAGTGATATGCGGCGCAGGCATAGGCTCCGATCGCGGTGAAGCAGAGTCCACGAGCCAGCAGCACACCGATACCTACAGTCCCGGGCGACAACATCGCTCCGAGTCGCCGGAGTCCCTCAACTGCCATCCAGAAGACACAGAGACACGGAAGGTACATGTACCGATCGTTCATCAACGTGGTAATGGGGAAGAAGTTCATCACCGGAAAAAGCAGCCACAGCCAAGCCGCCCAGGCAAACGCGAGCCGGGGATATTGAGCACGCTTCTTCCACAGGAAAATCGCCAGTGCCATCCAGCATGTCACAGCCGCGGCAATCTGCGGCCAGATCCCTTTCCACGGAGGGGCGTAATAGATGCACAACCCATCGGGCACAGCAAGCAGGGCCAGGTAGCGAAACATCAACGTCGCATCGACCCCGGCGATCTGCAGTTTGTTCATCACCAGATGCTCGCTCGTGCCGCCGATCTCGGTAAGTTGCGCGGACATCGTGTAGTTAATCAGCAGGACGCAGAGCACTCCCGGAAGGATCTGCGGAACCACAGCGGCTGCAAAGCTGCGCCGCCGGATGAACATGTCATAGGCGACAACGATCGGGGGAATGGAGACCGTCGAGGCCTTGCTCAACAGCCCTAGAGCCAGCCACAACGCGCCCCAGGCTTCGTGTCGTCCGCATCGACCGGGCCGCAAATAACACAGCCCGCTGAGCAACATGAACGTCGACGACAGCAGCGTCTTACGAGAGGAGACCCACACGACCGACTCGATCTGCATCGGGTGAACGGCGAAGAGAGCTGCGACGATCCACGCGGTCCAGCTGTTCTGGGTCAGCTGCCGGATCAATGCGAAAACGAGAACGGCATTGATGGCATGCAGCAGGATGTTCGTCGCGTGATAGCCCGCTGGATCCAGTCCCCACAATGTGTGTTCGACCAGGAACGTCCCGATGGTCAGCGGGGCATAGTTCCGCGCCACCGGTTCCGTCATCACTCGCCAGAGACTCAGCGGATGCCAGCTCTTGATGAGCTCGTTCTGGGTCAGGTAAGGGTGATCGTCGAGGTTCAGGAACTCATATCTCAACGCGGGTGCGTACAGGATACACACCGCTCCCAAGAGGCTGATGATCGCCCAGCGATGCGCCGAAAGAAAGGCTCGCAGATGAGTGGCTTGGCTCCGCCAGAATCCCCCATCGGGTGGGCTGTCTTTTGCGGCAGTTGTCTGGGGGAGATCGCTCGAATCGCTCATGAAGTCCCGTCCGTGGGATCGCCTCTGGTGACCGTGCCACTCCGTGCGGCCCGTTTCTCCGAAGCTCTCAACACTTGAGATCCGGGAGCTTATCATCCCTTTGAAGAAACTGACAAAGGCATTTCAAATCAAAGACCTCGCCGGATCGGACTCCGATGAAGCCGGGGTGTTGCAGGCTGCATATTTCATCGGGGACTGTGAATGAAGTCAGAACGACTTCTTGGTTTCTGCCAGTCGTATTGTTTTCGATTTTCGCCTTGTCCGTCGCAGAGGGAACTGGCTCGGTCGTTCTTGGAGCGTTAGACGACAGGCACAGGATGAGAACAGCGGGAGCAAAGATGGTGGCCCCCACCTGGAGGACGAGCCTCTCTCGCACTTTCGCGCTGGCGTTCTGGGTTTGGAACGCTGACAACATCGAGAGTCTCACGGAGCCCAGCTGCGAGTCCATAGATACCTCCACACTGTAAAAATCCAGGGAAGTTCGTCGTGTGCAGACGAACCTCCTTGGCAATCAGAACTCCTAGGAAGGGGGGGCTTCAACTGATTCCCGTGGCCACATGGTTCAGGCGGGGAGCGCTGTTCGAGCGGTGCTCCTTCCATGGGCAGCACGGGGCTTCTCGGCTTCAGTCGTCTCCAGCAAGGAGAATTCGCGGGTCAGTTCGGCGTGATTCAGATCGGCGATGGACTCCACGATTTTGTCGGGACGGTAGCCGAAGTGCGTGAGGTCTTCTCGCTGTGTGCCTCCACTAAGCACCAGAACCGTTTTGAACTCCAACTGGACTCCGCCGAGGATGTCCGTCTCCATCGTGTCGCCGATGACGATCGTCTGGTCCGTTCCGAGTCCGAGCTCCTTGCGAGCGTCGCGGAGCATGACTGGACTAGGCTTGCCGACGCTGAAAGCTTTGACACCCGCAGCCGCTTCGAGCATGGCGACGATCGCTCCACATCCCGGTCTGGTCCCGTTCTGCGTCGGGCAGTTCGGGTCCATGTTGGTCGCGATGAGTTTCGCCCCCCCCAGAATCATCCCGAGTGCTGCCTCAGCCATCTCGAAATTCAGTGTGCGCCCTTCGCCGATGACGACGTAGTCGGGGTCCTTGTCAACGATCGAGTACCCGTTGGTGTGCAGGGCGTTGAGTAGCCCGCCCTCGCCGATCACGAAGGCTGTTCCACCGGGTTTCTGTCGAGCCAGAAACCGAGCGGTCGCCATTGCGCAGGTAAAGACGTGCTCCTCTTCAACGTCGATCCCCAGCCGTTGCAAACGAGTCGCCACATCCCGGCGGGTGCGTTGACTATTGTTGGTGAGGAACATGAAGGGGATGTTGGCTGATCGCAAATCTCTGATGAAGCGATCGGCCCCGGGAATCAGTTGGCTGCCTCGATAAATGACTCCGTCCATATCGATCAGATAGCCGTACATGGGGTCTCCAGTGGGGTATCACAGCGAGCCGTCTGTGAAGATTCTCTCGTCGCGCGAAGTGCGACGCAGGAGCGAGACGAAGAGGCAAATGATGTGCCAATGCGAAACCGCGTTCGATTTCACTCGGATAACGCGTTTCTGCTTGCGAGGAGCCGCCGCATCGAGCAACTGGATTCAGTGTGCTTGCTGAAGAAATGGGCAGAGGGAGAACTGACTCGCATGGCCCCTCGCAGAATTCCAGCGGACACGATCTTATTGAGCGGGCGGGCATTCGCCGCCGGTTCTCCAGCTCGCTCGATGCGTAGAACCGGTGAATCGTGAGCGGTTACCGTCCAGATCATCAGGTTCGAATCGATCGGAAGGGCGGCCCGTCGCACAATCAGTGGCTACTCATGAAAATCGGATGCTGGATAACTTTGCGGGGGCGATAAGACCCAAGTCCGTCCTTTGCTGATGTGGCAGGCAGATAAAGGAGGAGTAGAGAACTTCAAGAACTGCGGTTTACGGCGTGGCGGTTTCCACACGTAGTTCATTGACCACCGAACGCACGCCGGGTTCGAGACGGGTCAGGGCTTCGGCCAGCTTGCGGGAGTCGTCGTCAGTCACTGTCCCGGTCAGTGTGGCGACTCCGGCATCAGAGATCGTGGTATCTGCTCCGGCGACTGTTGCCAGACGTTTAAATCGCTCACTGATCTCGACTCGGGTCTTCGCCAGATTGGCCTTGGGATAGGCAAAGGCGATCCGCTGTTGGGGTCGTGCCCGCTTCACATTCGCATTGCCAGTATTGCCACGACTTCCCTGCGAATTGGAATTGTTCATTTGATTGAACTGAGGCGTCAGACTCGTCCCCGCGCTTTGGCCCGCGTTACGGTTCCCCGCGAAGCTCGTGTTCCCGCGGCCTGCAAAGGCATTCTGGCCGATCTGGTCTCCCACGGAGCCATTCGAGAAATTGAACTGTGGTTGATTGGAGGTACTCATCTGAGCCTGACCACTGGAGCGGCCCGCCCCTTGCATGGCGCCCGAGGTTGCGCCCGTCGCCGCCCCACCCGCCGCTGCTCCCGACGCCGCAGTTCCAAAATTTGTGGGCTGTGTCGCCTGGGCCTGGGTCACCCCGCCGGTTAAACCGGTGGTGGCCGGGCGGGTCTGAGCGTTCACCATTGAGGCGCAGAACACCAGGCAGGCTCCAACCGCGATGGTCGTCATTCGAATTGGCATGATCGCCTCCGGGCCGACAAGGCTCTCGCCTCACGCGATGGACACTGACATCTCTCTCCGTCCTTCCCCAATACTATCAGCTATTCTGACAACCAGAGATCATTCTGCCTAAAAATCTGCCAATGGATGGCGACGTTTCGCGGGAGGGGTGACGGAGGAATTAGGCATCTCTCTCTCCGAATCAGCGTCCGAGGGCTCGTGGTCGGCGGAATCCGCCGCACGATTCTCCAGTTGTGATGGGCGGAGCGGCATGAGCTTCAGCCCAGTCAAAGCTGGGGAAAAAGGGCGGGGAGGCTCGCTGGGGGCCTCACGCGATGCTTCTTCGGCGGCCTGCCGGAGTGTGCTCATGTTGCGGGCTTGGCGGGCCTCCGCCTGGTGAGTCGCGAGCGAGATTCCCGGGGTCTGCGAGGGACTCATACCCGCAGCTGCGGTCTCGGGGTCATGCACCATTTCTGACCAGTCAGCGGTCACGATTTCCTGTTTCTCCCCGACTTGAGTTTCATGGGAGATCGTGACGACTCGCTCTTCGGAAGCCAACTTTCGCTTGTCGGAAGCATGCCCTGTCAGCGCCACGGTGGCCAATCGAGAGTAGATGGGAGTTCCCCCTTCAGGGCTCAGGCGGACTCGCAGGGTGCAGGACGCTGAGTCCAATCCTTTGCGGGTGTAGGGCACAAACAGCTGATAGGAAGCGCCGAGACTCGATGGCTTCAGGAACGTATTCCACGCCTCGGCGGTGAAGTCGAATTGATGAATCGGCAATGAGGAGTCTCCGCTGACGCCGTGATCGTCAAAGACATAGACGCGGACATCTCCCTGAACTTTGACTGGCTCTTTATATCCGCTCGCGAAGCACAGGATCTGCCCTCCAAAGCCTCGGCAAGGAAGATTGTCGGTCCCTCGCCCTTCCGCAGCTTCCCAGACGCAGAGCACTTCCATCACCGGGTGCCGAGCATCGGACTCCAGGTACTTGGCTCGGGAGAAGAGCGGAACCGATTGACATCCACACAGGGCGATCAAACCGATGACCAGCCATGTTGTCGTGAGTGATCGCTGCATGATGAGGGCCGGATGGAGAGACCAGGGAATCGTAAAAATGAAGTGCCGTGGGTTCTTAGCGGGTCGACTTCGAATTCTTTCGGAACAGAGGGCGGGCCTTCACTTTGATCTTGGTATTGCTGTCTTCTGACGATGTCTCGGACTTCATCTGCTGAATCGGCTGTCGCTCGTCTTCGATTTCGACGGGATCTGGAAGAAGAGTGGGCGCTGGAGCGAGCGTGGAGGGCGGTGCCTGGGGGATCAGCTGAGGTTGCAGTGTGGCGTCCCATTCGGGCGGCCCCAGCGGGATGTTTTCGCTGGGGACACCAAAGAGCGGGCCGTGCATGAGTTCGGCTTCGTCTTCGAAGAAGTGGATCCGTTGAGCTTCGACTTGTTTGATCTGCTCGAAATCCTGGTCGCAGCGAATGACGCGCGGCGTCAGAAAGATCAGCAGCTCCGTCCGGCGATGAGCATGTGAGTCATAGCGAAACAGTTGGCCGACGAGGGGGATGTCACCCAGCCACGGGACTTTGCGTTCGGTCGAATCTTCTGAATTCGTAATCATGCCGCCGACAACGATCGTCTGACCATCGGGCACTTTGACGGTCGTCTTGGCAGTCGTAATGTCCTTGATCGGAGAGGTGACTTCGCCTCCATTCGAATCGGTGAGGATCGTGACCCCTTCACCGGTGTACTGGCTCTTTTCGGCGGCGACCTCCATGACGACCTGCCCCTCATTACTGATGCGGGGCGTGACCGTCAGGATGATCCCCGCATTGTCACGAATGATTTGAGGGATGACGTTCCCATTGGCTCCAATCGTGGCTCCATCAGTGACCGGGACAATCTGGCCGACTTGAATCTCCGCGATCTGGTTATCGAGCACGGTGACCGATGGACGACTCAAAATACGCACGTTCCGCCGAGCGGCGAGTGCTCGGACGAGCACATTGACGGAGTCGGAACTGGCAGACAGGACCAGTCCGCCATACCCGAGTTCGCTGTTCGTGCGACCCAGCGAGAAATTGCTCAGCCCTTGCTGGCCGACCCTGCCGGAATTCAGTACTGATGTGTTGTTTCCCAGGGGAAGATTGTTGAAGGGGAAGCCCGGCGTTCCCGAGCGAGAGATCACCGTCGTGGAGGTCGTCTGCACTCCGTTCGGAGCGGTATTGGTTTGCGGGATCGTCAACAGGTTGTCGATCGTGCTGCGATCAAACAGGATCGAATCCTGGAACCCGAGTTCGACGCCGAACTCGTCGTTGTCGTCGAGAGTGACTTCCACCAACAGGGCCTGGATTGCCACTTGTTGCGGTTCGCGATCGAGCTGATTCGTCAGCTCCATGATGTTCTCGAAGTAACGCGGTGTCGCACTGATGATCAGGCTATTCGTCAGCGGCTCCGGAGTCACGATCACTTCCTGGTCCAGCAACTGAGAGGTGCTGACGCGAGACGGATCGATCTGGGCGAGGTCCCGCTGGGATTGCAGAAACTGATTGAGGGCTAGGGCGACTTCCGTGGCGGGATTATTCTTGAGCTTCACCACGGTCGTCTTGCGATTTCGAGAATCGTTGTCATCGAGCCGTAGCAAAATCGCCTCGACGATCCGCAAGGCATCGCCCCCGCCAATGGCCACGACACTGTTGGTCCGGCCATCGGTCGAGAACTTGAGAGGCACCAAGTTGCTGCCCGCGTCCGATGTCCCCGCCAGCTGAACTCCGACGCCCCCCTGTTGGCCATCGGCTGGCTCATTGAACAGCGATTCCAGGAGGGTCACCGCATCAGTGGCGTCTGCGTTCTTCAGCTGAAAGACTTTGATTTCTGCCACAGCCGAACTGGGCAGGTCGAGAACTCGAACGAGTTCCTCAATCAAGATCAGGCTCTGCTTCGGAGCGGTCACCAGCAAGCTGTTCGTGCGTGGGTCGGCGTTGACCCGCACATCGGTGAGTAAGCCGGAACGAACCAGCTCTTGAGTGCTCTTGTCGTGGGCCAGGAACTCCAGCACCACCGACTTCGTCTCACGCAGTTGCTGGCTGTTCTGGCCTCCGCCGCCGGTGTTTCCGCCCCCTGTGGAGGTCTGTCCGGTGAGGATGCTTTGGAGGGCTTGCTGCAAGAAGGTGGCTAGTTCTTCGGCGTTGGCGCTTTTGAGTTTGATGATCTTGGCGTGGGCGACGGAGCCCGCTTCGTCCTTGTCGATCCGCTTGATGACGGTGCGGACCTCTTCCATGTCACGCGGCTGGGCTTGGACGATCACCGAGTTGGTGCGTGTGTCGGCGGAGATGCGAATGCGAGTCGAGAGACCCGGCCGCTGCGTCGCGTCGTTGGGATAGAACTCCGTAATCGTGGTCACGACCTGCGAGGCAATGGCGTGCTCCAGTGGGAACACCTCGACTTGGTGTTGAGGATCAACCGCCTGATCGAGTTCCGTGGTCAGTTCCAGAACCGACTCAAGCGCATTCGCGGGTGCTAGGATCAGAACCGCATTCGGCGTCACCACCGGGATGACGGCGATCTGGGCCTCACTCTTCTGTGCGGTCGCTCCGCGGAGCGTGAGCATGCGGTCGTAAACCTGCGTCAGCAGTGTGGCCAGCGACTGGGAGTCGACGTGTTCCAGTCGGCGGAGGTGGATCTCCGGGGTACTCCCCTCGGCCATCTGCTCGATCGTGCGGATGACCCGCATGACCGCTTCGACATCCTTCTCGTTCCCTCGCAGGATCAGCAGATCCAGGTCAGGCATCGATTCGAGCGAGACATCCCCCTTGAGAGTATCGAGGAGGGCCGGCAACTGGTCCTGTGCGGACTGGTTGCCGGACTCCTCCTCGCTCATCGCCCCCGGTTGAGGCCCCTCGGCCTCCGACGTGGACTTGCTTCCTCGGTTGAACAGTTCTTCAGCGGTCCCGATCTCAGGAGACTCTTCCTCGGAGGATTCTTCAGCTTGAGCCAGTTCCCTACCACGCCGCTTCGCGTTCAATGCCGGATCATTTTTTCGGTTGGCTACCAACTGCGACAGTTGGGGCTGGAGTTTTTCGGCGACGCTGGCTGCGTGTCCGGAGACGAGTTCCTGCTTCTGCCCGCGGGCCTTCGGAGCCTTATCGAGCATACGAATCAGGCTCTCCAGGTTGGCCACCCGGTCTTCGCTGGCTGTGAGAATCAGCTCGTTGCGGTCGGAGTCGATCTCGACGGTAAAGTGCGGCCGGAGCGGGTGCCCAGCGGCCTCCGAGTCTTTGGACTGGGCGTGAGAGACCACGAAAGCGGGGAGTTCATGCGGCCCCGCTTCCGAGAGTTGGGATCGACCTCCGAAGGCGATATGGATCTGTTTGGCGATCTCAGCGGCCGGGCGTTTTGTCGGCTGGATCGTGACGGATATGACGTGATCCGCGTCCCGAGCATCGGGCGCCTTCGCTGGCTTGCGGGTGGGCGGAGCGGAGTCCTGCTCGTCGGTCGCTTCGTCGAGATGCTGGACCTGCGTCACTCGCTGATCGAG
>Ga0105047_10014073_pt1 | contig 12721 bp, 7 predicted proteins | sample MAT04_FD_78384 | JGI IMG/M metagenome (GOLD analysis project Ga0105047, IMG submission 78384) | Freshwater microbial communities from Lake Fryxell liftoff mats and glacier meltwater in Antarctica - MAT-04 (megahit assembly) | ecosystem: Environmental > Aquatic > Freshwater > Ice > Liftoff... | reverse complement strand
TGTAAGAATGTATGCAAACAATTGCAAGGCTTCTTTTTTTGCCACCACAACGCCTGTTCTTCCATTTAAAAATATCTTTGGCACATTCACCACTACATCTGTTTTAAGGGCAGAATCTTTTATTTCGAAAAGCCATTCGTAGGATGGCATAATAGATTGCGGAACTACCGAACGTGGGTTAAATAAGTGCATTAGGTTCCAGTCTTTACTGGGTTGCCTTGCGCCCACATTTGTAAGATCGGGCCCTGTTCTTTCTGTACCCATTACGGTAGCAGTATTTTGCCAGATATTCATTCGCTTCAAGTGTGCATAATCTGCAGCCATGCCGGGGCGGGAGCCAAACATTTTATCCATTTCTACATTTCTTACCTGCTGTGTGTGGCAACCAACGCAGCCTTCAGCCACATACACTGATTTGCCTGCCAAGGCATCGCCTGATAAAGGAACCGTACCCGGCAACGGCGCATTGTTCTTTTGGTTTTGCAATGCAGGCATAATTACCGTAACATAAGTAAGAGATAAAAACAGCAACCCTGCAATGGTATAAAGTTTTTTATGATTGTTGAATACACTCATTTGTATTAAATATTTTTTTTAAATTAAAGAGTTTTTACCGGCACTGTTTCTGCTTCCTGTAATTGTTTAAATGCTTCTTTGTTTACATCCAGCGGTTCTACTTCTTTGGTAACCATTTTATAAAAACTGTATGCAAAAATAATGTGAGAAATAAACATTAAACTACCGCCAATGGCACGCCATACCCAATACTGAAACATCATCACCACACTGTCAATAAATGGCTTACTGTCCATCCACATCATCCCTCTTAGTGTAGCACCAATTGATAACGGCACTACATAAAATATCAACCCAATAAAGGCTATCCAAAAATGCGCTCCCACTAAATGCTGCGGCGGTTCTTTACCCGTAAGCCTTGGCACGATGGCATAAATACCGCCCCACAATGCAAAAGTTATAATACCATAAAAACCTGCGTGGGCGTGGGCTACCGTAAAGTCAGTAAAATGCCAGAGCAAATTTGTAAACTTAAATGCTTCCACCGTACCCTGCATAGAAACCAAAAAATAATACACTACTGCCACCAGAAAAAACGGTAAAGTATAACTGTTAGATACTTTGTTCCAATGCCCTTTAAACGTCATGGTAAAATTAATAGTGGCTGCCACTACTGGAATAATCATCCCGGCACTACCAACAATTGCAACCGTTTGCAACCACCATGGTAAAGCACTAAAAACAAAGTGATGCGTACCAATGATAGTGTAAAAAATGATCTGTGTCCAAAAGGCAAGAATACCTAAACTGTATGCGTAAATGGGTTTGTTTAATTGCTGCGGAATAAAATAATAAAGCAGTCCAACAATATATAACGTGAACCACATACCAACACCTGAATGCATAAAATAACCCTGCACAATTGTTTCACCAATACCCTTTTGCCAAAAGGGCAAATAAGCAGTTAATGCAACAATAATGGTAAACAGCAAAGCAGAAAGTATGAACCAATTGGAGATGTAAATTTCTTTTGTTGTTCGTTTGGCAACGGTCATAAAGAAATTAATAAAAGTAAGAATGAGTGCTACAGCAAAAAACGCCATGATGGGCCAGATGTATTCTCTAAATTCTCCACCTCCATTGTTTATGCCGCTCATTAAGGCAATAGAACCTGCTATTACCATAATATTTGTGCAGACAAGCGCTATCCAACCAAATTTAATACTGTAAATTTTTGCATTGCTTACGGTTGGCACTACATAATAGCCAAGCCCAATCATAGCAAGAGAAGCCCATCCCCAAAAAACAATATTAGTGTGTACGGGTCTTAATCTGCCAAAGCTTAACCAGCTGATATGATCTGAATCTGGCGCAACAAATTTTATTCCCAGGTACTCGCCAATACCTGTACCCATCACCAACCAAAAAGTGGCACAACCAAAATACCAAAGTATAAGTTTGGTTATATCTGCATCAAGTGTTGGTCTTATTACAGCTTTTCTTTTAGATGCTGTAAAATGTGTTTCATGCTTATCGCTTATGTTGCTTAATAAGCCCTTAGTATCCTCTGGTTTTTCATTACCCGAAAGTTCATTGTTCCTTAAACTGTAAACCGGTAGGTTGTCTTTGTTTATTAATTCCTGCTGTATGGCGTCATCATCCATATCCTTTATATATTCTGCAAATTCCCCGGCTTCCTTTTTCTTATTAGTATTTGCATAATTTTTTATGGCGTTGTTTGCTTTTGATAATGCAAATGCTACTGCAAGTAAAATTGGTATCAGCAATAATACAATGGTTATAATAATACCGGGTTGGCTTGTTAATGCCTTGGTATTTTTAGGTACCTGCGCAAAAATATTTTCTGCTAACACCAACATTCCGGTAATTAATCCTAGAGCCTTTTTATTTATGCTACATCCCCCGTGGCCCTTGCAATTTCCACTACATTTTTTCATTTTTAATTTTACAAATGCATGTATTTGTGCTCTGTCAAAGTTTTTTATGTATTGAGAAAATTTAACGGCAGTTCCTTCCTTTTTCCATTCGTTGTTTTCTTTCAACTGTAGTTTAAAATCAAAATACAATTTGCCAATTATAAAAAGTAATGGCACAATAATTATTAATGCGAAAATAAATAAGCCAAATGAATTATTATCTGAGTTAATAATATTATCAGGTGTTTGGCCATAAAGGGTATTAAATAAAAAAAAGAGCAGCCCTGTAGTTATTGTAATTTTTCTATTCATCTTTATAATTTATAAGTAATTGCTTTGTTTTTTCTATTACCATGTCTATAATCTGCTAAACTCCAACTAGCATTAACGGTATGAGATTTAGATTAGTAAGCTTTTTCGAAACGCAAAGATGGTGGGATAAAATTGGGCTATATATGATATTGGTCAAGCAAATAAATGATTTATATCATACTTTTTTGCTGATAGGTTATTGACATGCGAACATATATTTAAACTTAAAAGCAACATAGTTAATTAGAAAACAATCTTGAAAAATTGCTCAGGAGTTGCGTTTTTTTGAGAATATAGGGGGGAGAGAATTACGGAAGAATTAGTGATCTATTCAAATATAAAACTAACTACGTCCTTTTTTAAAACGTAATAAAAAGGAATTTATTAGAATATATTGTTGGTATGTAGATAACAATATTTGCCCAAAAAGCTGAGAGCAAATTAATGATAAAATTAAATGAGTAAGTGTATAGAGTTATCTCCTATTATCACTTTATCCAGTTAAATTCATATTCAAGTGGTGCTTTAATATTGCGTTCTGCCACCCTTCTAAATCTATCAGGAAGTTTCATTAGGTAATCTCTTGCTTTTTCACCTTGGTCATTTAAACCCAATATGCTTCCTAAATTCCATTCCACAATTAAAGAATCTAAAATATTAGTGTAGTCCCAACTTGTGTACACACCAAGCCTTTGAGCTGCATCACTAAAATGAGAAAATGTTGTTCCTATTTGTTCACCTGCCTGTCTTAAAAAATGAGCAGGCATTACAATTTTTCTGCGCATCATTGTTTCAAAAGCGAGCATCATTTCATTAGGGTCTATATCGAATATTTTTCCTACAAAACTTTTATAAGCTTTGGCATGCCTTGCTTCGTCAGATGCAATAACCCCACAAATTTTGGATAGTTGATTGCTACCATGTTTTTTTGCTAAAGAGGCAGTACGACGGTGAGATATGTTTGTAGCCAGTTCCTGAAAAGAAGTATAAACAAAATTTTTATATGGATCTCTACCAGTACCAATATCAAAACCATCTGCTATTAAATATTGAGTACTGATTTCCATCTGCCTCATATTAATACGACCAGATAAGTATAAAAACTTATTTAGTAAATCTCCATGTCTGTTTTCTTCTGCTGTCCACATACGCACCCATTTTGCCCAACCTTGCGGTTCCTCTTTGCTTACACCTTCAAGATCCATTAACCAGCTTTCATAAGTAGGTAATGCTTCTTCTGTTATTACATCACCCACCAGTACAGCTAAATAATCGTACGGTAATTCTTTGCATTGCAATTGTAACTCTTTAAACTCTGCAGTAAAATTTTCAGTAGAAGTATCAGGTAAAAAATCAGATGGTTGCCAATTAGTATCTATATCTTTTAAATATGCTGAAATGATAGACTCAATATCTTTCCCCAAAAAATTCATTACTTCAATCTTGTTCTGTTTGGTATCTACTAACATAAAAATCTTCTTATTCTTTTATAAATTTTTTGAACCTTTCGCAAAATTACATGTATTTAAGAAACCATAATTTTTCAATTTTTTCTAACAGCAGAATTTTTTTCAAAATTTTTAAATGCAAAGGCTGTTTTTAATAAAACAAATATTGAACCATATACCAAACCCTTTATTAAATAGGAAACATTTGTTTTATTAATAAAAAACCCTCCCAAAGTTCGGGAGGGTTTCATAATGTTTATGAAAGAATTTATTCACCTTTATTTTCTTCTGTTGGTTTTGTTGTAGCATCTGCCTCATCATTAGTAAATTTAGCTTTAAGATCCGCTAATGCACCAAGATCACCCAGCGTAGTTTTTTCTACTTTAGCCTGTATGTTTTTTACAGCCTTCTTCGTAGTTTCCACTTCTGCTCTTTTTTCTTTCATCTCTACTTGTCTTTCTTCTTCTTTTTCCTGCTCCCATAATCTCGTATGGCTAAGAACGATGCGTTTGTCATTGCGGTCAAATTCAATTACAACAAAGTTTGCAATTTCATCTTGAGCAATAGCTTTATCATCTTCTTTCATCAAATGACGGGTAGGGGCAAAACCTTCAAGACCGTAAGGAAGTTGCACTACAGCACCTTTATCATCTTTTTTAATAACAGTACCTTCATGTAAACTACCTACTGCAAAAGTGTCTTCAAGACTGTTCCAAGGATCTTCTTCAATCTGCTTATGACCAAGTTGAAGTTTACGACCCTCTTTGTCAATACTTAAAATCATCACTTCTATTTCGTTTCCTACTTTAGTGTATTCATTTGGATTGTTAAAGCGTTTTAACCAGCTTAAATCGCTGATGTGTATCATTCCACCAATACCTGTAGAAAGTTCAACAAATACACCATATGGCGTAATGTTTTTAACAGTGCCCATGTGCTTGCTAGCCTCTGGGAAATGATTTTCGATCGTACTCCATGGATCTTCTGTTAATTGCTTAATAGAAAGACTCATTTTGCGGGTATCCTTGTCAAGCGTTACCACTTTTGCTTCGTACTCGTCACTAAGTTTAAAGAATTCTTTTGCGTTTATTGGAGTATTAGCCCAAGTAATTTCACTTACGTGAACCAATCCTTCAACACCAGGTGTTATTTCCAAAAACGCACCGTAATCTTCAATATTTACCACTTTACCTTTTACTACTTCACCTTCTTTCAAGCTTTCTGTAAGTGTATCCCAAGGGTGAGGAGTAAGTTGTTTAAGACCTAAACTGATACGTTTTTTATCATCATCAAAATCAAGCACAACTACATTTAATTTTTGATCCATCTTCAATACTTCCGATGGATGGTTTATGCGGCCCCAAGAAATATCAGTTATGTAAAGCAAACCATCTAAACCACCAAGATCAAGGAATGCTCCAAAATCAGTGATGTTTTTAATTGTTCCTTCCAATACCTGGCCTTTCTCAAGCTTACCAATAATTTCAGCCCTTTGTGCTTCAATATCACTTTCAATAAGTGCTTTGTGCGATACAACTGCATTCTTAATTGCTTCGTTGATCTTTACAACCTTAAATTCCATTGTTTTACCTACAAACTGATCGTAATCTGTTACAGGCTTTACATCTATCTGAGATCCCGGTAAGAAAGTTTCCATTCCAAAAACATCAACGATAAGGCCACCTTTGGTTTTGCTTGTAACAAGACCCGTAACAATTTCGCCTGTTTTATTTACTTCAACAATTCTCTCCCAAGCACGGGTAACACGGGCAGATTTGCGACTAAGATGAAGATTACCTTCTCTGTCCTCTTTTTCTACCACCATTACTTCTACTACATCACCAACTTGTATACCACCTGGTATATCTCTAAATTCATTTAAGGAAATAAGTCCGTCACTTTTAAAGCCGATGTTAACTACAGCATCCGTTTTGGTTAATGACTCAATTGTTGCCTGAATCATTTCGCCATCGTTAATTTGCTTAAAAGTGTTGTCGTAAACTACATCGTACTTTTCTTTCTCTTCTTTAGAGTAAGCAGATACATTGCGTTTATCTCTACTCCAGTCAAAATCATCGTGTGGAGTTTCTGCTACTGGTTCGTAAGCAGGCTTTGTTTCTGCAGCAATTTCTGCTACAAGAGTTTCAGTTGCAATATTTTCTACTGCGGGTGTTTCAGTTACAACAGTTTCTGCTGCATCAGTGGCGTTTGTTGTCGCAGTGGCCTCGGTTGCATCTGCAGCCTTAGGCTCCTGATCTTCTGCGTTTAGGTGTTTGTTAATATTAAATGACATATAATGACCCGTGGTTTTTTAACGGGCTGCAAATGTACAAAATTTATATTGAAATGCACACTGCGTTTGGTTCTTGAAAGTACAAACGCCGATAATTTTAATAACAGCAACATAAAAAGGGCGGTCTAAAAAGACCGCCCTCATATTAATTTTAAGCATATAAAACTAGAATACTATTACAGATCCTGTTTTAATACGTTCTCCTGAACTTGTAAGTAAATCTACACGATAAATTCCTCTACCATGGTTTGGTCCAAGATCTACATTCATTGGTTGATAACCACCACCAACTGCGTAAGCTTTAGAAAAAACTCTAGATCCTTTTTGGTCAAAAATATTAACAACACCCGGCACCAAACCGTTATTGGTAACATCATTAAAGAATCTAATTTGAAATTGACCTCTATTTGGACTAGGGTAAATAAATAGTCTCGTCAAATTTGATGAATCTCCTATTACAATACTTCCTGGTGTAGACGTGCCCGCAGCAGCCACACAACCATTTGCATTTGTAACTCTGATGGAATATGTTCCTAAAGCATCTATGTTTACAATTAGATTGTTTGTAGTAGCACCTGCTACTGCTGTACCATTTCTAAACCATTGAAAAGCCGCTCCTGTAGCTGTAGGGGCAACCGCTGCAGTTAGTGTAGTAGTAAGCCCTGGGAATAAATTCCTTACAGGGGCCACACTAATAGTAACAACTGGTTTAGGATTAACAGTTAATATAGCTATAGTAGAAATTAAGCTACCACAAGCGCCCGCTGAACTAATTGAATCACGGAACCTATAACCATTAAATGTTACAGGTATATTAGTTAATGTAAGTGCGCTAGTTGTGGCGCCACTATACACACCACCATTTGCAATATTTGTAAAAGTAATACCACCATTAGTACTTACCTGATACTGGTGATTAAAAGTACTAGGACCAGTTAACGCACCGCCTAAAGTAAACGTTGTATTACTTCCTTCACAAACAGTTGTAGAAGTTAAAGTAGCCGTACCAGCCACTGCTTGGTTAACTGTTATTGGTATGGTAAGTGGAGTACTAGAACATGCTGCATCTGTAACAACTACACTGTAGTTATTTACACCTCCAGCTAATGGTTTCACAAATACTGAATTTACAGCAGTACCTGTGTAAGGGGTCGTAGCCGCAGCGTTTGTAAATATAGTTCCCGCAGGGCCTGTAAACACGCCTGTTGCAGGTGAACCTAGAAGATAATCTATTGTTACAGACCACCCAATAAGTGTTCCAACATCAGGAGGACCAGCGTCAAACATTGCTATTGTCCAGTTACCGTTCACTCCTGTTACAGGAATGTTATGGAATGCTGTAAGATTTCCACCAGGTAATGTTGGCGTAAATCCTGTTGGACCACCTGGGACACCAAAAGCTCCAACTGCTCCAGCTGCATCAGGTCTAAAAATTCCTGTGTAACCAGGGGCAGTTCCTGACGCTAGTGGCGTTGTAGATAATGAACTAAACCTAGTATTGGTAAAATTAGCACCAGGGTTGTTACCACCACCTATTAAGTTTGAAAGATTTAAAATGGCATTATTTGGACCTCTAACTACCACCATTAAATCTGATACGTAAGTGTGAGGAACATTTAGTGCGACTGTAATGTTCGTAATTGTTGCGCCTGCAGGAATACCTGAAACAGGAATTGTATGATTTACACCCGTTATAGAACCATCAGCAATTGCTAATGCTAATACGCCAGAGGTGAAACTTTGAGTTACTGCACTCGGAGAAGCAATATTGTTAATTGTTAACTGCTGCGTACCACCTAAACAAAATGCTGCTGAAGCCGGAGTAACTACAGCTACAATTGGAGTAACTGTAAGAGATGCTACACTAGAAAAATCAACTGCTGTGCATCCACCAGAAAACACAACACGATATTGATACCCGTTCATAACTGTAGCTACAGGGCTTATAGTAAGTGCATTGGTAGTTGTTCCTGTGTAAGGCGTTGCATTAGGCACATTTACCCACGGCGCAGTAGAACTTGTTCTAAACTGCCATTGATATACAGGCGAAGTTCCTGTAACAGCAAATGATAAAGTTGTAGAGCTACCACAAACTGCTGACGCACTTGTTGGTTGGCTTGTTACGGCCAAAGGAATACAAGGTGTTATATTAACATTGTAATCTTCAGTTTCTCCCCAAGTGTAAGTACCACACGGCGTAAGTGATGTTGGTGGTGAAGTCTCTACATTTACAACCCTCATTCTTGTAATTCCTAATGTAGCGGTAGCTGGGATAACCAAGTTACCTGTAATAATATGTGGACCTGCAACAGCTGCCGGTTCTACAAATACTCTTTCTGTTGCTGCAAAATTACCATCTTGGTTAAGATCTATCCAAATAGCGGTACTGTTTGTAAAATTACCGCCACAAGTGCCTATCGCTACTGAAAAAGGTACGTTTGTTCCTTGCGTTACGCTTGGCGCAGCAGGTGCAGCGGCATAACCAGTATAATTAGAATACCTGTTTAGTATAGACCCTGGGCCTGGAGCCAAAGTTGCACAAGTTGACGTATTATTTAAAGTACCAACTGTAACATTTAAAATGTCCTCATCAGCAGCACTCGTAGCGCCCGATGCACAGTAGCAAGCAGTTGATGGGTTTAATGCAACACATACGGTAGTTGAATTGGTAGTAACTCCAGCGCAAGTAACTGCTGCATAATAACAAGTTGCTGCGGCAATATTTGCTACAGCTAAGGTAGAGTTGGTTGCACCTGTAATAGGTGTAAATGTGCCAGTAGCTGTTGGGCTAGAAAACCATTGAAAGGTTAAGCCTGAAACAGCAGGGTTATTTTGTAAGGAAAGCGTGAAGCCTTGAGAACCTGCACAAACTGAAGTAGCTGTGCTTATAGTATTCCCAGGAGCAGGTGTACCTGTACAAGGTGTTGGAACAACAATATTTACATTATAATCTTCTGTTTCTCCCCATGTGTAGGTACCACAAGGGGTTATAGTAAGAGGCGCACCTGTTTCCACGTTTACAACTCTCATTCTGGTTGTACCAGGTGTTGCAGTTACAGGAATAAGAATATTTGAAGTTTCTGTATGTGGTCCTGGAAGACCTGCTGCGGATACATACACTCTTTCAGTTGCAGCAAATGTACCATCTTGGTTATAATCTATCCAAACGGCTATAGAATTAGTAAAATTACCACCACAAGTACCTATTTGTATTGATAAAGGGGTATTTAAACCTCTAAGAACTGTTGCTACAGGAGCTCCTGCATAACCTGTATAATTAGAATAACGATTTAGTAATGAACCTGCACCTGGCGCTAAAGTAGCACATGTAGAGGAGTTATTTAAGGAACCAAAAGTTACGTTAAAAATATCTTCATCTGCTGTACTCGTTGCATTTGAAGTGCAGTAACAAGCAATAGAAGTAACTCCCACAGGTGCAGAAGTGCCACTATTACCACCACAAGTTACTATTGCCTGGTAGAAGGTAGTTGCAGTAATTGTGGCTACACTAAAGGTTGGATTAGTAGCACCTGTCACATTTGTGTAAGGACCACCAACACCTGTAGTTGATTGTTGCCATTGAAAAGTTACACCTGTACCCGGTATCGCATTTTGCAATGAAAGCGTAAAGGGGGTGCCTGGGCAGGCAGCAGAAGTAGTAGCTAAAGTGTTACCCGGTGCAGGAGTACCTGAGCACGGAGTTGTTGGAGCTGCTGTGTATGTTATTATGAAAGGTAAATCTACAGCTACATCTGGTGCTGTGGCAGGATTACCACCATCTACAATTTGGTTCCAACTTGGTGTTGGAGGTAATGTAGCTGATAAAAATTGTCTCGCATTAAATGAAGGCAATGTTCTAATACCAACGGTTTGACTTGTGGGAGTGAAACAAGCAGAGGTATGAACTATCTGCCATTCAACCCAATATGTTCCCGCTGCCAATACAACTGTCGTACCTAGATTAGCAGTAATAGAAAATATAGGGAAATTTGGAGCTGGTGCTCCAGGTGTAGGAACTTGAGAATTAAAAATTCCTTTTCTGCCAGAAAAAGCTGTTGAAGCAAATCTATTGGTTGTAAGATCTCCAAATATAACCGTACTGCCTGCAACACCCGGTGCACCATTCCAAATTCTTACTCTAATATTAGTATAAGGAGATGTGGTGCCGCTAACCGGTATTACCTGATCCAAAGAATACACTGTGAGTGTATTAATTGTCCAAGTATTACCCCCGGGAACTACAAAATCATCAGCTACTGAGTTTGCAGTAGTGCCTGTAGCAGCATTACCTACACCTAGTAAGCTATTGGACTCCGTTGTGTTACCTGTAATATTTTGTAGTTCGTGCCATGTAGTACCTGCAGGTGCAGCTGTACCATTTAAGCTGGTTGCACCAGTACCAAGGTTGCCATTTGTAAGCGTCTGCGCAAACATGGCAGAAACCATAAAGACAAGTGCAAATGTGGACAGAAATTTTTTATAATTATTTCTGAACCAAGAGTAATTTTGTTTCATGTGTTTGAATTTAATTAAAATAAATTGAATTAATAACCTCTACAAGAGGTAGTTGGTTGAAACTAGTTAGAGCGTGGATCTACAAAAGCAGCCGCAGCTTTTTGTGCATTTCTCTCAGCATTAACAGCTTCTACCCTTTTTTTATCTGCTATGGTAGCAGCTTCGCTTTTTTGAGAACCCTTGGCTTGTTCTGCCTGGTAGTCTTTTACCTTTTTTTCATCAATTTCTTTCTGTGTCTTCTTGGCAGCTTCAATACGCTCTGCTTTTAAAGGTAATACTGTCTTATTCGCCTGCGCAAAACCAACAGAACACAAAAAGAACATCACTGCGGACGAGAGTAATAATTTTTTCATGAAATTAATTTTTTGTTAAGAAATTTTATTTCTCAAATATACGGTTTCTTTATAAAAAAACTAGAAATTTGTTAACATTGCTTTGTGAATAAAACTACTTTATGATATTTAAAAATTTGTGGCATTTTGGCTTTGTAAAAGGATTTATTTATGCTATAGTTGGTTTAATAACTTACCCTGGTCTCAGCATTATAAACAAGCTTAATATTTCGGGGATGGAGAATTTAAAGAATCTACCAAAAAAAAATGTGCTGTTTGTGAGCAACCACCAAACATACTTTGCCGATGTGATAGCTTTTATTCATATTTTTTGTGCGCATAGCTGGAGAAAGCAAAATAAATTAGGGATCCCTTATTATTTGTTGTGGCCATACACCAAAATAAAATATGTAGCGGCCGAAGAAACTATGAACAGCAGTTGGCTTACAAAATTTTTTAGGCTTGCCGGAGCCCTCACTGTAAAGCGAACCTGGAATGAAGGAGGAAGAGAAATTCAACGAGGTTTAGATCCATCAGATACCCGGAAAATATTTTCTGCGCTGCAAAATAACTGGGTTATTACTTTTCCGCAAGGCACTACAAAAGCATTTGCCCCTGGCAGAAAAGGTACTGCATATATTATAAAGCACAGTAACCCAATTGTAATACCTGTTGTTATTAAAGGCTTTAACCGTGCATTTAATAAAAAAGGTTTAGTTATTAAAAGAAAAAATATGAAACTGAGCGTAACATTTAAACCGCCATTGACTATTGAATCAACCAAAACGAGCGAAGAAATTATGGAGCAAATTATGGATGCTATTGAGCAGTCTAAAAAATTTATGCCCGGTGCTAACCGGGCGTAAAAATTATTTCATAAAAAGTGCTTTTAATTCTTCCGCATCCTCAGGTTTCATTTTACCGCCAAGTATTAATCGTATCTGTCTTCTTCTGAGGGCACCTTCATACAATTTAATTTCGTCTTCTGTTTCAGGGACAAGCGTGTTTATTTTTCGTGGTTTTCCATTTGGGTCCAGTGCTACAAATGTGTAATAAGCTTCATTACTTTTATAACGGTACTGCTGTATAGCATCTTCGCCCCACACATTCATGTGTACTTCCATACTACTGTTAAATGCTCTGGTTACTTTAGCCTCAATGTGTACTACATTACCAATTTTTATGGGAGTTTCAAAACTTATATTATCTACAGATGCTGTAACAACAGGCGCTGCGCAATGCTTCATAGCCGCAAGTGCAGCAGCAATATCCATCCAATACATTAAACGACCACCCATTAAATTACCGAAGTTATTGGTATCATTTGGCAAAACTAATTCTGTCATTACCACCAACGATTCACTCGCT
>Ga0105047_10014071_pt1 | contig 12725 bp, 12 predicted proteins | sample MAT04_FD_78384 | JGI IMG/M metagenome (GOLD analysis project Ga0105047, IMG submission 78384) | Freshwater microbial communities from Lake Fryxell liftoff mats and glacier meltwater in Antarctica - MAT-04 (megahit assembly) | ecosystem: Environmental > Aquatic > Freshwater > Ice > Liftoff... | reverse complement strand
TGTGAGATGCCAGGAGGAGCTGGGACCTGGCCTCAATGTCCGTCCCGTCAGAAACGGCTCGGGGCAGGAACTCGGCGACCATGGTCACGACCTGAAGCGCAATGCCGTCCGAGTACGGGTTCCGCCGGAGGGAGGAGTAAGACTCAACGGCGTGTGTCAGCGCGTCCATGCCGGTTGCCGCGGTGGCCTTCGGGGGCAGGCCGAGCGTCAGTTCCGGGTCGAGCACGGCGGCCTTGGGAAGGGCGGTTTCGTGGCCGACGTAGAACTTGCGGCGGGCATCGACGTCGGTGACCACACCGAAGGCGTTGACTTCAGCGCCGGTGCCGGCCGTGGTCGGGACTGCGACGATGGGCAGCGCAGGGTTGGCGAAGTGGTTGCTGTAGTCCAAGCCGGCGCCTCGGGCAGGGTTGACGGCGCCGAGGGAGATTCCCTTGGCGGCGTCCATGGAGGAGCCTCCGCCCACCGGGACGAGGACGTCCACTCCGGAGGAAGCGGCAAGGTCAGATCCGGCGTCGACGCAGGTGGTGGTGGGGTTGGGGGTTACGCCGTCGAACACGGTGACGGCCAGGCCCGATGCCTCGAGGGAGGTGCGGACGGCCGATACCACGTTGGTGGTGGCGAGGAAGGGGTCCGTGACGATCAGTGCGGACCTGCCGCCCAGTGCGGCCACGATGCCGCCCACTTCGGTAACCTTGCCGCATCCGAAGTATGCGGTGGGCTTTGGATCCAGTGTCAGCTCGGTGGTGGCCAGCTCAGCGTGGATCTGCAGTCGGGTGTGCATGTCAGGCTCCTTCTGCTGCGTTGCCGGTGTTGGTGCGCAGCTGCACGCCTATGGCGTCTTCGTAGAGTTTCACGGGGGTCATTTCTCCGGCTTTGTCGCCGTAGAGAGCCTTGGCCCGGCGGTAAAGCTGTTCAACCAGGGAGGACAGCTCCACCGGGACGCCAACGGAACGGGCCAGATCAACCGACAGTCCGAGGTCTTTGCAGGCCAGGGCGATGGCGAAGCCCTCGTCGTAGTCGCCGTGGTTGAGGATGGACAGGACGTCGTTCTGGATGAAGTTCGAGTTGGCCGGGCTGGCGATGAGGGCCTGGCGCAAGACTTCGAGGTCCACACCGGCTTTGACGCCTGTGCTCAGGACCTCGGCGGTGGCCACGAGGTGGGAGAACCACAGCTGGTTGATCATGAGTTTCACCGCGTAGCCGGCGCCGTGGCCGCCCACGTGCAGGATTCGTTCGGGGTCGCCCATGGCTTCGAAGACCGGCCGGAGGCGGTCGACGTCGGCGGCTTCACCACCGATGAAGATCTGCAGCATGCCGTTGGAGGCGCCGACGGACATGCCGCTGACGGGGGCGTCCAGGACGCGGATGCCGCGGGCGGCCCCGGCCTCGCGGACCCTGTTGGCCACCTCGGGGACGGAGGTGGACATGTCCACCCACGTGCCGCCTTCAGGCATTCCGTCCAAGAGGCCGCCCGGTGCCATGGCCACCGTTTCGACGTGTTTGGGCGTGGGCAGCATGGTGATGACGACGTCGGATCCGGCGGCGACGGCGGCGGCGCTATCCGCCCACTCCGCGCCATTGGTGAGGAGTTCCGCGGCGGATTCTCTTCGGACGTCGTTGACGATCAGCTGGAAGCCGGCGGCCTGCAGGTTCCGGGTCATGCCGGAACCCATGTTGCCCAGACCGATAAAGCCGATGCGGGCAGTTCCGGGCTGTAATGGCTGGGGGCGTGCGCCGGCGGAGGTCGCGTGGGTTGTTGCAGTCATGTCGGGTCTCGTTTCAGGGAAGTCAGGCATCGTCCAAGGATGCATCGCCGAGGTTGATCCAGGTGGTTTTCAGAGCGGAGTAGGCGTCCAGGGCGTGCAGGGAGCGGTCCCTGCCGAAACCGGATTCCTTGAATCCGCCGAAGGGGGTGATGATGTCGGCGACGTCGAAGGTGTTCACCCAGACAGTCCCGGCCCGCAGTTCGCGCGCCGCCGCGTGCGCCTTGGTGATGTCCTGGGTCCAGATGCTCGCGGCCAGCCCGTACTTGGTGTCGTTCGCCATCCGGATGCCCTCCGCGGCGCCGCGGAACGTGCTGACGGCCAGAACCGGCCCGAAGATTTCCTCCTGGCCGATGCGCCCGGCGTTGTTGACCCTGTCCAGGACGGTGGGCTCAAGGTAGTAGCCGCCTTCGACACCGGCCGGCCTGGCGCGGGTTCCGCCGCTTGCGACGCTGGCGCCCTCGGAATCGGCGATTTTGTAGTAGCCCAGGATGCTATCCAGTTGGTGGTCGTCGATGATTGCGCCGATCTGCGTGGCGGGGTCCAGCGGGTCGCCCAGTTGCAGCGAGCGGCCGACCTTGATGACCTCTTCCAGCAGTTCGTCATGGACGCGTTCGTCCACCAGCAGGCGGGATCCGCCGTGGCAGGTCTGGCCGGCGTTGTAGAAGATTCCCCAGGCGACGGCAGAGGCACAGGCGGCGATGTCGCCGACATCGTGCAGCACCACTTGGGGTGACTTGCCGCCCAGCTCCAGGGCCACTTGCTTCCCGTTGGATTCGGAGGCGTAGCGCTGGAAGTACCGGCCAACTTCCGGGGACCCGGTGAAGGTGATCTTGTCCACCAGCGGGTGGCGGCCCAGTGCTGCCCCGGCCACTTCACCCAGCCCCGGGATGACGTTAAAGACTCCGTCGGGGACGCCGGCTTCAGCGGCCAGTTCCGCTAGGCGGAGGGCGCTGAGGCTGGTCTGCTCGGACGGTTTGAGGACCACGGAGTTGCCTGCGGCGAGGGCCGGGGCGACTTTCCAGGCGGTGATAATCAGCGGGTAGTTCCAGGGCACGACGGCGCCGATCACGCCGAGCGGTTCACGGGAAATAATCGCGAGGGCGTTGCGCGGGGTGGGTGCGACCTCGTCGTAGATCTTGTCAAGGGCTTCGGCGTACCAGCGGAAAGTGCGGGCGCAGCTGGGGACGTCGACGCCGAGGGCGTCGCTGATCGGGTGGCCGCTGTCCGTGGATTCGAGCAGCGCGAGTTCCTCGAGGTTTTCAAGGATCAGGTCGGCGAGCCGGGTGAGGACCTGCTGGCGGTGGCGCCGGTCGGTCCGCGACCATGCCCCGGATTCGAATGAGCGGTGCGCCGCCTGCACGGCATCGTCGACGTCCGCCTCCGCCGCGGCCGCCACGTGCGCGGTCACGGAACCGTCCCGGGGGGACACTGTGGGGAAAGTCCCGGCATCGCGGGCGTTGCGGAAACTGCCGTTGATGAACAGTCCCGTGGCGGGCTGCTGGGCCGCGGCCCGTGCGATCCAGTCGTTCTTTGTTGCTGTCATTACGTGTTCCTTAGACTGAGTATTTCTTGACGGCGTCGTAGTCGATGACGGCGCCCAGACCCGGCATGTCCGGGACCCGCAGCGAGCCGTCGCTGTCGATCTCCAGCGGTTCCATGAAGAAGTCGCGGCGCGCCGGGGTCCAGCCGGGCGGATCGTAGGGAAACTCCAGGTATGGGCCGGCGTCGACGCCGGCAGCCACGTGGAGGTTCGCCAGCAATCCAAGGCCGTTACTCCACGTGTGCGGGGTAAAGAACCGATGTTTGAGGTTAGCGGTTTCGGCCACCTGGCGTGCCCGGTACATGCCGACGGCGAGTGCCACATCGGGCTGGTAGATGTCGTAGGCGTCGGCTTCGATCAGAGCCATCATTTCGGCCATGCTGCGAACCATTTCACCGCCGGACACCTGGATTCCGGTTTGTTCGCGGACGCGCTGTGCGCCCCGGATGTCGGTCTGCGGGAGCGGCTCTTCCAGCCAGCGGACGTCAAGGTCGGCCAGTTGAGAGGCGAGCTTGTGCACTTTGGACAGTTCCAGCGCCGGTTCGATGTCACCGCTCATGCGCCACATCTGGTTCAGGTCCACCATGAGGTCGAAGTCGCTGCCCACGGCTTCGCGGGCGGCACGGACCGATTCAACGCCTTCGTCGAGACGGTCCCGGGAGATGCGGATTTTCATGGCCTTGAAACCGCGGTCCTTGGCCGCGAGTGCGGACTCTGCCCGGGCAGCCGGCGCCTTCAGCTCGCCGGAGGAAGCGTAGGCCAGCAGCCGGTCGCGGGCACCGCCGAACAAGGTGGCCACCGGGAGTCCGGCCACTTTGCCGATGATGTCCCAGAGCGCGGCTTCCAGTGGCCAGTAGCGGCCGCCGTGGAAGTTGATCGTTTCGATCCGGCGGACTTGGTTGAGGATGGCCATCGGGTCGGTGCCGATGAACAGGTGCTCATAGGCTTCGAAGCCGTCCATGGTGTCGCCGGAGCCTACACCGGTGATGCCTTCGTCGGTGTCCACTTCCACCAGGGTGGCCGCGAAGGAGGTCCGGGGTACCGGGTCCCAGGCTGCGTTGAAGGGAGGGTCAAGGGGCAGGATCATGCGGGTCAGCCGGATGGCGGTGATCTTCATTTGTTGTCAGCCTCGCGGGGTGAAGAAGGGGTTGGACGGGGAGTTGCGGGCACCTATCACAGCCGCGGTGGCGGGCAGCCGCCGTGCGCCGTTGGCGAGTGCGGTGCGCACGGATTCGCGGTTGTTGAGGTAGACGGTTTCTTCGTCGTCGGCGTCGGGGTTGACCCACACGGCGGTGATCACGACGTGTGAGTCGGCCTGTTCTTCGGTGACTGTTCCGTTGTGCAGGGCGTCCGCGACTCCGGCGGCGATGCCTGCCTGGGCGGCGCCCCAGATCAGTAGTCCGTGACGGTCGTTGGCGGGGGCCGCTTTGGTGACGAAGAGGGTCAGCGGCTTGACCGGGAGGGAGGGGCGGAGGACGGTGACGAACGGGACGTGGCCCGCGCTGGGTGTGGCGAGTGCTGTCGCCCAGGCGGTGCCGGCGGGTCCGTTCCGGTGGCCCAGGACGGTGTTCACATGGGCTGCGTTAACGCCGTCGCCGATGAATGATTCGCCGATTTGGACATCGGCCTGTTCCCGGGGTTGTACCTGTGCTTGGCCCGAGGCCTGTGTTTGCGTGGTCATGGTTAGATCAGTCCCTCGGATTCGAGCCATGCCTTGGCGATTTCGTCCGGGTCGTCACCGTCGACGTCGGCTTTGGCGTTGAGCTGCTGCATGACCTCGGTGGTGAGTTTCGGGGAGACCTTGGCCATGACGTCGGCGATGGCGGGGTACTTTGCCAGGACGTCGGCCTTGATGGTGAGGGCGCCCTGGTAGATGGGGAAGAACTGCTTGTCATCCTCCATGACCGTGAGCTTCAGTGCTGCGATCCGGCCGTCCGTTTCGAAGACTTCGCCGAAGTTGCAGTCCTGGCCTTTCTGGGTGGCGGTGTAAATGACGCCGGTGTCCAGCATGGAGACCTTTGCCTCCGGGCTCAGCCCGTACTCCTTTTGCAGGCCGGGCCAGCCGTCATCGCGGGTGGAGAATTCGCTCTCCATGCAGAAGGTCTGCTCGCTCGCGGGGAGTTTCGCAACATCCGAGAGGGACTTGATGTTCAGTTCCTTGGCCTTGTCCTCGCGGATGGCAAAGGCATAGGTGTTGTTCAGGGGGGCCGGGTCCAGCCACGCGATTCCCTTTTTGGCGTCGGCTTCCTTCACGGCCTCGAACATTTCGTTTTTGTCCTTGAGGGGTGTGGTCTGCTTGTTGTAGGTAATCCAGGACGTACCCGTGTACTCCCAATAGCCGGCAAACTGCCCGGTTTCGAAGGCGGTGCGGACGTTGGCGGATCCCACCACGCTGGTGTTGGTGGTCGTTTCGGCGCCGTGGGCGTTAAGGACCTGGCTGGTGATGTGGGACAGGATGAACTGTTCCGAGAAGTCCTTGGCGCCGAAGACTCCGGTGAGTCCTTCGAGTTCGTTGCCTTTTTGTTCGCTGGTCGATGATGTGGCGGCGCCTCCGCAGGCGGTGAGGGTCATGGCAGCGGCAACGGCGGTGGCCAGGAGGGCGAGAACGGGTTTCTTCATGGTGGGGTCCTTTGGGGTTTGGGGAAGCACGGGTCAGATGCCTTTGGGTTTGAGGAGATCTTCGGCCAGGCCTGCGAGCCAGTCGATGGTGAGTGCAATGCAGGAAACCACGACGGCGCCGGTGATAAGGACGGGCCAGCGCTGTAGCTTGAGTCCGTTGACGATCATGTCGCCGAGGCCTCCGGCGTTGATGAAGGTGGCAACGGTGGCGACGCCGACGCAGAACACGAGCGCGGTCCTGAGGCCGGCCACGATGACTGGGATGGCCAGGGGCAGCTCGATCCTGGTGAGCACCTGGAACGGACGCATGCCCATCCCCCGTGCTGCCTCGGTGAGGCTGGAGTCGACCTGTTCCAGCCCCACGAGCGTGTTCCGCAGGACAGGGAGGACGGAGTAGGCCACCAGGCCGACAAGAGCTACCTCGAAACCGAGTTTCCAGACGATGGCCAGCAGGATCACCAGTCCGATTGCCGGCGTGGACTGGCCCACGTTGGCGATTCCGAAGACGACCGCGTGTACTGCTTTTGAATGGACCCGGCTAAGGGCGATGCCGGCCGGGATGGCGATGGCCGCCACGATCGCCGAGGCAACCACCGTCAGCCGCAGGTGCTCGAATGTTCTGTCCTGCAGGTACGCCCAGTTCAAGGTCCGCAGTTCGATGGAGTCCAGCGAGAGCGAGGAGATCCACAGGAACAGGGTCAGCAGTGCGACGGCGATGACGATCGGGGTGCCGAACCGTTTGAAGGAGAAGTATTTTCCGCGGCGGTTGGATGCCGTTCCGAATGCTGTGGAGACGTCGCGGGTGGCCTGGGCAGTCATGGCCGGCCACCTGCGGCGAGGACTCCGCCGCCCAAGGGCGCCTCCGTCTGGCCTCCACGGGTGAGCGCGGGGATTTCCGCGCCCAGGGCTGCTGAGATTCTCTCGATGTCAATGGAGCCCACTACGCGGCCCTGCCCGTTGACCACTGCCACGGGTGTTCCGCCGGAGAGGACCAGGGAATCGAGGGCGTTGCGGAGGGAGTCATTGATGCTGACTTCAATGGCTCCCCGGACGGGGACGTTGGGACCCAGAGTTGCCTGGTGCACGGGGATCAGGCCGAGGCGCTTCAGCGCCGCGCCGTGACCCACGAATTGGGAGACGTAGTCATTGGCCGGGCTGGCCAGGATATTCGCCGGCGTATCGAACTGTTCAATCTGGGAACGTTCGGACAGTACCGCGATCCGGTCTCCAAGCCGCACGGCTTCGTCGAAGTCGTGCGTGACAAAGACGATGGTCTTGCTCAGCTTTTCCTGCAGGCGGAGGAATTCGGTCTGCAGCTTCTCGCGGGTGATGGGGTCCGTGGCGCCGAAGGGCTCGTCCATGAGCATGACGGGTGGATCGGCGGCGAGGGCCCGGGCTACACCGACGCGCTGCTGCTGGCCTCCGGAGAGCTGCCTGGGATAGCGGGATGCGTATGCTTTTGGATCCAGTCCGACTACCGAGAGCAGTTCTTCAACGCGGGTCTGGGTTTTGTTCTTGTCCCAGCCAAGCAGTCTGGGGACCACAGCGATGTTCTCCGCGATGGTCATGTGGGGGAACAGGCCGATCTGCTGGATCACGTATCCGATTCGGCGTCGGAGTTCGTTGGGGTTCAGCGACAGGATGTCTTCCCCGTCGATGGTGATGGACCCGGACGTGGGTTCGATGATGCGGTTGATCATCTTCATCGTGGTGGTCTTTCCGCAGCCTGACGGGCCCACGAACATGATCAGTTCGCCAGGGGCGATGTCCATGGAGAAGGACTCCACGGCGGGGCCGGCCTGGCCGGGGTACGTCTTCGTGACGTTAGTCAGGTTGATCCGGGCACCTGCGGCCGGACGGGAGATTGGTTCAGACACGAAGTCCCCTTGAAGTAGTGAGGCGGCGGACGAGCACGAACGCTCCATCCAGCAGGAGGGCAAGGATGATGACGCCGACAGTGCCGACGATCGCGAAGCTGGTGGCATTCTTGGAGCCGAGGCTGGACAGTCCCTTGAAGATCATCTGGCCGAGGCCGGGTCCGCCGACGTAGGCCGCAATGGCGGCGATGCCCATGGACAGCTGGGCGGAGACGCGCACGCCCGTCAGGACGACGGGCCAGGCCATGGGCAGCTGGACGCGGAAGAGCGTCTTGAACTTCCCCATTCCCATGCCCAGTGCGGATTCGGAGACGGCAGTCGGTACCTCTCGCAGGCCCACCACGGTGTTGCGGATGATGGGAAGCAGGGCGTAGAAGGCGAGGCCCACGACCGTCGGCGTCCAACCGAGCCCCAGAACAGGGATCAGGAGCGCCAGTAAGGCCATGGACGGGATGGTCAGGCCAACGCCTGCGCCGGCAATGGCAACGGAGCGGCTGATTGGCTTGTCCCAGACAAGAATTCCGATGCCGACGCCGACAACAGTGGCGATCAGCAGGGAAACCAAAACAACCACGAGGTGCTCAGTGGCAGATTCGGCGATGTCTGCCGATCTCTTCGTGAGGAACATACCGAAGTCCGAGAAGAACGAGTCGTTCAACGTGATCCTCCTTTTCACTTCGTCGGGTCAGGGATCATGGCCCACATCTGCGTGAGCTGTGCCACAACCGTAAAGGCAGAGTTCCCTTTTGCGCAATGCTAGTTGTTGATATGTCAACGGGTCTTTGTTACTGTCATTCTGTGATCGACTCTTCGAACCGCTCGAACGGCGCCCCCGCAACGACCGCCCGCCCTGCCCGGCGTAACTCCTCCGGACTCAGGCGCGACCTGGAACTGCTGGAAATTCTCGGTACACCCGAGGCTGCCGCCGCCTCAGGACTTGGCGTTAGCAAAGTGGCTGAAATTGCAGGCCGCGACAAGGCCCAGGTTTCCCGTACCCTCGCCACGCTTGCTGAAGCCGGGCTGGTCAGCAGGGATCCGGTAAGCCTGCTGTACACCCTGGGCTACGGCCTCTATGCGCTGGCGGCGAGGACGGCGGAGGCAAGGATGGTCAGCTCAGCCGCGCCGTACCTCAAGCGGGTTTCCGCCGCCACCCACGAGACGACGCATCTGTGCGTGTTGCGCGGCGGCAGTGTGCTGACGCTGAAGAGCGAAATGTCTAACCACACCTACCGTGCCCTGGGGTGGGAAGGTGTCAGCGTGGATGCATGGGGTACCTCTGCGGGCAGGGTGCTCGTCAGCGACTGGGACGAAGCCGCTCTCCGTGACTGGTACGACAGCCATGTCGCTCTGGCCGCTGGCGATCTCGGAGCGTCTCAACAGGAGCTGTCCCCTCTGGCCCTCGAGGCGGGGCAGGACCCTGCTATGAGAAACACGCCGTCAAAAATCAGAACTTTCTCCGACCTCAGCGCGGAAATCGCCCTGATACGTCGGCGAGGATATGCCACCGTGGATGAGGAGTTCGAGCTCGGCGTTGTCGGCGTCTCAGCACCCGTTTTCGACTTCAAGCAGCGGGTAGTCGCCGCTTTCAACGTCAGCGCTCCAAAACAGCGATTCGGCCGGCACCTCGAGCAGGCAGGAACACTCGCCGCCAAAGTCGCCATGGAGTTCTCCGCATCGCTGGGTGCGCCCGCAGAACTGACTGCGGGACTCCGCGGATGAGGCGGCGACGCTGAATCATCGGCCGCCGATACCCTCTGCGTTCAAGAGCCCAGGGATCTCTCCGACGAGGACGTGGCCGGCGTGGATTCCGAAACGATGGAGTGGATGGCTGGCGTTTCGGCAGAGGACCGCCGGCGGAAGTCTGTCACTACCGCAGTCTGTGAGTCTCAGCTGCAGCCGTAAGCGGAGATTAGGTCAACGCGGGCCGAGCATGGTCCTTTGACGCGTTACGGGAAGGTGTCGTTTACGTGCTTGGACTCCGCGGCCAGCGGTCGCGATGGCATCAAGGGCTGGTTCAAAACGTTCAGCTATGACCGCCGCCGTCCCCCACGCGCCCGTCACTTCCAGGTGAAGGTCCGGTCACAAATTGCCCGCATTTGCCGTTAAGTCAGCTCGGCGCGGTTTCGCTTTTTCTGAGCCAGAGTGAGCTCCCGATTAATTGCCTCGATGTCCAGATATCCGGGGTCAAAGGGCTCATCAGTGCCGGTCACCTCGGCGACCCACGCCGAATGTTCAACGTGGTCAGGATGGGCCGGATCGGCCAGAGCATCCAGAATCTCCTCGAACCCGGGCATGCCGCCGGAATCTTCCAGCGGGCCGCGCCGGGCTCCGCCGATCAGCCGCGCCGGCGGAGTAGTCTCCGTCGCAGGGCGGCTGGAAATCAGCTCGATCCGGTGAAGCCAGCTGTCACCGAAATCGTACTCATAGAACGCCATCCCCGATCCACTCGCCAGGAGTTGATCCAACGAGCAGTCCTCCTCCGCCCGGTCCCCCGGTTCTTCGCACCACTGCTGCGGGAGCCACTGCAAAGCTTCAGGTACCTCGCCACCAATCGGCCGCAGAGGTGCGAAGGGATCGCTGCCGGTAAATCGGTGCAGATGGCATCCTCCCAGCCAAAGGCCACCTGCAGGACCCCGTGTACCTGATCCAGCGATGTTGAGCCCCGGACCTCCAGCTGACGCCAGATCTCCGGATGACTGCCGACAAGAAGCACCCGCAGCTCCAGCACTGAATCCTGTCCGTTCGGGTGCTTGTCGTCGTCCTGTTTCATGGCGCCATCGTCTCAAACCACACACGGTTACCCGAAATAAGCAGCCCGGGGGCCGCTGTGCCAACAGCAGAGCCTGTGCAACGCTGGCTGAGAAGTTGGATGGTTCGCGGCGTTGCGTCTACCGGCGCCGGCTCTCACCAGGCCCTCGTGTGCGCCGCGGCGATTGCCGCAGCATGCCGCTCGATCGCCGCCGGCGGATCCTCTCGACGCGCGTCTTGGATGAGGTCGGGATAGCATCTGCTGCATGGACAGGGAACACGAGCTGATTCTTGCTGAGCTGGACGCTGACGCCGATCGCCTGCAAGGCCTGAGCCTGGAAGACCTCGGCTACATTCCGGATCCCCGGGATTTCTCCGACGAGGACCTGGCCAGCGTCGATTCCGAAACGATGGAATGGATGGCTGGGATTTCGGCAGAGGACCGCCGGCGGAGTCTGAGCCGGGCACGCCTTCTGACCGGGGCCATCTGGCACGCCTCAGTGACTCTCATCGATCAGCTGTTCCAGGACGTCCACACGCTGCATGAAAAAGGGTCGGTCACGCGCGAAGACATCGACGACACCTGGATTCTCTCAGGCCTGCCACCACAGTACGCGGAAAAGTACAACGGACTCTTCGCCCAGCGTTTCCTGGTGGTGGCCGCTGACATGACCCTCAAACTCACCAGCGGCTGGACCTCTCCCAGTTGTGTGGCCCAGGAACTCGCCGTCCGCTGCCTCCTGGACCAGATCGAGATCACCGCAGACACCTATGACCTGGACCTTGACCCGCACTGGCGGGGCACTCTTACCGACCGGCTCCTCGAAGACACCGACAGCGACATGCTTTACGACCGGAGCCTCGACGGATTCCAGCACGATGAAAGATTGACCCGGCAGCTCCGCCTGGCCCCCATGGCACTGGACTACTGGTTCGAACCTTTCAACGAAGACGGCCAGGTTACCCCTTACGCCCGCTGACCCAATGCCCAGCTCCGAATGCCTTGAAGCCCGCCTAATTCACGCTGATTCGCGTAGCGGGAGGAGCGGCGCGCTAGCCTTCACATTCGATGCAGTACGAGTGGCCGTTCTTTTCGCGTGCGAGCTGGGAACGGTGCCTGACCAGGAAGCAGGAGTAGCAGGTGAACTCGTCGTCGGCCTGGGGGATCACCTGAACGGTCAGTTCCTCGGCGACGAACTCTCCGCCGGGGGTCATCGCGTCATCCAGTGCGTCGGCCTCGTCCAGGTCGCGGACGACGCTTCTGGCATCCGGTGCGTTCGCGGATTGCAGCGCCTCGAGGGAGCGCTCCTGGGATTCCTTGACGTCGGAACGTACTTCGTCGTAATCGGTTGCCACTGCGGTGGTTCTCTTCTCTGGTGTTCTTACCGGACCGACATGCAACCTACACCATGGCCCCGCCAATCCTTCGCGGTGAGACGAGATGCAGCCTTGGTAAGACGTTTTGCGTCTTAGACATTCCCAGGGTTGGCATGGTGTGCCGCGTCGGTTCGGCCTATTCCAGCGCTGCGACGTGTCCCGCGGTGGAAGTCCTTGTTGTTCCGCCGGTGGGAGTCTGTAGTAGGCGTAGGCGGCGACGGCCCCCCTCGGGTTGCGCCGCGGCGAAAGTGGCAATTGCCGCTCATGGCCAGCTGCCCGGTACACGGGCGCCGGCTCGAAACTTACGAGGGACACCCTCCTGATTACAGTCGGTGGGCACTCCAGCACATGACCAGCGGGCGCTTCCGGAGTCGTTGTCCCTCCTGGACCGGCGCACCGGGCAAGCGATAACCACCTCGCCGCAAAAATACCGGCGCATCGCCGCCCGCCGGGGACCGACGAGGGCCCTCGTCGCCGTCGTGCACTCCATCCTCACCTCGGTCTGGCACATGCTCACCACCGGCGAGGTCTACCGGGACCCCCGGCCGGACTTCGCCGAATGCCAACCGGCCCGCACCCGCGCACGGGCCGTGAAACAAATCGAGGAGCTCGGCTACACCGTCTCCTTGGAACCACTCACCCACACTGGCTGAGACCGCGGGGACACCGTATTTATACGTTAGTAATGTGCAGTCCATTGATCCCGTGGTTAGGTTGGTGCTCAACGATCCCTGGTCACGGGTGTGTAGTGCAGTGTCCTTGGGGGCTATGGCGGTGTTTACGATGATGAGGATGCGC
>Ga0105047_10014070_pt1 | contig 12725 bp, 11 predicted proteins | sample MAT04_FD_78384 | JGI IMG/M metagenome (GOLD analysis project Ga0105047, IMG submission 78384) | Freshwater microbial communities from Lake Fryxell liftoff mats and glacier meltwater in Antarctica - MAT-04 (megahit assembly) | ecosystem: Environmental > Aquatic > Freshwater > Ice > Liftoff... | reverse complement strand
GCCTATCGCACCGGCGATTGGGGCCGCACCCGCGACGGACTCATTTTCTTCGAGGGCCGCATGGATGGGCAGATCAAGCTCCACGGCTACCGCATCGAGCTCGGTGACATCGAAGCGCATTTGCAGCGACTGCCGGAGATTGCAGACGCGGTCGTGCTCGTCGTCGAAAAAGGCGGCAAGCCCGATTCGCTCGCCGGCTTTGTCGTACTCCGCGAGCGTGGCGCCGGCTCGGACTTCGAGCTCGGACTGGCCCTGAAAAAGCAACTCGCTGTCCGCCTTCCGAGTTACATGGTACCGCGCAAATTCTGGTTCCTGGACGCCTTCCCGATGACCGCCAATGGCAAGGCCGATCGTCGGAAGCTCGCGGAGATGCTCCGGTGACGCCCTACTCGGACTTCACCTACTTCGGGCTGCTGCTCTACGCCGTCATCCCGACGATTCTGCTCGGCCTCTTTGGTCGCGCCAACAGCCGCTGGGCACTCGTCGTCTCCATCGCGTTCCTCGTCCTGCAATTCGATACACCGCTCGCCGTGCGCCCGGGCAAGGAGTTGCTGGAGATCTGGATTGTCTTTGGCTACGCGGTTTATCAGTGGGCGCTGGCCGCGGCGTTCTTGCGGCTGAAAATCCGGCAAGGGCTGTTCCCTGTTGCGCTCGTCCTCGCGATTCTCCCGCTCGCCGTCGCGAAGTGGCTGCCGCACATCGCGCCGCACACCGCCTTCGGTTTCTTCGGCATCTCCTACGTCTCTTTCCGCGCGCTCGATGTCATCTTCAGCATCCGCGACAAGGTCGTCACCGCGCTCCCGCCCGTCACCTACTTCGCCTTCCTCTTTTTCTTTCCGACCGTTTCCTCGGGTCCGATCGACCGCTTCCGCCGCTTTTCCCAGGACTGGCAGCGCCGCCGCAACCGCGCCGAATTCCTCGACGACCTCGACGTCGCCGTGCAGCGCCTCTTCCGCGGCTTCCTTTACAAATTCATCATCGCCGCGCTCATCCGCACGCACTGGATGGACCCGGTGGCGCAAGGCGGCGGGACGAACGTGATCAGCTACATGTACGCTTACACGTTCTACCTGTTTTTCGATTTCGCGGGCTACAGCGCCTTCGCCATTTCCCTCAGCCACCTGCTCGGTGTCCGCACGCCGGAGAATTTCCACCGCCCCTTCCTCGCGCCCAACATTCGGGATTTTTGGAATCGCTGGCATATCTCGCTCTCGTTCTGGTTTCGCGACCATATCTACATGCGCTTCCTGCTCGCGGCGGCGAAAGGCAAGTGGTTCAAAAACAAACACACCGCCTCCTACGTCGGGCTCTTCCTCACCTTCGGCCTCATGGGCGTTTGGCACGGCACCGAGTGGTATTACCTCCTTTACGGCGTCTATCACGCCGCGCTCCTTTCGGGCTACGATTGGTTCGCTCGGTGGAACAAGACGCGCCACTGGCTGAGCGGCGGCAAGGGTTGGGAAGTCGTGAACATCCTGCTCACCTTCCACGCCGTCGCTTTCGGCCTGCTCCTCTTCTCGGGACGCTTCGTGGCGCCGGCGGTGCCGGAACGCGACGAAGCGGTGGAAACGCTGACGTGTTTTGAAATCTCCGGCTACGTTTGGGATCGCAACACGGGGAAGGAACCCGCGCAGGTGGACATCTCGATGGATGGCCAGATCATCGGGCGCGTCACGGCCAATGAACCCCGGGAAGATCTTCTCGAGAAGGGCTACGGAGACGGCCGCCACGGCTTTCGCTTCAAGCTGCCGCCCAGCGCGCGCGATGGGCGCGAGCACTGGGTAGTCCCGGTGGTGGTCGTCGGGACCCCGCGCGAAATACCCGGCCCCTACATCATCAAGTGTCCGTCCGCCGAGGAGCCCGCCGCGCCGCCTCCGCCCTAGCCTTCGCCACGATTTCGTGGCGTATGCACGCGCGTCTTGCGCAAGCGCAGCCAGTTGTTCCAAGTCTTCCGCAGCTTGTCCTTGCGCGACATATAGCTCTGGCTCAACTCCGTGCCCTTGCTGATCTGGCCGAGGATGCCTTTCACGGAAAAATCTTCGGTATGCAAAATCGTGTAGGCCGTGCCGATCGCCGCCTCGTGGTGCGCGTCGCTGCCCGCCGTCATGGGCAATTTTTTCATCGTCGCGTAGTCCAGAGCCTGCCGATTGTAGCGCTTCAGCGTGGTCGCCGCGTTGAAGACTTCGAGCCCATCGATCGGCAAGGTATCCAACACCGACTGCCGGATGCCCGCGCGAAAAAGATCATACGGATGTGGCGGGATCGCCAGCCCGCCCATTGAATGCACCAGATCGCACACCTCCTTTGCCGGCGTCCCCTTCAAATACGGCAGGATCACTCCCAGGCACAGCAGATGTCCTTCCGCCGTTGTCACCTCCACCCCGGGAATGACGAGGAAATCATCGACCGGCTGGCCATCCTCGCGCACGAGTCCCTTGTCGAGCAGGTAGCGGCAGGCGTCCGAAGTATTGTGATCCGTCATGGCAAAGCCGTGCAGCCCCTTCTTCCGCGCCGCGGCAATCAGAGATTCGGGACTGCTCACGCCGTCGCCCGAGAAGAACGAGTGGCAATGAAGGTCAATATTGTAACCCATGAGGAGAAGGATGAAGGATGAGGGATGAAGGCGGAAGAAAAATGGCGCGCGGCGCGGGTGGAAGTTGCCGGAAGCCCTCCCCGGTGCGGAGCGAAATCTCTTCCTCCTTCAACCTTCATCGTTGCCCGCGCCGGCCGGCGCAGCCCTTCGGCACCGCGTTCCGCGCTGGCTGTCTCGCTCCGCTCGGTTCATCCTTTCCCCCATGTTTGCCTTCAAAGAATGGACCCTGATCTGCGACGCCCTCGGGGGCGGCGCGCAGAGCCTCATCATCCGCAAGGGCGGCATCGCCGAGGGGCGCGACGGCTTCCGCTTCAAGCACGCCGACTTTCTGCTTTTTCCGACGCTCTTCCACGAGCAGGCCGCCAAGCTCAAACTCCCCCCTGACACCGCGCTCCCGGCCCCGCGCCCCGACGGCCAGCACGCGCTCGCGCTCGCCGCCCACGTCGAGTGGACCGCCGACGTCACCGACTGGGAGAAAGTCCGCGCCCTCGAACCTTTCCACCAATGGACGGAAAAGGAGATCCGCAAACGCTTCGATCAGGACGACCAGCCCGGCGTCAGTCTCGCCCTCGTCCGGATCCAGCGCCTCAGCGCCCCGCACCTTTTCCCCGACGCCCCGAAGTATGGCGGCTGCCGTTCGTGGATCGAAGTCCCCGCCCTCTCCGACGACACCACGCTCACGCCCGTGCTCGACGAGGCCACCCACGCCCAGCGCCGGCAAGCCATCCGCGCCCTCATCTAGCGGTCCGGAGCCACCCGAACCGGATTGGTGCGAGGCTCCCGATATTGTCCGCGAACACAAAGACTCTGAATTCAGAAGCTCAATGGATTTAGCGCGACATCATCTCACTGATCGTCAGCCCCCCTTTTCGAAGTACGTTCGAAGTCTAAATCACAAATCGGCTTGAATCGCCTAAATCAAGCGCTGAAAAGAACAGGCTCCGCGGATCAAGGCTTCTTCGGTGCGGGGGAGGGGGAGTTCGCGCTGGCCGTGGCTGATCTCGAAGAGGATCGGGACGCCGGCCAGTTCTTCGAGCATCGCGCGGTTCGTCGTGGTCGCGAGGTCGTCGTCCGCGGTGGGGCGGTTGAGGATGAGGCCGGCGCAGGCGAGGCCGCGGGAGCGGATGGCGGCGAGGGTGAGCAGGGTGTGGTTGATGGCGCCGAGTTTGTTGGCGACGACGATGGCCACGGGCAGGCCCATTTCCTCCGCGAGATCGGCGACGAAGTAGTCGCGCGTGATGGGCACGAGCCAGCCGCCGGCGCCTTCGACGATGAGTGAGGGGTGCGCGGAACGGGCGCGGCCAAAGGCTTCGCGGATGAGGTCGAGATCGACGGTGCGGTGCTCGATGATCGAGGCGGTGTAGGGCGCGGCGGGCGGGCGCAGCCAGACGGGGTTGATGTCGTTCAGCGGACTGGCGCCGTCGGACGCGGCGTGGAGCGCCTCGGCGTCGCCGCGGTCGCCGCAGCAGATGGGCTTGAGGCCGACGCAATCGTGCCCGGCGGCGCGCAGGGCGCGGACGAGGAGGGCGGCGACGTAGGTCTTGCCGATATTGGTGTCGGTGCCGGTGAGGAAGAGGTTCATGGGCGGAAGGGGCGCGTGTTTCACGGGCGTGTCATTCTGAGCGGAGGGTAACGAAGACGAAGAATCCCGCGGCTTTCCCTGCGAGGTTGCCCGTGGGGCGTCGGGATTGCCTGCGGCGTTCTGCGGCTCTTCGACTCCGCTCAGAATGTCTGAATCATTAGACGCCGATGAGGTCCTGGATGACGCTGGCGATCCGGTCGGCCTGGGCGTTGATCCGGTCGCCGTCGCGGCCTTCGATGAGGAGGCGGATCTTCGGCTCGGTGCCGCTGTAGCGCAGGAGCACGCGGCCCGCGCCGGCCAGTTCCTTCTCGGCTTCGGCCATGAGCCGGGTGACGTCGGGCAATTCTTCAAGCGGCTTCTTCTCGCGCACCTTCAGGTTGCGCTGGGCCTGCGGATACTTCGAGAGGCAGCGCTTGAGTTCGCTGAGCGGCTTGCCGGTTTCGACCACGATGCGCAGGATTTGCAGCGCGCTCACGATGCCGTCGCCGGTCGTGGAAAAGTCGCGGAAGATCATGTGCCCGCTTTGTTCGCCGCCGACATTGAGGTCCTGCTTCATCATTGCCTCGATGACGTAACGGTCGCCGACCTTCGTTCGCAGCACCCGCCCCTCGGCTTTTTTCAGCGTCTCGTCGAGGCCGAAGTTGCTCATCACCGTGGCGACGAGGGTGTTCTGGGCGAGGCGTCCGCGCTTGATGAAATCGAGCGCGGCGATGGCCATGATTTCGTCGCCATCGACCAACTCGCCATTTTCATCGCAGAGGATCACGCGGTCGGCGTCGCCGTCGTGGCTGATGCCGAAGTGCGCCTTCGTTTCCTTGACGATGCGCTGGATCTCTTCGGGATGCGTGCTGCCGCAGTCGCGGTTGATGTTGCGGCCGTTCGGGGTGTTGTGCGCGACGATCACGTCCGCGCCGAGTTCGCGCAGGATGCACGGCGTGGATTTGTAGGCCGCGCCATTGGCGACATCCACGGCGATGCGCATGTTTTCGAGGGTGCGCCCGCGGGGAAAACTCTGTTTGGCGTACTCGACGTAGCGCCCGAGCGCGTCGTCGATGCGCGTGGCGCGGCCGATTTTGCCCGCCGTCGGGCGGATCGATTCGATCTCGCCGCTGAAGACGAGGTGCTCGATCTGCTTTTCGATTTCGTCGTCCAGCTTGTAGCCGTCCGGACGGAAAAACTTGATGCCGTTATCCTCGTAAGGATTGTGCGAAGCACTGAGCACAATGCCCGCATCGGCGCGCAGCGAGCGCGTAATGTAGGCGGTGCCCGGCGTGGGCAGCGGCCCGATGAGCAGCACGTCCGCGCCGAGCGACATCACGCCGGCGGCCAGGGCGTTTTCCAGCATGTAGCCGGAGAGGCGCGTGTCCTTGCCGATCACGATCGTGGTGCGCCCACTCGAGCGGCCTTGCAGCACGCTCATCTGGGTGAAGATGTGGGCGGCGGCGCGACCGAGCTTGAGCGCGGTTTCCGCGGTGACGGGCTCGATGTTGGCCGTGCCGCGCACACCGTCGGTGCCGAAGAGACGGCGCTCGCCGTTGCCGTTGGAGGATTCGCCGGGGGCGTTACTTTTTCTTGGGGTTGCCATAGCTGTTGGCTTCGAACTGAAATTTCTCCTGCGCCTGAAAGCGCTTTTCGAGTTCGAACTGAAATCTAGAAGGCGAGGTGGTCGTTTCCAGGCTCTTGCGGATGACCGACCACAGAATGACGGCGAGCACCAGCGACACCACTTTTGCCAGCCAGTTGTTTAGAATCAGTTTCATCGGTGAGGGAGAAAAGTTCGCCCAGCCGACGGGCAAAACTCTCAGGGTCGAAGCTTCTTTCGATCGCCCCGCGATGACAAATGGAAACGATCCCGGTTTCCTCGGAGACGACGACGACGATCGCATCGCTCTCCTCGCACAGCCCGAGCGCGGCGCGGTGGCGCAGCCCGAGCGCGCGGTCGAGATCGGCCCGCTGGGTGATCGGGAAAATGCAGGCCGCGGAAACGATGCGATCGTTGCGGATGATAATGCCGCCATCGTGCAGCGGCGTTTTCGGGAAGAAGATGCTGACCGCGAGTTCGGTCGAGAGTGCGCAGTCGATCTTCACGCCACTCTCCGCGAAACTCTCGATATTCTGTCCACGCTCAATGGCGATGAGCGCGCCGAGCTGGCGGTTGGCGAGGTCGAAGGTCATCTCGCGTACGAGGTCGAGGGTGGCGCGGTTTTGGTTGTTGGAAAAAAAGAGCCGGTGGGCGCCGAGTGCAGCCAGTCCGCGGCGGAGTTCCGGCTGAAAGATAATGACGAGGGCGATGGCGAGGACCTTCGACAGACTCTCGAAGATCGAGCCGATGACCGTCAGGCCGAGGATCTGCGAAAGCAGCATGACGGTGAGGAAAATGACGACGAGCCCGACGAGGACGTTGGCGCCCGGCGTGCCTTTGAAGAAGCGCCAGGTGTAATAAATCGCCACGGCGAGCAGGCCGAGTTCCACGGCATCCTTCCAATAACCCAGGACGGTATTGATGACGTTCACGCGATGGCCTCCGGGTCGAGGATCGCTTCGGTCATGCGCAGGGCTTCGGTGTTGGATCGCGCTGCGTGGACGCGAAAGATATTGGCGCCGCGCGTCCGGGCGTAGCTCGTAACCGCCACCGTCGGCCACGCGCGGTCGTCGAGCGCGTCGCTGCCCAGCACTTTGCCGAGGAAGGATTTGCGCGAGACGCCGAGGACCATCGGGCGGCCCTCCACCCGCATGGATTCAAGGCTCCGCAGGAGCACGAGATTGTGCTCCATGGTCTTGCCGAAGCCAATTCCGGGATCGAAAGCGAGTTGCATGGGGTGGATGCCGCACGCTAGGCACGCCTCAAAAGTTTGTCGAAAAAATTCCCGGATTTCCCCGACAAGGTTGTCGTAAGAAGGACTACGCTGCATGTCGCGCGGCTGGCCCTGCATGTGCATGGCGATGGCGCCCGCGCCGGTCTCGCGGACCACGGTGCGCATCGCCGGGTCGCGCAGTCCGGTGACGTCGTTGACGATGTCCGCGCCCGCTGCCATGGCGGCCCGCGCGACGGCGGGTTTCATCGTGTCGATGGAGATGACGTAATTCGGATTGCTGACCGTCAGTTGCTCGATCACCGGCAGCACGCGGCGCATTTCCTCCGCCTCCGGGACGGGTTCCGCGCCGGGCCGCGTCGATTCGCCGCCGACATCGATGATCTCCGCACCTTCCTCCGCCAGTTGTCTGCCGTGCGCGACGGCGCGCTCCACGTCGATATACTGGCCGCCATCCGAGAACGAATCGGTGGTCACGTTCAGTACGCCCATGATCAGGGCGCGACGCGACACATCGAAACTGCGGCTTTTGGTTTGCCAAATCATTTTCTCGAACCCGCGCGGAATGGTGCAACAATCCCCGCAGGAAGGTCGTAAAGGACCATGCGCTGTCAGCGCCGCAACCGAAAACCCATATGAATGCCACCATCGAACAGACCCCTGTAGATCGCCCCCGCCAATTTCCGCCGTTCAGCCTGAACCGGCTGCTGACCACGGTCTTCAACCCGCAACCTGGTGAACGGGTTTGCATCCTCATCGACCTCGAAGACCCGCGCGAGGTGAAGGATTTTGCGTTCCTGAAAAATCCCGATCTGTCGATCCAGCGTCACGCGCACGATGTCTTCCAGCAAGGACTGCGCAATGGCGTGATGAAGGAACTGGGAATGGAAGGCGGCGAGATGTTCGCCTACGAAATCACCGGCGGGAGCAATCTCGATTTGCCGGAAAAGGCTTTTGCGTCCGATGGACGCGAGGTCGATCTGGTTGAGGACGTTTACAAAAAATACACCCTCGTGCTGTGCATCTCGACCTACTCGGCGACGGCACCGCTCACGGCGTTTGCCAAACAATACGGCTTCCGCGGCGCGACGATGCACGGGATGAATCAGGTCATTCTCGCCTCCGGATTGGCGGTCGATTATTTCGAGGTGAGCAAGCAGGCGGAGAAACTGCGGCTGGGCATGACCAAGGCGGATTGGGTCGAGATCGACTGCGTTTTCGATCGGCAAAAATTTACGCTGCATCTCGAACTCGGCGGACAGGAAGCGCAGAAGAGCCACGGTCTGTGCCGCGGCGGCCCGGACATCGCCAATCTGCCCGCGGGCGAAATTTATTACGTGCCGACGGATGCGACCGGCCAGTTTCCGCACAAGTATGAAGACGGCACGATCGGCCTGATGACCGTGACCGGCGGACGCATCAAGAAAGCCGAACTGCTGCGCGGCAACCCGGCGATCATCGACGAGCACAACGAAAAGCTCACTTCCGATCCGGTCACGGGAGAACTCGGCGAACTCGGCTTCGGCACGCAGGAATTGCCGGTCTCGGGACGCGACATTCAGGACGAAAAAATCCTCGGGACGATGCATGTCGCCACGGGTCGCAGCGATCATCTGGGCGGCACACTCACGCCGGATCGTTTCGCCAACAAAAAGAACGCGACCCACGACGATATCCTGTTCTCGCCGTCGAAAACGCCGGAGATCAATATCCCGCAAGTGCGCATGCATCGCGACGGCAAGACGGAAATCCTGATCGAAAGCTTCGTGCCGGCGGCTTACATGCGCGGCTTGCTGGCGAACTAGATCTCCGACCACTCACGCGCAACGCGGAGGAGCGGCCCGGCCCGCGTTCCGCGCTGCGCCGTTTTTGTCCATGAATATCTACGAGACTGACCGTCTCCTCGCGGAATACCTGCTCTTTCACTACGCCGAGCCGGCCGAAATCCTGCCGTACCATTTCGGCCCGGACGGCGCCTTGGACTATGCGGTGCGCTGCGTCAGCGAATGCCTCGACGTGCCGCGATTGACCGCGGCGGCGCGAGCGCTGGACCTGGGCTGTGCGGTCGGTCGGTCGAGCTTTGAGTTGGCGCGGCACTGTACGGAGGTCATCGGCATCGACTATTCGCAGCGCTTCATCGCCGCCGCGCAGACGCTGAGCGCACGCGGCGCAATCGACTACTCGCGGCGAGACGAAGGCGAATTGAGCAGGCGATTGACCGCGCGCATCCCGGCGGAAATCGACGGAGCGCGCGTCGCGTTTGAGGTCGGAGACGCGCAGGAGTTGCGCGCTGACCTGGGCGCGTTCGACGTGGTCCTGATGGCGAATCTCATCGATCGATTGGCGGAGCCGCGGCGCTGTCTGGAGCGGTTGCCAGCGCTGGTGAAACCGGGCGGGCAATTGATCATTACCTCGCCCTACACCTGGCTGGAGGAGTTTACCGATCGCGCGTTTTGGCTGGGTGGGCGCGCTTTTGAGGGTCAAGCGCGGACGACGCGTGAGGGCCTGCGTTTATCCCTGTCGGCCGACTTCGAGTTCATCGGGCAGAAGGATTTGCCCTTCCTGATTCGCGAACACGCCCGCAAGTTCCAGTGGAGCGTGGCCGAGGCCACGCTCTGGCGGCGGAAGATTTTCTGAACCCATTTTTCTATGCCGACCGATTGGGAAGATCATTACCGCCGCGGCGAAACGCCGTGGGACAAAGGCGCCGCGAGCCCAGGTCTGGTGGATTTCCTCGCGAAGGAACCGCTGCACGGTCGCGTGCTCGTTCCCGGTTGCGGCGTCGGGCACGATGTCCGGGCGCTCTCAGCCGCGGCGGAGGAAGTGGTCGGAATCGACATCGCACCTTCCGCCGTGGCGGCGGCGCAAACGTTTTCACCGGTCGGCCACGAGCGCTACGAATTGGCCGACCTGTTTGCGCTGCCACCTCACCTCCGCGGTGCTTTCGACTGGGTCTGGGAGCACACCTGTTTCTGCGCGATCCAACCCGCGCTGCGGGCCGCGTATGTCGCAGCGGTCGCAGACGCGCTGCGCCCGGGCGGTCATCTACTGGCCGTTTTCTATCTCGATCCCGGCAATGATTCCCCCGCCGAAGGGCCGCCGTTCGAGGTATCGGTCGGGGAACTCGACCGCCTGTTTTTACCGCGCTTCACCCTGCTCCGCGAGTGGCTTCCCGTGCGCGCCTATCCCGGGCGGGAAGGGCGGGAGTGGATGCGGGTGCTGGGCGTTCGCCCGGAACCCATCCGTTTCTCTCCGTAGGCTGCTCTGCCGACTCAGGGTGTGTTTAATCCGGCAGCTCCACGACGGGCGCCGGCGGTGGCGGCGGTGGCGGCGGCACCAACCCGACGACTTCGTCGGACTGATCGGTGGTGGTCGTGCTGCCGCTGGATTGCAGCCTTGAATCTACCGTGAAAATGCGATGTGAGCGGATGATCATCTCGCTGCGCCGCTCGCTGAAGTCGCGCTTCCGCGGAGTAAATGATTCACTCGCGCCTTCAAACGGATTGCGACCGGTGAAAAGATTGCCAATCGAGAAGGGAATGGAAACACGGACGCCCGCGACCCAGTGGCCGCCGACCAATTCTGCGTCGTCCCAATATTCCAAATCCCCGATCACGCCGGGAAGGAAACGCGCTTCGGCCCGGGCCTTCAGTCCCTCAAACTCCCGTCCGAACGCGGACTCGTAGCGGTAGTAGCCGGCGAGCAGCCGGAGTTCGAAATATTTGTCGAGGCCGGGAACGAGAAATCCGCCTTCGAGATTGTAGCCTTCGAGCGCACTTTCCCGGCGCGTGAACTTCGTCCGCCGGGTATCCGTGGTCGTCCGTTGCTTGATTTCGTTTCCATCGATGAACCTTCCGCTGGTTCGCTCATTGCGACTGGAGGAGACAGAACTGCTGGTCTCGTAGGTGCTGTTGTCGGGCAGGTACCAGTTGATCCGGGCGTCGAACCAGCGGGTCAGCACTTCAAAGCCGACCCCGAGCTGGTCGAAATGATTGCTGAATTCGCTCTCGATGGAGTCGTAGAAAACATTTGCGCCGAGGATGATCTCGCGGCCCGGCACAAGGTAGCGCACGCCCAGGCCGTAGCTGCCGGTGGTTTGCGAGTTGTCCGAGAGTGTGCTCCGCGTGTTGAGGAAAACGGTAAAATCACCCGGCCCCCAGAACGGCGTGAGCGAGTCGAGATAGACGCTTTGCAGATCTTCGCTGAATTTTCCTCCGAGGGTCAGCATGCCCGGCGGCAGGCCGTCCTCCACGGGTTCGACGATTTTGCTCTTGCCCGGCGGCGGAGCGAGCTGATGGCCGGCATGGAGGGGGACAGTGAAGGCAAGCAGACTCAGCACCAACGGAGGGAGTGGGGATTTTTTCATGATGATAGAGAAACCGCGAGTGAACCGTGAAGGAGGCAAGGGTTCCAGACCCGCGCTGTCAAGCCTCTCGTTTGGAAGTTTCGCAGCACCGCAGGCCGCGCCCGCTGGAAGCGCGCGGATGTTTGTCCTCCGGGCAAATCCCCGCTTGATTCACCCGTCCTGATTCCTAGCCTCTCGCGATGCACGATACGCTCTCGACTCCGTCGGCCACTTCCCTTCTTGCGCCCGGCGATACTTTCCCCCGCCGCCACCTCGGGTCGAACGAGGAGGAAGTCGCGGAGATGCTGGCGAAGCTGGGATTGCCGTCGATGGAGGCGCTGATCGAGGCCGCGGTCCCGGCAAAAATCCGGCTGTCCGAGCCGCTGCAACTGCCCGCAGGGCGCGGCGAACATGAGGCGATCACGGAACTGCGCGCCATCGCCGCGAAGAATCGCATTTGCAAAAACTACCTCGGTCAGGGCTATAGCGATTGCATCGTGCCGCCGGTCATCCAGCGCAATATCCTAGAGAACCCCGGCTGGTACACGGCCTACACGCCCTATCAGGCGGAGATTTCGCAAGGGCGCATGGAGGCGCTGATCAACTTCCAGCAGATGGTCATCGACCTCACGGCGCTCGACATTGCCAATGCCTCGCTGCTCGACGAGGCGACCGCGGCGGCCGAGGCCATGCATATCGCCCATGCGGTCTGCAAGGATCCGGGAGCAAAGGCGATTTTTGTCAGCGCCGGCTGCCATCCGCAGACCATCGCGGTCGTCCAGACGCGCGCGGAACCGCTCGGGATCAAGGTCATCGTCGGCCACGAAGCGCCGTTCGTTGGCACGGAGAAAATCTTCGCGGTGCTGCTGCAATATCCCGACACCACCGGCGGCGTGCTGGACTACGAGCCGCTCATCGAGCGTGCTCATGCCGCCGGCGCGCTGGTCATCGTCGCGGCGGATATTCTCGCGCTCACGCTGCTCCGGCCCCCGGGGGAATTCGGCGCGGACATCGCGGTCGGCTCCACGCAGCGCTTTGGCGTGCCGCTGGGTTTCGGTGGGCCGCACGCCGCCTACATGGCGGTGAAGGACGCTTACAAGCGGCTGATGCCCGGTCGTCTCGTCGGCGTCTCGAAGGACGCCCACGGCCAGCCCGCCTACCGCCTTTCACTCCAGACGCGCGAGCAGCACATCCGCCGCGACAAGGCGACGAGCAACATCTGCACGGCGCAGGTGCTCCTCGCGGTCATGGCCTCGATGTATGCGGTCTATCACGGGCCGGAAGGGCTCCGGCGGATCGGCAGACGCGTGCATATCGCGGCGGAAATGTTCTGCGCGTCGATGATGGGGAACGGCTTCACCATTCTTAATGGCGAGTTTTTCGACACCGTCG
>Ga0105047_10014068_pt1 | contig 12726 bp, 9 predicted proteins | sample MAT04_FD_78384 | JGI IMG/M metagenome (GOLD analysis project Ga0105047, IMG submission 78384) | Freshwater microbial communities from Lake Fryxell liftoff mats and glacier meltwater in Antarctica - MAT-04 (megahit assembly) | ecosystem: Environmental > Aquatic > Freshwater > Ice > Liftoff... | reverse complement strand
GGTCGGACTCGGCTTCTTAGTCGGCGCGCTCGTCTCCGGTCAGATGCTCTACAACTTCACGCTCGATAATCTCCGCTACTACGGCACCCTCAAAGCCATGGGGACCAGCAACGCTCGCCTCTGCACCATGGTGCTCAGCCAATGCCTGCTTGTCTCGGTCATTGGCTACGGCATCGGCTTGGGCCTGGGCGCGCTGCTCGGCCAACTTGTGGGCGACGCCGGGCTGGCCTTCCTCATGCCGTGGTGGCTTCCGGTGCTCGGCGGGGTGGCCATCGTCCTGTGTTGCCTGCTGGCAGGCGGCTTCTCACTCATTCGAGTGCTGCGGCTTGAACCAGCCATCGTGTTCAAGTCGTAACGCCACACTAACCGGCTACCACCTTCGCCTGCACTGACGCCCCGCCAGTCGTTCCGCCCCTCCTCCTCCGCCCGCTTTTCGGTCTCGCCGCCATGAGTTCAGCCGCAATCCAACCTCAACCAGCGGGCACCACCAGTGAGCCAAATGGCGCGGCCCTTGCCGCCAGCGGCTTCTCTGGCACGCACCCCGTCACCGGCCGACGCCTCGCCTCGCGCTGCCGCGGCATCACCAAGCACTACGGCATCGGTAATGCCCGCGTGCAGGCGCTCCGCGGCATCGATCTTGACATTCCCGCCGGCGAGCTGACCATGCTCGTCGGTCCCTCCGGTTGCGGCAAGACCACCCTCATCTCCGTCATTGCAGGCATCCTCGACCGTGATGAGGGTGAGTGCACCGTCTTTGGCAAAGACTTCGCTGCCATGCGCAGCCGCGAGAAAACCCGCTACCGCGGCGAGAACATCGGCTTCGTCTTCCAGCAGTTCAACTTGCTGCCCACCCTCACGGCCGCGGAGAATGTCGCCGTGCCGCTGATGATTCTGGGCGAGGGTCGCGCAGCAGCAGTCGCCAAAGCCCGTACGATTCTTGAGCAGGTCGGCCTCGGCGAGCGTTACCGCTCGCTGCCCAGCCAGCTCTCCGGTGGTCAGCAGCAGCGCGTTGCCATCGCCCGGGCCCTCGTACATTCGCCGCGACTGATCGTTTGCGATGAGCCAACCAGCGCGCTCGACCATGAAACCGGCAACAGGGTCATGCACCTGCTGCGCGATGTTGCGCTCAAGAACGATCGCGCGCTCGTCATCGTCACGCATGATGCGCGCATTTTCTCCTTTGCCGATCAGATCGCCAAGATGGACGATGGTCGTATCGTCGAGATCATCGCCAAGGGGCAGATTCCTGCCGAGCAACCGCATAGCGGGCATTGAGTTCACCTGTCACAACATTCGATTTCTGAGTCTGTGAGCTTCACCATGATCCGCACCATTCTCCTTCCCCTGCTCGCTGTCGCCGGTCTGGCACTGGCCATCAACACGGTGCGCACTTCCGCGCAAGTGCGCCCGGCCAACCCTCCGGTGGCCGAGCCAGCCCGCTCGCCCTTCTCCTCATCAGTGGCTGGCTCGGGCATCATCGAGTCGTCCTCAGAAAACATCGCAGTCGGTACGCCGCTGGCTGGCACGATCGCCAGGGTTCATGTCAAGCATGGCCAGCAGGTCAAAGCCGGCGAGTCGCTCTTTGAGCTCGACAGCCGCGCTCTACAGGCCGAGCTTGTTGCCCGTCAGGCCGTGCGCGCCCAGGCCGAAGCGCGCTTGCAGAAGGCCAAACTCTCGCCGAGGGCTGAGGATGTTCCCCCCCTTGAGGCCCGTGTAAAGGCCGCGCAGGCTCGCGTGCGGACCGCCACCGCTCAGCTGAGCGATGCAAAGAACCAACTCGATCTGCTCGAGAAGATTACCGACAAGCGCGCCGTCGTACTTGAGGATCTCACGCGCCGGCGCGATGCCGTCTTCACCGCAGAGGCCGGCGTGGCCGAGGCCGAGGCAGGCGTGGCCGAAGCACAGTCCGAGCTGAACAAGATGCGGGCAGGCACCTGGAGCGCTGATCTTGAGATCGCCCGCGCCGATGTGCTGCTGGCCACGTCTCAGGTCGATGCGATCTCTACCGATCTTGAGCGTCTCATCATTCGCGCACCGATTGATGGCCAGGTGCTGCAGCGTAACGTGCGGCCCGGAGAGTTTGCGCAGGCCGGAACCGCCACCAGCAACCCCCTGGTCATGATCGGCAACACCGATGTGCTCCACATCCGCTGCGACATCGACGAGAATGATGCATGGCGGTTGGAGCCGGGCGCCAAGGCCCGCGCCTCGCTCCGCGGCAATGGCGACATCGCAACTGATGTCACCTTCGTGCGCATCGAGCCCTATGTCGTGCCCAAGCGCTCGCTGACCGGCGAGAGCACCGAGCGCGTCGATACCCGCGTGCTGCAGGTCATCTTCAGCTTTCCCAAAGGTGCCATGCAGGCCTATGTGGGGCAGCTTGTTGATGTGCGCATCGAGGCAAAGCCAGGCTCATCACGCGCTGCCACGCCAACTTCCGCATCAACTTCCACACCTACTTCCACTCCCACGCCAGAAAACGCAGCGCCAACCCTACCTGCTGCCCCCGCCAGTTCCCGGCCGCAATCCTGATCCGTATCTGCTCTGACGAACACACGCTCGCCCGTCACTCACTCAGCCCTCCTCATGGCCTCACGCTCGCTCAAAACGTTCGCTCCGCTCTCTGCCTCCGGCCTGCTCTTGATGCTGGGTGCATGTCACGCCGGGCCAGACTATGCGCCAGCCCCCGCGATGCAGCGCGACCCTTCCGCCCAGAGCGGGTGGCGCACCGATCTCGGCGCCGCCAAGCTCGACCTTGGCACCGCGCGCGTCGCCACCTGGTGGACCACCCTCAATGACCCCACGCTGACCACCCTCATCGGTCGCGCTGTCAGCGGCAACCAGAGCGTCACCCTCGCCCGCCTGCGATTGTCCGAGTCACGCGCGCTTCGCCGCGGCGTAGCCGCCGATGGGCTTCCCCAGATCAACGCCGCCGGCGATTACGATCGCAACCGCAGCAGCGAGACTACCGGCCAGCCCATCAACCAGTCAACGCGCGAGAGCGGGCTTGATTCCTACCGCGCCGGCTTCGATGCTTCGTGGGAGCTCGACTTCTTCGGCCGCATCAGCCGCAATGTCGAAGCGTCGGATGCGCAGATCGCCGAATCTGAAGCGTTGCTGGCCGATGCGCTCGTCACGCTGTGCGCTGATGTTGGCCGTCAGTATGTTGAGATTCGCTCACTTCAGGAGCGGCTAGCCATCATCAGCCGCAACATTCAGTTCCAGACTGATGCTGTGGGGCTGGCCGATGCCCGCTTCAACGCCGGGCTCACCAGTGAACTCGATGTTTCACAGGCGCGCACACTTCTGGATACTTCCCGCGCGGCCGTCCCCACGCTCGAGGCCGCCCTTGAGATTGGCATCAACCGTTTGGGCGTACTGCTGGGGCAAGACCCCGCATCGCTGCACGCTGAACTCTCGGCCCCGACACCCGTGCCAGTGGCTGGCTCCATCGCCGCCGCGCCCATCGGTAAATCGGCAGAAATGCTCATGCGCCGGCCAGATTTGCGCGCTGCCGAACGCCGCATCGCCGCGGCGAGCGCACGCATCGGTGTCGCCACCGCCGATCTCTACCCGCGCATCTCGCTGCTCGGATCCATCGGTGTTTCCTCCAACAACTTCAGCGATGCGTTCGACATCAACTCGCGATTCTGGTCCATCGGCCCTTCGCTGCGGTGGAATGTTTTCGATGGCGGGCGCATCCGCGCCAACATCAACACGCTTGAGCAGCGCGAGCGCCAGGCATTCGTCAGTTATGAGCAGGCCGTTCTGAAAGCGATCGAAGAGGCGGAATCGGCCATCGTCAGTTATGCCAAGAGCCAGCAGCGCCGCGAGCGACTCGCCACCGCCGTCGCCTCAAGCCGCCGCAGTGTGGAGGTCAGCGAGTTGCAGTATCGCGCCGGCAACGTCGGCTTTCTCAACGTCATCGAGGCCCAGCGCGCTCAGCTTGCGCTCGAGGACAACTTGGCCGAGGCCGATCGCGATGCCACCACCAACCTCATCAGCGTCTACAAGGCAGTCGGCGGCGGCTGGGAAGATTGGAAAGTGCTCGATGCCAGCCAGCAGACGCAGATGCAGCAGCCCGGCAGCGAACCTCGCGGCAATGTCGTGCTCCTTGCCCCCGAGGGCGCACCACCGCGACAGCCATAAATAGGGCCGCGCTGACACATGCCGGACGCCCCGCCCCCGGCCTGCCAACCATGCCGCATGACTACCGCTGCCGCACCAGTGGATTCTGCCGCTCATCTCGATCATCTCATCGCTGGCATCCTGCCCGACATTACAGCAATCCGGCATGATCTGCATATGCACCCCGAGATTGCCTTCGCCGAAAACCGCACCAGTGCGATCATCCAGCGCGAACTGACGGCGCTCGGCATCGCTTTCAAATCAGGGCTCGCCCGCGGCACAGGCGTGGTCGCCCATCTCCCCGCCACCGATGCCGCCGGCGCACAACGCCCGACCATCGGCCTGCGCGCTGATATCGATGCGCTTCCGATCACCGAGCTTACCGGCCTGAGCTACGCCTCTAAAAATCCCGGTTTCATGCACGCCTGCGGGCACGATGGCCACACCGCCATGCTGCTGGGCGCTGCCCGCGTGCTCTCAGCGATTCCCCGTCCGCGCCCCGTCACGCTTGTCTTTCAACCCGCTGAGGAGGGTGGCGGCGGCGGCCAACTGCTTTGTAACGAAGGCCTCATGCGCGGCGAGATCATCGGCGGCCCCATCTCCGCCATGTTCGGTTTGCACGGGTGGCCCGAGTTGCCCGTCGGCACCATCGGCACCCGCGCCGGGCCACTACTCGCCGCCACCGATGAGGTCCACATCATCATCCATGGCACGCAAAGCCACGCGGCCTACCCGCAGTACGCAAACGACACCGTGCTGTGTCTCTGCCACTGCATCACCGCGCTGCAGCAGATTGTCAGCCGCAATGTCGGCCCGCTCGAGAGCGCTGTGCTCTCGATGTGCATCCTCAAGGCCGGAACCGCCCGCAATGTGCTGCCATCAATGGCCGAAGCCGTCGGCACGCTGCGCACGCTCGATGCCAAGGTGCGCGAGCTCGCGACCGCTCGCATCACAGCCATCTGCGAGGGAACCGCCGCGGCGTTCGGCTGCCGGGCCGAAGTTTGCATCGAGTGCGGCTACCCAGTCACCTACAACAACCCGCAGCTCACCGAGAAGTGGTTCGCGGCCATGGAGAGCACCTTCGGTTCGGCCAATATCACACGCCTCGCCAATCCGGTCATGGGTGGTGAAGATTTCTCTTACTACGCGCGGGAGGCGCCATCAGTCTTCTTCTGCCTCGGCGTAAGACCACCCGGGCAGCTTCGATATCCCACGCTGCATCAACCCGAGTTTGATTTCAACGATGCCGCGCTACCAGTAGGCATCAAGGCCATGGTCACCGCCGCCACTTCGCTTTCGCTGTCGGCCTAGTCGCCTGCCTCGGAGCGCGATTTCACTGTTTGCCCAGCTGGGCTACTTCCCAAGCTGCTTCAAGTCGCCCAGCATGTTGCCCAAGCCCAGCTTCTCGGCCTGCTTTCCGATTTCCTCGGCAATGGCATCCTTCGCCTTGCTCACCGCAAGGTTTACCGCCCGCGTCACCAGTTGTTCCATGCGTGTGTGAACTTCCGGGCTGCCATTGGCTGCATCCTGCACCACGCGCGGGCTGATGGTAATCGAGAGCACCTCAAGCTTGCCGGATATCGCCACGCTCACTGACTGATCGGGAGACTCCACCGTGATCGTGCGCCGCGCAAGCTCTGCCTGAACATCGCTCGCTGCCTTGGCAATCGCTTCTTTATTCTTCATCAGCCCCGCAAGGGCCGTCATGGCTTTAAGCTGGTCGAACATGTCGCCACGATAGCCGGAGAGTCAGTAGCCGGAGAGCCAGAAGCCGGGAAGCCACATTTCGCTCTACCGCTCGTCAAAATCCCTGTCATCCGCCGCCTCTCCCGTCACGCCGCCCGCTTCTGCCTCATCGCCTTCATCGGTCAGGCATGCCAGCGTCACACTCGCCGCCTGCATCACCTTGGCGGCCACATGCACGCTGATGCCCGCAACGCACGCATGCCGCGCCAAACTGCCCGAGTACGACAGCAGATGCACCTCGGCATCATGCCCGTCAAAGCTCGGCACCAGTGCCGAGAGCAGTTCGGCCTGATCGCGAGCCCACTGCCGCGCCCGCAGCAGCGCGACGATCGATGTCTCATGCCCTGCCACGGTGGGCGCGGCCAGCGAAAGAATGTGCAATGTGCCCAGCGCATCGCTGGCCAGCACCAGCTTGGCGCAAATTGGGCAGCCAATCGGCAGTGGCCGCAGCCGCAGAGTCGAAAGGCACGTGCCGATCGCCGCATCGCACTGGGCAATTGGTGTTGGTGTACTAGCAGCACCGCTTCGGCGCGGCACTTCCACGGTCAAAGGTGGCACCGGCGAAATCGTCGCACTCGGTGAGATCTTGTCCGCACCCTTCGCGACAGCCTTGGCGGCCGCGTTCGCCTTAGGGATTGCCCTCGGCATCAGACCCACAAAGTCCACCTCACCGGCGCCCACCCCGGCAAACGTCGGCGCATGCACAAGGTGCAAGCCCGAACTGCGCCCGTCACCCTGTGCATCGCCATGTTGGCCAACCTCCGCCGAGATCATCCCGTCGCGAGTAGCCCCAAACCGTGCCAGCTCCGCCTCTCCGGCCGATTCCCCGCCGCACGCCGCCGCTAACACCGCGTACAGCGGCACCGTCAGCGGTCCATCAAACACGTCCACTGCCGTTCCGCCGCCGACGATCCGCGGCATGGTCCCGGCCAGCTCCAGTTCAACGGCCAGAAACGTGCGAGATGCCTCCGCCAGCCGCCGCCACACGCTTCCCGCCTGGCTTGCCTCGGCGCCCGCGATCATGAGCCGAAAGTTCGGGCGCCACGCGCGCTTGCCGCTCGCGCTGCCATAAGCAAAGGCCGCATTGGCCTGCCCGCTTACTGGCGAGCTCGCCATGGACTTGATCACCCGATACGCCGCCACCGTGCTGGCCTCATCGGCGCCCGTCACCAGCGTCACATCATGTAGATGATTCTGGCCAATCAGGCGATGCTCATCGCCCGTCACCGTGCAGAGCAGAATCGCCCCCACGCGCCCCGCCAAAGCGCCCGCAGCGCGCATCGCGCAGCTGCCCGCACTCGCCGCTGCCGGCATCGCAAAGCTCGCCGCGGCATCAGCATGCTGCGCATCGAGCGTCATGCCCTTCGAGTCCTCGCCGCCATCGGGCCGCACATGCCGCGGCGTAATCACCCGTATCGACAGCCACTGACCGCTCAGCCGCGCCAGCGCCACCGGCTGGCCAAGTTCACTCGCCCGCGTGCGCGCATATTGCGTGGCCCACGCCGCGGCTGCCACTGGCAAATGCCCAAGCAGCACGGCCTCAATCCGCGGGGCGAGCTGCGTGCGATGGGCTCTCGCCTCTGCTGCAACCACCACCGGTGCGACTAGCTCGTCGCGATTCGCCATCGCACCCGCAGCGCGGGTTGTCGCACCCCCAGCAGGCCCCGCCACCGGCGTTGGCTCCGCCTCACCCAGAAAGAGATCTGCCAGCGCATCAAAATCCGCACTGCGGCCGTGCCGCCGCGGCGAGCCGTTTGCAGCCAGCGCGGCCAGTGTTGTGCGGGTTGGTGCGGGATAGTCCATGCGTTGCAAACCCAATATCTACGTCTCGCGTGGTGCCAGCTGGCAACTCGCCCATGTCTTCGTCACACTCAATCCAATGGTCAAGTGCTCGCTGGTAAAGTCAGCGCGCCGCAGAGCCCATCGCACCTCATACACCAACTTGGCTAAGCGGCCCCGTTGCCATCGCGCCCTCACCCACGCCTCCATCTTGGCTGTTCACCGCGGAATGCAGTACATTGATGATGCTGAACGCCCCGCCGCGCTCACTGCTGACGTTGGCGTTGTACGCGTCTGTCGCCAGCCGACCATCGATTACCAAGCGGTACCGGTGCTCACCCGCTGGTAGTTCAATCAGCTTCTCGAACACACCCAGCGGCTCGTTGCGATGCAGTGCGACCGGCAAGAAGCCATTCCACGATCCTGCCACTTCCACAATCGCACCGAGGTGCAGCGGCTGCACAAAAAGCACGCCGCGGCTTGTCGCCCGCACACCCATAATCGCCGAAAGGTCTGGCACGCGTGGCTTGGGCTGCTCGTTGCTGGCCACCGTCCCTGGCGCCGCGTTCGTGTTGGTACCCGCGCCGCGCTGCGCCTGCGTTGGCCCCGTTGGGGTGCCAAAGTTACGCTGGTTGCTCAGCAACTCGCTGGCCGCGTGCGGACTGGTGCGAATCACCGCCCGCGCCTGCGGAAGGTGCTGGGCCATGATCTCGAACGCCGCGGCAGCATCGGCCTCACCAATCGGACCGAACCGCCCGCCATGCCCCTGCACCGAGCTTCCGCCACCATGCCCTGGCCCGGAATACCCGTTGCCATTTCCGTATGCCGTGGCCATGGCCCCGTTCATGGCCCCATTCATCGCATTGGTCATGGCATTGGCATCATCCCACATCGGGCGCGATGGTGCGGGCTCAGATAGCAAAATGTGCGCTGCTGCGGCATAGTCCTCAGCACCGGCAGATGTCGCATCAAAATCAATGATCGGCTGCCCAAAGCTCACGGCCTGACGCAGTCGGTCGTCGCGCCGAATGGCAATCGGCAAAACCTTGTCGCCAAAGCGATCGTGCAGCTGTGCCAGCACATCGCGGCACAGAGAATTCTCCGGCTCGTGCATGGTCGGCAGCAGGCGATAGTGAATCGGTCGGTCCAGCTTGCGCGCAGCGGCCTGCAATGTCTGTACTTGTCGCGTGGCACCTTGCAGCGAGAAGAACGAAGTCTCAACCGGAATCACCACCTCGTCGGCGGCAAAAATCGCGTTGAAGGTCAGCACGCCAATGGTGGGGGGGCAGTCCACCAGGCACAACTGATACTGATCAGCCAGCCGCGAGATGGCATTGGCCAGCTTGCTGTGCGGCGGGTCAAGCTCCGCCCCACCGGTACTGCTCTGGCGCGGCGCCTCAAAGGCCGCTAATCGCACCGAAGCGGGCGCGAGATCAAGATTCCGCGTCACCCGCCACAACACGCGTGCCCAATCCACCGGCTTGTCCGCCGCCGCCGCCATTGCATCCCCTATGTGCAGATCGATGCGAGCTTCGGGTATCGACAAACCCGCGGCACAGTGCCCCTGAGGGTCCAGGTCAATCAGCAGCGTCTTTCGCTCCAGAGAGGCAAACAGGCCGGCAAGGTTGATGGCCGTAGTGGTCTTGCCGCAGCCACCCTTCTGATTGACAATCGCAATAGTGCGCATGGGCCGCTCCGCAAATAGTGGAAAGGAGAGCAATGGTGCAGACGCTCGGCCATCCCGCAGCAGAAACTCAGCCGCGGCAATCCGACTGCTTTAGTGTCGTCGAACACTCGGGGTTTTCAATGCATTTGCTGCATGCTGGGGTGAAGTCCCCAGCGAGTCTGTGGAGAACCTGACCGATGCGCGCGAAATCACCGACCGAGCGGCTCAGTTGCTGCGAAATCGCTCTGTTTCCGGTCACCCAGTCCCCAGCTGAACCTTACCGCATAATCCAGCGCTCGCTGGCAATGCCCAGCGGGGCATCCCGCAGGCCGCTCAACTCGCCTGGCACCGTAAAGGTCAGCATCTTCGTCTTGCGCAAAATCGCCTTCGTCGGCTCATCCTTCTTCGCCGGGCTTACCGCCGGCTTGGCCTCAGTCGGCTTGATCTCAGTCGGCTTGGCCTCAGTCGGCTTGGCATCCGCCGCTGGCTCCTGAGCAGCCACCGCAATCTTCGGCAGCTCAATCGTCGCGGTCTCACCGCTCAAACCCGCGGCGTAAACCGTCAGCGTTTCTGGCGCATAATCCTTGATCGCCCAAATCACAATTCCTTCGCGGGCATTCTCGCGGCCATGCTGAATCGGCCCGAGAATACCAATCGGGTCCTGTGCCAGCGGGTTGCCTGCATGTGCCATCACTGCCTTGGTGGCATCCACACTTACGCCGCGGCCAGCACGCAGCACTTTGCCATCACCCGTAGCCAAATCAAAGGAGACTGCCAGCGTTTGCTCCTTGCCCGTCAGGTTGGCCACTTTGTACGTCAGATACATATACCCGCGCGGGCCAGTACCGGGCATGTCCACGTAAATCACCCGCAGCGGAGAGAACTCTGCGGCCAGCTCCCAACGTTTGGCCACTGGGTCTGGCTCAGGGGCAAGCGCAAATGCCGCTGCGTAAACAGCCGCGGATATGCCAGCAGCCGGCATCGCCAACGCAGCACTTGCCGAGCCAGCCAGCAGCGTTCCAAAAGCGAGCAGTGCAGTCGCAGCGGGGGCGGTCGATGAGGGACTTGGCTTCATAGTCGTAAGGTGCTAGAGCAGTGAAAGTTGGCAAGCAGAGAACGGTCAGTCCCGATAGTACATCCCAAACCCCCATCTCGTCGCTCACCACGCACCCGGTGGCCCTCCTCGCTCGGCAGGCACCGGTGGTCTGTGCGTTGTATCCATAATACGAGTACCCCGCGCTTACTGTTGCCGACCCCGGCTCACCCAACCCCCCTCTGGAACTGAGTCTGACGGTTACCCCATTCTGCCAAACACCCCACCACAACCCGACCGTGCCTCCGACCGCCCCCCCGCCCCGCCGCCCGATCAGCCAGAGTTAGTGCCACCCACTCCCTCGCGCCTCGCTGGGCGTGCGTCGCTTGCCGATTACCGCCGCGCCATCGCAGCCCTGCTCGATCGCCCCACCGAATCGGCCTTCGTGACTGAATTTCTGGCCGCGGCCTCCCGCGCCGAGATTAACACCGATCTGCTCTGGCTCAGCGAGCCCACCCTCGCCCCGATGTCGCCCGGCGGGCCTCCGCTGCCTAGGCCGCCGATGGCCGTGCTGGTGCTGCCCGGCGCTGGCGGCGCCGCGATGCTGTTCGTGACCGGCGCCGAGCTTCCCTTGCTTGGTCAGGGCGATGGTTGCGGGCGGCTCAGCGTCGGTTCTGAGCCAAGCTGGCTGATCGAGCATCGCGCCCAAGTCATCGCCTCCGCCGCTGGTCAACTCGCCGCGGCCAACCGTAATACTGACGACCAGAGCGAGATCCGCCTGCTGCAGTCACTAATAGACCCACAGCAGGTGGCCCTCGCCGCATCGCATCTTCAGGCCGGTTTTGCCAAGCTCGCTCAGCTCGGCTATCTTCGCGCCAACCTCCCTCGCGCAAACTCCGTTCCTTCGGCCGCAGCGCAAAGCCGCAGACTTTCCTCGCTCGCCTCGGACATCACCGTGCGCAGCATGGCCGATCTCGGCGCTCAGGGCGATGCCCATCTTTCCGCAGCGCTTGAGCAGACGTATATCCAAACCCGCGACTGCCCAGCTCTCTGCGGTTTGCGCCGCACCAGCGATGTCATCGCCTCGCACCGCTCGGTCGGTCGCTACGACCCCACCATGTGGACAGTCGTGTATGAAGACGGTCTGCCCGCTGGCTGCGTGCTGCTTTCGGTCTGCACCGAAGATGGAGCCGTTGAACTGGTATATCTCGGCCTTGGTCCGGCACTTCGGGGCCGCGGCCTGGGGCGAGAACTCCTCGCGCTGGCGATGCAGGGCTTGGCACTCGGCGGCCAGCGCACGCTCGCCTGCGCAGTGGACCTTGCCAACACGCCAGCGTTGCGCATGTACGAGGCCGCGGGGTTCAAGCGATTCGCCGCTCGCGATGCGTTCATCCTGCCTGTCCACAAGCAGTAGTGGATCACTGCGAGATATGGCCCAAGCTTGTCGCAGCTGTGTATGCGATCGCCGATGATCTTCACAATTCTCACCACCGGTTCTGCCTTCCGGTGGGCGAAAGGTTGAAAAATAGTCTCACTCTCGCAAGTGCCGCACTTTCTGGACAGTTGCGCCCCTTCAACGTAGAAAAAGTTGTCGAAGTGTTTGCATCGCGTGAAGAAAGAGGTACGCTGTTCCTCGGTCATGGATCGACCGCGCTCCCATCTACTCTGTGGTAAACCCTTGCTTTTCTTGAGAGATTTGGCAATTTTCCACGCTTTAGATGTCTGACGTCTTGAACGGATTCGTCAGGTTTTCTTGTCAACCCGCTCGCGGGGAAGTTGGAAGGACGTGCCGGTGCACACGACCCACGGTGCTATCAACGCGCCAGAAATTGATCCGTCTCGCCGTGAGTCTCCCCGGCACCCCAGCGCACCTTTAGCGCACATCGCCTCTAACCAGCAGGGACTCGTAGACCCCCAGCGGCCGGCACTTGCCGATGAGCTGAGCCGCGCTGCCCACTCGCACACGCTGCCCGGCAGCTTCAGCCGCACCCCAGAAGTCGCCCAGCAAGTCTCCGCCGCCTTCGCCGATCATCTCGGTGCCGAGCGCTACAGCCGCTACTTCGTTCGCCCCTGGGCCTTCACCTCCGGGGGCTGGCTGGAGATTCCCGTCGCCAGCGCCATGATGGCTCAGCTTTGCCAGCAGCACTTTCTGCCCGTGCTCGTTGGTGTCGCCAGTCGCATCGGTCACCGCGATCTGGCCGTGCGCTTCGTCGTTGCTGCCGATGCCGCGGCCACCCACACCTTTGGCAAACCAGCTTCCTCTCCTCGCGGCCTCAATCTGGAGCCAGCCATGGCAAGCGCCCACCCCGCCGCGCCGCTCGCCCAGCAACGAGTCACGGGAAAATCCGCATTTTCCGCCTCCCCCGCGGCCTCC
>Ga0105047_10014067_pt1 | contig 12727 bp, 8 predicted proteins | sample MAT04_FD_78384 | JGI IMG/M metagenome (GOLD analysis project Ga0105047, IMG submission 78384) | Freshwater microbial communities from Lake Fryxell liftoff mats and glacier meltwater in Antarctica - MAT-04 (megahit assembly) | ecosystem: Environmental > Aquatic > Freshwater > Ice > Liftoff... | reverse complement strand
GTATCCCGGATTCGATGAAGTTGAACACGGGGAGAGAATCGCAAACCAGATCGACTTGCCACGGGTCTTGTCCAATCCCTCGACGTGTGCATCATTGAGAACGCTCATCAAATGGTGCGTTCTCTCCATGAGGCAGCCTCCCACCGAACGATTTCAACTTTTGACGGGCGTAACGCACCCACTTACCAGCGGGCAGATTCCGGGACCGGCTATTGCTGAATAAGGTTTCGAAGTGGCCACCCTTGATACGTCGTGGGGTGCAAAAAGAGTTGCGGCTGGTGGGAGACGCGCCCCCGTGGAGATGGGGAAGACCGCGCTGCGTGAGAACGTGGAGCGGATCAATGAGGCATGATCGGCAATCTCTGCCGGAACTCTCGAGAGCGGCGAGTCCCCCGGCACCCCCAGATTAACCGTTTCAACTGCATTCATCATTACTGCCGATAAAACCGGAATATTTTCACAAGTCGTCACAGTCCTCCGCCGATAAGTGACAAAGCGGAACGGAATTCTCGAACCGTACCCGTTCGGGCGATCTTGCCCACCGTCATCGATGCACCTGGAGGCGAAGGGATGACCAGTTCACAAACCCGCATGAAGCGGTGGCTATTGGCTGCGGCGTTGGGCCTGATGGTCCTGCCCAGCAGTGGCTGTCATCTGTTGTTTGGCTTAGGCGTCGATGCGTTTACGTTGGCGGGCTTCTGGTGGACCACTCCACTGATCCCTGTCTCTCCCTACATGAGCCAGAAGGTGGAAGACGCCTATTGGGATGAGGAGCGGTACGGCAAAGTGCCGATCCTCGACCCGATCGAGGGCGAGAACGCGCCTCTCTTCTGCCTGGACCCACCGTCGTCGGACGAGGTCATGCGGGCTCTGCCGGATACGACTTCCGGTGGCGTGGCCTTCCTGGCCGAGACCAGCCGCAACAACGTCCGCATCATCGTCGAACCGATGGTCGACCGCTTGGACGAATGCCGTTTCTATCCGATGGTGGGACCAGCTCGCCTGCACCACTGCCACTACAAATGCACAATCTACTTCGAAGAGGTGAAGCGGTCCTACTGGCCGGTTCCGTTCACCCATCGTGATCAGCGTCAGGAAGTAGTCTACGTCGACCATGACCACTTGATTCGGTGTGCCGGTCCAGACTCCAACAGCACAGCCATGGAAGAGTAGTGACCCCTGCGGGAATCGAGAACTCCAGGTGCCACGGAGGCTCGGTCAGGAAACTGATCGAGCCTCCGTTTTTTGTTGCGCTGCACAACGAGTACAGTGAGAACGAACCATTCCGCTCCCCTGTGGGTCGTGTCCGCGACCTGCTTCGCTTGGAGAGACTCATGCGGCGCTCACTACTGTGTGTCTTATGGCTATTCAGTTCCGAACTACCAGGGGGCGATGCTCCGCCCAGTCAGTCGAAATTCGTGGACAACTCGCTGCTCATCGCGCCGGAGTTTCCTTGCACCTGGCCGACGCATCCGTTCCCCCGGTTTCAGATCACGCATCAGCGGGTGATTGGGCCCGACTCGCCTTACAACATCGATACGTTGCTCATCGACGGCAATACCGGAACCCAGCTAGATGTCCCGCCGCATTCGGTCGCTCGACCGGAGTTGAAGCGGGAGAAATCGGGGCCTCTCGGTCTGGCATATACGGACAGAATTGAGGCTTGGCAGTTTGGCGGTGAGGCATGCGTCGTCGACATCCGCGACCTGCTCGATCAGGCAGGGAGCGGCATCAGTCCGCTGGTGAAGCGCGAACGTATTGAGCGGTTCGAAAAGCAATATCGCCCGGTCGGGTTCGGCGATGTCGTCCTCTTTCGCAGCGACTACTCGGACAAGTATTACCGGCCCTTCCCCGAGGGGAATCGCTTCCTGAACGATGTCGTCGACCGCAAGGCCCCCGGTTATCCCGACCCCGATCCTGACTGCATGGAGTTCCTGGGGAAGCGTGGGGTGCTGAACCTGGCGACCGACAGCGCGAGCATGGGCCCGATGCCCGACCTCGCCGAGCCGACACACTACGCGGGCCTCAAATACGGAATGATCTGGACCGAGAGCGCGACGAATTTCGGCGAGCTGCCGCCGACCGGAGCGTTCTACATCAACCTCGGCCCCAAGCATGAAGGCGGACCATACAGCGCGGGGCGGGCCTTCTCCATTGTCGGCGGAGAGCTACCCCCGAAGCTGATCGCAGCTGCGAAAGCCAAGCGGGCGATTGACCTCTCTCCGACGTTGGCTCCGAATCTCCCGATCACGCATCCGGGGATCGGGGCAGGCCAGCATCGGCAGGTTTATCTCAAGATCGATTTTCTGTACTCCGAATACCTCGACATGTGGCACCATACGCATTTGATGGATGCAACGGCCGGGACGCACCTCGTCCCACCGGCGTTTGCGTTGCCACCCCCCGACTCGAAACCCACGTATTCCCCCACCGTGCGAGGTTGGCTCGATGAGTACGAGACGAAGTACGGCCCGCGCGGGACTAGCTCGCTGACCACCGACAAAGTGCCGCTCGACTGGACCTGCGGACCCGCGCGCGTGATCGATGTGACCTCGCTCGTCGGGAGTCTGGAGAAATCGAAATGGCCCGCGTCGCCCGAGATCACCATCGCCCACATCGAAGCCGCTGAGCAGGCCCATGGCAAGTTGAAGGCCGGCGAAGTCGTCCTGTTCCGCACGGGCCACCTCGACTCGCACTTCCATCCCGCCCCCGACGACAAGGGTGTTTGGCTCGACCCGCTCGCCGGGAAATCCGAAGGCTGGCCCGCCCCCGGTCCCGATGCCATCGTCTACTTAAAGTCCAAAGGCATCCGCTGTGTCGGCACTGACGCTCCCGACCTAGGCGGCGTCGATCCGCAGCAAGCCCTCATGACCTATTGGGCACTCGGCACGAACGAGATGATCGGGGTCGAGTTTCTACACAACTTGAAAGCCCTCGACCAAGTCCCACAGGGACACTTCCTCTTCGCCCCTCTCAAAATTCGCGACTGCCACGGCGGACCAGGCCGGGCGATTGTGCTCTATGGAGAATGAACGGACCACCCGTGCGAGAGTGGATTTCATTCCCCTTCGGTTAGCCGCAACGCGAAGGCTCTGCGAAGCCGAGCGTCGGAGTGCCAAAGCCACCAGCGCCTCGCACACTCTGCCGTCGAACGGGTATCATGGCTCGTGCGCGACGAGTCAACCTCCCCCGTTTGCGGATGAGCTGTGCCATGCTGTGGAAGTCCTGGGTGCTGGGTGTTTGTGTCTCACTGATGAGTGGTCTGTGGCCAGGGTGTCCCGGGGCGATCGCCGAGACTCCGGCGCCGGAGACGGCGACTCCGGTCGCTGAGACCACGACGCCAGCGACCGAGCCCGCTCTCGCCATGCCGTCGCTCTCTCCCGTGACCCCCGAGAACGTGGCGGCTCTGGCCGACCGGATCAAGAAGTCGGTCGTGGTGGTCTCTTGCAGCGATCGCGATGGGAAAGCATTCGGGATCGGCAGCGGTTTCATCATTCGCGAAGACGGGTTGATCGCCACCAATCTGCATGTCATCGGCGAGGCCCGGCCCATCAGCGTGCGAACGATCGATGGACACTCCTTTCCGGTCGAGTCGATTTTCGCCCACGAGAAATCTCAAGACCTCGTCATCCTTAAGATCGCAGCTACGGGGCTCGCAGCTCTCGAACTCGGCGACTCGGATACCCTCGTTCAAGGCCAGCCGGTTGTGGCCATCGGCAATCCCCAAGGGCTGGAGCACAGCGTTGTCGCGGGCGTTGTCTCCGGACTGCGCAAGGATGTCGAAGGGATGTCGATGATTCAACTCGCAATCCCGATCGAACCGGGCAACAGCGGCGGACCACTGGTCGACTTGTCGGGCCGGGTGCATGGCCTGCTGACCATGAAATCGCTCGTGACCGACAATCTCGGGTATGCCGTCACGATCAACTCCCTCAAGCCGCTACTGGCCCAGCCCAACCCGATTGCGATGTCGAAGTGGCTGACGATCGGCACGTTGAACCCCAGACGCTGGATTGTTCCGGGCGATGTCCGCTGGACTCAGCGAGCGGGGAGGATTCGCGTCACCGGAACAGGTAGCGGCTTCGGTGGTCGCAGCCTATGTCTCTCCACTGCGATCATCCCCGAGGCCCCCTTTGAAATCGGCGTGTCGGTCAAGGTGGATCAGGACGATGGAGCGGCCGGGCTGGTGCTATTCCACAATGAGGACACCCACTACGGGTTCTACCCCAGCAGTGGGAAGCTGCGATTCACAAGGTTCGATGGTCCGACGGTCTATGAGTGGAACGTCCTCTGGGAGGAGGCGCGGCCCGAGTACCGCGAGGGAGAATGGAACCATTTGAAGGTCCACGTCGAGGCCGACCGTATTCAGTGTTTCTGCAACGATGTGCTGGTCCATGAGGATTTCGATTTGCGGTATCGCACGGGGAAAGCCGGGCTCGCCAAGTTCCGTCATACCGCTGCGGAGTTTCGGCAGTTCGAAACGGGAGCGAAGATCGTCTCACAGGCTCCGACCGCCGAACTCCTCGCCGATGCGGCGAATCAAGTGGCCCTGCTGTCGCGACAACGCCCTCCGACGACCAGTCAAATCGCTCCGCTGTTGGGGAAGCCGGAAGCGCTGCACGCCGCCCTCGAAGCGAAGGCGATCGAACTCGAGCAATCTGCCAAACGCCTGCGACAACTCTCCCGCGAGATCCATGAAGCACGCCATCGCCAGCAACTCGTCGAAGTCCTCGCATCTTCCGAAGACCAGATCGATCTCGCGCGGGCGGCACTCTTGATCGCTGCGATCGACAATCCCGAGTTCAATGTCGAGGACTCCCTGCAGTCGCTGGACGATCTGGCGAATGACTTTTTGAAGTCGCTCCCTGAGGGCATCTCAGAGGCGGACAAGCTGCCAGCGTTCCACCGCTTCTTGTTCGACGAACAAGGTTTCCATGGGAGCCGAGTGAATTATTACAACCCGTCGAACAGTTATCTGAATGAAACAATCGACGATCGCGAGGGATTGCCGATCACGCTCTCGGTGGTCTACATGACTCTCGCGCGGCGTGTGGGTCTCAAAGTGGAAGGGGTCGGTCTCCCCGGGCACTTCGTTGTCCGCTATGTGCAAGCCATGGGAGAGCCGACGCTCGTCGATCCCTTTGATCGAGGGAAGACGCTCAGCGTTGAAGAGGCGAAATCGATGGTCTCGGAGACCGGGCGGGCCTGGGACGATGAATCGCTGATCGCCCAGACCTCAAAGCAAATCGTGATCCGCATGATGAGGAATCTTCTCAACCTAGCCAACGAGTCGCAGGACCCCGAAGCCGCACTGCGATATGTCGAGACAATTCTCGCTCTCGACCCCGAGTCTCTCTCCGACCAACTGCTGAAAGCGGTCTTGTGCTACAACACCCAGCGGTATGATGAGGGGATCGAAGTCACGGATCGCTTGATCCAAAGCCACTCGCCCGACCTCCGGCTCGACCAACTCCGGCAGATGCAGGAACAGATGAAAGCCCGCCGGGAGTTGCAGCTCGGGAAGTAACACGGCACAAGACAACTGGGATGCGAAACCGTACTCTCGGAGTGGTCACTCCGGTCGCCGGAGCTTTCCCGCCGACGACTCGAAGAACTTCCGCCGCCGCAAGCTCTGATCTTCAACGGGTGCCTGGGCGAGCTGACGCAAGTCTTCGAGATTCGCTTCGCAGACCGGGCAGTGGATCACGCCCGTGTGAAACTCGACATAGTCCCGCTCAGACGGAGGCAATTGTCCGCTGAGATACCGCGACAGATCGGTCCGGCTGATACAGCTCAGCTGTCGCCTGCGCCAGATCTCTCCGAGCGTGTGCCCGCCTTGGTCACGACGTTCGAGCAACATAGACAGTCGCTGCCTGAGTGCGGCTGAATCGCGTACTGCCCTCTCGACCTCCGCTGCCCGTTCCGGCGGCAGGGCTTCATCGAGATAGGCGAGCAGATCAGCTTCGGTGAATGGCATGAGAAAAGTGTAGCGTCATCGCCACCAAAGTGGGCCGTCTCCGATCACACCCCGGGCGGGCCGCAACCGCGCGTCGAACAGTCGACTTTCGTATCGCAGGTGAGATATGGCATGCTGGCGAACAAGCCTCAACCTTCGCCACCCCATTCGTTTGATGGATGACACCGTCCGATTCGACTCCCGCGATTCGAGGAAATCACCTTGTCGCCGAGGTGTAAGCGGATGCGGGAAAAAGGAACGCTTATCATCACTCGAGCAGATTCAAAAATTGTCTTCAAAAAAAAGCAGACGGGAATGTCTGCTCTGCTGAAGTAGAACAGACATTCCTGTCTGTCCCGACTGTCGGCAGATTTTGAATCTGCTCGAGTGATGATTCGCGTTCCCGCTTCCCTGCCCCCTTCGCTTTCCGATTGTCGCGACTGTAATCGAAGGGAAACACAGGGTTGCTGAGTGTCGTTTGATACCCACGTCCCGACTTGGGGGCCAGACTACGCCCCCTCTATCACGGGGCCGGCGGATCGGCGAGCGCGGGTAGCAAGAGCGGTGGCGGCGCAGGCTTTATCGTAGCGGCAGCCGGAGTTACTTGCGGAGCGGCCAGTGCGTCCAGCTCCTCGGGAGTGGGTGCGATCGCTGGGTTGTCCTGTGCCGGCACCGTACTCAGAAACGCGGTCAAATGCGGTAGCTCTCCCTCGAGTTTCACCACGGTGTCGAGCACCGTTCGGAATCGATCGTCGCCATCCAGAAACAGAATGATCCCCAGCAAATAGATCCGGTCCGTATCGCGGATGTCGACCTTCGCCCAATCCGCCACGCGCTGTTTCAGTTGAAGCTTCGAGATGCCGTTCTGATGCCCATACAGTGCGTCGAGTGAATCGGCCCGCGCGGGGTAACTCGGGTCGATATCGGCCATCTGTTTTAAGAAAGTCACGGCGTTTCGGAAGTCTCCCCGCGCCGCCTTGGCGACCGCTAGACGGACGTACGGGTCGGGCCGGTCCGGAGCCGCTTGAATCGATTTCGCATAGCTTTTCTCGGCTGCAGAATAGTCGAGATTCACGAACAGCCGATCCCCGGCAGCTTGCAAGCGAACACTTCGCAGCTGGGCCTCCGGGGTGGACGGCTGAGCCAGGCTGCGGTGCGTCTGGGTGAGCGGCTTGGCTTTCCTGGGGAGGTTCGGATCGAGGTTGGCCTCGTCAATCATCCATTGCGGCAGCGCCGGGAGGGTCGGTTGATTGTTCACGTAGACCGGAGGAGCCGCATAGAACGGGGCATTCCATCCCGAGTAGCCGCCCCACGCGGGACCGTAGTAGGGATTGCCAAAAAGGGGCGCTGAGTAACCGACACTGAAGCCCGGGACGCCGTAGCTCAAGGTGGAAAATCCGGAGTAGTTGTATCCAAACGGAAGCTGATTCACATAGTTAAAACCGTAACCGGGTCCGTATCCATAGCCCGGTCCGTAGTAGCCTCCGTACCCGCCCCCAAAGGCCTGCCTCGGTCCGTAATAATGATGGCGGTCGCCGAATTCGTTACCAATCGGAGGGATCGGAATCGAGTGGCGTGGAATCGATCCAGAGACAGAGACCCCTCCGAACTGGGAGAATCCCAGCGAGGGCCATGCGCAAATGCCGAGAACACAGGCCAACCAGAACCTCATGATCCCCTCCTCCGCCGTGGTTTATAGGTGAGTGGGTGCTTCTCCCGACCCGACCAGTTCCATCCGACAGTACAAGAATCTTATCCAGTGGCAATTCACACACGCATGAAAAACGAGCGGCCCCATCCGTTTTTCCGGAAGTCATCCGGAGGCGAAGGTAAAGCGGATGAGTCACTCCCAAAGAAAAACGCCTCGCGAAGGCGAGGCGTTTTCCGTCACTTCTGTTGGGTCACGCGAAACGACTAGCGGTCGCCACGATCTCGTCCGCGGTCCGGACCCCGGTCAACATCGCCTCCGCGATCCCGGTCGCTGGATGGTCCCCGGTCGCTGGATGGTCCTCGGTCGCGTTCGTAGCGATCGCCACCACGGTCTGGAGCGGGTCCACGGTCACGGTCGCCACCACGGTCTGGAGCGGGGCTTCGGTCACGGTCGCTGCCACGATCTGGAGCGGGGCTTCGGTCACGATCACCGCCGCGATCCCGATCTCCGGCGGGAGGCCGATCACGTTCGTAGCGATCACCACCACGGTCGGGTGCTGGTCCACGATCTCGGTCACTGCCGCGATCTGGAGCTGGTCCACGATCACGATCGCTACCCCGATCGGGGGCCGGTCCACGGTCTCGATCACCGCCGCCGCGTGGTCCGCGATCATCGCGGTCATCACGACGAGGAGGCCGATCACTGCCGCGATCGTCACGAGCTGGTCGCTCGGTGCGTTCGGTCCGCTCTGGACGCTCGCCACCTTCAGCGGGAGCCGCTGCGGTGGGTCCGCCGTTGCGCTCGATCAGCACAGCCTTGTGAGACAGCTTGACGCGGTTTTGGTCGTCGACGGCGATGACCTTCACTTCGAGCTTGTCACCGATCTTGCAGATGTCGCCGACCGACTTCACGAACCCTTCAGCGAGTTCACTGATGTGGCACAGGCCATCCTTACCCGGAGCAATTTCGACGAATGCTCCGAAGTCTTTGATCGAGCTGACGGTTCCGTTGTAAATCCGTCCGACCTTGATCTCTTCCGCGATCGCTTCGACGCGGGCCAGGGCGTCTTCGCAGCCGACCTTGTTGGTTCCGGAAATGAGCACCTTGCCATCGTCGGTCACATCGATCTGCGACTTGGTCTGCTCCTGAATCGCGCGGATATTCTTTCCGCCGGGTCCGATCAGCAGGCCGATCTTCTCAGGATCGATCTTCGTTTGCAGGATACGCGGAGCATAGTCCGAGATCTCTGGACGAGGACGACGAATCGCACTAAGCATCATTCGCAGCAGTTCGAGGCGAGCATCACGGGCCGCAGCGAGCGTCCCACGAATGATCTCTTCGTTGATGCCGTCGATCTTGAGATCGAGCTGGATTCCGGTGATCCCCTTCTGGGAACCGGCCACCTTAAAGTCCATGTCGCCGAAGTGATCTTCGTCGCCCATGATGTCGGTCAGCAGTACATACTTGCTGCCTTCCTTCACGAGACCGATCGAGATGCCAGCCACTGGCTGTTGAATCGGGACACCGGCGTCCATCAGGCTCAGCGTGCCACCGCACACCGAGGCCATCGAGCTGGAGCCGTTCGACTCAGTGATGTCCGAGATCAGACGGATCGTGTAGGGGAACTGATCCGACTTCGGCAGCACCCACTGAATCGAGCGTTCCGCGAGAGCTCCGTGGCCGATTTCCCGGCGACCTGGCCCACGAATCGGCTTGCACTCCCCGACCGAGTAGGACGGGAAGTTGTAGTCGAGCATGAACGGCTTAGCGAATTCGCCGAACAGCCCGTCTGCTTTCTGCTGATCTCGGACGGTGCCAAGCACGACGGTACAGACCGACTGCGTTTCACCACGAGTAAACACAGCGGAGCCGTGAACGCGGGGCAGAACCTGGACCTGGCAATCGACAGCCCGCAGAGTCGTCGGATCGCGGCCGTCGAGCCGCTTGCCCGCGAGGGTCAAATCGCGGCAAGCCTGGTGATCGACAGCCGAGATCGCGTCCTTCAGCTGTTGCAGGGTCCGGCCATCGGCGAGTTCGGTCACGCCATTCGGGAAGTGCTTCTCGATGAGGCTCTTCTTGACGGCACTGGCTGCTGAGGAGCGTTCCTTCTTCTTGGGGTTGAAGCGTGCGTCGCAGAGACTCTTGTAGGCCTCGGACTTCACCTGATCGAGGAAGGGGTTCTTGGCCGCAGCCTTGAACTCGACCTTGGGCTTACCCGCTTGCTTGACCAGATCAAGCTGCATGTCGCAGATTTCGATGATCGCCTTGTGGCCGAACATCAGGGCGTCGGCCATGACATCTTCGGGGAGTTGATCGGCGAAACCCTCGATCATGAGGATCGAGTCATGGCTCCCGGCGACGATGAGGTCGAGCCGCGAGACCGCCACTTGCTGCACCGTCGGGAAGAGGATGAACTGGTCGTCGATCATCCCGACGCGAACACCCGCGATCGGTCCCTTGAAAGGCAGTGGAGAGACCGACAGTGCGGCACTTCCGCCAGTAATCGACCAGACATCGGGATCGTTCACGCCGTCGCACGACAACACGTTGGCCATGACCTGCACCTCGTCGATGTACCCTTCCGGGAACAGCGGACGAATCGGACGGTCAGTCAGCCGCGAGGTGAGAACTTCCTTCTGAGTCGGACGGCCTTCCCGCTTCAAGAATCCGCCCGGGAACTTACCCGCAGCGGCGAGCCGCTCCCGGTAGTCGCAAGTCAGGGGAAAGAAGTCGGTGCCGGGACGGGATGGTCCGTCTTGGGCCGCCACGAACACAGCTGTCTCGCCGTACTGCACGAGGACGGCACCGGCGGCCTGCTTGGCCCATTCACCTGTCGTAATTGTCAGCGTACGACCCGCGATTTCACGTTGAACAGAGACCTTCACTGGGACAACCTTTTAACAACGAAGAAAACCATCGACTTGGACAACAAACCTGCCACGACCGACCCGACACCGACACCAACGCCGACTCAACTCACGACAGAACGGGTGGAAAGCCGAACTGATCCACCCTCACATCGTTTACCAGCATTGGGTTCTGCCAAAACGCCCACACGGGGTGCAGCCACACGCTTCACCCCCGGCATAAACCCATTTGTCGATAAACGCAAACCGAGCAGCTGCGACTACTTACGCAGCCCCAAACGGCCAATCAGCTCGACATAGCTCGCCGGCTTGATCCGGCGCAGATACTCCAGCAGACTGCGACGCTTGCTAACCATTTGCAGCAGACCACGACGGCCCGCATGATCCTTGACTTGACGCTTCAGATGCTGCGTCAGCTCGTTGATTCGATTCGTGAGGACCGCAACTTGGACTTCGGGCGAACCCGTGTCCTTCTCGTCGCGACGGTACTCCTGAATCACCTGAGACTTACGTTCCGGGGTAATGGACATGATCGAATTCCTCTCCGACTCCGCAGCCTAGGCCGCTGAGACTAGAAACATGGGGTTTTCACACACTGTGAACAAGCGTGTATCGTAACCGCCCCCGCCGGAGATGCAATCGTCGAAACGACAGACCAAGACATCAGCATTCGTCGATGCTATTCTTCCCGTTGCCTGCGCGCTGCGGGACTGAAGTCGTCTGACAAGTCGCTTTGGGGTTCATATTATGCTGCATCGTCGAGAATTTCTGGCTGCCTCTGCCGGACTGGCAGCGGCCTGGGTGGGAGCGGGGGTGCACGCTCAAGCGGCAGTCCGCCCGAAGATCGCGTTTCTTGGCACCTCGATTTACCGGCATTCTCATGCCCAGCATTTTCTTGATCGGCTGTGTGAGGGGTATTCCTGGCAGGGAGTATGGCACACTCCGCGGGTCGAGGTGGCGTCGGTCTACATTGACCAGTTCCCCGACCATACGGACCTCGGAAGGAATCGGATCGAGCGATACCACTTGAAGCAGTTTGGGAGCGTGCGGGAGGCACTGACTCTCGGAGGCCCGAAGCTGGCCGTCGACGGTGTGGTGATCATCGCCGAACATGGCGACTTCGAAAAGAATGCCAAGGGCCAGACCCTCTACCCGCGTTACAAGTGGTTCAAGGAAGCTGTACGGGTCTTCGAGGAAAGTGGCCGGGCGGTGTCCATCTTCAATGACAAACACCTCTCCACCGAATGGAAAGAGTGCGCCGAGATGGTCAGCGATGCGAAGCGGCTGGGATTTCCATTTCTGGCCGGGTCATCGCTGCCGGTCACTTGGAGGATGCCCGATGTCGATCTGCCGCATGGGGCGGATCTGAAGGAAAGCGTGTGCGTCTGCTACGGCGGCGTCGACAGTTACGACTTCCACGGATACGAAACAGCCCAATGCATGTCGGAACGTCGTCGGGGCGGTGAGGTCGGGATTCGCAGCGTGCTGGCCCTCAAGGGTGACTCGCTCTGGACCGCGCTCGAGGCTCCCGATCGCCAAGTCACCCGCGATCTCTTCATGACCGCCCTGAATCGCAGTCATAGCCTCCCCGTCGAAGGCGGGTTCCCCACAGCCAGCGTCTCCTATGAATGGGCGAAACGGGCGATGCCGACAACGACCGGTTTCTTCGTCGAGCATCTCGATGGCTTTCGCACGACGATGTTCCTGACCAACATCGACGACTTCATCTACGCCGGCTCGATCGGCCCCCACCATCAAAAGATCAGCTGCCGGATGTTCCTGCCGATGCCCGGACGCGGAGCGACCACAGCCGATTTCTTCAGTCCACTGGTCCGCTCCATCGAGACCATGGTCCTGACCGGCCAAGTCCCCTACCCCGTGGAGCGAACGCTACTCACCTCCGGCATGGTGATCGCCGGTGTCAACTCCCTGCACGCGGGGCAGACGCGAGTCGAAACGCCCGAGATGAACGTGGCCTATCAAGTCGGCCAAGAGTCGACCTACTGGCGAGAGTGATGGGGGGCTGGGCCATCCCTGATCCCTGTCCCCTTCGACCCGTACCGCGCACCACGGATTATTTTCGACAGGTTCTCCGAGCCGCTCCGATCACGCTGACGAACCACTGCCTCAAATGCCGCGTCCCCGATCGCCAGAGCACCGAGGACCGCACAGCTGGTCTCATTATTTCGATGCCGGTCCAGTGAACGTTGGTCCGCGACGACTCAGTTCGAGTAGGTCATGCGATGCATAATC
>Ga0105047_10014066_pt1 | contig 12727 bp, 10 predicted proteins | sample MAT04_FD_78384 | JGI IMG/M metagenome (GOLD analysis project Ga0105047, IMG submission 78384) | Freshwater microbial communities from Lake Fryxell liftoff mats and glacier meltwater in Antarctica - MAT-04 (megahit assembly) | ecosystem: Environmental > Aquatic > Freshwater > Ice > Liftoff... | reverse complement strand
CGACGTTCAATCGCCTTGATGGTGATGGACGTGAATTTACAGGGCCCCGGCGACGGACGCCCAGTCAAATCGAAGATCCATTGAGGATTGATCTCGAATATTTCGTAAAATTGCTTGTCGGATTGCATCGACGCATTCTAAATCAAGCGGAGTCCGTCTGCTACATTTACGTCCCCCTGTCGATCCGTGTCCCGAACCTGGCAATCAACGACGATGCAGTTCAAAAATCTTGGCATCTTTGTCCTACTGTTCTTGATTGTGGTGGTGACGACCGCGATCCAACCCAGCTTTGCTGCGCCCGCAAACCTGCGCTCGATTGTTCGCGACACAGGGCTTTATGGGTTGATCTCGATCGGCGTTGCATTCGTGATCATCACCGGTGGCATCGACTTGTCGATCGGTTCGCTGATCGCGTTGTCCGGCGTGCTGTTGGTCCAGATCGTGAACGTCCAGGTTGTCGACACGACGTTCGAAAGTGAAATCGTGGAAACTCGCGCGACGTCTGTTGAGCCGTTCACGGGGCCGGCTCTGAGATTGCGAGAGCCTTTGCCGTTAATCGTAAAAGGCGACTTGCTAAGTTTCGACAGCACCACGGGCAGGTCGAGCGTTGTGATCGAGCGAGTCGTCGAAGTGGAGGGGAACTCGTTCATCGAGCTCAGGGATCGGTTGCAGTTGCTTCGTCCCGGGGTACCGGTTCGGTTGCAACGGCTAGAGTCGACGAATCCGTTCTTAGCGTGCGGACTGGTGCTTGTTATCGCTGCGTTGCTAGGACTGACCCATGGGTTACTGATTACCCGCTGCAACCTTCAGCCGTTTGTGGTCACGCTTTGCGGACTATTGATCTACCGTGGGCTGGCGCGGGTGTTGACGGGGGACAATCAGGTTGGGCTGCTTGGCGCGCTGCCGGAATTCAAGGCGCAGTTCACCGGGTCAGCATTCGCCTTGCCGATCCCGTTTGTCGCACGCCTGGAATCTGCCGAAGCCGGTTGGTTGACGCTGTCTTGGATTGACATTCCGATTTGCGGTGTGATTCTCGCCGTGGTTGCTGTGATCGCTTGGCTGTTCCTGAACCGTTTGGTCTGGGGCAGGCATTTACTCGCGACCGGTGAGAACGAAAAAGCGGCGCGTTACAGCGGCGTCAAAACCAAGTCGCTGATTGTTGCCGCTTACGTTGTGTGCTCGCTTCTGGCTGGCTTGACGGGGATTCTTTTCACCTTGGAGCTCAATTCCGTCCAGCCTGGTTCAAGCGGCACGTTTTACGAGCTTTACGCAATTGCAGCGGCGGTTTTGGGAGGTTGCAGCCTGCGCGGCGGTCGAGGGGCGATCTTAAGCGTGATCGCCGGCGCGGCGGTGATGCGATGCCTTTACAAATCGATTGTCGTGCTGGGAATATCGCAAGAATGGGAAATGGTAATCATCGGGGTAGCGCTGCTGGCTGCTGTTTCGCTGGACGAGATCGTGCTGCGCTGGACAACCTACAAACGACGCCATTCAACTGGCTGACAAAATCGGGTACACTGCTGGCGCGGTATCAATGCCGTGACAATTTTGTCTCACCACCACCGCGCGTTTCACCCATAACGCCCCCAACGAACTCCCTCGTCGATGGACAAGCCTGTCGGCCCACCCCCCGCATTATTCTCCGATCTCGACCTTTCGCCCGTGATGTACGCGGCACTGGATCGAGCGGGCTTCGCCCATGCCACACCGATCCAAGCTGCCTTGATTCCCCTGGCCCTCAACGGCGAGGATGTGATCGGACAAGCCAGAACGGGAACAGGAAAAACGGCGGCTTTTTCGATTCCGATCCTTGAACAACTCGATTCGCTTGACACAACTCGCGATCCCCAAGCGATCATTATCGTCCCCACCCGTGAACTTGCTGATCAAGTCGCCAAGGAAGCAGGACGCTTGGCTCACGGAGTGCCCACGGAAATCGCCGTGCTATCGGGCGGCAAGAATATGACCGGCCAGCTCCGGCAATTGCAGAACGGCGTTCAAGTTGTCGTCGGCACCCCCGGACGTATCCACGATCACTTGCAACGAGGCACGCTTCGCACCGATTCCGTTTGGTGCGTCGTTCTCGACGAAGCCGACCGAATGCTGGATATCGGATTTCGCCCGCAGATTGAGCGTATCCTTCGACGCTGTCCTCGCGAACGCCAAACATTGCTGTTGTCCGCGACGCTTCCCGAAACGGTTCGCCGTCTCGCAGAGTCCTACATGTATCAGCCCAAAGTGGTCGATTGTAGCCAAAATGCGATGGCGGTTGAAACGATCGAACAGCGTTACTTCACCGTCGAACAGAGCCAAAAGGTTGACCTGCTGCGCAAGTTGCTCATCCGAGAGCAACCTGAGCAAGTCATCATCTTCTGCAGAACACGGCGCGGCACCGACAAGCTGCAGCGTAAGCTATCCGAGGACTTTGCATCGGCTGGCTGCATGCATGGCGACATGGCTCAGCGAGAACGCGATCGAGTATTGCAGCAAGTGCGCGATCGCAAGCTCAAGATCCTGGTTGCCACCGATGTTGTTGGTCGCGGAATCGACGTCAGCACGGTCTCCCACATTATCAATTTTGACGTGCCCCAAGACTGCGACGATTACGTTCACCGAGTTGGTCGCACCGGACGGATGGGACGCGAAGGCATTGCGTTCACCTTTATCGTTCCCGGCGAAGGTGACATGCTCACGTCGATCGAACAACGCATCAACAAGCAGTTACTTGCAGATCATATCGACGGTTTCGATACGAAGCCAGAAGCAACCCGTGTTGCGGCAGAGAAAGTGGAACGTCAGCAAGCTAAAGACGCCGTGCAACCGGCCACGCGCCGAACCCTCAACCCGATGCATAAAAAAGTAACACGACGTCGCTAGTCTCGGCTTGCAAAGGGTTTTTTTTCGCGTAGGCGTTCTTCATGTCACTCATTCAGCTTGCTGAAAAGCGTTGGCTTCCTGATTCACTGATCCGATTTGGCATGCGTAGGATGCTGCGAGATCGTCTGGCGGAGGAAAACAGGCTTGCTGGAAGCGACTTCAATAAGGCGCTCGATCGGTTTGCGGATCGACAGCGCCGGAGCGTGGTCACGATCGAGACGCATCGCGCGAATGAACAACACTACGAAGTTCCCGCAAGATTCTTCGAGCTCGTCTTGGGGACACGACTGAAATACAGTGGCGGCTTGTGGGAGAGCGCTTCGACGTCGTTGGACGAATCCGAAGAAGCGATGCTGCGGTTGACTTGCCAGCGTGCGGGCATTGAGAACGGCATGCGAATTCTCGAGCTCGGCTGCGGCTGGGGATCGCTTTCCCTGTGGATTGCCGAGCATTATCCCCAATGCCAGATCACCTCACTCTCCAACTCTACCAGTCAAAAAAGGTTTATTGATGGCAAGTGTGCTGAGCGAGGGTTCAGCAACGTGCAAGTGATCACCGCCGACGTGGGCACATTTGAGACCGATCAAGACTTTGACCGCGTTGTATCGGTTGAGATGTTCGAGCATGTTCGCAACCACGAAAATCTGCTAGCGCGGATTACTAACTGGTTAGTACCCGAGGGCAAACTGTTCGTGCATATTTTTTGCCACCGAAACTTGGCCTACACATTCGAAACCGAGGGCGAAGAAAACTGGATGGGACGGCATTTCTTCTCAGGCGGCATCATGCCAGCGGAAGCTTTGTTCCTCCGTTACCAGCGCGACATGGCCGTCAAGCAACAATGGTGGATCAACGGCACGCACTACGCTCGCACATGCGAAGCGTGGTTGTCGCGGCTGGATGCGTCTGAGCCGGCGGTGCAACTTGCTTTGGCAGCATCTGGTCGTAGTGAATCAACGAAGGTCTTAGTGCAGCGGTGGCGAATGTTTTTCATGGCGTGCGCGGAACTGTTCCGATTTAATGACGGTGGTGAATGGGGCGTTGGGCACTATCTGTTTGACGTGAACCAGACGGAAGAAGCAGCAAGATGAGTATCGCTGAAGTCCTGCTGCTCAATGCAGCGCTGATCACTGCTTCAATGGTTCTGCTGTGGTTGCTTAGCTTAGGCCTGAAAGACGCAAGCATCGTCGACATTTTTTGGGGGCTAGGGTTTGTTCTGATCGCATGTGCCACATTCGCGGTCGTTCCCATTGGACATCGCGGCGGCATTCTGACCGCGCTGACGACAGTTTGGGGCCTGCGATTGGCTGGCTACATCGGCTGGCGAAACCATGGCAAGGGAGAAGATTCACGATACCGAGCAATGCGTGACTATCGCGGCAAAAACTTTTGGTGGTTCAGCTTGATCTCCGTGTTTGCCTTGCAGGGAGTCGTGATGTGGTTGGTGTCGCTGCCAATCCAAGTCGGTCAAGTCGCCGAATCTTCCATGGGCATTCTGAATTTCGCGGGCGTGGGCATCTGGTTGATCGGGTTTCTGTTCGAGTCCGTTGGCGATTACCAACTGGCAAAATTCAAGTCGATGCCAGACAGTCGCGGCAAAGTGATGGATCGGGGGCTATGGCGTTTTACAAGGCATCCAAACTACTTCGGCAACGCGATGATTTGGTGGGGACTATTCTTCGTCGCGGCAACGTGGTCGACAGCGTGGCTGGTAATCAGTCCGATTTTCATGACGTTCTTGCTCGTCAAGGTTTCCGGCGTCGCGTTGCTAGAACGCAACTTGGCGGGGCGATCGGAGGAATATCGCGACTACATCAAGCGAACCAGCGCGTTCATTCCCTGGCCACCAAAGCCCTGAGAGCGGAACGATTGTCCCAATCGTTGTCGAAGACCAATGTCCAGCTAGGCAAGGCTCGTTCTAAGATTCCGTGACGCTAGGCAAGTTCGATGGGAAATCGGCCTTGTTCTGCTCAGTGGGATCAACGATAAGCAAGCGGAATGCGGGCAAGGTCCGTCGTTGATTGTTGAAGCTATCCCAAGATGACCAAGATCGATCGCTATATTTTCGTGCTATTCGCGCGCACGACGTTGATCTGCTTCTGCAGTCTTGCAGGCGTATTCGTGGTGTTTCATGCGTTTAACAACCTCGACGAACTTGCCAAGCAAACCGACGATGGTACTTCGATGGCAACGGTTTTGGCCGCATACTACGGCCCCTACATGCTGTTGCTATTTGACTGGACCGCGTCGATCATTACGTTAACGGCAATGTTGTTCACGATCGGTTGGCTGCGGCGAAGTGGCGAATTGACGGCCTTGCTAGCGGCAGGGGTGAATCACGGGCGTATCTTGCGACCGATGCTCGTGCTCTCCTTTCTCGTTTGTGCGCTTCAGGTCGTTAATCGCGAGGTTCTCATTCCACCCTATCGCGATCTGCTTACGACTAAGCCTGGTGAGCTAGCATCGGAGAGTGCTCAAAAGATGTTGCCTTCGTATGACAAATCCTCTGGAATACTCGTCGAAGGCAACGGGCTTTACTCGGCCGAAGGAATCATTAAAGACCCTGGTTTTCGCTTGTATGCGTCCTATGCGAATTTTGGTGACACGGTAACCGGAAACACTGCGCAGTGGCAGGAATCAACAGGAGATCGACCCTCGGGATATCTGGTAACTGGCGTCAGTCGACCCGCGAATATCGACAAGCTGCCATCCGGATTATTGCTGCTCGCCAGTGCTCGCCAAGGTCTCAACGGCCAGGCCCTCGATGGCCAGGATCTCAATAGCCAAGAAGCAAAAAAATATGGAAGGCCGGTGTTGATCACACCACGGGATGCTCCTTGGCTGAAACCGAACGAGTGCTTTGTTTCGACGACACTTAATCCCGAAGTCCTTCGTGATAATCCACGCTCAACACGGTTGACGGCGATGCCTGAGCTGATTCGTCGCGTGCGGAACTCATCGGTGCATAGCAGTGATGCGTTGCGTGTCATGTTGCACGAGCGTTTCTTGCGTGCACCGCTTGATTTTTGCTTGGTTTTGCTTGGACTGCCACTGGTTGTCAATCGTGGGGACAAGCGTTTGTTCAGCGTTGTCGGCCAGGCAATGGGCATTGTGCTCTTGTTCTTCGGTCTAAAGACAGTCGCTGGCGGCATGGGAGGCGGTGGATATTTATTTTCGCCTTCGATGGCGGCTTGGGTTCCGCTGTTAGTGCTTGGACCGTTTGCATTTGTGCGTTATCGCGACGTTCAGATTCAATGACGCATCATCAAACGACGCCAACTGACATTTGCCTTGTTGTCCCTGTCATCAATGGGGCTGCTGGAATCGCGGCAGGCACCTCGCCCGAAGTGCCAGCAAAGCTCGAAATAGGCGATTGATCGACCCACCTCCCGAACCAATGGCGTTCAAGAAACCCTCGGCAGGTAGTTTTTTGAAATGAATCGGCAATCAACGCGTCGAAGAATTGTCTACGAAAAGAGGTTTTGCCATTAAAGTCATTGCCGCGATAATGTCTTGGGTTATCATGTACCTCTTGCTTGGGCGTTTTCTCTGACTTGAGACGCCATTGGGTAAGGGTCGTTTTTACAGCAATTCGTGGCGCGAGGATGAACGTTCGCGAGTGGTATGTGATGGTTGAGTTTCGACGTACGGATGGGACGGTTCCTTCCTGAGGCTGAATGACAGTGACTTTTTTTATCACGGATGGATCCATGCGAATGCAATCAACCACGCGACACGAACCCCATCCAACCCTTAATTTTCAGGGAACGGCGGTTCGTGAAACCGATGAGAAGCTCGTCTCCGCTTACGACGGCCTGATCCAGTCGCGGAAGCTGAGCTGGACGGGCCATTATCATTTGATCAAGTTGCTCGGGCGTGGCGGCCAAGGCGAGGTTTATCTCAGCGAGTATCGTGGGACGGACGAGTTTACCGTTCCTGTGGCTATCAAGATTTTTTCGCCCGAGCGATATTCTTCGGCACGAAAATACGACGAAGCGATGTCGCGAATCGCAAAAACGGCAGCTCGTGTTGCGCTGATTCAGCATGACAATGTGCTTGACGTTCAGAATTTTTTCGAACGCGACCGCATTCGAGTGATGATCATGGAATGGGTCGATGGCTACGACTTGCGTCGCTTGGTGATGCCCGAATGTCTGCAAGCGTTGCACGGTAAAGTCAGCACTCGGAGATGGACGTACATCAACGAAGTCATCCTCACCAAGGGTCCTGTGCAGTCGCGTTTTAAAGCAGGCGTTGCCGTTGCCATCGTTCGTGAAGTGCTCGGTGCGCTGGCGGCATTGCATCGCGAAGGCGTCGTGCATGGGGATGTGAAGCCCGCAAACATCATGCTGAAGCGTACCGGTCACGCGAAATTGATCGACATGGGCTCCGCATTTGATTTTCATAATCCGCCTCGCGATCGCGACTGCACGCCGATGTACGCCGCGCCCGAGGTTCTGGAAAACAACGACGCATCACCTCGCAGCGACCTGGCTAGCGCCGGCTATGTCTTGGTGGAATTACTCAGCGGCCAAAACCCATTTCCAGGCGAAATGAACTTGCGAGAGCTTCTGGAAGCAAAGCGAGAATTGCCACAGCGATTAGATCAGTATTTGCCAAACGAAGTGCTTCGTAATGAGTTGTTGATGAACTTTTTACGAGGTTTGATTGCCCCGGATCCCAATCGCCGTTTCCCTAGCGCCGAAGCAGCGGAATTGGTTGATCAAGGGGCGGCGGCATTTCAGCGGCAATTGGTGATCGGTAATATGGCGACCGAATATGACAATGACATTCGTTTGTGGCTGGAAGAGCTGCGGCACCTGGAGATCGGGTAAATAAGTTCATGGATCAAAGGCATTTGGAGGTCGCGATTGCAGCGGCGCAAGCGGGAGCGGCTGAGTTGATGCTTCGCCGCGATTCGCGAATCGTTTCAGAAAAAGCACCGAAAGACTTGGTCACTGATGCGGATCTGGCATCGCAAAAAGCCGTTCGTAGTGTTCTTGAAGCAGCTTTTCCAAACTATGCGTTTGTGGGTGAAGAAGAAGGCGAAAACGAGCCGCCAATTTCAGTACAAAACGGTGCGCCCGATGCGCCGCCTTGTTGGGTAGTGGATCCGCTCGATGGCACGGTCAATTTCGTTCACCGTCTCCAAAACTTTGCTGTTTCCATCGGGCTCTACGCTGCGGGAAAAATGCGTTTGGGTGTCATTCTCGATCCAGTCTATGGCGAACTGTTTACAGCGATCGACGGTCACGGGGCAACCTGCAACGGACGCGCAATGTCGTCCAGTCGCTGCGCAGCGATCGACGATGCACTCGTGGCTTGCAGCTTTCCTGCCGGTATTGATCGGACGTCACCTGAGATCGGTCGCTTTGTCGATGTCCTAGAAAAGTGCCGCTCGCTCAGGCGGCTGGGGTCATGCGCGCTAAACATGTGTTATGTCGCTGACGGACGGCTAGACGCGTACTGGGCGACAAGCGTGCAACCATGGGATAGCGCGGCGGGAATCGTCATTGCACGAGAGTCTGGGGCTACGATCTCGCGGTACGATGGTGGGACGCTGGACGATTGGAAGCCACAGTTCTGCGTTGCTGGAACTAGCGAATTGCATTCGCAAATCACGGGACTGCTTGGCAAGTACTAAGTCGCGTAAGCTTCTTGCGGGTACAATGAAGCTCATCTACGCTACAAGTTTTCCGCTTTCGATTCTTCAAAAATATGCAACCGATTGAGCTAAAGGATCTGTTGTCTCGACATGACTTGCCCATCATTGCTGCGAGTATCAATTCGAAGCTGCTCGACGAACAGGCTGCTCGTCAGAGATATCGTGATCAGTTGACGCCCAGCGAAAAAGCCGAGTTTATTGGAGGTGAGGTGATTGTGCATTCGCCGGCCAGAGCAAAGCACTTACGAGTGACCGAACGGTTGATACGGTTGGTTGGTACGTTCGTCGAAACTCGTGACCTGGGCGAAGCCTTTACCGAGAAAGCCTTGATCAGCTTGACACGAAACGACTACGAGCCCGACGTTTGTTTCTTTCGGAAGAACAAGGCCAGTGAATTCGACGATGAAACGATGATCTTTCCTGCTCCGGATTTCATTGCCGAGGTACTTTCAGAATCCACCCGAGGCCGAGATCGCGGCGTCAAATTTGACGACTATGCTTTTCACGCCGTCGAAGAGTACTGGATCATCGATCCCGACGAAGAAACGATCGAGCAATATCGGCTTGCGAAGGCGGGCGAACAAGAATACCAACTTGCCCGCAAGCTCACCGATGGCGACATTGAGTCGTACGTGGTCACAGGATTCCGCATTCCCGTCCGCTCGCTCTTCGATGTTGCATTGAACTTAGAAACGCTGCAACGAGTCTGTCTCGCCGTTCCGAAATCCTGAGTACAGCTTCGCAATTAACCAATGGTGTGGGGGAGTCGCTGCCGTAGGCTGATCATCATGATCTACGACGCTTCGCCGTCGTCAAAGTCGCTCGTCGCTCCGCGACGAAAGCGTGAAGCTGCGATAAAAGCGACCCCTATCATAAAGCCTGACGGCGAGCTGCGATAATGCTGCACGCTTTCGTCGCGGAGCGACGAGCGACTTTGCAACCGCTGACAGAACCTGCGGGCCATCCCGTGAAGAGCGCATAGGCGTCAACTGATCTCCATTTTTTCAGTATGTTCCGTGGTCTTGGCAACTCCCCGCAAAACAGAACGCGGGAGAGAACCACGAAGGAGAACACTCTCAAAAAAGCGTACGCTGGACGCTTACGCCATTGGGAGACTTACTCGGCCTTAAGCGTATAGCGGCCAAGGTGCATTCCCGTCGCTTCGTCGTAAGCAAAACTTCCCGACGGAGCGAAGTATTTTTTGAACTCTTCGAACGGTGGCAACTCGTCTTTTTCCATCAGCTCGACAAGCCGTTTTACCACAGCATTCTCCGCGCCGCGAGATTTCGCGATTTCTCGGATTTGAGGTGATTTAGCAAGCTCGTACAACTGACGAAGTCCTTCCGAATCTCTTGAGAAGGAAAACATGAAGGGTTTTTCAGCGTCGAGCTGCGCACCAAGTTCGCTGGCGACAAGATCGTAGTCAGGCAAGCTTGAAAGGCGAGGCACGGAACCGCTGGATGCGCGAATCGCATGCTCAAGCAACTGGCGACTATCCGTCACCAGCAACCAATCACCAACGATCGCACCACACGGTTCAGGAACTCGAATGCCTTGAGGTGCGGGGCGGTCAGGGTTTCGGCGCCGACCAAGATAGATCTTCGTCGTCCCGATGTTATCGGTCTGCACTGATTTCCATATCGTTTCGCGTAGCTTTTCAATCGTCCTGACTGTTTCGGCAGGGTCTTTGAGCTGCAGCCCTATCAACGTCGTGCTGCTATTAAAGGTCACCGGTCTTTGGAGCCAAGTGATCATGGCGCCGCGATCCTTGGTGGTGTTGACCAACGACTCCCTGAGGTCCATACCCGTTGCTTTCTTGTAGGGTTCGATCACTCGCGTTGCGAAACCGCCCTCACCACCAAAGCGATCAAAGATTCGCTCAAAACCATCGAAAGATGCGTCGACTCGCCATCCAATCGACATGTAGCTGGCGACATCGTCGGGAACCCAGACGGGAGGATTGGTGTCGCATTTGCTAGGACGCACAACGCTGAAGATTCCGTCGCGCGGCGGGTCAAGGAGCAGGTGTATGTGCGAGATATCCGCAAACGCTTCGCCGCCTTCGAAGACGCTGCCGCCGACACCGCGAATCTTGCCAAGGCCAAGTTCTTCGACAATTGGCCAAACCAACGTCGCAGCACCGCCACGACTTTTGATGATGCGTTCAACGATGTGATAGGGGTCCACATAAAAAGTAATTTGGGGGCGAGTCTCTTCGGCGCCCACGCAGCGGCTCATCACGCCAGCAAAGTCAGTCGATTCGGCGAGAGTGCGTTCGGCCGATTCACCGTTCCAGCGTTCCAGGGCTGCTTTGCCGCTGCCATTACCAATGCCGACCACCGTCGCGCCATCGCGAGAAAAATACTCAACCGATTCGCGATTGTTGCTGGCCTTGATCAAGCGAACCAATGAAGTGCCTCCGATCGTTTCGCGACGCAGCACGGAGCCCGATTCGATCAACTTCTGTTCCATCGTTGCCAAAATCTTTTTCAATGCTCCGTCGTCAGTCCCAGTCTCGATGACGAACAGGCCGCCAAATGAAACCGACTCGCTTTCCAACTTTTTAGCATCGAGACGTTTGCGGATCGCGTCCGGTGAATCGTCCTTGGGCTCGTTCTTCGTTGGCTCCGTCGACGCGACGAGCGCGGGATTCTCGATCGGAAACAGGCCGAAGGCAAATTGGCCTTTGGGGATCGACAGGATTTCTTCGAGCGAGACCCCGAGTTGGTCGCCGATTTCTTGAAACAGCTCTCCTGCAGCGACATAAATCTCGCCTGCCAATGGCTTAAGCTTTGGGTCCGAGAGCATTTTGCCGGTCGCGCTGGCGGCTAAACCTTGGCGAAATTCGGTAACGTTCTCGATCCGGATATACGCCAATGACTTTTCTGGCAAAAGTCTTGGTGCGCCGGGAACGACGGCAGGTTCGGCGCCGAAAACCGGCGAACTGGCCAAGCAAAACAATCCAAGACAAGCAATCGGGAGGGAAAATCGCATCGGAGAACGTGCTCGTGGAAATACAGGGATTCGGTTTGGGGTCAAACGTTGTGCGGCAATTCTATCCATCTTCGGCTGACTATTCGTTTCAATCTGCCGATGCTTGGACAACTTATGCTATTTTCTAGCATAAGCAGATCCAGCGAAACCCTCTTCGCTAGCCGATGTTTAATGGAACTGATCGCAAGTTCCGGCATTGTATTGCCATTTCCCTCCACTCTAGTTGCCGCCATGAAAACCTTTCACCGCTTTTCCACGTTGGCGCTGTTTCTAGTCGTCTTAGGTTTGGCTAATGTGGCGTTTTCACAGGGAACTGGCGGCGGAGGTGGTGTTGGCGGCGGCACTGGAGGATTTGGCACTGGCGGGGGTAACACCGGTGGCGGTACTGCGTTTAACACGGACGGCACTAATTTCGGCAACGGCTCAACTTCCGGCAACAGCGGCAATACAGGAACCGGGACAGGCGTGGCCGCAGGCGTCAATGGTCGCAAGTATACAAATGTCGGAGCCAAGACGCAGACTCCCATCACTGGCAATCGCAGGTATGCGAGTGTTGGAGCCAAGACTGGAACCGGGGCAGGTGGAATCGGCGCCAGGGGTGTTTCGGGAGCGGGAGCGGGAGGGATTGGAGGATTGGGCGGTGGAGCTGGCCTTGGTACAAGCTCATTCGGATTGAATCAGTTTGGCACCACTACCGCATCATCCGAGGCGACCCCCAGCGTTCGTACGCGATTAAGCTCCGGCGTGGTGATGGTGCCAAGTTCCCAGGCTTTATCCCAAGGGACGGTGCAACAGAATGCGAGTAGAAGCATGGCCCAAACCCGATTTCGAGGTGTCGGGGTTACGGTTACCAATAGTACGACGGTAATTGGCGGGACGGTCAAAAATGAATCAGACCGCCGCATGGCCGAACTTTTGTTGCGATTGGAACCAGGCGTGTCCCGCGTAGAAAATCGGATTACCGTCGTTCCTTAGAACTGCGGGCTCTTCCGTAAATTCTGCGGAAGAGCCCAACAATATTTTGCTTAAGGCTTTTCTCGTTCGTCAGCGAATGAATAAAGTCGATAACTTCGTTGTGATTCGATCTCATCGACAACCTCAAGTCCACCCATCGGGTCGAACATCAGCAATACACCTGGTTCCGTTTGATCTTCCGCAGGCGAGATGCCGATCGGCCGGCCACCAGTGATG
>Ga0105047_10014065_pt1 | contig 12728 bp, 11 predicted proteins | sample MAT04_FD_78384 | JGI IMG/M metagenome (GOLD analysis project Ga0105047, IMG submission 78384) | Freshwater microbial communities from Lake Fryxell liftoff mats and glacier meltwater in Antarctica - MAT-04 (megahit assembly) | ecosystem: Environmental > Aquatic > Freshwater > Ice > Liftoff... | reverse complement strand
TGGAGTTCAAAAAGTAATACACAAAGTAGTGGACAGGAATTATAAAGGTACGCCGGAAGTTGAAGTTCCGCTTTTCGGTTTTGGCTGGTACGGCGCTAATGAGCGTAAGCTAGCGGCACACATTAACTCCTTTACTATGGATGTTAGTGAAGAAGCAAGTAACCAAGGATATACTTCGGAAGCGCCCGACAAGCTAACTGAAGAGGCGAACGCGATAGAGCAAATTTTACGTGGTGTTGGCGCAAGCGCCCTAGCAGATAGCGTGAGAGTGCCGGGACATGTGTCGCTTTTGAGTTATCGTAGCAGGGCTCCGTTAGGTGTTCAGGAAGAGCACAAAAGAAGGATAAACGACATTACTTATATTCATTTTTCTGAAAGTGACATCGATTCTGTAGAGCTCGGAGAATTAGTCGTAGGCAGTGATTACAATAAGCAGCTAGAGCTGGCGGCTTAGATTATTGATGGTACAGGGTCGACATTTTGTTGACACCCCTGTATAATTGAGCAACTTGGAAGGGGATAGATGGCCGACGAAATCGTAGTTAAGGGTGCGCGCGAACATAATTTACAGAATATTGACGTGTCTATTCCGCGCAATAAACTGGTCGTTATTACCGGATTAAGCGGCTCCGGCAAATCTAGCTTGGCCTTCGATACAATCTACGCCGAGGGGCAACGTCGTTACGTAGAATCACTTAGCGCCTATGCCCGACAGATTCTAGGATTGATGGAAAAGCCGGATGTCGACCAGATTGATGGACTGTCGCCTGCGATTTCAATCGACCAAAAATCAACCTCACGTAACCCTCGCTCAACTGTGGCAACAGTTACCGAAATTTACGATTATCTACGTTTGTTGTTTGCTCGTATTGGTGTGCCGCATTGCCCGGTCGACGGCAGCCCAGTGGTTCGACAAACAACCAATGGCATCGTTGATCAAGTTGTAGCGACTACTACCGATATGAAAATTATGGTCCTCGCGCCTGTAGTAGTTGATAAAAAAGGTGCCTTCGAGCATATCCCAGAAATGTATCAACGCGCCGGTTTTGCTCGCGTTAGAGTTGATGGAGTTGTATATGCATTAGATGAATTTCCGGAACTAGACAAGGCCTATCGGCATCGCATTGAAGTAGTTGTCGATCGTTTAGTAAACGACAAAGACAGCAGAGGCCGGTTAGTGCAATCAATCGAACAAGCCCTAGAGGTCGCCGACGGAAAAGTCGTAATTTTAGACGCCGAAAAAGATGAAACCTGGACGTACAGCTTGATGTACGCATGCCCACAGCACCCCGAGGTAAATATACCTGATCTAGAGCCTCGTACATTTAGTTTTAACAGTCCCCACGGAGCCTGCCCAATCTGTACCGGGCTCGGTAACAGGCTCGAGGTAGACCCTGAGTTAGTAATCCCCAACGGTACGCTAACCATAGCCGAGGGAGCGATCAGGCCGTACAATCGTATTAATGTAGACAACTGGTACATGAAAAAGTTGCAAGCCGTATCCGATACACATAACTTCTCGTTACACGTACCAACTGGCGAGCTAACACCCCAGCAATTAGAACTAGTCATGTACGGAACCGGTAACGAAAAATATAGCGTTAGCCTTGGTAGCGGTAGATCTTTCGAAACAACTTACGAAGGTGTTGTACCAAATTTGGAGCGTAGGCACAAAGAAACAGACAGCGATTTTATAAGGCGTGACATCGAACGTTTCATGCAAGAAAAACCTTGCCACGCCTGTGGCGGTCTTCGCTTAAAGCCCGAGGTTCTGGCAATCACCGTCGGAAAGCATTCAATTATGGATGTCTGTAATTTATCGATAGACGATGCGCTTGATTGGTTTAATAGTTTAAAGCTCAACGCCAAAGAAACCAAAATTGCCGAAATGATTCTAAAAGAGATTGGCGCCCGTTTGCAGTTCTTGCAAGATGTAGGCCTTAATTATCTAAACCTACTGCGCGGCGCAAAAACCCTTAGCGGTGGCGAAGCACAGAGAATTCGTCTAGCAACGCAAATAGGTTCCGGGCTGATGGGCGTTCTGTACGTGTTGGACGAGCCAAGTATTGGCTTACATCAACGTGATAACGCTCGACTCATAAGAACCCTAAAACATCTGCGCGAACTTGGAAACACGGTCATTGTTGTTGAGCACGATGAAGAAACCATACGCACGGCTGACTTCTTGCTAGATATTGGTCCGGGTGCTGGCATACATGGAGGAAAAATAGTTGCCCAAGGTTCGCCGGAAGAGGTTATTAAAACTAAAGGCAGCATTACTGGTGAATATTTATCGGGCAAAAAATCTATACCAATTCCTAAAAAACGCCGTAAAGGTAACGGTACCTCATTAGTGATTAAAGGTGCCCGAGAGAATAATTTGCAGAATATAGATGCCGAAATTCCGTTAGGCAAGATGGTGGTAGTCAGTGGCGTAAGTGGTTCTGGTAAGTCGAGCCTTATAAACGACATATTAGCCAAGGAACTTTTGGCGCGATTGCACAGAGCAAGCACTGTTCCTGGCAAGCATGACAACATCGAGGGTATAAAACTACTAGATAAAGCTATAATTATCGACCAATCACCAATCGGCCGAACCCCACGTAGTAATCCAGCCACCTACACAGGACTATTTACTCCTATCCGAGAATTATTTGCCAACATGCCCGAGGCTAAACTGCGCGGCTACAGTGCTGGTCGATTTAGTTTTAATGTCAAAGGCGGCCGTTGCGAGAACTGTTCCGGCGACGGTATCATCAAAATTGAGATGCACTTTTTGCCCGACGTGTATGTGCCTTGCGAGGTCTGTAACGGCAAGCGCTACAACAGGGAAGCTCTAGAGATCCACTACAAAGGCAAAACCATCAGCGACATTTTGGAATTAACCTGCGAACAAGCCCTCGAATTCTTCAGAAACATTCCAGCAATTTCGCGCAAGTTACAGACTTTGGTTGATGTCGGTCTAGGTTACATCGCTCTGGGTCAATCAGCTACAACCTTAAGTGGCGGCGAAGCCCAGCGTATAAAATTATCAACCGAGCTTAGCCGCCGACCGACAGGTAAAACTTTATATATTCTTGATGAACCGACAACGGGCCTCCACATGGCAGATGTAGATAAATTATTAAACATGCTCCACGCTTTAGTAGATACAGGAAATAGCATGGTAGTCATCGAACATAACTTAGATGTAATCAAGAATGCCGATTGGTTGATTGATATGGGCCCTGAAGGCGGTGCTGCTGGTGGTCAAATTATCGCACAGGGAACACCCGAACAGGTCGCCAAAGTCGCCAAGAGCTACACTGGACAATACTTAAAAACTATGCTATAGTATAAAGATGACCGCGCCACAAATGGTTGCAGCTGAGACTGTGCCAACAATTCCTGAGCTTCAACATCGTCTAAGTGATATGTTTACGCAAGCAGCCGATCATTATGTCAAGATCTCTTCATCCGAAAGTTCGGCCACCGATTATTTCCTAGCAGTAGGTGAGCTTGCGGTCGTCAGCATGGCACTAGACGAGCTTGTACCGATGAGACCTGACTATGTAGTAAATCCGTTTTGTAAAGCATTCCCAAAGTGGATGTCCACGAACCGAACCTACCTAAATACCTATACAAGGGAAAGACCCGAATATCGCGCAATAGTGCACGATTCAATATTCTTTGAAGAAAAGCCAAGATTTACAACCATGCTTGATCGTTGCGTTTCGGCCAGTATATATCCATCAGATGACTATGGTCCAATAGCGTTTGCTGACGGATTACTCAGAGGTAAGATCACGGTTAATCTGTAGTCTTTCGTTCGAGAGTTTTTTTCTCGCGTAGAGATTTAATAATATGATATATGGTCGGCCCTAGGGTAACAAGTACAACCACCACGACCGCTAATTGTGCGTATTGATCAATGTTAGGAATTTTGGTGCCGAACCAGTAACCGACCATTGTAATGCTGACTGCCCATGCAGTGATACCGATCGCATCGTAAATAACGAATTGTCTGTAGTTCATCTTGCCCACACCTGCTACCGGTGGCGCAAATGTCCGTACTATTGGCACAAAGTGCGAAAACAGCATAGTTCGACTACCCCATCTTTCATAAAAAAGCTCAGCCCGAGTGATGTAAGCCTGCCTAAATATAATCCCGTCTGGCTTACGGAATAACCTCCGACCATACCGTTTACCAATATGATAGCCAACGTTGTCGCCAGCAATCGCAGAAACGATAACGACTAGGATTACTGATGTGACCGATAAGCTACCCTGCGCTGCAAACACACCTGCAGCTATTAAAAGCGTATCTCCCGGAAAAAAGAAGCCAATAAACATGCCAGACTCAGCAAAAATGATTGCTGCGATTAGCAACAAGCCACCTGCTGTAATAATTTGTTCTACATCAAACACTCATTAAGCTTAACTCAAACAATAAACAATAAACAATAAGTTCGGGCTATTTAGTTGTTGCCATCTGTTTATTTATATGTTCACATCTGTTACAATAGTGTTTGAAGAAAAGGAGCTAACCTAATTTATGTCCCAAGATGCTATTAATGTGACCTTAGAACCCCGAAAAGTAACCGGTAAATCTGTTAAACACCTACGAAAAGCAGGGCAAATTCCGGCTGTAATACACGACCACGGCAAAGAATCAGTTATTGTTCAGGGTGACTTTGTACACCTAAATAAAGTTTGGAAACAAGCTGGCAAGCACCACCCAGTCCAGATCAAAACAGATTCAAAATCATACGTTGCACTTATTAAAGAAGCAGCTTTTGACCCAAGAAAGCACCTGCTAACCCACCTCGTATTTAACGCAGTCGACAAAGATCAAAAAGTTGAAGCCGACATACCAGTAAGACCTCGTTATAACGAAGGTAATGAATCTAGCCCGGCCGAAAGAAATAGCTTAATCGTTCTAGCACAGCTCGACACAGTTGAGGTTAAAGCTCTTGCAACTAAACTCCCAGACTTCATTGAGTATGACGCCGAAAAGCTAGTTGAAGTTGGCGATACAGTTACAGTCGCCGACCTGATAATTCCTGCAGGTGTAGAAATTGATATTGAAGCTGGCAACGCTGTTGCAACTGTTTACGAACCGAGCGCTCTAGCTGCAGCCAACGACGCAGCAGGAGGTGATGCAGAAGAGGAAGTACCAGCCGAAGGTGAAGAAGGCGAAGATGCTTCTGCAGAAGGCGAAGAATCATCCGAAGAATCATCCGAAACAGACAAACCCGCCGAAGAAAAAGCCGACTAACGCACCAAAGCAGGTGTGGGGAGTTACAATTATACTTATGGAAGGTTCGCCGTACAGTCCGGAAATCAATTTAGATGATCCCGAGCTCGGACGTAAAGTTAAGCCCCGAGCTGAGAATATTGGTTCTTTCGCGCTTGAGTCCAAGCCAGAAAAGAACCCCAATCATTCACCAGAACTCATCGGCCACGTATTGGTAGATTCAGAATCTAAACAATCTGTAGATAAAATTATTTCTCCGGCCTCAATGAGCCGAGGCGAATTGGTAAAGTTGAGCGAATCAATAATTATTGACGGTAGTAGTTTGCGTTCTATGTTTGAGTCTCATCTTATTGGGGAGCGTGGACTGCGTAAGCTAGTAGCAGAACACATGAAGGGCGGGGACTTGAAGCGCGCCCTAAATGTCGAAATACTAGACAGAGAGCTCGACTTTGAGCGCGATCCAGCCATGCGGAATCATTACAACTATCCTGGCGGTGTTTCTGGATCACCTGCAACAATTAACGAGTTACTAGACAAAGCACAAACGGAGATTAAGGCCGACACAGAAGAAGTTACTTTTCTGAAAGCCCAGGCCCGTTACAAAAAAAAGCAGGTTAAATCCGATAAAAACTCTCGTCGTATTATCGATATAGTGATGGTCAGCACGATACTGGTGCTAGCAACGCTGGTAGCAGTTCTGTTTTTGGCTAATCGTTAGGCTATAATAGTTATATGCAAAAAGTCATCCTTTATTACAAATTTACTCCCGTTGCCGACCCTTCGATCACCATGCGTTGGCAGAAGGAGCTATGTGCCCGCCTCGACTTGAAGGGACGGATTATTGTAAGCCCACACGGCATCAACGGCACACTCGGTGGTGACATAGAAAACCTCCGTGAATATAAACGTGAAATGAATCGATCGGTCATCTTTAAGGGCATTACCTATAAGTGGAGTGATGGCGACGGGGGCGAATTCCCACGTTTGAGCATCAAAGCGAGAGACGAACTAGTAAGCTTCAAAAAACCTGACGAAGTTCAAGTAGACGAAAACGGCGTAAAGAACGGTGGCAAACACCTTAAGCCCGAAGCCCTGCACAAACTCGTCGAAGAGCGCGGCGATGATGTCGTATTCTTTGACGGACGCAATAAGTACGAAGCTGATGTAGGTAAATTTAAGAATGCAGTTATACCGGACACAGAAACTACTCGTGACTTTGTACGCGAACTCGAGAGTGGCAAGTACGACCACATAAAAGACAAACCAGTTGTTACTTATTGCACTGGCGGTGTACGTTGCGAGGCGCTTAGTGTACTTATGAAGAATCGTGGTTTTCAAGAAGTCTATCAAATGGATGGCGGAATTGTTAAGTATGGAGAAAAATACGGAGATGAAGGTCTTTGGGAAGGCTCATTACACATCTTTGACGACCGTATGAGCCACCGCTTTTCGGACAAATCCAAGGATATTGGCAAATGCGTGCATTGCTTAGGAAAAACCAGCAATTACGAAAACTGTTCAAATATCGCCTGCAACAAACTCGTGCTTATGTGCGACGACTGCAAAACTAATACTTTATGTGCAAAATGTTCTAAACAACCAGTGACGGCTTAGGTCAAAAGTGAACGAAGCTCTCACTAAAAAAATCAGTGGGCTACCTAAAGATCCGGGTGTCTATTTCTATAAAGATAGTAAAGACGAGATTATATATGTTGGTAAGGCTGCAGTTTTACGTAACCGTGTAAGGCAGTATTTTCAGAAGTCTCGCAGTCGTGATCCAAAGACCGAAGCATTAGTGGCGGATATTGTTGACGTTGATTGGATGGTTGTAGATAGCGAGCTGGAAGCATTATTCTTAGAAGCCGAAATGATTCGCAGGTACATGCCAAGGTACAATATATTACTACGCGACGACAAGGCTCTAAGCTATATCAGGATTGACTACGATAGCGACTATCCAACGGTTACCACCACAAGGCGACCACTAGACGATAATGCTAAGTATTTTGGGCCATATTTTAGTACGCACGCCGTTCGACAGTCACTTAAGTTATTACGTAAAGCTTTCCCTTATGCTACCAAACGACAAATAGGTCAAAAACGGGCAACTTTGCATTATCACATCGGACTAGATCCCGGCTTAGAAGAAGGTCGAACAAGTCTTGATGATTATCGTACAAATTTACGCAAGTTAATTGCTGTTATACAAGGGCGCCGCAAAACTATTGTCAAAGAAATCGAAGCGGATATGAAAAGAGCAGCCAAAGCATCAGAATTTGAACAAGCTGCAAAACTAAGAAACCAATTATTTGCTTTGAAGGGTCTAGATAAACAAGTCATATTCAGCGATAAAGAATTTTTAGACATCAGCAAAGACCACGCGCTTAATGAATTAGTTAACTTGCTAAGTATCGACAAATTTCCGTTTAGAATCGAAGGATATGACATTTCACACATGCAAGGCACCGATGTTGTAGCTAGTATGGTGGTATTTACTAATGGTGTTAGTAATAAAAGCGAATATCGTAAATTTAAAACCAAAATCAATAAAAACGATGACTTTTATAACATGAATGAAACGATTAAACGTAGATTGAGTGGTAGAAATAAAAAAGCATGGGGTTTACCAAGCCTTGTATTGATTGACGGCGGAAAGGGTCAGTTAGATGCAGCCATACAAGCTCGTGATGAACTAGGTTGTCAACAGATACCGTTTATTGGTCTTGCCAAGCGTGAAGAACAAATCGTACTGCAGAATTTGAAATCAGGACTTACACTTAACAAGTTAAGCTTACAGCAATTAGGTGGTTTTGCCACAGAAAGTGATGATTTTACGCTTATTAATGTGCCACATAACACCAACCTCATTAAGCTATTACAGCGTATCCGTGACGAATCTCATCGTTTCGCGGTTACTTATCACAGCGTACTTAAAAATAAACGTCAAACTTCAAGCGCACTTGATGATATTCCGGGAATTGGTCCGGCCACTCGCAAAAGGCTTTTACGAAAATTTGGTAGCGTCAGAGCTATTTCGAATGCCACAAAAACTCAATTGATTAACGAAGTTGGCGAGGTCAAGGCTACGAGTATAACTCAATACTTAACCGTCAAATCTAAGTAACTTGAAATATATTTGCTATAATGGGCATTCTATTATGAATTCGCATTTTCACAGTGACTTTTTTGCAGGGAACAGGCAACGATTAAAAGAATTGTTTACTGGTACTGCTCCAATTGTTGTTACGGCCAATGGCCTTTTACAGAGGGGTGGTGACAGCAGTTACGCTTTCGCACAAGATGCAAACTTCTGGTACTTAACCGGTATAGACGAGCCCGACCTGGTGCTTGTTATGGATAAAGATAAGGAATACCTAATTGTTCCGACACGGTCGGCCAGTCGCCAAGCATTTGATGGCGTTCTTGATCACAGCGAACTTACTAAAACGTCTGGTATTGCGATGGTTCTTGACGAAGAGGCCGGATGGGAACAATTAAGGAGTAGGCTCAAGAAAGTTAAACACGTGGCAACCATCGCCTCACCACCACCTTACATCGACGCTTACGGTATATACACTAATCCGGCTCGTGCCAACCTTGTGCATAGGCTCAAAGCCGAAAAGCACGACATAGAACTACTAGACCTCAGTACACATATCAGCCGGCTAAGAATGATTAAGCAAGAACCTGAGATAGCAGCCCTTCAACAGGCCATAGACATAACAATCGCTAGTCTTAAATCGAGTTTTTCGGCTACTAAATTAAAAAAGTATAGCTATGAATATGAGATAGAGGCCCAGATCACTAATGGTTTTCGAAGTCGTGGAGCAAAGGGTCATGCTTTTGCCCCAATAGTCGCCAGCGGTGAACGGGCTTGCACGCTTCATTATGTCGAAAATAGTGGCCAGCTAGCAGCTGATGAATTATTGGTAGCAGATGTCGGTGCCGAGCTGGAGCACTATGCTGCCGACATAACCCGAACATTTGCACTCGGTGTGCCATCGGCTCGCCAGCTGGCTGTTCATGCTGCAGTTACGGAAGTTCAAGACTATGCATTTAGCCTGTTAAAGCCAGGGGTTTTACTCAGGGAATACGAACAACTCATCGAACATTTTATGGGTGAAAAGTTACGCGAAATAGGACTCATCAAAACTATTGAACACGATGCTATTCGCAAATATTACCCGCATGCTACATCTCACTTCCTAGGCCTGAATGTCCACGACGTAGGTGATTATGATCGACCACTTGAGCCGGGTGTTGTTTTGACTGTTGAGCCGGGTATTTATATCGCAGATGAGGGCATTGGTATAAGAATCGAAGACGATGTGCTTATCTGCAAAGAGGGTATCAAAATACTAAGCCAGAAGTTGTCCAGAGACTTGGTCTAAACTACAATACTGCTTATGAAGACACCGTTTACACGATTTTTGACGCGCTGGCTGGTTAGCAGTCTGGGTTTGTGGATCGCCGCTAGTTTTTTGAGTAACAGCATCAGCTACGACGAAAGCCTAAAGGTGATAGTCGTAGCCGGATTAACATTGGCGATCATCAACAGCGTTCTAAAGCCCGTACTCATAATATTGTCTTTGCCAGTAATCATGTACACTCTCGGTCTTTTCATGATTATTATAAACGGCCTGACTGTTTTGATAGCTAGCACGCTGTACTCATCTCTAGATGTAACAAATTTTTGGGCGGCTATCTTTGCCGGCATGGTCATAGGTCTGGTAAACTACTTAGTAACAGCTATTTTAGAGGAACCCCGAACATGAGCATTTACAACTACATTACAATCGCCACCGCCATCTTTATGACATTTCTTATCTTGATTCAAACTCGTGGTGCAGATTTAGGCGCTGGGCTGGGCGGAGCTGGCGAAGTAAATACAACCCGTCGAGGCACAGATAAAACAATTTTTCAGATAACTATTGTTACTGCTCTCATTTTCAGTTTGTCGCTATTGATGAACATACTAGTTAAGTAGAGCCTGAGCATAGCCGATGCAACTTCGAAGATTACGTTTAAACTTCCGCCGAAAATTCAAGCGGAGCCAAAAAAAAGCCGAGGTTTTTAGCTCGCAAGCAGAGCAAAACATCGAAAGGCACCTGTTTAAGCGCTTTGGACGACTAAGTGATGTTCGCCGTTTTGTAATTAGTTGGTTGGCTCTTATGGTGTTAATTATCGGGGTCCTTGTAGCACAAACCATTGCCCTGGGTAATCAATACCAAACTGTGCAACCAGTTCCCGGGGGAATATACAAAGAGGGCGTTTTGGGAACGTTCACAAATGCAAACCCAATATACGCCACGACTAGCGTAGACAATACTGTTTCTAGATTAATTTTTGCTGGTTTGCTCAAATACGACGCTAACAATAAATTAGCTCCTGACCTTGCCGAGAGCTATACAATTTCAGCCAATGGCCTAACCTACACGGTACGGCTAAAACCCAATCTAACTTGGCAAGACGGCCAACCGCTTACTAGCTCAGATGTGGCCTTCACCTATAAGACGATTCAAAACCCAGACGCTCAATCACCTCTGCAAAGTAGCTGGCAGGGAATCACAGTAACAGCCACCGATCCGCAAACAGTGACAATTAAGCTTCCTAGTGCTCTTGCTGCGTTCCCTTACAATTTAACCACCGGTATTGTTCCTGAGCATCTTTTAGGCAAAACCGCGCCGACCGACCTAAGATCATCCGACTTCAATACTGTGAAACCAGTTGGCGCAGGCCCGTTTGCTTGGCAGGCTATCGAAGCCGATGGTGATAACCTAGATGCCATACAGCAAAAGATTGGACTAAAGCCTTTCAACCAATACGTACTAGGTAAACCGAAGCTAAATGAATTCATCGTGCAGGCTTACGCCAATAAAGATCAACTCATCGATGCCTTCACTAGCGGCAAATTAACAGGACTTATAGGTCTAAATTCTACGCGTCAAGAGATATTAGATATGTCATCCGCAAATATCCTCAACATGCCGCTCAACGCCGCAAATATGGTTTTCTTTAAGACCTCATCAGGGGTTCTTGCCGATAAACAAGTTCGCCAAGCTTTAGTACAATCCGCAGACGTAGCAAAAATAACCAAGCAGCTTGATTACCCGACCCGGCAAGTCCGTAGCCCTATATTGAGCGGGCAGGTCGCCTATGACCATAAGTATGTTCAGGCTGGGTTTGATCTAGGAGCAGCTAAGCAGAAGCTTACAGCGGCTGGGTGGACTGCGAACCAAGACGGTTTGCGCAGTAAGAACGGGCAGCTTTTAAAATTCTCATTAACTATTTCTGATAATACCGAGAATCGCATGGTCGCCAAGCAACTTCAAGCTCAATGGAGGGCGGTCGGTGCCAAGCTCGATATTGATATTCAGAAGCAAAGCGATTTTCAGAATAGCATAGCTGACCACAGCTATGAAGCATTACTATTCGGCATATCTCTTGGGTCTGATCCTGATGTTTACGTTTACTGGAATAGCTCGCAGGCGGATGTACGATCCAGCAACCGCTTGAATTTCTCTGAGTTTAAGAATACGATTGCAGACACAGCATTAGAAGCAGGGCGTACTCGTAGAGATCCAGCGATCCGTGAAGTGAAGTATAAGCCTTTCCTTCAGGCGTGGCAGCAGGAGGCGCCAGCCTTGGGCCTTTACCAGCCACGGCTACTCTACATAACCAATGGTCCGGTTTTTGGTCTGACGGAGCAAAGTATCAATTCTCCGGCCGGACGGTTTAACAACGTTGAAAATTGGCAGATTCGACTAGCAAACACTACAAATTAACCACAATATACAGCTACTTTAAGTTGGGAATTGTCAGGCAAATCGCTAATAGTAGAAGTGGTTTGCTAGGCTGATGTGGCGGAATTGGTAGACGCGCTAGCTTCAGGAGTTAGTGAGCTTATGCTCGTGGAGGTTCGAGTCCTCTCATCCGCACCATCGTTTGGGTGGCGGCAATATGCTATCATATCAACAAGCAAAGTGATGAGTTTATAACGGGGGAAAACACATTCGATGAGTAAAGTTGCGCATTATCTACAAGAACATTTAGTGGGAGAGGTAATGACTAGCACGGATGCTCGTCGCTATTTTTCTACAGACGCTAGTATTTTACAGGTCGCCCCAGCACTCATCGCTTATCCTCGTAACGAAAATGATGTCCGCAAAACAGCACGCTTTACCTGGCAACTTGCCGAACGCGGCCGAGTAATACCTCTGACGGCACGAGGTTCGGGGACCGATCAATCTGGTGCTGCTATTGGTAGCGGAATTATGGTAGTTTTTCCGGCACACATGAATCGGGTTTTAGAGTTAGACACTAAATCAAACACAGTAACTGTTGAGCCGGGCATCAATTATGCAAAGTTACAGCAGACCCTACACACTCACGGTCGATTTCTTCCACCTTATCCATCGTCTTTGGAATACTCAACCATCGGCGGCGCTATAGCCAATAATGCGTCTGGCGAGAAATCTGTAAAATACGGTGA
>Ga0105047_10014063_pt1 | contig 12728 bp, 12 predicted proteins | sample MAT04_FD_78384 | JGI IMG/M metagenome (GOLD analysis project Ga0105047, IMG submission 78384) | Freshwater microbial communities from Lake Fryxell liftoff mats and glacier meltwater in Antarctica - MAT-04 (megahit assembly) | ecosystem: Environmental > Aquatic > Freshwater > Ice > Liftoff... | reverse complement strand
CGGCAATATTTGTGCACTGCTGCGGTTTAAATCTTTGGCTACTATAACTTTTATGCCCTTTTCACTCCACATTATTTGTATTCGTTTAACTATCTGCAAATTGGAATCACCTAAAAAATTATCTGAGAATATGTAAAAATACATATTTCAAGCATTACTGAAGAAGTATAACATACGAATTATGAGTTTTATGTACGACCAATTATACGTTTCCGGGCGATGCAAGTGTAGTAAAAATAGTTCCGGTTCATTTTCAAGTGAATGGATTGGATTATCTTTTCTATTTTCGCATGAAATTAACATAACAAAAATTTGAAATAATGAGAAAGCTGTTTTTTACTTTTTCGCTGTTAATAGCAGTAAATTTGGGTCTTATGGCTCAGCAAAGCATGACTCCCAACCGCTACACCCCTGAATTATTATGGAAACTGGGTCGGGTTAGTGAGGTTCAGGTTTCGCCTGACTCAAAAACAATTTTATATGGTGTAAGCTGGTATAACCTGGCCGAAAACAAAGGAAACCGCGATTTATATACATTGCCGGTTTCGGGTGGGACTCCTTCAAAAATCACTTCGTACAAGGGAAGTGAAAGTAATGGAATTTTCAGACCGGATGGGAAGAAAATTGCGTTTCTTTCGGCTGAATCAGGCTCTATGCAGGTATGGGAGGCGAATCCGGATGGCTCTGCTCCTACCCGCATCAGCAACACGGATGGTGATATTTCGGGTTTCAGTTATTCGCCTGATATGAAATATATACTTTATACACAGCGTGTTAAACTGGACAAAACGCCTAACGACATTTATCCTGACCTGCCAAAAGCTAATGCCCGTATCGAAGATGACTTGATGTACCGACACTGGGATAGCTGGTCGGATTACAGTTACAGCCATATTTTTGTCGCAACTTATAATGACGGCAAAATGGAAAACGGTAAAGATATTATGGAAAAGCAAAGGTTTGAATCGCCTATGGCTCCATGGGGTGGAATGGAACAAATCAGCTGGAGCCCACAGAGTGATAAAATTGCCTACACATGTAAAAAACTTGTGGGCCTTGAATATTCAATCAGCACAAATTCAGAGATTTATGCTTACGATCTGAAAACCGGAACTGAAACAACTATTTCAAAAGGAATTTCCGGGTATGACCAGGATCCGGTTTTTTCGCCCGACGGGAAAAAGATCGTTTGGCGGAGTATGGCCCGCGATGGTTTTGAAGCCGATAAGGACAGGATTATGATTTATGATTTTCCTACAGCTAAATACACCGATTATTCCGAAAAATTCGACCAGGGGGCTAACAATTTTGAATGGTCGGCTGATAGTAAAATGTTGTATTTCCTTAGTTCCATTCACGGTACCGTCCAAATTTATTCTCTGAATATTGCATCTAAAGAAATTAAGCAGATAAGCAGCGGAACGTGGGATTACCTCTCGGTCAAATTAGCAGGAAAGGAAATTATCACAGCAAAGCAATCGATGCTTAATCCAACCGAAATTCATAAAATTGATGCTTCAGGAAAGGAAACGCAGCTTACATTTACAAACAAGGAAATATTGAAAGATATCCGTTCAGCGAAGGTTGAAGAGCGCTGGATGACAACCTCTGACAATAAAAAAATGCTGACCTGGGTAATTTATCCCCCTGATTTTGACCCGAATAAAAAATATCCGACTCTTCTTTTCTGCGAAGGTGGCCCTCAAAGTATGGTCAGCCAGTTTTTCTCCTACCGGTGGAATTTCCAGATGATGGCTGCCAATGATTATATAGTTGTTGCTCCTAATCGCCGGGGATTGCCTGGCTTCGGGCAGGAATGGAACGATCAGATAAGTGGTGACTATGGCGGACAAAATATGAAAGATTATCTTACTGCTATTGATGAGATGGCAAAAGAGCCGTTTGTTGATAAAGACAAGCTCGGTGCTATAGGTGCCAGTTATGGCGGCTTTTCGGTACTATGGCTGGCTGGCCATCACGAAAAACGTTTTAAGGCATTTATTTCCCATTGTGGAATGTTTAATCTTGAAGATCAATATCTTACTACCGAAGAAATGTGGTTCGTTAACTGGGACCTGGGTGGCCCTTACTGGGAAAAAGGAAATCCGCAAGTGGATCACTCCTATGCCAATTCGCCACATAAATTTGTTGATAAATGGGATACTCCTATTATGATTATTGAAGGTGAAAACGATTTTCGCATTCCATATACACAAGGAATGGCAGCTTATAACGCTGCAAAACTCCGCGGGGTTCCAGCAAGGTACCTGCATTTTCCGGAAGAAAGTCATTGGGTATTGCGACCGCAAAACAGCGTTTTGTGGCAGCGCGAATTTTTCCGCTGGCTCGATCAATACCTGAAATAAAATCTTAATAAACCGAAAATAAATTCCGATTAACAAATAGCCAACTATCTACAAATCATTGTTATATGGTTGGTTATTTCATTTAATTGCGAAGGTTCAAACCATTTGTATTCTGAAGTTCGGTTGAACCAGGTTAACTGGCGTTTGGCATAACGTCTCGTATTTGTTTTTATATTTTCTATAGCCTGCTGAAGCGAAGTATTCTCATCAAGAAATTCGAAAATTTCTTTATAACCAACGGTATTTAATGCGTTAAGGTGACGGAACAGGAGCAGTCCTTCGACTTCCTTAACCAACCCGTTATCAATCATATTATCAACACGTTGGCCAATCCGGTTAAAAAGCTCTGGCCGAGGAAGCTTTAATCCAATTTTGATTATTTGAAAATTACGATTTTTAGAATTGTTGAGTCGCTGCTCAGAGAATTTCTTCCCGGTTGTATGGCAAACTTCGAGGGCGCGGAGTAATCGGTTGGGATTATTCACGTCAACTGTAGCAAAGTACTCAGGATCAAGGCTCAAAAGCATTTCTTGCAATTTACTTATTCCCTCATCCAACAAAATGCCTTTCAGATAACTACGAAGTTCCGGTGCCGGATCCGGAAAATCATCAATACCATTACAAACAGCATCAATATACAAACCGGAGCCGCCAACCAGGAAGACAACATTATGCTTTTCGAATAGTTCTTTCAGCAATTCAAGAACTTCGTTTTCGAATTTTGAGACATTATAATAATCGTGGATGGAAAGCTGACCGATAAAATGATGTTTCACTTTTCCAAGTTGCTGCGTATCGGGTTTGGCAGTACCAACACTCATTTCTCTGTAGAATTGCCTTGAATCGGCAGAAATGATCTCAGTTTTAAAATGCAATGCCAGTTGAATGGCAACATCCGTTTTGCCCACCGCGGTAGGTCCGGCAATTACTATAAGATATTTCGCGGAATTCAGCAACGGATAAAGAAATCAGGAGTTTTGCAGCCAGGATATGAGAATCATTTAATTAATGCTATACCCAACTACCACTCAGGTTCCGTTGTATAGTTTTCGTCAATTTCTTCCTCAAGTTCACCATCCTTGATCATTTTATCAAGTTCGCCAAGCATGGCATCTTCATCAGGATCATCCAGAAACGAAAGAAAATTCGGAGCTATCGTTGGTGAAAGAGCACCTTCCTTTTTCACACACATGGGGTATACTTTTTTGGGATCTGCATCAACAATTTTCATCAGTTCAATGAAAAAAGTCCTGGGATTCAGAAAATTATATTCGAAAAGTATGCGCTGGTGCGGATCGTCAATTACTTCACGTATCTTCACATCTTCCATAATCATTACCGGTATTGGAATAATTGCCGGCTTTCGCTCGTCATCATCATCAAAGTCATTATCAGGAATTTTTACACCCATATCAATCAATGTAATTTCACGTTGCTTATTCCAGCGGGGATCACAAATGAAGAATGAAGCAAGTTCATTCCCTTCGAGTTCCAATGTTTGGTAAATGATATCGTGGAAATCCTTAAATGTTTGCCCCGGCTTGATTTCAATATCACGCAGAAAATCATCCTGTTCTTCGAATAAAAGCCTGAAACGGTACGCTTGCATAGTTAGTGTTTCTTGTTGTTTTAGTTATGTAAAGGTATGAACTTTTTTTAGGAATTTTCCTTTTTAACTTCAAGTTTTTCTAAAGGATGATTAACGTATTGTTTTACAACAGTTAATCCCAGTTTCGAACCTTCATTCAGCATCAGGTTGTATGCTTCAGCAAAATTATTATGAATTTCGCCTTCCAGAATGGCTTCCCTGATTGCAGTTTTAATTATGCCTACATGCCTGCAAGGTTCCAGTCCGAATACTTCCATTATAATTTCTCCGGTCACAGGAGGTTGCCAGTTGCGAAGATTATCCTTTTCTTCTATTTCTTTCAGTTTTGTCCTTACAAGTTCGAAGTTTGCCAGATAGTGCTGAACTTTGGCCTGGTTTTTAGAAGTAATATCTGCTTCGCAAAGTGTCATCAGATCGTCAACATCATCTCCGGCTTCGAAGAGCAAACGACGTATTGCTGAATCAGTTACAACATCTTCGGCTAAAATTATCGGACGCAAATGGAGCAAAACCATTTTCTGAACATATTTCATTTTTTCGTTCAGCGGAAGACGTAAATGGGTAAAAATGGAAGGAATCATTTTCATTCCCTTAAATTCATGTCCATGAAAAGTCCATCCGGTCTGTGGATCAAAACGCCGGGTTACCGGTTTGGCAATATCATGCAGTAAAGCGGCCCACCTAAGCCACAGATTGTCAGTGTTCGGTGCAATGCGGTCGAGCACTTCGAGAGTATGCCGGAAATTATCTTTATGACCTTTACCGTCCACATATTCAGCACCTTTCAGGGCAGTAAAAACAGGAAAAATAAGGTCGAGAAGGCCGGTTTTGTCTAACAGGTAAAAACCCGCAGATGGTTTTTCCGTAAGAATAATTTTATTCAGTTCTTCGCTGATCCGTTCCATCGAAATTATATTGATGCGCGATGCATTTCGTGTAATCGCTTCAAGGGTTTCGGGTAGAATCTGGAAGTTAAGCTGGGCAGCGAACCGGATGGCACGCATCATCCGCAACGGATCGTCAGTAAATGTGATGTCCGGATCAAGAGGAGTACGAAGAATCTTATTGTTTAAATCGTCGATTCCATGAAATGGATCAATCAGCTGCCCGAAATTATGTGGTTGCAAACTGATTGCCAGCGCATTAATTGTAAAATCACGCCTGTTCTGGTCGTCTTCAATTGTACCAGGGGAAACCTGCGGATTTCGCGAATCGCTGCTGTACGACTCTTTCCGGGCACCAACAAATTCAACCTGCCAATCGCGATACATAAACATAGCTGTGCCGAAAGTCCTGAAAACACTTACTTTTTTTACTTTAAGCAATTCAGCAACCTTGTTTGCCAGTTCGATTCCATCGCCGGAAGTTACAATATCCAGATCCTTGCAAGTCCGGTGTAAAATCAGATCACGTACAAAACCTCCTATTACGAATGCGTCAGTTTGCAACAGTGCAGCAGCTTCTGTAATTTTTTCAAAAACAGGGCCTTTTACACTTTTTACCAATGCCTTTGAATCCATAATTGTTAAAATGATATTCTGTGTTGAGATTTTCTGTGTTTCAGAGGGCGCAAAAATAATCAAATCGGGATGAAAACGAAACTAACAATGCATGTCGTTAAAAATTGCTACATTCTGAAAAATATTCTATAACTGAATTTGCTACGTCTGATTGTTATTATCAACCGTTTCGTCATTATTATTTTCAAGCTGATATCCCTGAACCTTCAATTCAATAATTCTGAAAATCTACCATATAAATTATTAATTGAAATAAGTTCATAATCTATTGTTATAGTATTATTTAAGAACACAATATATCGATATTTTAAACACAAACCTAGTACAATAGCTTTCTTTTTATATTCTGGTTTTTTTAAAAAATATTTCTAAAATCCACTTGTTATTTAATAATGAAATTATAATTTTGTCGGCAATTGTTTCTGAAATAACAATCAAAAAAACCTGATAAAATTATGGCAAAAAGAACCATTGTATCAATGCCAGGCGACGGTATTGGAAAAGTAGTATTGGATCAGTGTATACGAGTCCTCGATGCTGCCGGATTTGAAGCTGATTATGTTAATGGCGACATTGGATGGGATTTCTGGTGTAAAGAAGGTAATCCCCTTCCCGATCGTACGCTGAAACTTCTGGATGAACACAAAATCGGACTTTTCGGGGCCATTACGTCCAAACCAAAGGATAAAGCTGCATCTGAACTTGCTCCTGAACTACAGGGAAAAGGGATTCAATATTACAGTCCAATCGTTGCAATGCGTCAGCATTTCGACCTTGATATCTGTATGCGTCCTTGCAAAACACTGAAAGGCAATCCGTTGAACTTTGTTCGTCGAGGTACAAATGGGATCGAAGAGCCTGAAGTTGATGTAATGATCTTCCGCCAGAATACCGAAGGATTATATGGTGGTGTTGAATGGACCAACCCATCCGATCAGGTATACGACGCTTTGATGACCCATCCCAAATTCCGTGAAAATTTCAGCTGGTGCCCACGTCCTGAGTTGGCTGTTTCGACACGTATTTTTACAAAGAAATATGTTACCCGCATTGTTAAAGCTGCGTTTGAATATGCAAAGCAACGCGGTTTCAGTAAAATCACCGTTTGTGAAAAACCAAACGTAATCCGTGAAACTTCCGGTATGATGCTGAAAGTAGCACAGGAAATGAGCAAAGCCGATTATCCTGAAATCTGGGTAGAAGATGTTAACATCGATGCCATGATGATGTGGCTAACCAAAAATCCGGAAAACTATAACGTAATAGTTGCTGGAAATATGTTTGGCGATATTGTTTCCGACGCATTTGCAGGCCTCATAGGAGGTTTGGGATTTGCCACTTCGGCGCAGTTTAACCCGGAAAATAATATTGCGGTTTTTGAACCTACTCATGGTTCAGCACCGAAATATGCAGGTTATGAAGAATCAATCGTAAATCCGATTGCCATGATTCTTTCGGGAGTTATGATGCTCGAGCACCTCGGTGAAATGGAAATGGCCGCCCACATCCGGAAAGCTATTGCCGATGTTGTTGCCGAAGGCAAAGTAAGAGCCTATGATATGCTAAAGCTGAAAGGTACGCCGGATGTAATTAAACAGGGAGCCGCTTCAACAAAACAAATGGCTGATGCGATTATCGCTAAACTGAAATAATTATTCAATTCATAGAGAGCTGCTGCTGAGGCAGCTTTCATTTTAATACTTCCAAATTATGAATATTGAATCAAAATTTAGCGAACAGGCCCGCTTGTTATGGCCTGAACTGGAATGGATAAAAAACTCTGAATTAAAAGAAAAGACAACCCTCACCTGGGCACTGGCATTGCAGCAAAGTGTTTTGACACCTGATGATCTCAATACCATTCCTTTTACATTGCTTTGCGGTCCTGATCTAAAAGTTACCTTTATGGATCATAAGCGTTGCGTAGTGCATGTGGCGCTGGATGCTGGAAATAAAATGAATGAATTCTTTAAGAATGATCTGCCGGTTAATATGGATGTACTGATTGCCGGTGCAATTTTAGCGGATGTTGGCAAATTACTTGAATATGAGATGAAAGACGGCAAATCAGTGCAGGGAAGTTACGGGAAGTATGTGCGGCATCCTTTCTCCGGCGTTTCTCTGGCTGAACAATGCGGAGTTCCTGCAGCAGTTTGTCATATCATCGCAACCCATGCAGGCGAAGGCGATATGGTAAAACGTACTACCGAAGCATATATAGTTCATCATGCTGATTTTATGACTTTTGAACCTTTTAGAGATCGATTGAAATTGTAAGACCTCACCCCCTGACCCCCTCTCCTGAAGGAGAGAGGGAACTATAACCCCAAAATTAGTTCCATGACAATAATTGAAAAAATTATAGCAAACCACAGCAGCCAGGAATCAGTTAAACCCGGCGACATAGTGGATGTATTTATTGATGCCCGCGCTGCCCGCGATTTTGGTGGTGCCAATGTTGTCGAAAATATCCTGAACAATGGACTTAGCGTTCATGACGCTTCACGTACGTTCTTCACTTTCGACTGCAACCCCGGAGGTTCAGATCAGAAATATGCTGCCAACCAGCATTTCTGCAGGCTTTTTGCCCGCCAGTATGATATAAAAGTATATGATATTGATTCAGGTGTTGGCACACACCTGGCCATCGATAAAGGCCTCGCCTATCCCGGAAGCACTTTTGTTTCAACCGATTCGCATGCCAATATTATGGGAGCGATAGGTGCCTTCGGCCAAGGAATGGGCGACCAGGATATAGCTGCTGCCTGGGCAAAAGGATCCGTTTGGTTTAAAGTTCCTGATTCCGTTAAACTGATTCTCAAAGGTAAAAGGCCGGCAAATGTTACTGCCAAGGATATGGTGCTGAACCTTCTTTCAATATACGGAGCTAACAAATTACTAGGCTATTCCGCTGAAATTGAGGGTGATGCTGTTGAAGATTTTACACTTGATGAAAGAATAACCATTGCCTCGATGGGGACCGAAATGGGAGCCATTATTATCCTGTTCAGCCCTAACGAAAAAGTGCTCACTGAGCTTCAGAACCTGTCAGGTAAGCGTTTCGAAACTATAAAAGCTTCATCGGAAGCGAAATATACCTTTGTGCATGAAATTGAAATCGGGAATTTTGTGCCCATGGTTGCAAATCCTGGCCATCCTCATGATGATGTTTCGGTTGAAAGTGTAAGAAATACAAAAATAGATTCTGCTTTCCTGGGTAGTTGCACAAACGGTCGTATGGAAGACCTTCGCATTGCTGCAAAATTGCTTAAAGGACGTAAAGTGGCTCCAGGAGTAGTATTAAAAATTGTTCCAACTACGGATGCAATATGGCGTGAAGCCCTTGAAGAAGGACTTATTCAGATTTTTAAAGATGCCGGAGCACTGGTTTCCAACGCAGGTTGTGCCGGTTGTGCTGCCGGTCAGGTCGGACAAAATGGTCCTGATGAAATAACTATCAGCACAGGCAACCGTAATTTCTCAGGCAAGCAGGGAAAAGGATCCATGTACCTTGCTTCACCAGATGTTGTTACAGCTTCAGCAATAGCTGGCTATATCACTACACCTGATGCTATTCCTGATGTAGCGGCTACTTTTGTTAAACCTGAACTGAAGCATCGTGAGGTAGTTGTTCGTGAGAAATTGGAAAAACCTGAAATTATAGAAGGCCGGGCATGGGTTATCCGCAAAGATGATATAGATACGGATATGATTTTCCATAACCGGTATCTTACCATTACCAATATCAAGGAAATGGGCCAGTATACTTTCGATAATCTGAAAGGTTACGAGGACTTTGCCAAAAAAGCACAGCCTGGAGATATCCTTTTCACAACAAAAAACTTCGGTGCAGGCAGTTCGCGGCAGCAGGCGGTCGATTGTTTCCAATCACTGGGAGTAACTGCAATCATTGCAGAATCGTTCGGAGCTATTTACGAAAGGAATGCCATTAATGCGGCACTTCCGATACTCACTTACACTCCCGGACAGATCGAAGAACTTGATTTACAGCAGGATGACAAGGTAAGGGTAAATTTCAATACCGGTGAAATTGCAAATATTACCAGGAACAAATCTCTGTTTATCAATAAATTTTATGATGCACAGATGCAGATTTATAAAAACGGAGGATTACTCTAATAATAAAAAAGCCCGGTCAGAATTTCCGGGCTTTTTTTTATTTAATTCAGTTGAGTTGGAGGATACTCTTCAACTTTATTCGCGGTAAAATAGAAAATCAACCCAGGAATAATGAAAGGCAATCCATATATTAATGCCATTTTAATTTCGCTTATACCTCCCAGGAACAAAAGGTAAACTACCATAATTATTCCACCGGTTATCATTAGCAAACTACCTTTTCTAGGCTTTGAAATGGCCCATAAATATCCTCCGACTGCCAGTATCATCATGCACATAATGGGTATAACATTGGGTTTTCCTTCAAGAAGGTCAGCACCCCCTTCGGCAATGAGGAAAAAAGTAAAAAATGCCGAAGCCTGGAAACCAAAAATCAAAGCCAGGTAATGTAGAATTTTAATTAGTATCATACTATCCGGTTTTAAATACTATTATTACTTCGAACTATATTCTGTTTTTATATTCAGATACCCAGGGTAAGTTATTGGGAAACCACTAACCGTAATTGTTGGTTTCATCCTCAAAGTAAACCGGGTCGGCTTATTGCCGGCACCAGCCAGATTCAGTCCAAAATTTATAACTGCATCAGCACTTTTACCTGATAAAGCCTTCTTAAGATCAATATGCATCTGCATAGGGATGATTGTTGTACCATTATTTGCAGGAATACTAACCTGTTTATCAAGAATACCTTGCGTCATCTCAATATCATCAATCAATAAGATCCAGTCAATTTTTGTCATACCTGCAGAAGCGGTATTTGGATTTTTTGCCTCAATATTAAGTGTAAGATCAAGGGGCAATTGCTGAGTTGAAACTGCCATGGCAAGCCGGCCGGCATCCATCATATTCAGATCAGATATGTTTTTTATATTCTGAACATTTATTCCGGCCAGATTCAGTTGCTGAACTGATTCGAGTCTGAATTCGCATTTTGAAAGGTTACTTATTTGGCTTGCCTGCTGCAGAACATCGCAGGATGAAAGAACAAATATTGTTGATAGAAAAAATAAGAGCAGTTTGTAAATGAGTCGCATAAAATGAGGTTAACTAGTATTTAAATGGGTAACAAACAAAAACCGTTCCATTCTACTTATTTAGAAACTCTAAAAATTACATATCATCCTGTAAGTATCAAAAAATAATACCGACATTTGAGCAATTAAATACTTATATATCAGAATGGCGAAAATTGTTTCATATTCCGAAGCCGCGTCCATAGGCATGCATGGTATGGTGCTGGTGGCCCGTGCAGGGGAAACCATAAATGTTCAGAAAATTGCTGAAATAACCGGTTCATCTCGCCATCATGTTGCAAAAGTTATGCAGCGACTGGTAAAAGAAGGCTTCCTGTCTTCAAACCGTGGGCCTTCAGGAGGTTTTAAATTAAATATTGAACCGGGAGGTATTACATTGTTGCAGATTTACGAAGCCATCGAAGGACACGTGAAAGTTTTGAGCTGCCCTCACGAAAAGCAGGTTTGTCCGTTCGAAAAGTGTATTCTTGGGACAGTCGTTACCAAAATGACACAAACTTTCCGCGATCATCTCTCAACCCAAACTCTGGCTGATATGATGGAATAACCTTTAGCTTCCATAAATATTTATTTTCTCTCTTTTTTTCTCAATGAATTTTCCCTGGTGAGATTTTTATTTTATATTTGCGCATTCAAATACCTAAATTCCTATATAAGGTGAGCAGACTTGTACATATTTCCGAAGCAGCATCGTTGGCTATTCATAGTCTGGCACTTATTGCGTCCTCAAACGTAAGGTTAAATGCAAAAAAGATTTCCGAAATCCTTCACGTTTCCCAAAATCATCTGGCCAAGATACTCCAGGTTCTTGCCAAAAACGAGTATCTCGAATCGAATCGCGGTCCGGGTGGTGGATTTATTCTGAAAAAGAAAGCTGATGAAGTAACAATGCTTGATATCTATCAGCTTATTGAAGGCAATGTGGAATGTCATCTATGTGGAATTGACAAAAACACCTGTCCTTTTTTAACCTGCATTTTCGGTGGCAAACCCGATAAACTTACCAATGAATTTGTTGACTATTTAAACAATACTAAAATATCCGATCTCAAAACAAAAGAAATCACTTATGCTTAGGAAAATCATCCAAATTGACGAAGTAAAATGCAATGGTTGCGGATTATGCATTCCCAATTGCCATGAAGGAGCATTGCAGATAATCGATGGTAAAGCACGCCTGATCAGCGACTTATTCTGCGATGGACTTGGTGCCTGTTTAGGTCACTGCCCTGAAGGAGCCATTGAAATTATTGAACGTGAGGCTGAACCATACAACGAAACTGTTGTGATGGAAACCATTGTAAAACAGGGCCGTAATACAATTCTGGCGCACCTTGAGCACCTTCGTGATCATAACGAAAACGAATTTTTAAAAGAAGCAGTAGCATATATCAAAAAGCATGAAATTGACCTGAGCCCCGGCGCAGAAATAAAACCTGCCATTGCATCAGCTGTTATTTTCCCGAATATGAAAGACGCTTTGAACCATGTAAAACCTGAACAAGCAAGCACATGCGGATGTGGAAGTTCCAAAACCATAGATTTCCGCATTGATCTTGATAAAGTAAATACGGCCGCAGCAACTGTAGCAGTTTCAGAAACTAAAACCCCTGCCCCATCAGAACTGCGCCAATGGCCTGTACAACTCCACCTGGTAAACCCAATGGCTTCCTATTTCCAGGCTGCCGATGTGGTTTTAGCCGCTGATTGTGTAGCATTTGCCATGGGAGATTTTCACGAGCGTATGCTGAAAAACAAATCGCTGGCCATTGCATGTCCAAAACTCGATAGCAATAAAGATGTGTACATTGAGAAACTTTCAACAATGATTTCGGAAGCAAAAATTAATACACTAACAGTACCAATTATGGAAGTACCCTGTTGCGGCGGATTAATACAAATGGCGAAAATGGCTGTTCAGCAATCGGGGCGAAATATTCCTGTTAAGAAAATTGTGGTCGGGATTAAGGGTGATATATTAAATGAGGAATGGGTGTAGTAAAATGTAGATTTGAGTAAATGGAAAATAGTTAATAGAAAATAGTTAATAGAAAAT
>Ga0105047_10014062_pt1 | contig 12728 bp, 10 predicted proteins | sample MAT04_FD_78384 | JGI IMG/M metagenome (GOLD analysis project Ga0105047, IMG submission 78384) | Freshwater microbial communities from Lake Fryxell liftoff mats and glacier meltwater in Antarctica - MAT-04 (megahit assembly) | ecosystem: Environmental > Aquatic > Freshwater > Ice > Liftoff... | reverse complement strand
TAATTGATCTGGCGTTCCGCGAAGGAACGATAGCGGTCGCGATTGTTCCGGAATGTGTCGCTGTAAACAAAAGCCAGAAAGGCCGTATTGGCCGCATAGCGCAAGGATCCCCACGGGCTAAGCCAGGCCAGCCCGCCGCTCGTAGAGTTCACCCGCCGTCCGTTCCGCCCGATGGTCCAGTAATCGAGGAAGGATTCCGTGTCTTGCTTGTAGATATCCTTGCGCGTGAGTTGTGCCAACAGCGTGGCGGTGCCGTAGCGTTTGTCATCCCAGGATTGCGTCCAGGCGATCAAGGTTCCCTTCAGGCGCTTCTGATAAATATCCTCAGCTTTCGCAAGGTAGCCCTTTTCTCCCGTTGCCTTGTGGAGCCAAACTGCGGCCCAGGCGAGTTCGTCCTGAAAGCCGGTGAACGAGTTGTAAAAGTTCCGGGCATCGGGAATGGCGTCGGTGTATTTGCCGGGGTATTTTTCGGCGAAGGCAAAAAGCTGGCGGGCATGTTCGAGCAGGAGGCGGGAGTAGGCCTCGTCGCTTTTGCGGAACAGAATCGAGGCGGATGCGAGCGCGGCGGCGGCCTCTCCGGCCAGCTCGGAGCCGGGTTTGGTGGGATCAATTTTGAATGAGGGACGCGGCATCGTCAGGGTTTCCGGCGGGCCCCAGTAGGCATGGTCCAGATTGCCCTGCCCGACCTGGCCGTAAAGCTCATCGGGGGCGGTGTGCGCCTTCAAAATCCAATCCGTGCCCCAACGAACTGTGTTGAGCAGGTCGTTCCATTGGCCGGCCTGTTGGTAGCCTTCCGGGTACTGGACACCGCCCCACGAAAGCATGGTCAGGGCGCTGCAAAGAGGCAGGACGAATTTCATATGATCCCCCGCATCGAAATAGCCTCCGCTGAGATCGATACCGGCATCCGCGCCGTCCTTGAGGGCGGAGTCGCCGCGCCAGCGGACGCGGCGGTCGGACGGGAGTGCGCCGGAACGCTGGGCATCGTAGAACAAAAGCGATTTTTGCAAGGCCTCGGCGTAGTTGAATCCCGTGGGGGTTGGGCGGGGAGTGGGTTCCACGACAATGAACGGGGTGGCGGACGGAGCAGGCGTTGCTTGCGGGGTGCCTGCGCCGGTACCTTGGACGCGGATATTTTTGGGAGAATCGGTCAGCGACCCCGGCCGGGCGATGAATCCAAAACGTACCGTGGCCCCGGGCGCGATGTCGCGGTTCCAATCAAACGCAGAGGCATCAATACGATACCGGGCACCCTTATGAGATCTCACCGTGGCATTCCAAATACTCGTGATGTCGCGGGACAGATCGAATTCCAGGCTCCAGTTTTTCAAGGTTTCAGAACCGGTATTGGTGAGGGTAAAATCGGCCTGAAGGGCGGCCCCCCAATCGCTGGCGATTTTGAACTCCGCCTTGATGCCGGGCTGGATGAAACCGGTCACGGGCGGTGCGGCAGATTTTGGCTTCAAACGAATTTTGGTTGGAGCCGCGCCACCCGGCGCGGCTTGGAAGCCAACCACAGCCCGGCTGCCAGGGTAGATTTTTTCGTTCCAGGAGAGCGGTGCGACCACGTAATGATCGCCTTCCTGCGAAACGATTTGGCCACCCCACATGGTGGAGATTTTTGAGGGAAAATCGAATTCGAGCGTCCAGCCGGCAATGTCGGAACTTCCGGCGTTCAAGACCGTGAATTCGCCGACAACACCCGCCCCCCAGTCGCTGTTCGACCGGTAGAAGACCTCGCCGCTTTCCTGGGCGAAAAGTGGCGGCGGAATAAGCACAAAAAAGGCGGAGATTGCGAAAAGCCGTGCCCCCGCCGCGCATCTATGCAGAATTTTCAAATGCTTGATGATGTTCAGAAAGCAGCCCGTGATCAATTCGAGAAACAAAGTGATCGTTACGGCAAGTCGCACATTCTGGCAAACACTGACGATGTGGCGGCCGGACTGGAAGGCTTGGTTTTTCCTCCGGAGGGCCGGGCTCTGGACGTGGCCACCGGCGGGGGACACACGGCACTTTTTCTGGCCGGACAGGGATTCCATGTCACTGCGGCGGACCTTTCAGCCGCGATGCTGGACAACGCGAAAAAACTGGCGGCGGATGCAGGGTTTTCGATTTCCACCTCCTTGCATGAGGCCGAAAGATTTCCCTATCCCGATGCCTCGTTCGACCTCGTCACCTGCCGGGTGGCGGCCCACCATTTCAGCAACCGCGAGGCGTTTCTGGAGGAAACCCGGCGTGTCTTGAAACCTCTCGGATATTTTTTGCTGATTGATGGCAGCGTGCCGGATGCCGAGCCCGTGGCGGCAGAGTGGCTTCATAATGTGGAGAAACTCCGCGACCCGACCCATGGGCGCTTTCTCTCTCCGGCGGAGTGGTCCGGCCTCTGCCAAGAACACGGCTTGACCATCTTACGTTGCGACACGACGCCTTTCAAACAGCCGGATTTGGAGTGGTATTTTCAAACGGCCGCCACTTCGTCGGAGAATCAGGAAATGGTGCGCGAGCTGGTCAGGAATGCCCTGGAGCCGGCCCGAAGGGTCTTCTGCATCGCGGAGGAAGAAGGCAAGACGGTCTGGTGGTGGCCCCGGCTGACCTTGCTGGCACAAAATTCATGAGCCGAGAGTCTCAAAAGTCTTTTTCTTCCAGCCGTCGGCAATCCCGCAAGCTCGAAGCGCTAAGGGACAGGTTGCGCATTCTCTTGATGCTCCTGCTCGGCGGGGCGATCATCGCGTGCCTGATTTATCTCAACCTGAGGAATTGATGACGTTTTTGCGGAAGTGTGGTATCCATAAGAGCCCCCATGAAACATCGCTACAATTACCAACGTAAACAGGATGTATGGGGCAAGGGACGCTATAGCAGCAAGAGAAGGGATTGGGGTTTGGTTGTCGCGATGCTGGTTGTGGGCGGCGGCATTTTGGCAGCCCTCATTTATCTTCTTTTGAAATAAAATTTGTCAGAACCTTTTCCTTCCTCAGAGGGCGGAATTTTCCAAGCAACAAATTTGTCACATTTCCGCCAGGCTCCTTGATTGCCTGGGCGGGAGATTCCTGTCATCTGTTGCCAATATGCCGGAACCTCTGCTGTCCGTCAAAAACCTGCATAAGCGTTTTGACGAGAATCCCATTCTCCAAGGAGTGAGTCTCGACGTCGAGACTGGCGATCTGGTTTCCATTATCGGCCCCTCCGGCTGCGGCAAGAGCACGTTTCTGCGTTGCCTGAATTTCCTCGAGATTCCCGACGCCGGACGCATCTCCATCGCGGGGGTAACGATTGATTGTCATGGTATCGATGAGGCACCGCCCAAGGACGTCCAGCAACGCGCCCACCAGCTTCGCCAGCAGGTGGGGATGGTTTTTCAGCAGTTCAATCTTTTCCCGCACCGGACCATTTTGGAAAACATCACGCTGGCGCCGATGATCGCCCGCGGGGTTTCGCGCCCGGACGCCGAGACGAATGGACACCGCCTGCTGGAGAAAGTGGGACTCGGCGCCTTTGCCGAACGCTATCCGGCGCAGATGTCCGGCGGCCAGCAGCAGCGGGCGGCTATCGCGCGTGCCCTCGCCATGAACCCCAAGGTGATGCTCTACGACGAACCCACCAGTGCGCTCGATCCCGAACTGGTGGATGAAGTGCTCAAGGTCATGAAAGATCTCGATGCCGAGGGGATGACGCAGATCGTCGTCACCCACGAAATGCGGTTTGCCCGCGATGCCAGCGACTACATTATTTTCATGGAAGGCGGACACATCGTGGAAAAATCCGATGAGGACGAAATCTTCACCAACCCGAAGGACGAGCGCACCCGCCAGTTCCTCAAGCGTTTCCTCTGATGAAAATCCTGCCCCTTTTCCTCGCCCTCTTCGCCGTGGCCTTCACCATGCGGGCCGATGATCCGGCGCCCGCGCCCGCCCCGGTTGCAGCGAGCAATGGCACCCTGCGCTGGGCGGCCGATCCCGACAGCAACGCGCCCTATGCATTTTTTGACGCGGACAACAAACTAACCGGCTTTGAATACGAGATCATCACCGCCATCGCACGGGAGATGAACCGTAAACCCGTCTTTGTGCAGAACGACTGGGATGGACTCATTCCCGGTCTCGGCCGCGGTCTTTACGATGTCGTGATCTGCGGCATTGAGATCACGCCCGAAAAGGCGGGCGAGGTGCTTTTTTCCAACCCGTATTATGTCACTTTCGAGCAGCTTGTCGTGCGCAAGGGCACTGCCCCGATCACCTCGCTGGACGAACTGAAGGGCAAATCCATCGGCACTCTCGACCAGACGGCCGCGCTCGAGATGCTGGAAAAGACCCCCGGCGTCGAGGCCAAGACCTACGATGAGGAAGTCAACGCCTACCAGGACACCGCGAACGGCCGCACCTTCGGCGTACTGCTCGACTACCCCATTGCCAAATATTACGCCGCTCCAAATCCCAATCTCCAGTTCACCGGCCCGCCCTTCGGACAGATCACTTACGGCATCGCCCTTAAAAAAGGCAACACGGCTCTGCAGCAGGAAATCAACGCCGCCCTCGCCAAGATCATCGCCAGCGGGGAAATGCGCGACATCCTCTCGCGCTGGGGGCTGTGGACCCCGACAGTCGCCGGAGCGCTGGGCCAGCCCGAAGTTCCCTCGGTGCCCGACACAGAATACAAGGCGTTTGTCGCAGCTCATTCCGAGCAAGCCACTCTCGGGACGCGGCTTCTGCGCTATCTCAGTTACTGGCCGATGCTGCTCAAGGCGGCGATTCTCACCCTGCAAGTCTCGATATCAGGCATGATTCTGGCCATCGGCCTGGGGTTCACCCTCGCCATCATGCGGGTCTTTGGCCCGTGGCCTGCCAGGATTCTCGCCACGTTGTTCATTGAAATTATTCGTGGCACCCCGCTGCTCATCCAGCTTCTCATTATTTTCTACGGTCTTCCCACCATAGGCATCAAACTCTCTCCCCTGGTCGCGGGTATTCTGGGGTTGGGCTTGAACTATGCCGCCTACGAAGCGGAAAACTATCGCGCCGGATTGCTGGCCATTCCGAGAGGCCAGATGGAAGCCGCACGGGCTCTTGGCCTGACACAGCGGCAGGGGCTTTTCCATGTCGTCATCCCGCAATCCTTCCGGCTGGTCCTGCCCCCCGTGACCAACGATTTTATTTCTCTTCTCAAAGATTCCTCCCTGGTTTCCATGGTGACGTTGCTTGATCTCACCGGCGCCTACCAGCGCATCGCGTCACAGACGTTTGACTATTTCGGCACGGGGCTTCTGGTGGCGGCCATCTATCTGCTGATCGGCCTGCCTTTTGTCCGCCTTGCCCGCTACACCGAGGAGAAACTTGCGGTGGACCAGCGCAAACCGGGACAGAAAGCCGGGCTCTTCGCTTTGCCGAAAGCGAGAAAATAAAGGCTACAACCCCTGGGTACGGGCAAGTTTTTCCAACTCGGCTTGGAAAGCCAGGACATCGGGCTGTGAGGGGCGATAGCCCGCTGTGGTCGCGTCGAGGCCGAGACGTCCGGTCTGGTCGAGATACCAGGCGGCTGTCTCACCGTCGGAAAACGTGGTGCGGCCGCTGATCATGGCGCCGGGGCGGGTGATTTGATCAATCGTGACAACGAGCTTTCCTGGCGCAGCGGCGGGTTCTGCCGGAGGAAGCGGCGGGGGCTCGATGGCGCGTTCAGGTTCCTTGAAGTTAAGTTTCAGGTCGTCGGCCAACAGGCGGGTTTCCAAGTACGTGATGGAAATCTGCAGTTCGTCCTTGAGGCGCTTCTGGATATCTGAAGGGTTGGCGCCTTCTTCAATCCAGCGGAAAATAATGGCTTTTTGTTCGTCGGTGAGAGTCATAGGAAAAGTTGATGGATGAGTGTTAATGGTTGCGAGGAAAAATCCGGCATCACCATCACCAATCAGCCGTCAATAATCAACCATTCCCTATCCTCCGGCAATGGCGGGGACGATGCTGATTTCGTCGCCGTCTTTGACCGGGGTTTCCTTTTCCTGGAGGAAGCGGATGTCCTCGTCATTCAGGAAGATATTGACGAAGCGGCGGACGGCGCCCTGTTCGTCGCAGAGGCGTTCGAGGAGGCCGGGGTAGGAGGTGTCGAGGTTGGCGAGAATGGCGGCAATGGTGCTGCCTTCGACGGTGACGACTTCGTTTTCTCCGGTCAGTTTGCGGAGCGGGGTGGGGATGCGGACTTGGATGGGCATGATGATTTAGGTGTTAAGAGTTGAGAATTCGTCCGCGATGAGCGCTTCGAATTCGCGAAGGCTGGGTTTGATAAGCCGGGGTGCACCGCAGTGTCCGGCGACCGCTTCCGAGGTTTTGAGGCCATGGCCGGTGATGCAAAGGACGATGCTCTCGTCGCGCGGAATTTTTCCGCTATCAATCAGTTTTTTGGCGCAGGCCACGGTGACGCCTCCGGCGGTTTCGGCAAAAATGCCGGAGTGTTCCGCCAGCAGGCGGATGCCGGCAATGACCTCCTCGTCGGTGACATCCTCGGCGTGGCCGCCGGTTTCCTTCATCACGCGAATGGCGTAGTAGCCGTCGGCGGGAGTGCCGATGGCGAGGGATTTCACAATCGTATCCGGCTTGGGCACGGGCTTGACGATTTCGGAGCCTTTTTTCATGGCCTCGCTGATGGGTGAGCACCCGCTGGCCTGGGCACCGTGGATGGCGAAGGGCGCTTCCTCCAACAGGTCGGTGTGGATGAATTCCTTGTAGGCCTTGTGAATCTTGGTGAGCAGGGAACCACTGGCCATGGGGACGACCGTGTGGCGCGGGAGTTTCCAGCCGAGTTGCTCGGCGATTTCAAAGCCCATGCTTTTGCTGCCTTCGGCGTAGTAGGGGCGGAGGTTGACGTTGACGAACCCCCAGCCGTATTTGCCCGCGATTTCGGAGCAAAGCCGGTTCACCTGATCATAGGCACCCTGGATGGAGATGACATTGGTGCCGTAAACCAAAGAGCCGAGGACTTTGCTCTGTTCCAGATCGGCGGGGATGAGCACATAGCTCTTTAAACCGGCGGCGGCGGCATTGGCAGCGACCGAGTTTGCCAGGTTTCCGGTCGAGGCGCAGGCCACGATTTTGAAACCGAGTTCACGGGCGCGGCTCAGCGCGACCGAAACGACCCGGTCCTTGAAGGAAAGGGTGGGGTAGTTGACGGTGTCGTTTTTGATGTAGAGTTCCTCGACGCCAAGAACCTGGGCCAGACGATCAGCCCGGACCAGTGGAGTGAAGCCCACCTGCGCGCCGACGGTGGGCGCGCCATCAATGGGAAGAAACTCGCGATACCGCCACATGGTTTGCGGCCGGGCGGTGATGGCCTCGCGGCTGACGCTCGCCCTGATGGCGTCGTAGTCGTAGGCGGCTTCGAGCGGGCCGAAATCGAATTCGCAAATGTGGATGGCCTCCTTGGGATAGAGGCGCGAGCACTCGCGGCATTTCAGATTGGAAAAGAAGGGGCGGTCTTCGTTCATGGTTTTCTTTCTCCGCACGAGAGTGGAAGATGGAGAAACAACGATCTGCCTGGGCCGACTGTCGCATCTCATCTGCCCCGGATGCTTTTACATCCGAGCTGGATTTAGCACCTGGGCGCCCGCAGTGCTGGGCACTGACGAACCGGTTGCCGTGGTTTCATAGGGCCAGTCCCTCTACCACTCTCGATAAGATTAGGCAGTAAACATGCGTTGGAACGCCACGGCGTCAAGTGATTTTTGCACGAATTTAAACCTTCGTAGCATGCGGGAGAAGCTTGCTCTCTGGCGGAGAAGAGTTTAACTCCTCTAAGCATGTCGGAGTTTGCCCCGGAAACTAAAACTCAGAAGCGATTTCCCTCCAATGCGCTGCTTGCGGCCTCGTTGGTTGCGGTGGTGACTGTTCTTCTGGGCTGGCTGATACAGGTGCGGGTGCGTATGGACTCCCATGCTAATCTGATTCGGGAGCAGGAACGGGCGGTTAATGATCAGAAATACGCCTTGCGTTCCGAGATCAACGAGGCAGCGGGGACCGCTTCCATGCTGGCCTATATCGCGGCGAGTCAGATGACGCGGACGCCCGATGGCAGGCTGTTGCCGAACCAAGCCTTGAGTGCGGCCTTTGTGAACTTTGCCAAAAGCCGCCCGATTATTGACCAGATCCGAATGATCGGGCTCGATGGCCGCGAGGTGATCACCATCAAACGGATTCGCGCCAAAAGCGGCTCCTCTTATTATCAGGATACCACCTCAAAAAAACGGCAATCCATCATGTATGAAAGCTGGGCTGAGGAACTGCTCGCGCTGCCCTCGGGAAAAGCTTTTGTCACCGGACTCACCCTGAAGACTGACGAAGCTGGACGGGCCGAGGAACCCCATGTCCCCATCGTGCGGGCCGGGGCGGCGCTGCAAACCGAAAGCGGGGCGTATCCCTTCGGGTACGTGATCGTTGATTACAGCGCGGAAAATCTTTTCCAACGCCTTGTGCGAATGGAGGGATACCTTAAGACGAAGATCCAGATTTCCAATGCGCAGGGATACTGGCTGAGGGGACCCGACCCTTCGCTCGAATGGGGCTTCGTCCTTCCGGATAAGAGCCAGAACACAATGACCGTTTCCCATCCGGACGTTTGGAAAGAGATTTCCCTGACCACCAATGGAACGCTCGATCATGCCGGGGGATTGGTGGTTTTCGATACCATGGATCTCTCGGTCGGTTATCAGCCCCCTGGCGTTTCCGGCCTGCAAACGGCATGGAAGATCATGACCTGGCTGACCCCCGAGGCCCTGGCCGCGCGCGAAAATGCCGCCGCCAGTCAAGTCTGGTGGTGGGTAGCCCTGGCCTTGGGGCTCTTCCTGCCGGCGACTTATCTCATGGTGTCCGACCGGGATCAAAAACGCGAAGCCTCGCGCTCCCGGGAAGAAACACGCGCACTCTTGCAGAGCATTGCGGACACTTCAGCGGATGGCATTCTTGCCGGAGAGGCCGTTCGTGATGCCATGGGGGACATCAAGGACTTCCGCCTGGTGTTTTCCAATCCTGCGGCGGGTTATATCCTGAAGACCTTTGATCGCGAAGAGGTGGTCCCCTTGGAGAAGAGAGGAAAGTTTCCGCTTTTTTTCGCACCGGATTTCTTTGCGCAATGCGTGCAGGTTGTGGTGTCGGGGAACCGTTTTGAAACCGAGCAATGTGCGGAATGCGGAAGCCTGGGCCGGCGGTGGTTCCGCATTTTGGTGGTCAAGCTGGCCGATGGCGTCGTCCTGACATTTTCCGATGTGACGCGGCAGAAACTTGCCGTCCATGAATTAAGTCAGGCCAAGGAGACGGCCGAGGTGGCCAATCGCGCGAAAACCCAGTTCCTCACCATGATGGGTCACGAAATCCGCACGCCGATGAATGGTCTTCTCGGATTCGCCGAGTTGCTGGACAAAACCGAATTGACTGAAGAGCAAATGGACTACGTCTCAACCCTGCGGCTCAGCGGCGAGGCTCTGTTGCGCATTCTTGACGACATTCTCGATTACTCCCATCTGGAGTATGATGCTTTGCATGTGCAGTCGGCCCCGTTGGAAGTGAGGGAATTGGTCACACAAGTCGGCCAGCTCTTTACCATGGCGATAGGCAACCAGAATCTGGAATTGGTCACCAAGGTTGCCCCCGATGTGCCGCTGCAGATTGTGAGTGACGACGTACGCCTGCGGCAGATTCTCGTCAACCTCGTGGGCAATGCTTTGAAGTTCACCGAGGAAGGTTTCCTGCTGATCAAAGTGGTGCGTGACACCGGCGCCCAGGGTGACTTCATCGTCTTTCACGTGGTGGACAGTGGCCCGGGTGTTTCGCCCGAAATGATCGAACGTTTGTTCAAGCCCTTCAGTCAGGTGGATTCCACCTTCACCCGGCGATTCGGAGGAACCGGGCTGGGTCTTTCCATTTGTAAACGGCTGGTCGAAACCATGGGCGGGCAAATCGGAGTGAATACCTCACCCGGAAAAGGTTCGGACTTTTTCTTTTCCCTTCCGGTTAAAACCCCTGAATTCCCCGTCAGGCAACTCGTGCCTGTCCGGAAAAAACATCCCCTTCAGAATCGCGTTTTCCGCATTCTGGTTGTGGATGACGATTCCATCAACCGGAAGCTCATCCGGCACATGATCGAAAAAATCGGTGCCGAAGTCATTCTGACCGCATCCGGGGCCGAGGCCATCAAGGCTTTTCAGGAATCGGCCTTCGACCTCATTTTGATGGATGTGCAGATGCCGGGTATGGATGGACTGGAAACCACGCGCAGAATCCGCGGTTTGGAAAAACAAACCGGTGCACTCCACCCGACGCTCATCTCCGCGCTCACGGCTAATACGGGAGAAAAAAACCGGCAGCTCTGTTTCGAGGCCGGAATGGATATATTCCTCAGCAAGCCGGTCCATCTCGAGGAACTCGAGCAGCTGATCGAAAAAAATACGGTTTGATTTTTGGCCTTCTCTTGCCAAAATATTTCATCGTGGTATTGCTCGGTTTCTTCTCTGCTGACAGAGAAACGCGCATCGCTAGCTCAATGGTAGAGCAGAGCACTCTTAATGCTTTGGTTGTAGGTTCAAGTCCTACGCGGTGCACCAGATAAGCCTGCTGGTTGTTTCAGTCGCCGCGTCTTTCTGTCTGAAGGACAAAAAAGGCGGATAAAATCAGCCCTTCGTGAGCAGGATGTCTCTTTCGCTGCGGCAGCGGGGCGCGGACGTCCCGTCCGCATTCCGAAGAGGGGACGAAGACGTCCCCAGCCCTTTTTGAATGTGATGGTCCTGATCTTGACCGCTTCGGAGCCGGGGGGCAGGATGCTGCGCCTTGATGCAGCAACTTCATTGGGATCTTAATTTTCTGGCGGAGAATGCCGTGGTGCGCACCAAACGCTTCGGTATTCCAGTCGAGGCCAAATCGGTTCGGTATCCCATCCGGCTGCTGCGGTATTGGATCGGCTATCACCTTTTGCGCGAGGAAGCGGAACGCTCGGCACGGCCCCTTGATGTTGCCGAGATTGGGGTACATACCGGCCAGATGCTGGAGTTTCTGCGTTCGGCTCCGGTCGTGCCGTCCTTCGCGCGGTGGACGGCGGTGGATGCGGTCATGCTTTTGGAAAAACTGCGCAAAGCCGGCTATGAGGATTTTTTTGAGGCCAATCTGGAAGACCCGCATTTCGATCTGCCCCGCGACTACGATGTGGCGGTCGTGCTGCACATTCTTGAGCATTTGTTTGAGCCGGAACAGGCATTGCAAAAAATCGCGCGCCGGATCCGGCCCGGTGGCGCGGTGATCGGTGGATTCCCGGTTGTCCCGGATGTGCTGGCGAAAATTCGCGAGGGTCAGGTGCGAAAAACTGCGGCTCCGATGGGCCATGTGAGTGTGTTCTCGCCCGCGCGCGTCCGTCGCATGGCGAAAGCCTGCGGGATGCGGGTGGAATTCCTGAGCGGCGCATTTTTCCTGCGCAGCAAGGGCAGTCCGTTGGAAAACTCCGCGCTGTGGGCGCGTTTCAATTTGCTCTGGGGCGCGACTTTTCCGTGGTGGCCGGGAGAGATTTACTGGCTGATGCGGAAGCCCGAATAAGCCGCCGCCTACAGGACAATTTTTTTGCCGGGCTCCGGGATGATGACTTCCGTGTCGGGCAGCTCCTTGTACAGTTTGAGTTGGAACCATTCGATGGCGGAGCGGTCGCCGTGCACAAGGACGATTTTTTTTGGGCGCAGACCGACGGCGTAATTTAAGAGGCTTTCCCGGTTGGCATGGGCGCTGAAGTTGAACTCTTCGATTTGACAGCGCAGTTTGATGGGAGGCTGTCCTTTTTCCAGAACGACTTCTGCGCCCGGTTGGGCGGAGCGGATGCGGCCGGCCGGGGACTCTGGATCGGAATAGCCGACAAAAAAGAGGCTCTGGTTTTCGTCCCCCAGCACGCGTCGGCAAAAAAGATTGGAGAGGGTGTTTTCCGTCATCATGCCACTGGACAGGGCGAAGATGCATTTCTTGCGCGGGGGGATGGTGAAGACTTCGTTGCCGGAAAGCACATAGGGGGCCAGTTCCTGGAGAAGCTGAAGTTCGGGGTGGGCGCGCTGTCCGTCCTGAGCGAGGGCGTCGTAGATCATGGTCAGTTTCGTGCTTAATCCGCCGATGTAGATCGGCACCGGTGCGAGCAGCCCGCGCAAGCGCATGCGCCAAAGCATCGCGAGCAACTCCTGGGTTTTTCCGAGGGCGAACACGGGAATCGTGACACTGCCGCCGCGATCGAAAGCATCCCGGATGGATTTGGCCAGCCGGTCCTCCTCCTTGGCACGGGTCAGCCCGGCCGGAGCGGGGGAGTCGCCGCGGGTGGTTTCCATGACGAGAATATCCACACCCTCTTCGGGAAACTCCGCCCCGCGCACCAACGTCTGATTTTCAAAATTCACATCCCCGGTGTAAAAAAGCGTCTTTCCTTCACTGCGGATCAGCACTCCCGCCGCCCCGAGGATATGGCCGGCATTGTAAAATTCGAAAGTCGGCTCGCTCTCATTTGTGCTGCGTTCGCCGTCAAATCCATACTGCTTCCGCATGGCGCAGGGCTGCCAGGATTGACGGCAGGATTCCACTCCCCGGTGGGTGAAGAGCGGGTAATTGGGAATTTTGCGTTCTTCGGCCTGACGGGTCATGACGTTGACCGAGTTGTGCAGCATCACGTCGGCGATCCGGGCCGTCGCCGGGGTCACGAAAACCTTGGCCTTCTTTTCGCGCTGGCACAGGTAGGGC
>Ga0105047_10014061_pt1 | contig 12729 bp, 8 predicted proteins | sample MAT04_FD_78384 | JGI IMG/M metagenome (GOLD analysis project Ga0105047, IMG submission 78384) | Freshwater microbial communities from Lake Fryxell liftoff mats and glacier meltwater in Antarctica - MAT-04 (megahit assembly) | ecosystem: Environmental > Aquatic > Freshwater > Ice > Liftoff... | reverse complement strand
TCCTGCATGGCGGCTTTGTTAATATAGCCTTCGGCGCGTTGGGCAAGATAAAGAAGCGGCATCACCGCCGAGCGTTTATGTTCAGGCGGATACTTGGCTAATATTTGTTTTATTTCCTTCGGATAAGTTTTTGCAAGACTCATCTGTCAATATCTCCGAGGACAATGTCAATGGAAGCAAGAATGGCGACCAAGTCAGCGACCAGATGTCCGTTCACAATGTGCGAAAGCACACTTAAATTATCAAATGAAGGAGTGCGTAAATGCACACGCAAAGGCTTGGGTCCACCATCGCCTTCCAGCAGTAATCCCAACTCGCCACGTGGTGATTCAACTGCGCTATAAACCGAAGCCTTCGGCGCAGGGAAACCCTCCGTCCACAACTTGAAATGATGGATGAGCGATTCCATGCTGACACCGATCTCCGAACGCGGTGGCGGGACGAACTTGCGATTTTCAGAATGCACAGGTCCGTACGGCAACTTATTCAAAGCCTGTTCGATAATCTTCAACGACTCGCGAAATTCCTGAATATGCACCAAATAACGCGCGTATGTGTCGCCTTCGGTAAGCACAGGCACATTGAAATCATATTGCTCATAACCTGAATACGGACGCGCCTTGCGCAAGTCCCAGTCCACGCCAGAAGCGCGGAGCGTAGGACCTGTCACGCCATAAGATAAGGCAGTCGCCGAATCTAAAATTCCAAGACCAAGCATCCGGTCAAGAAAGAGCGGATTCTTCGTCAACAACTTTTCGTATTCATCAACTCGTTTGGGAAACGTCTTGAGAAAATCGCGCACTGCCTTTTCAAATTCAACAGGCACATCACGCCAGACACCGCCAGGGCGAAAATAGGTGGTCATCATACGCTGACCTGAGACCAGCTCAAAAATATCGAGAATGAGTTCGCGCTCACGAAAACAATACAGGAACATCGACATCGCGGCGAGGTCAAGCCCCACACTGCCAAGCCAAACCAAATGCGAGGCGATGCGCTGAAGCTCAACCAGGATCACGCGCAACCCCTGCGCGCGGACTGGCACATCAAGGTCGACCAGTTTTTCAACCGCCATCACATACGCCAGGTTGTTGCCCATCGGGTTCATGTAGTCGAGGCGGTCAGTCATCACTTCAGCCTTTTGATAGGTTTTGGCTTCCATGTTCTTTTCGATGCCTGTATGCAAATACCCAATGTCGGGGATGCAATTGACAATGATCTCGCCGTCGAGTTCAAGCAGCAGGCGCAACACGCCATGCGTTGACGGATGCTGCGGTCCCATGTTCAGGAGCATGGTTTCACCCGTCAGGGCGCGCGCTGATACAAGATGTTTGAATTGATCAATACTGACTTCTTCAATCTGCGTCATAACTATTATTCCTTGAGAAATGTCGTTGCGAGCGGTTTTCGCGAAGCAACCTCCTTGTGTGTCTGGAGATTGCTTCGAGCGGAAAAGCACCGCTCTCGCAATGACATGAAAACTACTATTCCTTCGGGCGCGGTTTCATCAAACCGATCTCGTCAAAGTTAAATGTGAACTGCGGTTCTTCATACCCAAGCGGAAAATCTTTTCGGAGCGGATGCCCTTCGGTGTCTTCTGGCATCAAAATGCGGCGCGGATCGGGATGACCCTCGACCTCGATGCCGAACATATCGAAGAGTTCACGCTCGCGCCAGTTTGCCATGCCATATAATCCCGTTACTGTTGGGACTTTGGGACTGGTCCCGTTTACTGGGACTCTAATCTGCAGCGACAGATTTTGGGCGAGAGAAGTCAATTGATAGACCACATGAAATCGCGGAGTTTGCTGCGGGTAATAATCCACCGCGGTTAACGCCGAGAGCAATTCAAAGTGATGTTCATCGCGCAAGAGAGTCAATGCTTCCACGATCTGCTCAGGTTTGAGAAACATATGCACTTCGTCGCGGAACTCTTCAAAGGTCGCGCCGAATTTTTCCTGAATGTTTTTTACAATGGGTTCGAGTTTCGTATCCATAATCTTTAGCCTGTCATTGCGATAATGTCATTGCGAGGGCGCACTTGTTCTTTGCCCGAAGCAATCTCCCACATTATCGGGGATTGCTTCGTCGGGGAGAGCACCTCCTCGCAATGACGTAAATTATCCGTATTTCTCAGCCAAATCCTTGAACTTCTCGCCGTTCACTTTTTCGTACAAAGTGAGCACCCCGTGGATCAAAGCCTCGGGGCGCGGCGGACAACCCGCCACATACACATCCACAGGGACGACTTCGTCAACGCCTTGAAAGATCGCGTAATTATTGAAGACACCGCCACACGAAGCGCAATCGCCCATGGCGATCACCCATTTTGGTTCGGGCATCTGGTCGTACAGTCGGCGCAAGACAGGTCCCATTTTCTTCGAGACGCGCCCCGCCACAATCATCAAGTCAGATTGGCGCGGACTGGCGCGCATTAATTCCATGCCGAAGCGGCTCATATCGTAATTCGAGGCTTGCGCCGCCATCATCTCAATCGCACAGCAAGCCAGCCCAAACAGCATCGGCCACATGGCATTTGTCCGCGACCAGTTGACAACATTTTCCAACGTAGTAGTGACCACACCCATGTCACCGAGTTTTTGCTCTATTCCCATTCCAACGCTCCTTTCTTCCAGGCATACACATAACCTACCAATAAGATAACGATAAAGACAGCTATTTCAAGCAAGCCAAACATGCCCAGTTTGCGAAACGCAATCGCCCAGGGTAAAAAGAAAACCACTTCAATATCAAAGAGGATGAACAACACAGCAATCAAATAAAAGCGGACGGGCATACGCCGAGTCCCTTCGCCGTACGGACTCATGCCTGATTCGTAGGGCGTGGATTTCGCTTCTGTGTTTTTCTTTGGTCCAAACAATTCGCCTAGCCCTATCGCGGCGAGTGCAATGAACGTGGCTACCGCGATCATCACGGCAATGGCAATATACTCCAACAACATAAACACCTCTTTGGTGTGTGAAATATGACACTTTTTGTCCAGTATATCATAGTCAACTTTTGACTGCTAGGCAATGCACCATATTTCACAAAACATAAACACAAAAAAATCCCCGCAGGATCACGTTTAAAACGTAACCCTGCGGGATGTTTCGCTTGGGTTAATCTCCTAAATAATCCCGCAAATCTCGACTGCGTGCAGGATGTCTCATTTTACGCAAAGCCTTCGCCTCGATCTGGCGCACACGCTCGCGGGTTACGTTGAAATAGTGGCTCACTTCTTCCAATGTATGCTCTTTTCCGTCACGCAAGCCAAAGCGTAGTTCCAGCACTTCGCGCTCACGGTCTGAGAGTGATTGCAGCGCGTGTTGCACCTGCTCACGAAGCATCTCGCGCGCGGCAGCATCCATGGGAGATGGCGCATCTTCATCTTCGATAAAATCACCCAACGAGCTGGAATCCTCATCCCCCACCGGGCCTTCGAGCGAAATAGGTTCTTCTGCAGAGCGCAAAATGCGGCTTACTTTTTGCGTGGCAATATCAAGGCGCTGTTGCAATTCAAGTTTGACCGGCTTGTTTTCAGTATGTGCGCGCAAAATCGTTTGCACATCTGAAGCGGAAAGATATCCGATCTCCAGAGCCAGCTCCGCTTTGGTTGGGTCCCGACCCAATACCTGCGTCAGGTGCCTTTGCGCGCGCAAAATACGCGAGATGGATTCAAACAAATGGACAGGAATACGAATGGTGCGCGCCTGCTCTGCAATCGAACGATTAATGGACTGACGGATCCACCAGGTGGCATAGGTGCTGAACTTAAAACCGCGGCGTGGGTCAAATTTACCGATCGCGCGTAGCAACCCCATATTGCCTTCCTGGATCAGGTCAAGGAGTGACATGCCGCGCCCAAGATAACGCTTGGCTACACTCACCACCAAACGCAGGTTCGCGCGGATCAGCGCCTGATTCCCCTCCACTGCGCGGGCATGGATTGCGTCCATTTCTGCGAAGAGGTCGTCGTCAGATGGCAGGTTGCGATAGAGAGACCGCTGGACAGGAAAAGCGTGCTGGTCGCCGACATACGTCAGCAGCCACTCTGCATATTTAAACGGAAGCAGGTACAGGTTAAGAAAAACGCTGTACGCATGTCGGGCAAGACCATCCCAAAGATGATCCACTCCCCAATGACCATTATTCAAATAAGCGCGGAAGTAGGAAGGCGAATCAAATTGCCAGCCCGCATGGAGCGACTGGGACTCGGCAATCATCAAAGCAAGGTTGGGGAGTTCATGGTCAAGCCGCCCAGCATCCTCGATAAGACGCTCCCAGGAAGTTTGCATTTCCAAAAGCAACGAATGATAGATCGAGGAAGCCTGTGAAACGCCCTTGCGCTGCTTCAACTTGCGAAGCATCGTAATATGACGATCTGCTTCACTGAGCGTGGCAAGGCGAAACTCGCTATCAGAATCAAGCAACTTCACCTGCCCGATCTCACGCAGGTACAAACGCACAGGGTCTTCAGAAAGCTCAGACGCCAGCTCAAATGAACGAACCGGCAAAACCTCATCAACGTCCTCTTCATCCTCTTCCGGCTCGGCAACCGCAAGCAGGGATTCATCCGGCTCGATGACCTCATCCGCCACCACATCAAGCGAGAGGTCGTCATCAAGCAGAGGATAAAAGACAGCGTTATCTGAAAGTTTGAGGGATTTCGCAGTTGGCATATCTGCAACGAACTGCGCCGTTGGTTTCAGTTTTTGTCCTGGTTTTGAACTGTTTTTTTCTTTAGCAGGCATTGGTTCCTTTTCTCTGATGGCTAAGCTTTTTAAAGACCTATCACATCTGCCGCTTCGACGACAACTTTCTTTTCGCCTGATCCAAACTATTGAGCAGCCTTGTAAATTGGACAGCCTGCTCCTGATATATTTTTATATTCGCGCCGCCCTGCTGTTGTTCTTCCTCTTGCAGAAAGCGCAGTTGATTCACATTAACCATCGCTTTTGCGCGGCGCAGATCCATAAAACGCGCGAGCAATTCTTCCAACAACTTTTCGTCCACTGGATCGATCTGTTCTGTTTGCGCCAGCAAATCCTTTGAAACATCGCTGATCGTTTCAGGCAAATGGCTCATCACATAATGCTGATGATCTTTTTCATCCTGCTCCACCGCCATGCGGATCACACCGAACACGAGTTGGTGGTCAGTATACTCGAAATCCTCCGCAGCCAAAGCGCTCAGCCCAAATTCTTGAAGTTGCCGATCCAAACGGTACAACAAAGCAGGTTTGCGGAACAAAACACCTACACAATAGGATTCGATTTTCAAAGTGGGATTAAGCGCCACCACCTGAGTTTTTTGAATCTGTCGACCCTGATTTGTCCCACGCGGCTTGCGCCCCACGACTGAACCCTGAGTCTGGTTGCCCGCCAATGAGCTTTCATCTACCCGCAACATTCGCGCCAGCGCCTGACGATACGTGTCACGTTCCACAGGGCTGGGCAGGTCTTCGATCAACGGTAGGACTTGCGCCGCAATTTGATTCTTCACCTTCGCATCGTTCAAGTTCTGACCAACCGCCAGTGAATCCATGACGTGTGTCACGATGGGCTTGGCGTTTTCGATCAAGCGCTTCCATTCATCTTTGTCACGCGCCACGATCTCATCGGGGTCAAGGTCATCGGGCATGGATGCCACGCGCAGGTCGGCTTGCAGGCGCGCTTCGTTGCGGAGCAATCCGCGCGCGTCAAATGTCAACTCGCCTTCGCGGTCCATCGCGGAGCGTGCCGCGTCGAGTCCGCGCAAAACAGCTTTTTGTCCCGCAGTATCCGGGTCGAGCGCCAGGACAATGCGCCGCGTGGAACGTTTCAACAATCGCAATTGGTCTTCGGTCAGCGCTGTGCCCATCGGCGAGACCACATTCTCGTAACCCGCCTGATGCAATGCGATCACATCCAGATAGCCTTCCACGATCACAGCCTGGTCAGCCATGCGGATCGGCTTGCGCGCGCGATCTAATCCGTAAAGAATATGACCCTTCGTAAAGATCGGCGTTTCAGGTGAATTCAAAAACTTGGGAATATCGTTCGGGTCAACAATGCGCGCGCCAAAGCCCGCCATCTTCCCATTCTCGTCACGGATGGGAATCATGATGCGGTTGCGAAATTTGTCGTAAGCGGTGGATCGGGAGTTGGCAGATTGGTCGGCATCACGGACGGATAACATTCCCGCGTCAATTAAATCATGTTCCGTGTATCCTTTGGCAGCAAAATGTTTGAGCAGGTTGTCGTATCCGTGCGGAGCGTAGCCCATGCCAAAAGTTTCGATGGTGGCATCAGTCAGTCCGCGCTTTTCGTGCAGATAGGTCAAGACTTCTTTGTTGTTGTATAAATGTGTTCGATAAAAAACAATTGCGTCTTCAAGCAAAACGCGCAAATGTTCATGCGCTTCTTTGGCTACGGGATTTTCTGCAACAAAAGATTCAACCTTGACTCCCGCGCGGTCAGCCAGTTTGGTCAATGCTTCCTTGAAATCGATCCCCTCGCGTTTCATCACAAATTTGAAGATGTCGCCGCCCTCGTTACATTGACCAAAACAGCGCCATGTCCCAGACTCGGGCCAGACCACGAAAGCAGGCGTGTGCTTGTTATCGTGGAAGGGACAGAAACCCGTATAATTCTTGCCTGCGTGGCGCAGTTTAACGCCAGCCTCAGACACGAGGTCTACGATATCTATCTTGGCTTTGATTTCATCAATAGTTGACATAGGGCAGATGAATTATACTAGTCCACTATGAATTCACGGCTTAACAAACACAAGGCGCTTGTCATTCCATTTCTGGCGCTTTACACATTTCTGGTCATTCGCACTTCCTGGGTCAGCGACGACGCAATCATCACCTTTCGTTCGCTGGAAAATTTCCTGCACGGATATGGATTGGTTTTCAACATTGGCGAGCGGGTACAGACATTTACCCATCCACTCTGGTTTCTGATTCAGGCTGCGGCGAATTTTATCTTCAACCTATGGAAGAGCAACCCATTTGGACAGGGACAGATGTATTTTCTGAACGTCTTCATGTCCATCGCAATTTCCCTGTTGATGATTTCAATCTTCACCTTCAAGGTTGCCACATCCACAAAAGGCGCCATTCTGGGGATTTTTATTTTCTCCGTTTCAAAATCGTTCGTTGACTATTCCACATCCGGGCTGGAAAATCCGCTCACACATCTTATTCTTCTACTTTTCATCCTGATCTATCTGACTCAAAAGGAAAACTCACAGCGTAGTATTTTTGTCCTTGCAATGCTGGCATCTCTCGGCGGGCTGGATCGGCTGGACACGTTATTGTTTTACTTTCCGGCCTTGTTCATCCTGTTTTGGCAAAGTCCAAATAAAGTCAAAACCTTGATAACGCTTGGGCTTGGATTCCTGCCCCTGATCGCATGGGAATTATTTTCGCTTTTTTATTACGGTTTTCCGTTCCCGAATACGGCATACGCAAAGATCCACACCGGCATTCCGGCTTCGAGCCTGATCGCACAGGGAATACACTACTATCAAAATTCCCTAAAAATGGACCCTATCACCCTGTTGACCATTTTCACAGTTTCCGTAGTGGGATTGGTCAACAAAAACAGCCGCTACAAAACGGTCATTGCAGGCGTCCTGCTTTATTTGCTGTACACGGTTTACATCGGCGGCGATTTTATGAGCGGACGGTATTTTTCCGCGCCGCTGCTGGCTTGCGTTGCGCTGCTCTCAACGATGGATTTCAAATCGCCAAAAGTCTTCGGCCTCGCGCTGGGATTTATCCTGCTGATTGGCATCGCTCCCATTTTTTTGGTGACAGAACGCAATCCTTCCTTCGGTGTCGGCGATGATAGAGATCACCGCGTCTTCGTTGATGAATACAAAATCTCAGATGAGCGCATCGTTTATACCGGTTTGGGATTTTTCGAACGCCTGAAAAAGAAGAGCGCGCCATCCACGGGCTATGCCCGCGATAACTGGGTTTATCTTTCCGGTCAACCTATCAGGGTCAAAGTGGTGGGTCCGCTGGGAATGAACGCCATGACGATGGGTCCCAACTTCCACATCATTGACATGAATTCACTGGCTGACCCGCTGATGACGCGCATGCCACTCTACGACGTTAATGTATGGCGCATCGGTCACTTTCGGCACATCATTCCCAATGGATACGTGGAGACTCTTGAAACAGGTGAAAACCTGATCGCAGATAAAAATATCTCTCTGTATTACGACAAGCTGTCATTTGTCATCAAGGGAGATTTATGGGACCGGCAAAGAATTGCGGAGATCTGGAACTTGAATACAGGCAGGTACGACTATTTGCTCGAAAACATAACAGCAGCTGCTGAAGAATAAACACTATCCAATCGCATTAAATAAAAATGAGGCAGTCTATAAAACTGCCCCATAGACACGTAAGGGGATTTGCTTTTGATCAGTCAAGAATTCGCCCAAATACCATCATACACTTTGGAAGTGGTTATGGAATTCCCTCGGTTGGTGTTGTCTCGGGAGTGAAAGTAGGCACAACAGTTGGCACGACTTCCGTGGGAATTTCCGTTTCTGTCGGTACGATTTCAGTAGGAACTTCCGTTTCGGTTGGCACGATTTCAGTAGGAACTTCCGTTTCGGTTGGCACGATTTCGGTAGAAACTTCTGTTTCTGTCGGTGCAGTATATGTAGGCGTGGCAGTCAGTGTTTCTGTCGGTGCAGTATAAGTAGGCGTAGCAGTTAGTGTTTTTGCTGGCTCAACTTCGCTAGGCGTACTTTGAATAGATACATCAACAAGAAGGATATCCGCAATATCAATCAGATAATCATTCAATTCAGAGGCGGGCAAGCCGGCATCATTCAATGTCTGCTGCTGCAACTGGAGCGCAGGCACAATACTCGTAAGGGTCTCCACATCATTCTCAGATTCCAACCTGGCCAGTACTTTCAAATAATCCATCTTTGCGTTTGCATTGTGGACCGGATCCCTGGCAACTGCAACCCACTCATTGAGACGACGCTCGGCAAGAACAATATCCGTGGCGACCAGGTTAGGCGACAAGGCACGCCAGGCTTGTTCACTCACTCGCTTCCAGGGATAAAATGGCTCGCCCGGTAAAGCGGACTGGGCTTGGGCTGTACCAGTTACAAGAAAAGTCGCAGCCAGCATGGCAAAAGTCAACGCAGTACGCCCGACAATGGGCATAACAATTCGTTGCTGGCGCGGATGAGACCACACGTATTGAGTTAAAGCATCATGGATATATTCTTTGAACCTGGATAAAGGGCTTACGTCGCGCCCGATATTTAGCAGGAGGGCAGTTTCAAGGAGTGGAGCTAGTTGAATGGAAAATTCAGGGTAACGCGCCAAACTTTCATCCAGAGTGGATGTGCCATTTGAGAGTCTCATCAGGCATCCTTCAAAAATCCGTTGAAGCCCTTTTATACCCAGTTGTAATTTCGTCTTTTTCGTGTACTCTGCCAGCACCTGTAAACCATACATTTTCAAAACGCGGACATCACCTGTGTCTCTTGCAATTACTCGCCCGATGTTTTTATTTGACATCCCACTCATAAACTTTAATATCAAGACCTGCTGCTGTTCGATTGTTAAAAGTCGCAAGCCGTTACGTATGGTTTGAAACTCCTCCCTAAAATCACCGCCCCTGACCGCCAACGTGAAATCATTATCAGAGGCAACAGTCTTTTTATAAGTACGGAAATAAGCATTCACCTGGTTTTGCGCAACTGAATAAAGCCACACGATAAAAGATGAACCAAATATCTGGTAACGATCAAGTTGTTCCCAAGCCTTGAAAAATACCTGTAAGGTAAGTACTTCAGCAGCCCTTGTATTCGGTGCCAAAAAATAGATATAGCGATAGATGCGCTCAACATATATGTCATAAAGTTTGACGAATGCAGTCGTGTCCCCAGATTTCGCCTGATATGTCAGGCGAAATTCTTCCGGGAGCACTTCCATAAGGCGATTGATATAACTGGGTTTCGTCATAACTTTCGAAATATTACACAAATAAAAAAGCGGCTGATTATTCTTCGCAGGCAGATCTTGAATTTTTATTCCCCCAGCATCTGTTTTAATTTCAATGCACATATATTACATATCTATTTTACACCAAATTTAGTCGAATTTCGACACACCCGCTGCCAAATTCCAGGCGAGTAATATAAAGGAGGCGGCTATGAAGCCGCCTCCTTTATATTTTAGAAACCTTCGAGTTTACTTAAGTCCGCGACACCGCTTGATAGCGCGGCAATCCTTTGCAACAAGCCCAGCCGATTTTCCTTCACGGCTTGATCCTCTGCCATGACAAGGACTTTGTCGAAGAAGGCGGTGATAGATGGGATGAGCTTGGTGACGATTTCGAGGAATTCATCGACGGTGGACGGTTGACCGTTGACCGTAGTTTGCACCGCGTTGAATAAGGCTTTCTCTTCGGCATCCACCAGCCTGCTTTCATCCACAGTCCATTGTCCATTGTCCACGGTCTGGCTCCTTAGGATGCGAACACAACGCGCGAAACCATCCAGGATGATGGACCAATCTTCGCGCCCCACCCACGCGGACAGTTGCTTCACCGCGCGGACCGTTCCCGCAGGGTTATTGGATTGCGCCGCGAGGACGGCATCGACGACATCGTGCTTGAAGCCCATGTCGCCGAGAACCACCTTCAAACGTCCCGCGATGAATTCAAGGATTTGCTTTTGCGCTTCGGCAGTGACTTCAATCGGCTGAGTCTTTGCGGATTCTTTCACAGCTTTGGCGAGGTCAAAATCAAGGTCATGCTCGATCAACGGCTGGACAACACCAATCGCGGCGCGGCGCAAACCGAATGGATCTTTCGCGCCAGTCGGCGCGAGTCCCGCCGCAAATAAACCGACGAGGGAATCGAGGCGGTCAGACAATGCAAGCGCCAGCCCAATCTTTGACTTCGGGACGGCTTGATACTGCTCTGAAATCGCCTGTGCCACTTCGGTGGACTCACCTGAACGCAGCGCATATTCGCCGCCGATGATTCCTTGCAGGGAAGTCATTTCGGTCACCATCTGAGTCACAAGGTCGGCTTTGGCGAGGTAGACACTGCGCGCCAGATTTTTGATATCCTTCACATCTTTGAAACCAAGCATATCGCCCAGTTCTGCGCCAAGGATCAACATGCGATTCGATTTATCCAACATCGAGCCGAGCTTGATGTGGAAGGTCAGCACGGACAGTTTGGGACGATATTCTTCGAGTTTGAGTTTGACATCTTCGCGGACGAAGAAGTTTGCATCGGCAAAGCGCGCGCCTAACACATGCTCATTTCCTTCTCTCACGGTATCGATATGTAAATCATCGCCGTTTCTAATTGCTATAAAATGCGGCAAGAGCGTCGAAGGTCGAAGGTCGAAGGTCACGCCATCACCTGACTTTTGACTTTCGACTTTCGACTTTGCTTGAACTGGAAAGTAACGTTGATGTTTCTTCATTACCGAGATTAAGACGTCTCTTGGCAATGAAAGGAATTCTTCGTTGAAGCCACCCATCACGGCGGTGGGCATTTCAACAAGATTTGCCACTTCATTCAACAAACCATCATCAATAATGGCTTCACCACCAACCAGCGCTGCGGCTTGTTTAACATATTTAACAATGGAGGCTTTGCGTTCTTCCTTATCCAACACGATTCCCGATTCCCGAATCACGTCAAAATATTTATCTGCTGACGGGATCTTAATTTCAGGAGAACCATAAGGGCGCAGTCCGCGTGAGGTGTCCCCTGAAGCAACGCCTGCATATTCAAATGGGATGACCTTATCACCGAATAAAGCCACGTACCAACGGATCGGACGCGAGAATGCCGCACCTGAAGCATTCCAACGCATGGATTTTTCGAACTTGATGCTTTCGACCAACTTCAGCAGGGTTCCCACCAGAATTTTGGTTGAAGGACGTTCTTTTTGTTTGATAACAGCAAAGACGTATTTACCGCCATCCTGTTCACGGATTTCAAGGTCTTTCGTATCCACGCCATTCTTTTTGGCAAAGCCAATTGCGGCTGGTGTTGCAATACCGTCTTTATCAAAAGCTTTATCTGCAGGCGGACCTTTGACGAGAGCTGCCTGGTTTGATTGATTCGGGAAGAGAGAGTCGATAGAAACAACGATCCGCCTCGGGGTGGTAAAGATGCGGACGTCGCCATGAGTGAGATTCAGTTCTTTAAGCAGAGCAGGCACACGGGCAGATAAATGCGCGTGAGCAGAGTCGACGTCATTCGCAGGGAGTTCTTCAACGCCAATTTCCAGCAGCAGAGGTTGGGGAGTGGTGAGGAAGGAATAATGGAATATGCTGCTCTTTTCTTTTGGTTCACTTTTCTGTCGAAGCAGCGGATACTCAAGACCCTTGCGTTGCTCTCCATAACTTACCGCTACACCTTTGGCAAGTTCTCTTATCCTTCTAAAAAATGCTTGACGTTCGGCGACGGAGATGGCGCCGCGGGTGTCGAGAATATTGAAGCAGTGCGAGCATTTGAGGACGTAGTCGTGCGCGGGGACGATCAGACCACCCGCGAGACAGGCTTCGGCTTCGGCGGAGAAGAGGTCGTACATGGCGCGCACGCGTTCGACGTCGGCGGTCTCGAAATAATATTTGGAGTGTTCGAACTCCTCCTGACGGCGAATCTCGCCGTAGGTTACGCCCGCCCCATACTCTTCGTTCCAGATGGCTTTGGCGTTGTTGAGCGCGAT